>Ga0209580_10000541_pt1 | contig 20198 bp, 15 predicted proteins | sample Coa_R1_5_FD_187153 | JGI IMG/M metagenome (GOLD analysis project Ga0209580, IMG submission 187153) | Surface soil microbial communities from Centralia Pennsylvania, which are recovering from an underground coalmine fire - Coalmine... | ecosystem: Environmental > Terrestrial > Soil >... | reverse complement strand
CCCCCGGAGAGCTGGTTGGGCCTTCGGTTCTCCAGCCCGGTGAGCCGCACCATGCGCAGAGCCCGATCGACGCGCTGCCTGCGCTCCGCGCCCGCGACGCGCTTGATGCGCAGTCCATACGCGATGTTCTCGCCGACCGTCATGTGCGGGAACAGTGCGTAGTCCTGGAACACGGTGTTCGTCTCCCTCTGGTAGGGCGGAAGGGTGGTCACGTCGCGGCCGCCGAGCTCGATCCGCCCGGAGTCCGGCCGCTCGAAACCGGCGATCAGCCGGAGCAGGGTCGTCTTGCCGGACCCCGACGGACCGAGCAGGGTGAAGAACTCGCCCTCGTCCACGGTCAGGTCGATGCCGGCGACGGCGGCGACCGCGCCGTAGTTCTTCTTGACACCGGACAACCGCAGGGCGGCCGGCTTCTCGGGTTGTGCCTCCGTCGTCACCTCGCCAGTCAGTCGAGCGACGCCATCACGTGCTTGACCTGCGTGTACTCCTCGAGCGAGTAGATCGACATGTCCTTGCCGTAACCGCTCTGCTTGTACCCGCCGTGGGGCATCTCGTTGACGAGCGGGATGTGGGTGTTGATCCAGACGGTGCCGAACTGAAGCCGCCGCGACATGCGCAGGGCTCGGCCGACGTCGCGCGTCCAGACCGATGCCGCCAGGCCGTAGTCGACGCCGTTCGCCCAGCGGAGCGCCTCCTCTTCGTCGCTGAAGCGCTGCACGGTGACGACCGGGCCGAACACCTCCTTGGTCACGATCTCCGCCTCCGGCCCGGACGGCACGACCACCGTCGGCTGGTACCACGAGCCGGGCTTCTTGATCCGGTTCCCGCCGGTCAGCACCTCGGCGCCGTCGTTGCGGGCGCGGTCGACGAAGCCCGAGACTCGCGTCAGCTGCTCCTCCGAGACGAGCGGCCCCATCTCGGTGTCGTCGGTCAGAGGGTCGCCCACCTTCAGGCCGCTGACCGCGGGCACCAGGTCGCCGAGCAGCTTGTCGTGGATCTTTGGCCCCGCGATCACGCGCGTCGCCGCCGTGCAGTCCTGGCCGGCGTTGAAGAAGCCTCCGATCTTGATCCACTCCACGACTTTTTCGAGGTCGGCGTCGTCGAAGACGACCACCGGCGCCTTCCCGCCGAGCTCGAGGTGCACGCGCTTCAGCGTCGAGGCCGCCGCGCGCGCGACCTCCTTGCCGGTCGCCACGTCGCCGGTCAGCGAGACCATCGCGACGCCGGGGTGGCGCACCAGGCCTGCCCCCACCGGCTCGCCGTCGCCGGTGATGACGTTGAGCACCCCCGGCGGCAGGATGTCGCTCGCGAGCTCCGCCAGGCGGAGCGCTGTGAGCGGCGTCCACTCCGATGGCTTGAGCACGACGGTGTTGCCTGCGGCGAGGGCGGGCCCGAGCTTCCAGGCGGCCATCATCAGCGGGTAGTTCCACGGCGCGATTGACGCGACCACGCCGAGCGACTCGCGTCGCAGGATGCTCGTGAAGCCCTGCATGTACTCGCCCGACGCTCGGCCCTCGAGCAGCCGCGCCGCGCCGGCGAAGAAGCGGAAGCAGTCGGCGATGGGCGGGATCTCTTCGGACCTGGTGGGCGCCAGCGGCTTGCCGACGTTGTCCGATTCCATCCGCGCCAGCTCGTCGCCGTGGTCCTCGATCGCCTGCGCGAGCTTGAGCAGTCGCTCGCTGCGGTCGCGCGGGGTGCTGTCGAACCACACCTCGTCGTAGGCCTTGCGCGCGGCGGCGACCGCGTGGTCGACGTCCTGCTGCGCGCCCTTGGGCACGTGCGCGATCACCTTTCCGGTCGCGGGGTTGATGATCTCCTGCACGTCGCTGCCGGAGCTCGGCGTCCACTTCCCGCCGATGAACATCTCGTGACGGCGCAGCGTCGTGCTCATGAAAACCCTCCTTACCCTGCTTTCAGGCGCCCGCGGCCACTGCACCGAGGGCCGCGCCCAGTATGTCGAGCCCTTCGTGCAGGTGCTCGTCGGGGATGTTGAGTGGCATCAGCGTGCGGATCACGTTGTGGTGCGTCCCCGCGCGCAGGATGATGAGGCCCTTCTCGCGCGCGGCCGCGAGCACCGCGGCCGTCTCTTTGTCCGCAGGCTCCTTCGTGCCCCGGTCTCGCACCAGCTCCATGCCGGCCATCGCGCCCAAGACGCGCACGTCGCCGACCAGGCTGTGCTCGCCGGCCCAGCTCTGCATCCGCTCTTCGAGGATGGAACCGATCCGCGCCGCACGCTCGGGCAGCTTCTCGTCGCGCATCACGTCCATCACCGCCAGGCCGGCGGCGCAGGCGACCGGGTTGCCGCCGAACGTGCCGCCCAGCCCGCCCGGGTCGGGTGCGTCCATGACCTCGGCGCGGCCGACGACCGCGGAGAGCGGGAAGCCAGCGGCCAGGCTCTTGGCCACCGTGACGAGGTCCGGCTGGACGCCCGAGTGCTCCATGGCGAAGAACTTGCCTGTGCGGCCGAAGCCGGTCTGGATCTCGTCGGCGATCAGCAGGATGCCGTGCTCGTCGCACAGCTTGCGGAGCTTGCGCATGAAGTCGAGCGGCGCAGGCACGAATCCACCTTCGCCTAGCACCGGCTCGATGATGATGGCGGCGACTCGCCTGGGCGAGACCTCCGACTCGAGCAGGTTGTCCAGGTCGGCCAGCGCCGCCTCCGTGGTCCAGCCGCGGTATGCGTACGGGAAGGGCGTCTGGTAGATCTCGGTCGCGTACGGCCCGAAGTCCTGCTTGTAGGGCGCCACGCTGCCGGTCAGGCTCAGCGCGAGCAGCGTCCGGCCGTGGAAGCCGCCTCGGAAGCTGATCACCGCCGGACGGCCGGTGGCGGCGCGCGCGATCTTGACCGCGTTCTCCACCGCCTCCGCGCCGGTGCTGAAGAAGATCGCCTTCTTGTCGCCCTCCAGCGGCGCGACCTCGCACAGCCGCTGGGCCAGGCGCAGATAGCTTTCATACATCACGACCTGAAAGGACGTGTGCGTCGCGCGCTCGAGCTGCTCCCGCACGGCCTTCATCACACGCGGGTGGCCGTGGCCGACGTTCATCACGCCGATGCCGCCGGCGAAATCGATGTAGCGGCGGCCGGCCGTGTCCCACATCTCCGCGCCCTGGGTCCGCTCGGCCACGAGCGGGTGCGCGCTGGTGATGGTGATGCCGCGCGGAACGTACCTGCTGCGCAGCGCGGCCATCTCCGCCTCAGTCGATTGCTTCTCGCCGACTTTCATGGGCTTGTCATCGTCCCTCCCCTTTCATGGAGAGGGGTAGGGGTGGGGTTCACGCGGCCTCATTCAAGCAGATACGATCCGCGACCTGGTGCGAGGGGTCCCCGCGAGCTAAAGGCGCGAGGCTTCGCGACCCGCCCTGCGGCTCACCGCGCGGGTGCTCAGAATTCGTGGGGAAATTGGACGCGGCCTCCGTGGCGGTGGCGCAGCTGTGGCCGGGCCGTCCGGCGACCATCCTCGAGCTCGGCGGCGGGATCACCAACCGCAACTTCAAGGTCGAGGTCGATGGCGCGGCGTACGTCCTTCGCATGGGCGGGGCGCGGACGGACGAGCTGGGCATCGACAGGGCTGTCGAGCACGCCGCTGGGATGCGGGCTTTCGAGGTAGGCGTGGGGCCGGAGGTGGTCGCGTTCGTGCCGGCGGAGGGCTGGCTCGTGGCCAGGTTCATCGCCGGCCGGACGATTCCAACCGAGGAGATGCGCCGCCCTGAGACCCTGGGCAGGGTCGCGGCGGCCCTCCGCCGGTTTCATTCGGCTCCGGCGATCCCGGGGCGGTTCGACGTTTACGCGGTGGTCGACGACTACTGGGCCAGGGCGCGTGAGCACCGCGTCGAGATCCCTTCCGAGTTCGCCCGTGCGCGCGAGGTCGCCGAGCGCATCCGCTCGACCCGCGGCCCGCAGCCCCTCGTCCCGTGCCACAACGACCTGCTGAACGCGAACTTCCTGGACGACGGCGAGGTTCGGATCGTCGACTGGGAGTACGCGGGGATGGGGGACAGGTTCTTCGACCTCGCGAACTTCTCGGTCAACCATGGGTTTGAGGTCGAGGACGACAGACGGCTGCTGGTCGCGTACTTCGGCGCCGAGCGCGAGATCGACCTCGCCTCATTGCGCCTCATGCGCTTCATGTCGGATTTCCGGGAGGCGATGTGGGGCGTGCTGCAGAGCGGGATCTCAGACCTGGACTTCGACTTCCACGGCTACGCTCACAAGCACTTCACCCGGATGCTCGCCACCGCCGGAAATCGCGCGTTCGCGGATTACTTCGAACCATTTCCGCCACTGGCGTGAGGTCAATGTTGGTTCGGTTCGCGCGGCACCCGGCGACCTGGCTCTATGCCGCGATCTGGATCACCGCCGCGGCGGTCCTCGTCGTCAGCGGCCACCAGGACCGTGTCGTTGGGGCGCTGCTGATCCTTGCTTTCGTTCTCATGTTCAGCTACCTCACACTCGAGCTGACGCCCGCGAGCCCGGCGCGAGACCCGGGCACGACCGCGCGTTGGCGGCTCTACACGCAGACCTCTGTGCTGGTCGTTCTCTTCGCCCTCGTCGGCCTGACGGTCATGTCGATGAACCACATCGGGCCGCCGCAGGTGGCTCGCATGGCGATTCTGGATGCCGTCTTCAGCTCACTGAAGACGAACTGGCACTTCTCGTCCGTGCCCTTGAGCTACACGCTCGCGGATCCCGTGGTCGGTGTGGTCGTGCCCCTGGTTCTTCTGGTCGCCCTCGGCGCCCGACGTCGCGAGCTGGGTCTTCAGCGCGGCTACCACAGCGGTCGTGTCGTGCTTGCCTGGGCATTGCCTCTGGTCGTCGGGATCGCGATTGGGCTGGTCCAGGAGCCCTCGCTCGTCGTCAGGACGGTCATCAGGTTCGGGCGCAACTTCTTCGAAAACGGCTTCACCGAGGAGTTCGGGTTCCGCGGTGGGCTTCAGAGTCGACTCGAGAGGATCGCGGGTCCAGGATGGGGATTGGTGCTTGCGTCGCTGCTTTTCGGTGTCTGGCACGTGGGTGTCAACGCGCCGGAGGTCGGACGCAGCATCCCGTTAGGGCTGTGTGTCGGTGTCGTCGACCAGTCGACCATTGGACTCGGACTCGGAGTCGTGTTTCTCCGCACCCGCAGCCTGGTCGCCGGGACCGTGGTGCACATGCTGTTCGACACCGTGGGACTCTGATCCTGTTTCGCACAGCCCGGACTAGCCAGGGCTTTCTCCGCCCGCTCGCGCTGCCTGCGACGACTCGACTCCGACCAGGAGCAGCCACGCGCCCGTGACCATGAACACAAAAGACGACATCATCCCGAAGCCGACGACATAGAGCCCCCACGTGCCGCCGAAGAAGAGGATCAGCGCGCCGGCCTGCTCTGTGACCAGACACGCGTAGCTGCCGAGGGTTCGGAGCAGCACGCCCCTGTCGGCCGCGTTGATCGCCTCGCGGATGCTGCGGTAGAGGATCACCTCGACCACGATCAGGACGCCGATCAGCTCCAGCGCCACCGCCTGGCGGTTCTGTCCGCCCATCAGCACGAGGCCGCAGCGCAGGAACACGGCCGTGAGCCCGGTCAGGATGGTTCGGGCGCGGTGCCGGTGCACAGGGTGACGGACGATGTCCTCGAGGTGCAGGGTCATGGCCACGAACACGAGCCCGGTCAGCGCGGCCGAGCCGCCGCCCACCATGACGAAGTAGTCGCGCCACAAAGAGGCGTCGTACACGGCTACGGCCTGGCCGGGGTCGCGGGGGAGATGGGGAGGGCCTTGGCGACCCGCATCCAGGTCCGCCATTGGTGGCGGAGGAACGCCAACGCCAGCAGGACCGCCGCCGCGACCGCCGTCGAGGGGGGCACCCAGCTCGGCGCCTGAAACACAAAGCCGGCGGTCAGGCCGATGAAGACTCCGCCCACGACCGCGTTGACGACGGCGATGACAGCCGCCGTGGAGAGGAACTGCTGCCACCAAAGCCTGAAGAGCCCCAGGTCGCGCAGCCCGACCTGGTCGACGGCGGAGGCGTGAAAGAGGTCGGCGTGCGCAGGGTCGATCTCGCTGTAGAACAGCTGGATCTTGCTCATCGCGCGCGCGTAGATCACGTCTTCGACGCCTGTCTGCAAGACCCTGTAGTAGGTCACGACGCCGAGGAAGAAGACGACGGGCAGGATGGCGAGGGCGAAGACGAAAAACGTCTCACCAAATCGCGCCGCCTGAGCCACGAACGAAAGAGCGACCACGGCGCCCGTCAGGCTCGTGAGGTACACGCTCGTCCGCGACGAGCTTTCCGAGATCGTCCCGGCTCGCGACGACTGCAGCCGCCCGTACTGGTTGCCCAGGGCCCCCATGAGCATGGAGGAGCGTTCCGCCTCGCTCCGCCTGCGCTTCGTGAACATCGCCGCTGCCCGCGAACCTTACTCCGCGCGTCCAGGCTCGACGAGACGCACGAGCTCTTTCGCGACGCCTTCGAGCGGAGCGACGCTTCGCTCGGCTCGACACAGGATGAGCGCGCCTTCCATCCCCGCCAGCGTCGCCACCGCGACGGTGTGGGCGCGGGCTGCGGGAACACCCGTGGCGGCCAGCTGCTCCGCCAGCAGGTCGACCCACGACTGGAACGTCGCGCGGACCACCGACATCAGCGCCTCGGCGTCGGGCAGCGTGTCCACGGCGACACCGGCCACGACGCAGCCTGCGGTGCCACCCGACGCGATGGCGACCTGCCGCCACATGTCGATGAACCATTCGAGGACGCCGGGTGGCGTGGTGGCGGGGCATGAGCGCTGGTGTGCCAGGACCCGCCCCGAAGTCCACGTGATGGCGTCCTGCGCGAGCTGCTCCTTGCCCTGCGGGAAGTGGTGGTAGATGGAGCCTCGGGGCGCGCCGCTGTCGTCGATCACGTCCGAAAAGGAGGTGGCGCTCACGCCGCGGGTCCGGATCAGGGAGGCGGCGCTCCTGACCATCCTTGCCCGGCTGTCGTTGCTCATGGCGAACCTCTCTTGACTATGACGACCAGCATAAGTTAGGCTGCTACCAGCCTTCTATGACAATCGTCATATTCCTGGAGGGAAGTCCGCCATGCCGATGATCGACGTATACGCGACCCAGGGCACGTTCAGTGATCGCAAGGGTCTGGCCCGCGACCTCGCGTCTGCGGTCATGCGATGGGAGGCGGTGCCGCCGATCCCGCTGTTCCAGGACAACACCGCGGCCTTCGTCCACGACCTGCCGGCCGACGCGATCTCGAACGTGACGGGTGACTCTAACTACGTGCGGGTGCAGGTCCTGACGCCTGTCGGAGTCCTCGACCGCGCCAAGCAGCTCGGCGTGGTGAAGGAGCTGACCGAGATCGTCGCGGCGGCCGCGGGCGACCCCACGCTGACCGAGCGAACCTGGGTGCTGATCGTCGAGTCGCCGGAGGGCGGGTGGGGCATCGCCGGCCACGCCAACACCGGGGCCGACATCGCGCACGCGGCGCGGCGCGCCCTGGGCAAAGAGTAGGTCAGCCGCGGGGGCGCGCGCCGGTGGGGTCGTACAGCGGCTCGCGGGCGACGCGGCCGCCCACCCAGGTGCCGAAGATGTCGACCTCGACAGGCGTGTCGACCGGCGTGGTCGCGGGGATGTACGCGTAGGCGATCGAGCGCTCGACCGCGTACCCGTAGCCGCCGCTCGTCACCCGCCCCGCGACCTCGCCGTCGATGCGCACCGGCTCCGAACCGAGCGCCACGGAACGCGGGTCGTCTAGGACGAGGCAGGCGAGCTTCGTCTCCGCCGGCTTCTCGCGCCCGTCGACCAGCGCGGAACGCCCGATGAAATCGCCCTTGTCGAGCTTGACGCAGAAGCCGAGGCCGGCCTGGTACGGGTCCGACTCGGGGCTGATGTCGGCGCCCCACACCCGATAGCCCTTCTCCAGGCGCAGCGAGTCCACCGCCTTGTAGCCACCGGCGACCAGCCCCTTGTCACGGCCTGACTCCCAGATCGTGTCCCACAGGCGAAGCCCGAACTCCGACGGGCAGTAGAGCTCCCAGCCCAGCTCGCCGACATAGGTGACGCGGAGGGCGAGGCACGGCACGAATCCGACGGCCAGCTGCTTCGCGGTCATGAAGGGAAAAGCCTGGTTTCCGATATCGGTCGTGGTGAGCGGCTGGAGGATCGAGCGCGCGGCGGGTCCCCACAGGCCGATGCACGCGTAGGCGGACGTCACGTCCTCCACCTGCACCGAGCCTCCGCTCGGTGCGTGGTCGCGCACCCAGGAGAGGTCGTGCATGCCGAACGCGGTGCCGGTGATGATGCGGAAGCGGTCGTCAGCGAGTCGCGTCACCGTGAAATCGCATTCGATCCCGCCGCCTTCATTGAGCATCTGCGTGTAGGTGAGGACCCCGACGCCGCGCGCCACGCGGTTGTCGCACAGGCGCTCCAGGAATCCGGACGCGTCGCGACCGCGCACCTCGAGCTTCGCAAACGAGGTGAAGTCGAAAATGGCGGCGGACCGGCGGCACGCGACGTGCTCGGCCCCGATGGCCGGCGACCACAGCCGTCCGGCCCAACCTCGCGGCCGCAGCGACTGGTCGCCGCGTGCCCCGTTCGGCTCGAACCAGTTGACCCGCTCCCAGCCTGACTTCTCGCCGAACGCGGCGCCCAGGTCGGCCAGCCGCGAGTAGACGGGCGAGACGCGCAGCGGCCGCCCGGCGCTGCGTTCGTGACCCGGGTACTTGACGTCGTAGTAGGTCGAGTACACCTCGCGAGTCCGCTCGAGGGTGTAGTCGCGGCTTGTGTAGTGCCGCCCGAAACGCCGCGAGTCCATCTCCCACGCGTCGAGCCCGGGCCGGCCGTTGACGATCCACTCCGCGACCAGGCGTCCCATGCCGCCCGCGCCCGCAAGGCCGTGCGCGCAGAAGCCCGCGGCGACCCAGAAGCCGCGCACCTCGCTCGGCCCGAGGATGAACTCGCCGTCGGGGGTAAACGCCTCCGGGCCGTTGACCAGGCGCACCACCTCGGCGTCCTTCAACGCAGGCGTGCGGACGATCGCGTTGGCCATCAGCGGTTCGAAGCGATCCCAGTCGGGCTCGAGCAGCCGGCCGTTGAAGTCCGGCGGGATGCCGTCGAGGCCCCACGGCGCGGGGTTGCGCTCGTAGCCACCCATGATCAGGCCGCCCGACTCCGGCCGGTAGTAGACGAGCAGCGAGGGGTCGCGCATGGTGGGCATGTCGAGCGGCAGCCCTGACGGCCTGGTGATCAGGTACTCGTGGGCGAAAGGGATCAGCGGGACGTTCACACCGGCCATGCGCCCGATCTCGGGCGCGAACATTCCCCCGGCGTCGACCACCAGCTCAGTCGCGATCTCGCCCTGGTCCGTGACGACCCGCTGCACCCGCCCGTCCATCACTTCGATCCCGGTGACGCGCGTGTCCTCGCAGATCTCCGCGCCACGCCGGCGCGCGCCTTCGACCAGCGCGAACGTCAGCTGGCTCGGGTCGATGTAACCGTCGGTGGGAAGAAAGGCGGCGCCGAGCACGCCGTCGGTGGACATGGGCGGGAACATGCGCTGCGCCTCCTCGGCCGAGATCAGCTCGAGCGGCAGCCCGAACGTTTTCGCCCAGGCGGCCTGGCGCGTGAGCTCCTCCATGCGTTCCTGGCTCGAGGCCAGCCGCAGCGAGCCGACCTCGTGCCAGCCGGTCTCGAGTTTGACCTCGTCCTTCAACGTGCGGTAGAGGTCGACCGAGTTCATCATCATCCGGGTCAGGCTGAGCGAGCCCCGCAGCTGCCCGACCAGCCCCGCGGAGTGGAAGGTCGATCCGCTGGTGACCCGCGAGCGTTCGACCAGGACCGAATCCTGCCAGCCGAGACGCGACAGCCAGTAGAGGATGGCCGCGCCGCCGACACCTCCGCCGATGACGACGGCGCGGGCCTGTTTCCTCAAACGGCGATTACGCGGGTGCTTCTGCGGGCGCGACCGTCGGCGTCTCGGGCGCGCTTCGTTGCGCGAGCGCCCAGTAGATCCCGCCGACGACGAGGATGACGGCGAGCGTGAGCTCGTAAACCGGGATGTTGCCGATCGGGCCGGGGGTCCCCAGCGTTCCGGTGGCCGTGGCGTTGGGGATCTGGCTCAACGGAGGGTTCTGACCGCCGATCGACAGGTTGCGCGGCCACAGGAAGTTGATCTCCATCGCAATGCCCCAGACCAGGCCGAGGATGTTGACGATCAGACCCCAGCTACCCAGCGAGAACGGCGTCTTCTCTTTCGGCCAGCCTTTGAACCTCGCGAGCAGGATGGCGACGTTGCCCAGGATGTAGGAGAGGTAGATCATCCCGGTCGCGCCGATGGCGATCGTTCCGGCGCCCGTGTAGTAGAGCAGCGGCAGGCCGGCGAGCACGCCGATCACGATGCACGTGCCGACCGGCGTGTGAAGCGTCGGGTGCACCTTGTTGAACTGCCCGCCCAGTGGCAGCCTCCCGTCTCGCGCCATGCCGAAGGCGAGGCGAATGGTCGACGTCTGGATGGCGAGGCAGCAGACGTAGATGGCCGCGAACACGACGAGCAGGTACAGGTTGGCGAGGGTGAGTGGCGCGGGGCCGACATTACCCATATTGGTCTGGATGATCTGGATGAGAGGGCCCGCAGCAAACTTTCCGGCGTTGGTGTCGGAGACGAACTTGCCCATGTCGCCCGGCACCGCGATGATCACCGCAAACAGGAAGATTGCGCCGATGATGGCCGCTCCGACCACAGAAGCGATGACGGCGCGCGGCGCCTCGCGCCGAGGATTCTTGGTTTCCTCGGCGAGCGTGCTCGCGGTGTCGAAGCCATAGATCACGAACAGCGACATGAACATCGCGGCCAGGAACGTTCCGGTCGTGGCGCTGAAGCCGGAGCCCAGGTAGCTCGTGTCGGTGAAGACCGAGACCGACTGGTGGTGGTAGAAGATGACGAGGACGAGGGCGAACACCACCATGCCGAGGATCTCGAAGACGACGCCGGTGTTGTTGACGATCGAGACCAGCCTGACGCCAAAGATGCTCAGCAGGGTCGTGCTCAACAGGACGAGCGCCGCGACGTTGCGCTCGGTATTCGGATCGGTGCCGATGTGAGCACTGAAGACGTTGTTGAGTAGCGGGATCAAGACGAGAGGAACCGTGGCCACGACGGCGGCGACCGTCAGGATGCCCGCAAACAGGTAGATCCAACCGGTAAACCACGCGTACGTCCTGTGCGACAGGTACTTCGTCCATTGGTACACCGAGCCGGCCACCGGGAAGTGCGAGCTGACCTCAGCGAAGTTGAGCGCGATGATCAGCTGGCCGACCACCACGATGGGCCAGCTCCAGAAGAAGAATCCGCCCGCTAGCGAGATGCCGAGGATGAACAGAGTGAAGATGCCGGTCGACGGCGAGATGTAGGAGAAGGCGACCGCGAAGCTCGAGTAGATCCCTAGGGCTCGCCTCAGCTCCTGCTTGTACCCGAACCTGGCTAGGTCGCTGACATCGTGGTGGCTCTGGTCCTCCAACTGCATCCCTCCCCGGGCCTCCCGCGCGCCCGAAACATTTGTTACAGAGTTGGAGGGAAGCTATCACCCGCTGCGTTTTCCGTCAACGCGCGCGAGGGACGCAACGACGACCGAGCGGGCGGCCGAGCCGAGCCATGCGCCCGCCAGGCCGAGCAGCAGCCCGACGGTCAGGGTGAGCGCCCCCGAGTAGGCGCCGGCACGGCCGAGGCCGAGGATCGCCGACAGGCTGCCGGCGGCCGGGCCGATTCCGTAGCGGAGCTGATCGATCAGGAGCGGCACGCCCCACGCCAAAAGGCCGATCGCGGCACCGAGTGGGATCGCGACCCGGGCGCGGGCCGCGAGGACCCCGATCAACAGGCCCAGGGCGAAGGGCACCCACCAGCCGCCGACAACGAGACCGACGATGGCAGGGCCGGCGACCACCAGCGCCACCAGGCCGAGACCGCGCAAAAGCCGGCCAGGGGCTCCCGCGGATTCGCGGCGAAGCCCCGGAATCCGTGGGGAATTCAGCGCAGGGTCCATGTCACCGTCCCGCCGGCCGTCGCCGCCTCGCCCGCGGTCAGCATCGGCGAGTAGAGCCCGTCCCACCACGTCTGGACCCGGTCCGTGTACCAGGCCGAGGCCGGGTTCTCGCTCTGGCCGCCGGGATAGACGCCGCTGAACGTGCCGGTTCCCCAGTCGACGACCATCCGCCAGCTTGGCCCGTGGGTGGAAGGAAAGTCGGGGGCCGCAAGAGGCGTGAAGGCGTCGCCGCGGTCGGGCGCGGGACCGTAGCTGAGGCCGCTGATCTGGGCCAGGTTTTCCAGCTCGCGCTGGTGGACGCGCCCCCACGTCCACGACCTCGGGTCGGAGCCGAGCTGCTTGCCCAGGTTGGCGACTGTCGTGTGGAAGGCCTTGCGCATGACGTCCATGGCGTTGCGCTCGCCGGCCCCCGGAGCGCTGAAGGCGCGGTTGACGGGGTCTCCGAGGGTCCACGCCTCCAGGTCCTGGCTCAGCGCGTCGTCCAGCTGGGTGGTCGCTGTGAACTCCCCGCTCTCAGTCCGGCTGACGGGGACATGGCGCGACTTCCACCACGGATCGAAGGTCTCGCTCAGGTAGCTCTGCCAGAACGTCCACCACAGCGTCGCCGCGGCGGAGCTGACGTCCATGTGGTAGTCCCAGCCCTTCAGCAGGTCGAGCGCTGTCGCTTCCCGAGGACTGAGCTGCTCGACCGAGAGCGACTGGATCAGCACCGGGACGATCTCCGACGCCAGGTAGTCGCGCGTGTCGGTCTGCAGCGCCATCATGTCGCCCGCGGTGAACTTCGGCCCGCACGTGCTTGCGTTCAGCGCGGGGCATGCCGGAGCGGGAGGCGTCAGCACGCGGTGGATCTCGTCGGCGCGGTAGCCAGGGTCGAAGAAGTTCGACGTCGTGCCGATGTAGTACGGGTAGCTGTCCGTGACCTGTCGCTGGTTGGCGGACCAGACGATCCCGCTCGGCGGATCGTAGACCTGCGGAATGAGGTCGTACGGGATCGTTCCGGTGACGTCGGCCTCTCCGGTACCGGGCATGGGCAGCCAGGGTCGGGCCTGCGCCGGCACCTGCGGGTAGTAGCCGGCGGAGATCATTCCGATGTTGCCCTTGTCGTCGGCGTAGACGAAGTTGTGCGTCGGCGAGTACCAGCCGCGCAGAGCGTCCCGGAACTGCTGCCAGTCGCTTGCCTGGTCGAGCCCGAGCAGCACCTCGAGGTCCTGGGAGGGGAGGTTGCCGGCCCACCACACAGACGTCGTCTGCCCGCGCTGCGTGATCACCGGGCCGTGCACGCTGAGCTTCACGGTGAGGTGCTGGGTGGCGCCACCCTTGACGGGGATGTCGTAGCCGACCGAGTCGTACGCGCGCCACGACCCCTGCCACTCGTACTGGCCAGGGTGGGACTTGTCCTCGTGCTCGAGGTAGTAGAAGGTCTGCTGATTCTGGGCGTCGGTCAGGCTCCACGAGACGTGCTGGTTGTGACCGATGAGGACGACGGGCGTGCCTGGGATGCTGACGCCGCTGGCGTGGTAGCCCGGCGAGTCCATCGTCATCTGGAACCAGATCGAGGGCAGCGTGAGGTGCAGGTGGGGATCGCCCGCCATCAGCGCGCCGCCGCTGGCGCTCCTGGAGCCCGCCACCGCCCAGTTGTTGCTGTCACCGCCCGTGGCGACGAGCCCGGGTGGAAGAGCGGCCAGGCGCTGCAGGACGTCGGACGCGGCGGCGGCTTCGCCGTCGCTCACCGCCGCGGTCGGGCACAACGCACCGCCAATGCAGATCGGCGTCACCGGGGCACTCCTCGGATACGGGCCGGGGTCGTAGGGCGACTGTGCGTTGGGCGCCTGGATCGGGAACCACTCGGTCGTCAGGTCCGTGCCCAGCGACTTGTTGAGCAGCGCCATCACCAGTGGCGTGTCGGTGAAGTTGAGCGTCTGGGTCATGTCGCCTTTGACCACCAGCGAGTCGACCGGCGTCCATGGCCGCGGTTGATAGCCCAGCAAGGTGAACATCACGTCGAGCGTGTGGTTTGACTCCGCCTCGGCGATCCGATCGTTGACTCCGCGTGAAAAGTCGACCAGGGCCGCCGACTCCCTGCGTGTCAGCCCGAAGCCGCCGAGACCGTTGTCCCATTCCTGCTGCGCGGTTCTCAGGAGTCCGAGCTGCAGCTCGAACCTGTCGCTGTCGAGGGCGGCCTTGCCCACGACCTCCGACAGCCTTCCCTCGCCCTGGCGCCGCAGCAGGTCCATCTGGAACAGGCGGAAGCGCGCCTGCACGTAGCCGATGGCGACAAAGAGGTCGTCGTCGGTCTGCGCGACGATATGCGCCGTCCCGTCGCGCTCGAAGATGACGGTGACGGGCTGGCGAAGGCCGGCGATGTCGAGCGTCTCGCTGTGGACCTGCGCGTCGGCCGCCATGGTCCACGCGCCCGTCAACGGGTTGAAGGCCGGACCGAGCGCCGGTAGGGGGCCAGCGCCAAAGAACGCGAGATAGAGGATCCCCACCGTGACGACGATCGCCGCCGTCAGGTTGACGAATCGCAAGGCCCGCTTAGTGTGGGGCACTTTCACGATTGCGGGGGAGGGCCGGAGGGCCCTCCCCCGCTGCGACTACTCGACGCGACCGAAAGACTTGATCTCCTCGAGCTCGGTAGGAGACAGCTCGCGAGGAGTCTGCCCGGTCTTCACCTTCTCGGCCTCGACGTGGTGCTTGATGGTCTCGACCACCTCGGGGTTGGCGAGCGTGGTGATGTCGCCTGTGCCGGCGAAGTTAGAGATGCCGGCGATGACCCGCCGCATGATCTTGCCGGACCGCGTCTTCGGCATGTCCGGCACGATCCATACATTCTTCGGCCGCGCGATCTTCCCGATCAGGTTTTCGATCGCCGCGGAGACTTTCTCTTCGACCTGCTTGCTGGGCTTGATCCCGGGCTTCAACGCGATGTACATCTCCACCGCGCGGCCCCTCAGCTCGTCCACCACCGGAACCGCCGCGGCCTCAGCCACCTCGTCGACCGTCAGGGACGCGGACTCGAGCTCCTTGGTGCCGAGCCGGTGCCCGGCGACGTTGATGACGTCGTCGACCCGTCCGATGATCCTGAAGTAGCCGTCCTCCGCCTGCAGGGCGCCGTCGCCCGCGAAGTACGGCCAGTCGTGCCAGTCCTTGCTCTTGGGGTCCTTGTTGTACTTCTTGAAATAGGTCTCGACGAATTTCTCCGGGTTGCCCCATATCGTCTGGAAGATTCCAGGCCACGGGTTGCGGATGCAGATGTTGCCCGCCTTGCCGCTGCCCTTCGGTACCGCTTGGCCCTTCTCGTCGAGGATCGTGGGATAAATTCCAAGCACCCCCGGTCCGGCGCTGCCTGGCTTCATCTTGTGCAGAGCGGGCATCGTGGTCGCGAGAAAGCCGCCGTTCTCGGTCTGCCACCAGGTGTCGACGATCACCGCCTCGTCTTTGCCGACCGCGTGGTAATACCACCGCCACACCTCGGGCTCGATCGGCTCACCGACGGTGGTCATGTGCTTGAAGTGGTAGTTGTACTTTTTGGGTTCGTCCGGGCCGAGCTTGCGCAGCATCCGGATGGTGGTCGGCGCGGTGTGGAAGATGTTGACGCCAAGACGCTCGGCGATCCTCCAGGGCCTTCCCGGGTCGGGATACGTGGGAACGCCTTCGTACATGACGCTGGTGGCCGCGAGCGCCAGGGGCCCGTAAACGATGTACGAGTGCCCCGTGATCCAACCGATGTCGGCAAAACACCAGTACGTGTCCTCCGGGTGTATGTCCTGGTAGTACTTCGACGTGCCGGCCACGTAGGCGAGGTAGCCGCCCGTGCTGTGCTGGGCGCCCTTGGGCTTGGCCGTCGTGCCGCTCGTGTACATGAGGAAAAGCGGAGCTTCCGCCGGCATCGAGACGGGTTCGACGATCTTGTTCTTGTAGTCGGCCAAGACCTCGTTGACTATGAAGTCGCGGCCCTTGACCAGCGGCGTCTTGGATGAGTACTTGCCCGGGTGGCGCTGCCAGATCAGCACCTTGTCGACCTTCTGGCCCTCCTTCACCGCCTCGGCGACGGCCTCTTCGGCCTTGACCTTGTGATCGAGCAGGTCGCCGTTCCTGTAGTAGGCGTCCATGGTGATCAGGACGTGACTGCCGGAGTCCGCGATGCGGCCGCCGCAGGCCGTGCCGCTGAACCCGCCGAAGACCTCCGAATGGATGACGCCGAGGCGGGCGCATGCCAGCATCGTGACCGGCAGCTCCGGAACCATCGGCAGGTGCAGAGTCACGCGGTCTCCGGTCTTCAGCCCCGCGAAGTCCCTGAGCAGCGCGGCCATCTCGTTGACGCGCTTGTAGAGCTCCTGATAGGTGATGGCCAGCGTGTCCTGGTTCTCGGGCTCGGGGACCCAGATGAAGGCGGACTTGTTTCGGTATTTCGCCAGGTGCCGGTCGACGCAGTTGAAAGACGCGTTCAACCGGCCCCCGACGAACCATTTCCAGAAAGGCGCATTGCTCGTGTCGAGCGTGGTGTGCCAGTACTTGTCCCACGTCAGGAGGTCGGCATATTCCTTGAAGCATTCGGGGAAGTTCTTCTCTGCGAATCGCTCGAAGATGGCGGGATTGCTCGAGTTCGCCTGGCCGATGAATTGCGGCGGCGGGGAGAAGGTCCCCTCTTCTTTCCAGTGAACTGCAATCTCCGCCTCGGAGACCTGGACTTCGCTCATCGTTCGACCTCCCTCGGTTACGCGATTACGGCCAGAGCGGCCCGCCGACCGGCAGCACCGGCCTGGGACGCTGGCTGTTGGCCACGATCGCCGCTGATCCGTACCACGCCACGAAGGCGGTGATGATGCCCATCCAGCCGCCCAGCCCGACCAGACCAGCTCCTGCTGCGCTGCCGTTGAAGTTTCCAATGAACAGGAGGATCTCGGTGATCTCAAGGGTCAGAAACACGAGAAACACCGACATGTTCGTGCGCGCGCTCCAGATCAGCATGTACGTGTTGAAGATCGTGAAGGCGAGCAGAAACCAGCCAACGTCCTTGGTGACGTCGGCACCCGGAACTTTGCCCCACAGGGCAAGGACAAGGTAGAAAGCCAGGCTCATCCAGAAAGCGCCGTACGTCGAAAACGCGGTGGCTCCGAACGTGTTGCCGGTCTTGAACTCCCACATGCCGGCGGCGAACTGGGCGAGACCTCCGTAGAAAAAGGCCAGACCAACCCAGGTCAGGTCTGGAGCCTGGGTCGGGATCGCGTTGTGCGTGCTGAGCACGAAGGTCGTCAACGCGAATCCGGCGAGTCCTAAAGCGGCTGGATTGGCGAGAGCGGGTACCGGTGGCGCGGTGGTCCTGAGTTCAGACATCCCAAGCCTCCTTAACAGGGCGCCGGCAATAGCCCGGCGTGCCCAGTACAACCTTAAACATGCGCCAGCCGCGAAGTTGGTGTCAATTCGTGGCCGCGTCATCAGCGCGACTAATGAGGCATCAATCGAGCCTGCAGCGGCTACCCTCTTCTGCGGGGCGGCCCGCCGGGGGAAGGAATTTGGGGCGGTCCCAGGATGGGATGCGGTGCAGCCAGGCATCGTGGGTTTGCGGGCGGCGGTCACGGCGGCCTGGGAGGCGGACCTCCGGGCGGTACGGCAGGACGGCTTCGACATGGGCGCCGGCAAGCCGGCCCTGGGTTTCATCCAGCGCTTCTACGCCCTGATCGCGGGGCTGCGCGCGCCGATCCAGCGAGCCTGGGGGCCGGGTGGCCTCGTCCACGTGGCTGACAGCTCGGCGGTCGGGGGTCCAGGCCCGCGCATCTCGCAGACCCGGATCAAGCTCCGCAACCGCGGAGAGGTCGTTTCGGTCCAGGCCTTCACCTACATCGACGGCTCGCCGAAGGCCCACCCGTCGCTCGGCCTGGACCGCGATGTGAGGGTCGTCGACGTGGAGGCGTACGACTTCGTCCAGGAGCTGTACCGGCTGACCGTGGATTTCCTGCAGGTGGCGCTCAACCTCGACCTCGCGCTGGGCGGCAACGCGTGGCTGTACGAGCAGATCGCCGCCGACCACTTCGTGGCCACCGGGCGCTGGCCGTCGATCGGCGAGGCCTACCAGCGGGCGAGCCGCGAGTTTGCCGTAGAGGACACCTTAGAGCGCGTCATCTCGATGTTCCGTCCGGGAGTGGACGTGCCCACGGCCGCCAGCGGGTCGAACGGTGCCGGCGCCGCGCTCGGGTCCTCGGCCCTCGGCACGGAGGACGCGGCGCTTTCGATCGAGCAGCTCGATCGGTGCCGAGGCACGCAGGCCGAGCTGGAGAGCTTCGTCCACGTGCTCGGCACGGCCGTCGCCGCGGACCCCGAGGGAAGGCGCGTGACGAGCGATGAGGTCGCGCGCGAGCTGAACCTCGACCCGCTCGGGGTGGCGAAGGTCGGGCGCCTGCTGGCCGGCTCGCCCGACGTTTGCCGCGATGGCGAGTTCGCCGCGGATTTCAGCGAGTGGACGTTCCTGCCGTCCTACAACGTGCACTTCTTCCGACGCGTCCACACCGTCGACGATTTCCTGGTGGTGGCCGCGACGCTGGTGCCGCGCGCGGGTTCGGATGGAGCGACGGCGACCTCGCCGGGGACCGCGTTCGAGGTGGAGCCGGGCAGGTCGCTGCCGGACGGCATCGTGACGTTTCTGATGACCGACGTCGTCGAGTCGACCCTGCTCTGGCTACAGAGCCGCGCCCAGATGTACGCGGCGATGCGGAGGCACGACCAATTGCTGACCGCCGCAATCGAAGCCAACGGCGGGATCGTGTTGAAGGAGCGAGGCGAGGGGGACAGCTTTTTCGCAGTATTTCTGCGCGCGACCGATGCGGTCGTCGCCGCGCTCGAGGGGCAGCGGGCGATCCAGTCGGAGCCGTGGGGCGACAGGATCCAGCTGAGCGTGAGGATGGCGATCCTCACCGGCGAGGCGGACGCCGCGGACCGCGACTACCGCTCGCCCGCGGTCAACCGCTGTGCGAAGCTGCGGCGGCGCGCCGTCGGGAACCAGGTCCTGGTGTCCGAGTCGACCTACTCGATAGTGGCGGACATCCTTCGCGAGGACCTCCGGCTGGTCAGCGTGGGGAAGCGGCGCCTCGAGGGCCACGACAGGCAAGAGGAGATCTACGTCCTGCAGCATCCGGACGTGCCGCTCGAGGCGGCCGTGGAGGCGGACGAGGTGCTGGCCTAGCTTTTCGGCTTCGACTTCGTGCTTCGCCTTTACAGGCTGGCTTGACTCGGCGCATACGCTGAGAGAGGTTGGCCGGTGGGGGAGGGGCGGCCCGGTGGAGGAGGGAGGGCCCCAGGAGGGGTCCCCCGAGCGGGTGGAAGGCCGGCCTTGCGAATCCGGTTCAATGGAGGGTCGATGAACACGGCCAACCGCTCGGCTGGCGGGATCAGCGTCGATCGCTTCTCCGTCGTTTTGGTCGCGGTGGCGGCCACGCTCTGGGCCACCGACGCCTACTTCCGCAACCAGCTCGTGAGCCACCTCGCCCCGACGCAGATCGTGGTCGCCGAGGTCGCCCTGATCACCCTGTTCCTCCTCCCCGTCCTGATCCGCAGCTCGCATGAGCTGCGCCGGCTCGGACCCCGGGGCTGGCTGGCCGTCGGCATCATCGCCGCCGGCGCCCAGTCGCTGGCGACCATCCTCTTCACCGCATCGTTCCAGCAGGCGGCGACGTACAGGGTGTTCGCCGAGACCTTCGTCCTCCAGCAGACCCAGCCCCTGATCGCGATCGTGCTCGCCTGGCTCATCCTCGGCGAGCGGCGCCGCCCATGGTTCTGGCCCGCGGTCGGTGTCGCCGTGGTCGGCGTATATCTCGTCGTCTTCGCACAGGACCCGACAGCCCCTGTCTCCGCGCTGCAGAAGGGCCGCCTCGAGGTCGGCCTGCTCGCCCTCGGCGCCGCGGTGCTCTGGGCGAGCGGCACGGTTCTCGGGCGTTTCGCGCTCAGCTCGATCAGCTTCTGGAGCATGACGTCGCTTCGCTTCACCCTCGCCCTGCCGGTGCTCATCGCGGCGACCCTCGTCCAGTACGGACCAGCCGGCTTCGGTCACTATCGCGTCAGCGACTTCTTCCCGAACCTGCTCGCGATCGCGATCGTGCCCGGCCTGCTCGCGCTGCTTCTCTACTATCGAGCCCTGTCGAGAACGCCGGCGTCGCTCGCGACGATCGCCGAGATGGCCTACCCCGTGGCGGCGACCTT
>Ga0209580_10000540_pt1 | contig 20215 bp, 15 predicted proteins | sample Coa_R1_5_FD_187153 | JGI IMG/M metagenome (GOLD analysis project Ga0209580, IMG submission 187153) | Surface soil microbial communities from Centralia Pennsylvania, which are recovering from an underground coalmine fire - Coalmine... | ecosystem: Environmental > Terrestrial > Soil >... | reverse complement strand
GCGCCAGTTCCAGCTGCTGACGGCAATCACAGCGGAGCGATCCAAACACATCGCCGGTCAGGCACTGCGAATGAATTCGCACCAGTGGCGGTGAGGAGTGAATGTCACCCATGACCAGGGCAACAGCCTCTTCCGGCTTGCCATTCTGAGTGGGTTCGAGACGAAAGCCAAAAATGCGGAATTGTCCCCAGCGCGTAGGGAAGTTGGCCGAGGCAAGCTGTTTCGCGGAAGAGCTCACAACACCATTATAGGAGTGAACCTGAATTGGCGAGTGTTGGGCAGGATCGGGCTTTATCGGTCACCAACTGCTGTACCGGTAGCTCCTGATTCTCTGGGGGAAGATCTTGATCATAAGAATCCCGGCCAGGAATCCGCCGACATGCGCCCAGAATGCTATCCCGCCCGTGCCATGGCTGGTTTCCGCGATGGATGTGGCTGCTCCGCTCAGAAATTGCAAAACAAACCAGTATCCGAGAAAGACCCAGGCAGGTATCCACCAGAAGGTGAAGAAGACGATCAGAATTACAAGCGTCAGCACGCGCGCCCGGGGATAGAGGACGACGTAAGCTCCCATGACTCCGGCGATCGCTCCGCTGGCGCCGACGGTTGGTTCATTCGACCCGAGATTGAACATGATGTGAGTGACCGCCGCCGCAATCCCGCAAACCAGGTAGAAGATCAAATAGCGAAAATGTCCAAGGTAGTCTTCAATGTTGTCGCCAAAGATCCAGAGAAACCACATGTTCCCGATCACGTGCAGCCAGCCGCCGTGCAGAAACATCGAGGTCAAAATTGTCGGCACGGTGGTCCCGAGAGTGTAATGACCCGTGCCTGCGAGGGCCCGTTCAAAGTGAACGGGCACAACTCCAAATTGAAAGACGAATGCGTTCAGCGCGCGCCGCCCTTGCGTCCCGATGGAAAGTTCGAAGAGGAACACAAGTATGTTCAAAGCGATTATGAAATACGTCACATAGGGCGTGCTGTAACGTGGCTGATCGTCGCGTATTGGAATCATGGGAGATCGTGAAATTGAGCAATCGGCAAATTGAGTAATTGCAAAGCGAGCAAACGCCGAGCTCGTCTTTCAAATTACACAACTTCTAAATTACCCAATTGCACAATCATAGATGAACAGAAGAAGGCTGGAGAGCCCGGCTATCATACCTTTCCAGTTTCTTTGGGGAGCAATTCCTTTACCTTCTTATCGATCCAGCCGCCGTGAGCATATTTCGTTCGGCCGGGAATGAGTTTGATGAGGACCATCCCTGAGAAGAATCCGCCAATGTGCGCCCAGTACGCGACGCCTCCGCTTTCGCGATGCAGCTGTGCAATGACGGACTGGGAAAAAATCTGAGAAATCAGCTGCAGCGCGAACCAGTACACGAGCATTCCCGCCGCCGGCATCCAGAAAACGTACGGGCGGTAAAAGAACCAGAAGAAAACCTGTATTTTCGCGTGCGTATAGCGCAATAAATATCCGCCCATCACTCCTGCGATCGCGCCACTGGCGCCGATGGCAGGGATAGTCGAGTCGGGGTTCGCGTAAATATGCGCCAGGGAAGCAATCACGCCACAGACCAAATAGAAAAACGGATACATGAGATGTCCGAAGTGGTCTTCAACCTTGTTGCCGAAGATCCACAGGAACCACATGTTGCCGATCATATGCAGAGTGCTGCCATGCAGAAACATGGCGGTAAGAATGGTGCCCAATGATCCTCCGATGGTGTAGCCGGGTGTTCCCGCAACCGCCAACTGGAAATGATGAGGAACCAGCCCGTATTGGTTGAAGAATGCCAGTTGGGCCTGAATGTCCGGGTGGCCCTCTTTTCCGGGAACAATCACGCCGGAATGCACCTCGAATATGTAAAAGACTATATTGATCGCAATGATGGACCAGTTTACAAAGGGAAGGATAGTGCGCGGCTGATCATCGCGAAGAGGAAGCATAGGCTATTTAGCGATTGAGCGAATCACTCATCGGAACATTGAAAACAACCCATCCCAGCATTGCCGTGATTCTACAATGATTCAATCCCACAATCATCAAATGATTCAATATTCATGAATGGCGTCCTAATCATAGACAAACCTTCGGGATTAACCTCGCACGATGTGGTCAGCCGAGTGCGGCGTATTCTGCAGCAGCGAGCGGTTGGGCACCTGGGTACGCTCGATCCCATCGCCACGGGCATCTTGCCTCTCGTGATAGGGAATATGACCCGGTTAGCGCAGTTCTACCTTGCCTCGGAAAAGAGTTACGAAGGCGTGATCCGTTTCGGTGTGGCCACGGACACGTACGATTCCGACGGCGAGCAAATTGGCGAACCCCAGCCGGTCTCACTGACGCTGGCACAAGCGCGGGCGTTCGGGGCAAATTTCCGCGGAATCATCGAGCAGGTCCCGCCTCCTTTTTCCGCAAAGAAGATTAAGGGCGTCCCCGCTTATAAGCTCGCTCGGAAGAAAAAAGACGTAGCGCTCAAGCCTGTAAAGATCGAAATCAGGGAGTTCGAAATCTTGAGCATCGACGGCCCGTGCGCCCAGTTTCGCGCCAGGGTTGCTTCCGGGACCTACATGCGTTCGATTGCGCATGAAATGGGCAAGCTGGCCGGATGCGGCGCACACCTGCAGTCGCTGCGAAGAACAACGGTTGCAGAGTTTACGCTCAATGATGCTTACACGCTCGAAGACTTAGAGAGCGCAGCACGGGGCGGGGAAGTCTCAGATCTTCTGGTCCATCCGCGAAAGCTTTTGCCGTCGCTGCCGTCCGTCACTGCGACGGAGGAAGTGGCTTCCCGCATCCGGCATGGTCGTCCGATCAATTTGCCGGAGCTCTCCCGGGCGAAAGAGGTCAAGGTGTTCTACGGGCAGAATGACTTGATCGCGATCTCGACTCGGGTGGCGGGGACCCTGTTTCATCCCAGAATTGTGCTTGTCTAAAAACCAGGTTGCAGAGCGTCCGAGCGAATCACTACAAAATACGGCGACCACAAAAATTCCCACCTTTGATCTCGTCCCGTAACGATCAGGGCGGTTTCAGAAGGTGGGAAGGTGGCACTGGTTAAAACGCCGTCAGTTCATGACGGAGCACGTTATTTCTTGTCTTGGCCGTGTTTGTCGAAATCAAACATGTCAAATAAGTCTCCAAGAGCCGGGCTGTTCGTCGGAACATAGGGATTAGCGTGGTCCGAAACCGGATTTTGAAAGTTGTCCCGGCTGCGGGCAGTCAGCGGAGTCAAGCCCCAGTTCCGTTCGATGAATTTCGTGATGGAAACGTGATCAGAGTATGTGTGACTCACGTGGCCGCCTTTGGTGAAATTGGACACGACGATCAGCGGAATCCGCGGCCCGTCGCCGAAGAAGTCCAGAGGCTGTATATAGCCAGAGTCATAGAAGCCCCCGCCTTCATCCACGGTGATCAAGAATGCCGTTTGGGCCATCAAGTCTGGTTTTGCGCTCAGGAGGTCGAAGATCTTCTTAGCCATTCCCTCAAAGAGGTCGAACTTAGAAGATGCTGGATGGCCATCGAGCAATCCGTCCGGCTTGACGAACGAAACTGCCGGCAGAGTGTCGGTAGCGATGGCATTATAGAAGTCGCTTGCATCCTTAATGTGAGCAGCCCGTTGGACCGGGTCGCCCATGATCGCCGTGGAATACGACTCGAAGTTGCAGATATTGCAGTATGCCCCACCAACCAGCACGGCTGGATTGGTGCTGGCCGGGTTGTGCTGAAGCGTGACCGCAGCGTTGTAGGCGCCACCGTAGTACGCCCAAGACACTTCCTTTTCGTTGAGCGCTTCGCCCAGCGTGCGCACATTGCTGGGCGGCATGGAGTTGCCCGAAGCGATGCCGGCTGTATCAACTGTGCCATCCGGCAGAAAACCAGGACTCGTGTTGTTGATCATGTAAAAGTGTCTGGGTTCACAGTTGGGATTGGGATTGTAAGGAAGGGACTGCAGGTAATTCACAATCGGCGCGATGCCGGGCTGGGCGGTGTCGCCGCACTCAGTGAGGTTGCCGTCAAAGTTCAAATCAACCGTATAAACATCATCCGTGCCCGGCAGCGGATTGGGATTGGCGATGTGGGACGTCGGCGTGGTGGGATTGCCAAAGCCATCGCTCCAGAAGATGGCGTCGCCAGTTCCTATCATCACATGGTTCATGCCGGTTCCACCCATGAATGACTGATGGAAATTGTCGCTGATAGAAAATTGGTCGGCGAGTTTCTTTAGGAATGGCACGTCACCCTGTTGCATGTTGTAAAACGCCATTGAATTTCCGCCACCGTTATCGTCAATGCCCTTAAAGAAGGGGTCGAACTGATTGGTGTAATTCGTGATCACGAATGGGTAGAGATCGCTGAGACATCCAGAGGGATTCTCCGGTGTGGCGTTGGAGACGTTGCAATCTGACTGCTGCCACATCTCGAAGAGCCGGTGGGTGGTGTCGCCGGTATAGGAATCGTAGGGCAACAGAGATCCCCGCAGCGAAAAGGGGCCGTTCGGAAGGTTGTTGAAGTTCTGCACTCTTGTGTCCGGATCTGGCTGAACGAAAGTCTGCGAGAATTCGCTTGCCGCGCCTGTGGTCAGGAGGTTCAGGTCTTGCGTTTCCAGCGATGGCTCAACCGCCGCCAACAGGCTGGTCGGCGTGCCTGGAGGAAATATCGGTGATGTCGGTGAAAAGTTCAGCGTCGGCGAAGGCAATGTCGTGTACGGTGCCTTCTGGTCCGCGCTCAAGCTCACGAAATATTCAGTTTGAAATGGAGGCACCGCCTGATTCTGTTGTGCCAGCGCGAAGTTCGGGCCGGGAGTGCCGTCGGCGTTGATGATGCCCTTCGACAACAGGTGGGAAACGTGTTCACCTTTCCGCGGCACGTAGGTTGCGAAGAGGTGATCGAAGCTTCGGTTCTCGCCAATCAGTACGATGACATGTTTGATAGGTGAAGCAGTTTTGGTGTGTTCAGCTTTCTTTCCTGCGGCGCTGGCACTAGCTTTGCCAGCTTTTGTGTTTTCTCCAAATGCATTCAGATTATTGAATACGAGAGCGAACAGGCATACACCCACCGATGCCCGCTGCCGCCATAGTGCCAGCTCTGGCCTTCTAAACATTCCCTGCCTCCAGTATTTGCATTTCGCCCTTTCGGGAGGCTGTCAGTGTAGTGATCGCGTGTTGCTGGGTAATGAGGGCAAAATGAAGGGGTGGTAAACAGCAGATGAAACGTTTTGACGGTTCAAAAGCGTGTTTGCGTCAAGCGCAGTGAAAGTGAGCGTTAAGGAACGAGCTGCAGAGATCAGCTCAGAAAGAGTGGGTAATCAATGCTTGGTTAGGAGACAGTCGAGCGGTCACTTACGCAACACGCTGTTCCTGGCTGGCAATGTTGAGGACATTCAGCGGAATGCGGATGCGCCGAGCTCGACCGGTTTTTTGTTCGATGGCGTCCACGACGACTAGCTGATCGGTAATCACCAGCGGGTCGCTTGTCAGATCAAACATATCGCCGTACAGCCGTATTTGGCTGTTTTGTCCGTAGCCCAGCCGCTTCAGCTTTTCGCACATTCTGATCTGTTGTTCGCTCATCTTCATAAGAGTCCAGTCCTCTTGGCGAGAATAAAGAACAGCAGTGAAATGGAGCTGCTTACCGAGCCAACCGTAGTATATCTCAGCGGCCAGTTAAGGGCACTCCTCGTACCGGCTTAATTATCAATCACTTGCAAAACAGAGTACCGGCTAATTGGCCAAGGTTCGTCCTCGCGAAAAGGCGAGGGTGTTCTTGCTCTTGAGTATGACCTGATGGCTCTGTTTGATCAGTCGGCGTGAGTTTTGCAGGAGCGCATTACAGGCGAAGCGACGGTCAGGGAAGGATTGAAATCCCAGTAATTGGTTTGCGTACCACCTGCGACCTTTTACGAACGCCTTAGCCGAACAGTGCTCACGCTTCTCAAGGACGGTTCGGGGCTCGGTATATCTCATATCGTTTCGAGCTCGGAAGCGCGGGAAGCCCTGACCAGCACTGCGTTTTTCGGGCTCTACGCCCATCTGCTTATTCGGCATTTGGATTTCTGATGGCGATTATTGGTGTTGCGTTGCTGCGTAGCCTTTTTTTGCAGCGATTTTCAGGTGATACGTGCTTTGTTCGATTCTACTGGGGATTCTTCGCAGAGTTCTAGCAGTCGTTCGTCGTCGTCCCACACCTGCACATTCCCCATTCGCGCACACTAATAAATGCAAGGAGAACTCCCCGTCTCCGCTATACTTAACTCAGATCTACGGGGAATTCTAGGCACAGGGTAAGTTCTCGGGGTGCGCCAACATGCGCCAGAGCGCGAACGCAGCTCCACTAATCCTGAATTCGTGGAAGGAAATCGCCGTTTACCTTGGTCGGGGTGTGCGGACGGTGCAGCGCTGGGAGCGTGAGCTCCGCTTGCCGGTCCGTCGTCTTGGAAAAGGCAAGCGCAGTCCAGTCTATAGCACGGCCGTAGAACTTAATTTCTGGATGTCCACAGTTGATTTTGCGCGCTCGTCACGACTGCAACCTCAGCGCGCCACGATTGGACCTCGAACCGGCAAACCCATTGAGGATTCTCTCCGCCTGCTCTCAAGCGTACGTTCGCTGGCGCAAGCCATAGCGGAAAACAGTGTTCGCCAACATCATCAGGCCGCGATTCTCCAGGCGCAAATCCTCCAGATGCGTTCCCGCATGAAGTGAAGCGGACTGCGATCCCGATCGGGATTATGTTTTTTTATTGTTCTTGCGCTGTTCTTTCGCGCCCACGTTCCCCTTCGCCGTAGGCTCGAACATGATCAGCACGTTCTGAGTGTGGTCCTCGCGGGGAATCACGCTAAAATGAATGTCCGCTACGGTCTTTAAGCGGGTCCCCAAATCTTGCGAATACGCCACGGCGGGTTGTCCTTTCAACAACACTGCGCGATGTCTTCGAACAAGAAGATCTCTTAAATGCTCGGATAGGGGAAGTTGATCAATGGTGAGATCCATTGGAGGCTTGCTCTTAAATCCAAACAAGCGCAACGCCATCGCATTCCAGAATTCGATGTGCCGCTCCTCATTCACCAGCATGACCGGCCGGCGGATTTTCTCCAGAGTCAGCGCATAAACGCTATTCACCTGATCGAGCTCTTTGGTGCGTTCCTGCAGTTCCTGGTTGGTGGTTTCCAATTCCTCATTCAGAGATTGCAGCTCCTCGTTAGTGGTCTCCAGTTCCTCATTCGTGGACTGCAGCTCCTCATTCGTGGTTTCTAATTCCTCGTTGGTGGACTGCAGTTCTTCATTTGTAGTCTCCAGTTCCTCATTTGCGGATTGCAGTTCCTCACTGGTAGATTCCAGTTCCTCAACTGTGGTGTGTAGTTTCTCCTGGAGCGTCCGGTCCTCGATGTAAATGAGAGTACCGCTGCGCTGGCCTTTGTCGTCCAGAATTGGCCGGACAATAATCTCGAGCAGTTTTTCGACCGATCCATTCTTGACCCGGGTGGGGAAATGCGAGGATTGATTATTTAGGCGGGTCGCCTGGAGCTGGGCGCCAAGGTCCGGAATCCGCAAAAACAGATCGGTATCAGACAGCCGTTCTCCCAAAAGATTCCCTGAAGGCAAGCCACAAAGCGTGAGTGCCGAGGCGTTATGCTCGGTGATCGTGTCATCCGCGGCAAGGGCAAATACGCCGACGCTGATGGTATCCAGCAAATGGCGATGCTGCAGCCTCATCCCATCGAGCTCCTGATTGGAACGTCGATGCTGATTTGCCTCCCGCTCCGGGCGATCCTGCCCCGGTTCGGGACGCTCATCCAGCAGAGGACTAGTGGTGCTGCGCTGGAAAATTCGCCAGCGCGAATTCATGCGCTGAAACTGTTGCGAATTGGCTAACTGGGATTCAGACTTCCCCAAAAAAAGCACTCCTCCAGGTTCCAGCGCGTAATGGAGCCGGGTCAAAATATGTTTCTGCAGCTCGGAATCGAAATAGATCAATACGTTGCGGCAGACCAGCAGATTTACGTGCGAAATCGGCGCGTCCGGGCCCAGGTTGCTGCGCCCGAAAATCACCAGGCGCCGGAGCTCTCGATTGACCCGCAGCGACTCTTTTCCGTGAAAGTATTTCTCCCGCCACTCTGGCCGGACCTGCTTTACAGCCTCCGGGGAATACTCGCCACGGCGCGCAGTATTGAGGGCGTCTTCGTCGATGTCGGTTGCATAGATCTTGATGTCATAGTCCTGCATGCGGTGCCCAAAATACTCTGCCAGCAGAATAGCTATCGAGTAGGGCTCTTCTCCGCTGGCGCATCCCGCGCTCCAGGCCCGGAAAGAATGACCCGGCTTAATTTGCTTAAGCAGCGGGGGCAAGATTTCGTGCCGCAGGATTTCCCAAGCCGGGGGATCGCGGAAAAACTCTGTCACATTAATGAGGAGGGTATTCAACAGCTCTGTGACTTCGTCGGGATGAGCGCGGATGTACCCGCCATATTCGGCGTACCCGCCCAGACTGAGCTGAAACATTCGGCGCCGAAACCGGCGCTCCAGGGTGGTCTTCTTGTAACCGCGAAAGTCGAAATTGCGCTGCTCCGCCAGTTCCTGCAACAGCTCTTTTAGTGTGCCCTCTTTAGCCATTCTTTCGTTTCTTGCCTCGTGCAACCAGCGCCGAAATCGTCTCGCCCATCTTGTCCAGCGAGACCACCAAGTCCACGCACCCGGTGTCAATCGCGGCTTGCGGCATCACACGGTACTCTGCGGTGGATGGGTCCTGCGCCATTGTAATGCCGCCGGAGCGCTTGATGGCGGCGATTCCGTCGGCGCCGTCGCGGTTGGAGCCGCTCAGGATAACCCCGATCGCACGGTCGCCATAGGTAGCCGCCACCGAGCTGAACAGCAGATCAATGGAAGGTCGGGAGAACCGGATCAGGCGCGAGTGCGCAAGGTGAATGCTCCCCTTATTCGAAACCAGCAGATGTTCGTCGGGCGGGCCAATGTAAACAGTCTTGGGAATGATGGCCTCGCCGTCCTCGGCTTCTTTGACCAGCTTCCGCGTCTTCCTCGACAACAAATTGGCCATTTGGCTCTTGTGCCTAGGGTCGAGGTGTTGTACCACCAGCATGGCGGGGAAGTCCTGATCCAACCCGCCTATGACCTTGATGAGCGCGGGCAATCCGCCGGCGGAGGCTCCAACGGCAATCATCTCGCATTGCACCCGATCCGGTGAACGTTGTTTTTTTGTTTTTGCAGCCACAGCGCTTCGCCGGGTGCAATTGTAGTCTTCCCAGCTTTCAAAACAAGCAACACGCCAATGTGGCGACAGCCGTCCTCGGCTGTCGTTCGGAGTGAAGCTCCGATTCAGTCTAGAAGCTCAGAGGGCTGTTCGACGGTGAGGAACTGCCTATTTGCAGCAGGCACTGTTCCAAATCGGGAATTCATCTGAGTGTCTCGCCGAGCAAGCTCGTCAGGATGGCGGAGCGCGGCTGCCCTCGCAATATTTGCATTCTTATGTTACGGAATCGAAAGTTCAGTGAAAAGGAGCGCGCGCTGTCTTACGGGGAACGGGGCAAGAGGACCAGGAAAGACAGCGCGCACAGTACGTGGTTCTCACATCATCGCTCGTTGTGAGGCGAATGGAAGCGCCAAAAAACGCCATTCGACGAAAGTCGAAGCCGGCGAGGCTAGGAGCGTACGGTTCATCATCGCGGTGGTTCTTAAGACACGAGAGCCGAAAGGCAAGAACGCGCTATTTGGTGCTGAGTGGAAGGGGCTCACGGGCAGTGGCTACCTAAGAAACATTTGCGAGCTGGACCGGCTTAATGTGAACGTTCGCGCATTAAGCGAGCCAGCTCGCGCTCACTGCTGTCTTACTGATGAGCAAGTTCAGGATGCTCCACACCGCGTCCGAAGGAAAGCGCCATGAAACGCCATCTCTGGATTTTCGGCGTTTGAAATATCGCCTCAAGAGCTTTGCTTGCGGTCGTCCGAATCCTAAGGAGTCCCAGCGATCTCGTAGCGAAGCACTGCTTGGGCAAGGCGGTAGTCATATCCAGCTTGCGCATCGCCGATTTGCGCCTGCGTCTGCTGGAGTTGCGCCTGGCTCAACTCGACGATGGAACCCAAACCCAGTTTGTATCGGGTTTGTGCCAGGTCGAGCGCGAGGTTCGATTGATCCAACAACTGCTGCGAGACCGCCAGCCGGTTGTATGCCGTATTGGTGTTGAGCCAGCTGGTGCGCACATCCCGGGAGATTCGGTCGCGCATGTCGCGAAGACGCTCGTCAACGGCTTGCGCTCGCAGGTTAGCTTCCTTGGCTCGGGCCGTGTAGAGAAATCCGTTGAAGATGGGAATCTCGATATTCGCGCCAACCGCACCATACCAGTTGTCGAAAGCAGACGTGTGCGGGAAGGCCAGCGCTGGATTGCCAGCAGGCACATCTCCAATGGCACCTAAGGCGCGCACTGTGGGGAAAAGCAGGTCGCGTTCGGCGGTCTGAAATTTTCTTGCAGATTGATATTGGTAGTTCAGCGCCAGCAGTTCAGGACGGCTGGAGAACGCCTGCGAAATAAGATCGTTCACATTTTCTGGCGGCGTGGTCAGAGGCGTTGTGTCTTCCACAATTTCAAAATTTTGCAGGTTCGCAAAACCGAGCACCGCCGCGAGCGAGGCATACGCGGCATTCTCGTTGTTTTGTGCGTCCAGCAGAAGCAACTTCGCTTGCGCCAGGTTGACGTTTGCAAAACTGAGGTCGAGCTGCGATTTCAGCTTGCTATTGAACAGCGCCTGAATCTGATCGGCAACCGTTTGGCGCGCGTTAACCGTCTGCTCTGCGACGCGGGTCACGGAATGCGCCTGCAAAGCGCTGTAGAAGGCTTGATCCGTTGCCAAGCGGATCTGCTCTTCAGTTGCAACCGCGTTCTCATCTTGCGCTTTCGCATTGAGGTTTGCGCTTGAGACCAGGTTCGCGGTACGTCCGAAATCAGTGATCAGCTGGCTGACTGTAGCCCCGGCTGCAGCACGTTCAAAGATGATGGGATTATTCAGGCTCCCGGCGGCAATTCGACGATCGTTCGAATCCACGCCGGTGAAGTCAGCGACCGCGGTTGGCCAAAGAGCGGAACGGCTCTCCCGCGTGACCTGCCGCGAAGCCAGAGCCGTCAGGCGTGCCACCGAGATTTGCGGATTGTTTTTCAACGCAAGTTGTTCCGCCTGTTTGATCGTAAGAGTTCGACTGGCTGTTGTGGTCGTAGTTTGCGGTTGTGAATTGGGAACAGGTTGCTGCGTTGGATACGGATTCGACTGCTGCGGCTGATTCGGAATCGCTGCAGGAAAACCACCATTTTGCGCGATCGGTGCGGACGGCAAGGCATCAGCCCTGTGTTTCGAGTCACTATTTAGTTCTAAAACTGTGTCGGATGAATTGTTCAGGGTCGTGCTCGTTTGCGCCATCGCTGCCGCTGAGACGAGCAATGCAAACCAGGCAAGCTTTCGTATCATGCAGGGATCTCCGGAGCGGGGCTTCCTTCGTTGCGATGGAACCAGAGGTACGCCGCCGGAACCAGGTACACGGTGACTATCACCGAGACCAACAGTCCGCCGATAATTGCCCGGGCCAGCGGTGCATAAGCTTCAGCGCCGGTGCCGAGCTTGAGGGCCATTGGAATCAGTCCAATCACCGTGGCGAGGGACGTCATCAGCACGGGGCGCAAACGGATCCGGCTGGCCACGGCCACCGCTTGCTTTAGTGGCGTTCCGCCTCGCCATAGGCTGCGCGAGAAATCTACAATCAGAATGCTATTCGAGACGACTATTCCCACCATCATGACCAAGCCCATCAGCGACATAATGTTCAGCGTCGTCCCGCTCAGCAGCAAGATGAGCAGCACACCCATCAAGCCGGGAGGAATTGCGAACAGAATGATGAATGGATCGAGAAACGACTCGAACTGGGCTACCAGGATCAAATAAACCAACGCGATCGACAGGAGCAGGCCGATGCCGAAGCTTTTGAACGAAGCCCGCATGCCTTGGACGGAGCCTCGCAAGTCAACGCGGACACCCTCCGGCAGTTTGGTCTGGCCAACGATCTTCTGGATTGCGCTGCTGAGATCTCCCAGGTCTTCAGTCTTCGGCGCTACGTACACGTCGATCACACGCCGGAGTTGGTAATGATCGACCTCGGTTGGTGATTCGATGGGTTCAAGATTTGCAACTGCGTCCAGGTCGGTGGTCTGTTTCCCCGAAGGAGATCGGATCGGAATCTGTTTCAAATCGTTCAGGGTATTAACTGTGTTTTCGGGATATTGCACTGTGAGCAGATAGTCGTTTCCGCTCCTGGGATCGACCCAGTAACTCGGCGCAATCATTCCGTTGGAAGTAAGCGCTGTAATCACGTTGTCCACGACTTCTTTCTGATTCAGCCCGACCAGGCTGGCTCGTTCGCGATCGATATTGAGACGCAAAGCGGGATAATCGATGTCCTGGGGAACGAGCACGTCACTCACTCCCTTGACTCGCCGCACTTGCTTGGCAATCGCGCTGGCGCTCTGGTAAGTCTTCTCCATATTCATGCCGCTGACCTGCACGTCGATGGGTGCAGGCAGTCCGAGATTCAGCACCGAGTCCACCAACCCGCCGGACTGAAAATATGCGCTGAGTTCGGGAAGGTTTTCTCGCAGCGCCAGACGGACGCGGTTCATGTATTCATAGCTGCCGACTTTGTGGCCTTCCTTTAAGCTCACTTGCACAAAAGCCGTGTGGGAAGCGGAATTCGGCGTGTAGATGGCGGAAAACCCCGGAGTCACGCCGATATTTGAAACAATCATCCCCAACTCATTCGCGGGAACAATTCTTCGGATTTCATCTTCCACGTGCTGGACATCTTGTTCCGTTACCTCGATGCGGGTTCCGGATGGCGCTTTGAGATTGATCACGAACTGCCCGGCGTCGGTGCGGGGGAAGTACGCGACTCCCAGCAACGGATACAGCGAGAAGCTGACCAGGGCAATGCCGACCAAGCCGACGGTAGTTGCCACAGGCCGCAGCAGGGCGCGGCTCACGGTGTGATCGTAGTATCGCACCAGGCGTTCGAAGTAGCGGTTGAATCCGGTAACAATGTGACCAAAACTGGAGTTTGTTACTTGATGCTCATGCGTGAGGTGCGGCGACTTAATCAGTTTGGCGCAGAACAACGGCACGACTGTCATAGCCACGAAGAACGACGCGAGCATTGATAGCACGACTGCGCTTGCCAATGCGATAAACAAGAACCGGCTCACGCCGTAGAGAAACACCACCGGGAAGAAAACCACGATTGTGGTCAACGTGGCCGCAAGCACGGGCAGCGCCACTTCCTGTCCGCCTTTTTCCGCTGCGACTTCAGGCCGCTCGCCCATTTCCATGTGACGAAAAATATTCTCGAGCACCACGACGGAGTTATCGATTAAGCGGGAGAATGCAAGCGCAAGGCCGCCCAGCACCATCGTATTTACGGTACCGCCGACGGCGCTGAGCGCAAGAAATGCAGCCAGGGCGGAAAGAGGGATCGACAAGAACACCGCCGCAGTAGCGCGCATGCTGCCCAGGAAAAGCAAAATCATGAGCCCAGTAAGAACCAACCCGATTCCGCCTTCGTGAAGGAGGTTCTCAATCGCCTTTTTCACGAACACCGACTGATCAAATACGACTTTGGCGATGAGCTGTTTGGGAACGTCGGTCAGGTGGCCGATCGCGTCCTTGATGCCATTCACAACCGAGATCGTGTTGGTATCGCCACCCTGCTTGAGAATCGGTAAATAGACTGAGGGCTGGCCGTCCACGCGCACCACGTTGGTCTGAATCTCGTGCGCGTCCATCGCCTTACCCACATCCTGCACAAGTACTGACGCGCTGCCCACGGTCTTCAGCGGCAGATGGTTGATTTCGGCGGAGTTTGGGAGCTGGCTGTTGGTGTACAGGTTGTAATCAATAGGTCCGATCTTCACATCGCCCGCGGGCAAAATCAGATTGCTGTCGTTCACCGTGCGAACTACGTCCATCACGCTTAACTGGTGTGCTTCGAGCTTTAGCGGATCCACGTAAACCATGATCTGCCGGTATTTGCCGCCGAACGGCTGCGGCACGGATGCGCCGGGAACATTCGCTACCTGGTTGCGGACGTCGTACTGTCCAAGATCGCGAAGCTGGGTTTCGTTCAACCCTTGTCCTTTGAGCGTGATCAGGCAAACCGGCAAGCTGGACGCGTCGAACTTCAGCACGACCGGCGGCAGTGTACCGGGTGGCAGCTTTCGCAGGTCCGCCATGGCCAGGTTGGAAATCTCACTGAGGTCAGCGTCTGCGTTCGTACCCGGCTGAAAATAAATCTTGATCAAACTCACGCCAGGCAAAGAACGCGATTCAATGTGATCGATGTTGCTGCCGAGGGTGAAGAACCGCTCAAACCGGCCGGTGATGTCGGTTTCGATCTGCTCCGGCGGCATCCCAGAGTAAAAGGTTGCGACCACTACAACCGGGATATTGATTGGCGGGAAAAGATCGACTGGCATTCGCACCAGAACTGTGGTGCCGACAATCGCAATCACCAGACAACAGACAATAATGAAATAAGGGTTCTTAATAGCAAAACGCGACATCAGAACTTGTCCTCATGGTTCTCGGCGACGATTTTGGGAGTAACCAGGTCGCCGGGGCGAAATTCAGAGTGTGAGCCGACTACCACGCGTTCGTTCGGCGAGAGTCCGGAAACAACTTCTACCTGGTTCGCTCCCTCGAGTCCCAGTTGAACCTTTCTTTCTTCGATACGATCTTGCGAGTTCACGACTAGAACGGAGGCCTGGTCGCCATTGCGAGTCACTGCCTGGATGGGCACCGCCAGCACTGAGTCTTTTCTGGCCAGAGTTAAATTCACCTCCGCATACATGCCGGCGACGATGCTGCCGTTCTTGTTCGGCACATCCACCTCGGTATGCATGGTCCTGGTTTCCTGGTTGAGGTCTTCCGCGAAGCGGGAAACTTTGCCTTCAAAGTTGCGATTCAAGGACGGAACGCGCACCGTGACCGTCGAGCCCAGCCGAACTGTTGGCACCGCTGATTCAGGTACCGGAAGCGTGAGCCGGAACAGGTCGGTCTCGGCCACGCTGACGACCGGAAGTGCTTGTGTATTCGAGTTCGTTCCGGCCTGAACCAGGGCCCCGGTGTCCACATAGCGGCGCGTGATAACGCCCGTGAACGGCGCTACGATCCGCGTGTAGTCGCTCATCGCGCCTAATTGTTTCTGCTGAGCGACAGCCTCGTCCATTTGGTTTTGAGCTTCTGAGAGCGCGGCCTCGTCAGCGGAGATTTGCGCTTCGCCTTCTTTGTCCTTGGCCATAGCGTCATCCAGTTCCTGCTCCGCGATAAGTCCAGGACGCGCTGTTGAAGCGTCTTTCAGACGGCTGTAATCGAGATGTGTGGCGGCATGCAGGGATCGCGCCCGATCGAGATCGCCCTGCGCCCGTCGGATCGAATCCTTTGCGCGGCGCACCGCGGCGTCGGCTCCCTGGAGTTGAGCGCTCAACTCAGGAACTTCCAGCACGGCCAGAGTTTGTCCAGCCTTAACGCGATCGCCAACATCCACGTAAATCTTGCGAATGTACCCCGCGACTTTAGCGTGAACCTCGACTTCTTGAAATGGCCGGAACTCCCCGGACAGGGTGAGGGAACTCGAAATCGGTTTGCACTCGACCAGCACCACCGCGGCTGGCGATGTCGCCGCCTCGGTCTGACTCGCTTTCACTCTCGGGCCACTGAACTCGAACCATGCTGCTGCAAGCAGAGCAATGCCAGCCACGGATATCAAAACGTGCTTACGTCGGATTTTCATTTTCATCCCCAAGCAAACGCAGTTGAGTGACTGCCGAGCAAATGCAGGACTAGTTAAGAGTTCTGGAACTCAGTCGTTCTGACCATACGGTTCTAGTGCGGCTGAGTTTTGTGCAACCTGGAACAGCAGCTGGTGTAAACCAGCGTGAATCAGGGTGCAAGGTCAGGCGGTTAGCTGACAGGGGGAGGACGATTGTAGAGGGAATCGTAGTGAAGCTGGAAGTGTTTCTGGCCTATGGGCTCGAAGTTGGTTGAGAGTTCTGTAATCCAGAGCAGAGCACAGGTAGCGGTTGGGGGGACCCACTGGGAGGCATCGGTGTCGCGATGCTGAACTTTTGCATAGCCTTGGGCGGAATGGACTGACGTTGCTCGATAGATGCCACCGTGAAACACGCGCCCGGCAAGGGATACGGTCAAGGCCAGGATGGCAAACAGGGCGACAAACCCGCGTCGGCTAAAGAGGCGCCGTTCAGTCACTTGTTCAGCTCCAACCAACGGCACAAGGATGCAGTGAGACTGCGGCAATGAATTCCGATTATACAATAGCGGTTGAGAGTCCTCTTATTAAGGTGGGTGACGCCCTCTCTTTCTTTGATGCACCAGAAAACCAGAGTGTTGGCCCCTAAGTCACATTGAAAGAGCGGGCTGCAAGCAGGCCAATGGCTGATTCGTGTCGCGACTCAGCCTGCCAACCAGCCAGCGAAATCCATCATCTTTCCTTGCGTCCGGAACGACCCCGCAGTCGAGCGAAAACTGAAGCGACAATGGCATCACAAATGACGAATCTTTACCTTTTTCTACGCGAAAGTTGTGACCATTCACGGCGCGAAGTGCATCTCTCGTACTGCGACCTCGATGCGCCGGAGCTGCCAATTTGATAAAGGTGCCGCGTTCAATCCTCAACCGTGTAACCCTTCCTTTTTTGGTCGGAATTCTGGCGCTCTCCGACTGCTCCCGAAGACAGAATCCTCCGGCGGTGAATGCCGCGGCCTTGTTCGACAAAAAGTGCGCCAGTTGTCATCGCAACGGTAACGATATGCGCGCTCCGGAACCGGACGATCTGCACGTGATGTCGAAGTCCTACATTTTGGCTGCACTGCAGTCCGGCAGAATGAAATGGGAAGGCAAGTCTTTATCGAAAGCAGAAAAGGCAGCGCTGGCGGAGTATTTGGGCCAGCCGGATCTCTCGGCTTCTGCCAAAATGACCGGCTACTGCGCTCGCGATCTCGACCCCCCACCGAATCCTCCCATCTGGGCGGGCTGGGGAGTTGATCTTCGCAACAGCAGATTTCAACGCGCGCTGTCGGCAGGATTGGACGGCGAGCGAGTCAAGCATCTCAAGCTCAAGTGGGCCTTCGGATTCCCTGGGGCCGCAGCGACGTTTGGACAGCCGACTTCCTTCGCGGGGAAACTTTTCGTTGGCAGCGAGGATGGGACTGTCTATTCGCTAGACGCTGCGACCGGTTGCACCTGGTGGACGTTTCGGGCTTCCACCACCGTGAAAACTGCAATCGCTATCGGTGATCAGGGTCGCACGGCATTTTTCGGCGACACCAACGGCTTTGTGTACGCGTTGACTGTCGCCGATGGCTCCGTCATCTGGAAGGTGCATCCCGATCCGCACCCCGCAGCTCGTATCACGGGCTCACCGTTACTGGTGGGCAATCGGTTGTACGTGCCCATATCTTCTGGCGAAGAGGGAGCAGCTGCCGATCCGCATTATCCTTGCTGCACCTTTCGGGGAAATCTGGTCGCGTTGGACACAGCTTCCGGCAAGCAGGTTTGGAAGGCGTACACCATTGACCAGGTGGCCAAACCTACTCGCAAGAGCTCGCAAGGTGTGCAGTATTACGGGCCGTCCGGAGCGGCCATCTGGTCGCCTCCCACGGCCGATCTTAGGCGGCACGTCATCTACGTGGCGACAGGAAACAACTATTCTTCTCCGCCCAGTGACGCCTCAGATGCAGTAATCGCCATTGATATGAGATCTGGCAAGAAGCTATGGCACCGGCAGTTCACGCCAAAAGATTTGTGGAACAGCGGCTGCGTAGCCGACCAGAAAGATAACTGTCCCGACCAGCGCGGCGACGATTTTGATTTCGGCTCCCCTCCGTTGCTCAGAACGCGTTCAGATGGACGCGATGTTCTTCTCCTGAGTCAGAAGTCGGGGATCGTGTACGCGCTTGACCCCGATCAGCGCGGGAAGCTTCTATGGCAAACCCGCATTGGACACGGCGGTCCACTTGGCGGCATTCAGTGGGGCGGCGCAGCCGATACGCAATACGCGTACTACCCGCTTTCAGATAATGACGACAACAATCCGCTCGCTGGAGGTGGATTGTTCGCCCTCGATCTGCGAACTGGCAAGCAGGTCTGGTATTCGGCGCCTCCCAAACCGGCGTGCGTTGGGACATTCGGCTGCAGTGCCGCGCAGATGTCGCCGCCCACGGTCATTCCTGGCGTGGTTTTCGAGGGCTCGCTCGACGGACACTTACGCGCTTATGACACGCACGATGGCAGCGTGATTTGGGACTTCAATACGGCACGGGAATTTCGCACCACCAACGGCGTGAAAGCCCACGGCGGTTCCATGAACGGCTCTGGGCCTACTGTGGTCAGCGGAATGGTGTTCGTGAACACCGGCTACACCAACGCCATGGATGGAAACGCATTGCTGGCGTTTTCGGCAGACTCGCAGTAGATCCTGCGGCACTAAAGCGGCTCATTCTTTCAAATCCTGGAGTCTGCATTTTCGAAGTGAACTGAGACTTGGGGACGATGCCAAGATACCCTCTCTGTGTAAATCTCTGTGGCTCTCCGTGCCCTCTGTGGTTAGGTTTTTGCCGCGATTGATGATTCGGAACCGTTAGCGATTACGTGTACGGATAAAAGATGAAGAACAAAAGTGACAATCCCGCGAGCACCCACAGCCCGGGTTTTATTTCCCGCCAGCGTCCTGCGACCAGCTTGCAAAATGGATAAAGCACGAAGCCTGCGGTGATTCCGATCCCTACGTTGTAGGTAAAGCTCATCAGGGCAACCACGGCAAACGATGGGATCAGTTCGGTAAAGTCCCCGAATTTTATCTTCGTGATTGGCTCGAGCATAAGCAATCCGACAACGACCAGTGCTGGCCCGTAAGCTTGTGCAGGAATGGCGGCGACAAACGGCGAAAAGAATAGCGCCGCGCCAAAACATAAGGCCGTCACGATTGCAGTCAACCCGGTTCGGCCGCCAGCCTCGACCCCTGTCGCTGACTCGATGAATGCTCCTGAAGTTGTCGTGCCCACAAGTGGCGCAAACATTGTGGACAGTGCATCCGCCAACATGGGCCGCTCGATCTGCGGCAAATTGCCGTTTTCATCCAGAAATCCGGCGCGCGCAGAAACGCCGATCAACGTTCCCATCGTGTCCACGAACGCCATGATGAAAATTGTGAGCACCACTGGGAAGAAACCCCAGCTCAACGCGCTATGAAAATCGAGCTTGAAGAATATCGGAGCCATGCTCGGGGGCATGCTCACCCATGTCTTGGGCGCGGGCGCAATGTGCGTAGCGAATGCCAGCAGCGCGGTTGCCACAATCCCCACCAGAATAGCGGCAGGGAAGCGCCGGATCATCAACGCGGCAATCAGTAGGAATCCAAAAATCGCCAGCAGCACCGGTCCGGCGGTCAGATGCCCGGCGCGCAGCGGAGCACCTGCGCTGCCTAGCATTACGATCCCGGTTTCATTCAATCCGATAAAAGTTAGAAACAGACCGATGCCCACGGCAAAACTGCTGCGCAAGCTTCCGGGAATGGCCTCCACCAACCACTGCCGAACTCGAAAAATCGTCAACAGGAAGAAAACTATTCCCGCCAGGAACACGGCCGCTAAGGCTTGCTGCCAGCGGTATCCCAGCGCTCCGACGACGGTGTACGCGAGAAACGCGTTCTCGCCCATGTAGGGCGCGATTGCGAACGGACGCTTTGCATACAGACCCATCAGCACAGTGCCAAAAATCGCAACTGCAACCGTCGCCACCATCGAAGGCTCGACCGGAATGCCCGCTGCTTTCAGAATCGCCGGGTTGACCACGATGATGTAGGACATCGTGACGAACGTGGTCACTCCCGCGACAACTTCGCGGCTCAAAGTTGTCCCAGCGCGATCCAGCGCGAAGTATCTTGCGATGAAGTTCTCGGATTTAGCCGTCCCCAATCGTTCCCCCCATCAGCTTTGCTTGTAGCACGAAAAGCGCTGCTCGCGGAGTCAATCGAAAGGTGCGGCCGAAACCAGCATCTGACTTGACCTCTGCGCGTAAACTAGTATTGAAGAGAGGATTAATGTCCGATTGGGTCTGGGTTGTTGCAGCGGTGGTTGCCTATATCGTTCTGAC
>Ga0209580_10000539_pt1 | contig 20251 bp, 12 predicted proteins | sample Coa_R1_5_FD_187153 | JGI IMG/M metagenome (GOLD analysis project Ga0209580, IMG submission 187153) | Surface soil microbial communities from Centralia Pennsylvania, which are recovering from an underground coalmine fire - Coalmine... | ecosystem: Environmental > Terrestrial > Soil >... | reverse complement strand
CAATGTCGAACAGCGCCAAGCCCAAGCGATAAAGGCAGCCCGAAGGCGTATGCCGTACTCCGTGATAGAGCACGAGCCATCCCCTGGAAGTCTCGATTGGCGGAGGAGACAAGCCAATCTTGTTTGCATCCCACCACGCGCCCCGCCGCGCCTCCATCAGTAGTCTGTGCCTGCCCCAATAGCGCAAGTCCGGAGAGTAAGAGATCCACATGTGTGAACCGAGCGGCGTCATCGGCCGATGAATCAGCGCCCAATAGCCGTTAATCCTTCTCGGAAAAAGTGCGGAGTCTTTATCATCCGGCGGCATAATTACGCCGTATCTCTCAAAAGTTCTGAAATCTTTCGTTAGAGCTAGAGAAACCCCAGGGCCGCCGCGGGAATAAGAAGTGTAAGTGATTACGTATTGCTGCAGTTCAGGCGCGAAGGTGATGCGAGGGTCCTCGATACCCCAGAGCTCTTCGGGATACTCCCTCGGGCTCGCCATTAACGTTGGTTCACTGTCAATCTCCCAGCCATCCACGCCGTTTCGCGAACGCGCGGCACAAAGATGGGAAATGCCGCGCCGATCCTCCACCCTGCACAGTAACAGAGTCGATCCATTTGCGAGTAGCGTCGCGCCCGCGTTGAACACACTGTTAATCGAGTATGGCCAGTCCCTGGCGGATAGGATCGGGTTGGCGGGATGCCGAAGCAGAAGAGGCTCGTAACGAGTTGTAACAGCAACGCTCATAGGTTTTCACACAATAAAGAAGACGATTTCACCGTACATTTGCAGACTCAAGAGTCTTGTTGCGGGCGATGAATAGTTCACGGCTTGATCGGGGATGATCAACTTCTCCGAGCGAGCGCATCTCGACCAATGCCATCAGGAACGCCAAAGTGGACTCTGCTCCCTGGTTTTCATTCACTCGTTCAGGGTGCAAACCGTCTCGGCAACCACCGGTGGAGGCATCGTACAGGGCAATTTGCAAATCATTTTTGCCCAAGAACCAGTTGAAAGCCGACCAGGCCTCCTTGAGCCAGCGATCATCCCCAGTAGCGCGATAAGCTTCGAGAGACGCGGACACAGCTCCGCCGGCTTCCACGGGTTGTTGGTCGAAGCGCGCTTTCTCGCGTCCCCTGCGGTAAAACCCCTGCGAGCCGACGGGCACAAAATGATCATCGTCCGGGCAACGCTGTATTTCGGTCAGCCAATTCATGGCTCCAAGTGCGGCCGATACCATCAGCGTATCCGAACTGCGACGTCCTGCAATCAGAACTGCCTGCGGCAATCTGGCGTTTGAATAAGCCAGAACATCTTCAAACCAGTTCCATTCCGGAGACTGGTTCGAACCATAGATTTCGAGCAGCCGAGTTGCCAGCACCGATCTCATCTGTTGAGCATCTCGATCGCCTGGAAAGGAATCGAGGTACTCCTGTATCCCGAGCAGCGCGAACGCCCAGGCACGGGGGCTGGTAAACGCGAGGACCGCTGGCACAGCAGCCTCGAAAAGACGTCCCGCCGCACCTCGGAGCGCCTGATTCTTGGAGCGTCCCAGGACCGTTCCCAACGCCCACAGTGCGCGCCCATGACAATCTTCCGAGCCTGCCGCTTCCGTCCATTTGCGTTCGTAGGTCAGGAAATTTCTGAACCTTCGGTTTTCCGGATTGAAAGCATGCCCCAGAAATGCCAGGTACCGCGACGCAAGTTTTTCGATTCCAGCCGACTCGGTTCCTCCAAATTGCTCGACGAGGATGGCTAGAAGGAGCGCGCGCGCGTTATCGTCGGTGGTGTATCCCTCGCTGTAATTGGGCACGGTAAAGGTCGCGTGTTGCAGCATGCCGGTGTCGTCGGTCAAGCGATGCAGGTGGTCCAGCTTTAGCGCTGGCAACTGGTCGAAGTATTTTTGCGCCGAGCCATCCGCGACGATCGCGCGAGGCTGGTGGGCACGATCAGCACGGGCTTGCGCAAAACTCGCCATATACCCTTGTGCGACACTTTTCCAGACCATCACTCGTCCGTAGTTGTAGGCACGTTTACGCATACGGTGCCGTATTGCGGGAGTGTCCAAAAGTTCGACCGTCCTTCGCGCGATCGCCTCCGGGTCTTGAAAAGGAACCAGAGCACCTCGGCCATCGTCTAGTAACTCGATCGCGTGCCAGTAGGGAGTGGAAATGATCGCCTTGCCCGCCCCGAGCGCATACGCAAGCGTCCCCGAAACAACTTGGGCCTCATGGCGGTAAGGAGTGATATAGATGTCCGCCGCGCCGATAAACTCAACCATTTCCTGCGGAGTTGCAAAGCGGTTGTGGAAGATCACGTTCGACTCCACTCCGACTTCCTTCGCCAGAGCCTGCAAGTAGGCTCGATAGCGATCACCCTCACGGCGAAGGACATGAGGATGGGTCGCGCCTGCGACTATATAAACCACGTTCTTGTGCCTCGCCAAGATCTGCGGCAGCGCCTGAATCACATTTTCGATTCCCTTGTTCGGCGAGAGCAGGCCGAACGTCACTAGCACCGCTTTTCCGTCTACGCCAAAGCGGTCTTTGTAGAAATTGGGATCGAGGAAAGGCAAATCGGGAACCCCATGCTGAACCATATCTATTTTGCTACCCGGCACTTTGAAGATTTCTTGCAGAAACTGGGATGAGAGCTGGCTCATGACAATGAGACGGTCCGATATGGCAGCGATTTCTTCCATCACTCGGCGTTGATCTGGATTCGGCTCTCGGAGGACCGTATGCAGCGTAGTTATGACAGGCATCTTGAGGCGGCGCAGCAGACCCAAAATGTGACTGCCGGCCGGACCGCCAAAGATTCCGTACTCGTGTTGCAGGCATACCAGATCGAAATTGGTGAAATTCAGGAAGTCAGCGGCTTGCTCGTAAGAGGACAGATCGTCCTGCTGAAGGGTGAGTCGCACCCGGGCGGGGTACGCATAGCCAGATTCCGTATCATTCACCGGCACCGCAAACAGCCGTGCCGATCCGTACTCCGTAGAAATTGCGTCGCACAAGTCAGTGGTAAAGGTGGCGATCCCGCACTGCCGGGGAAGGTAATTGCCAACCACGGCGATGCGGCTGGGCAGCCCCGCGACCGAGTGCGGCCGGACCGGTGCCGCGGGTCCTTGCTGAGCAGGGTGCCGGTCGACGAATTCGAGGATTCTGGTCGAAGGTACTGTTTTTATGACTGACATATCATCTTGAATTGCGCGGGGCTAGTGTGGAGAAGGTTAGATTCCAGAACGGTTACCCGCTCGTCAGCGTTGAATCAAGATGGGCAATGACGGTTCATTTCGCCCAACTATGCGGAAATGTTCCTTCGCGAAAAACAATCTTTAGTATCAGCTTGTTGGGCAAAGAAGACTGGTCAAAATTGACCAGACGCAATCCAGCGGTGGGTTGACACCTGTAAGGCTCACCAGGAGCGATGCTGTTTTTTGGTGTACCTGATACTTGGCCCCAGAGTTGGGTCGAGCAGGAATTTTCTCGTTGGATATTTTTACCCGCGAAGATAGCTAGGAGTGTGGCAGGCACGATCGCAATTCACCCGACGAGAAACCGCGCCTTGCGCTACCAGCAGTTGTGCCGTGCGCTCTGATCCGACGTGCGCCAAATCATGGCTTTGCAACATCTCTCTAAACCACTTTCGTGGGGCTTAGGCTGGCCGGCGATTAGCTGCCGAAGAAGCTGCTACCAAAAGAAAACAGGCGTCTCGACTCCATTGAGTCGCGAGACGCCCGGGCAGCCCTCCCCCAGAACTGCTCGATTCACAAGGTACTTTGGTAGGTCAATCTTGGGAATAGCACGAAGGTGCTAGCCGACTCCCACTGGGGTGCTAAAACCCTTTTTGGACGCGGGATTCAAAGCGTCCGCCTTGACCGTGAAGTGTTCGGCGTCCTCAGCCGATATGAATGAATGGATGTGGTAATCCCTGTGGCCGTCGTGTCGTTTTGCGCCCTGAAGATGCCCAGGATCGCGGGCCAACTAAATCTGCAACAGCGGGAACGTGGAATGCGGTCCGCCGAACGCCCGCGTCGGACATGAAATGTTTGCGATTATCGGGATCATCGTCGTTTTCGGCGCCATAGCCGGCGGATATCTGATGGAGCACGGTAATCTGCGGGTCCTGCTCCAGCTCCCGGAACTCCTGATCATTGGGGGAGCCGCTTCGGGGACGGTCCTGATTGCCAACCCGCTACACGTGCTGAAGCACATTGCATCTGGAATGACCGGTGTATTCAAGGGATCGAAGTTCACGCGCGAGCGCTATCTGGCTTCGCTAAAACTCGCATATCAGTTACTGAATAAAGCTCGGCGCCAGGGTCTCATGGCCTTGGAGTCGGACATCGAAGATCCCGAGAAAAGCTCGATCTTCAATCAAGACCCTGATTTCCTTAAGGACCCTCACGTGCGCTGTTTTTTTTGCGACAGCATGCGCATGGCGATCAGCGGGGTCGAGGCATTCGAACTGGATCAGTTGATCGAACAGGACCTGGAGGTGCTTCACCACGATGCGACCGAACCGGTGGCGTCGCTCACCACGGTTGCGGACTCGCTGCCTGGTCTCGGCATCGTTGCCGCCGTGCTCGGTGTCGTGATCACCATGCAAGCGCTGGGAGGTCCACCCGAAGAAATTGGCCGCAAGGTCGCCGCCGCGTTGGTGGGCACGTTTCTTGGCGTTCTACTTTGTTACGGACTGGTTGGCCCCATCGCGTCCAATATGGCCAAGCTTGCCGATGAAGAACGCGCGTATCTCAACGTATTACGCGTCGTGATTATTTCGTTTCTGAAAGGTACGGCTCCAATTCTGGCTGTAGAAGCCGCGCGCAGGGCCACGCCTGGGCACGTGCGGCCCTCGTTTCAGGAACTCGAGGAGGCGTGCCGAGGACACAGCTCGGCGCCCGCCGCTTCCGAGACTCCCTCTTCTGAAACTCCACCTGAAACTCAAGCTGCGTCCACGGGAGGATGAGCGATGGACCCAGCCCGACCCATCATCGTCATCAAAAAAAAAGCGGGGCACGGCGGCCATCACGGAGGCGCGTGGAAAGTGGCCTATGCCGATTTTGTGACCGCGATGATGGCGTTGTTTATCGTGCTTTGGCTGTTGAATATGAGTAAGCCAGTACGCGAGGCCATTGCGGGATATTTTAAAGACCCGGCCGGCACGGCCAACAAACTGGGCACCAGCCAAGAAGGTAAGGGAGAAGCTGTCGCCAAACCGAAAGAGGATATGGGCAAGCTCAAGGAGGAACTCGAAAAGGCCATTCGCCAGATGCCAGACTTCGACAAGCTTAAGAACCAGATCGAGATCACAGTGACTGCTGAAGGTTTGCGCATCGAGATGCTTGAATCGGCGAATGGAACATTTTTCGACTTGGGCGACCCTAAGCCGAACGATAACGGAAGAAGGCTGCTGGAACTGTTAGCGGGGGAGCTAGGCAAGCTGCCCAACAAACTTTCGATTGAAGGCCACACCGATTCCAAACCCTACAGCGGTCGAAATAATTATGGGAACTGGGAACTCTCGACGGACCGCGCGAACTCGGCGCGGCGTTTGATGCAACAAGACGGGATTAGGCAGGACCAAGTGGCGCAGGTGCGCGGGTTTGCCGACCAGTTGTTGCGTAAGCCGCAGGACCCATTCGATCCCTCGAATCGGCGCATTTCGCTGATCGTGCAATATGTGGACAATCAGGATGCGCAGGAACGCAAGACCGAAACAGTCGTGCAAAAGGTACAGGCAGCCGAGAAGAAGTGATTGCGCTGGCCTGTGGGCCGCTTTTGCGCTCAGTCGCGCAACATGACTTGCGGCAATATTACTTCACTTCGAACGTGGCCTGAATGCCGCTGGCGGAATCAGGCGCGACCCACACGTCATAAGTACTAGCCGGAACGATCCAATGCATCTGAGGATCGTAGGAACCCAGGTCATTCGCATCCACCGAAAACTCGACTTGCTTGTGTTCGCCGGGCGCAAGCGTGACGCGCTGAAATCCCTTGAGCTCGCGAACCGGGCGTGAAGTAGGCGCCAGACGGTCATGCACGTAGAGCTGCACAACGTCCGTGCCTTCGCGTTTGCCGGTATTCGCGATGTCGGCGCTCACGCGAAGAGTTCCATCCGGCGCAATCGTGGGAGATTCAACTTTCAGGTCGGAGTATTTGAACGTCGTATAAGTAAGGCCAAACCCAAACGGGAACAGCGGCTGACTGGTCTGATCGAGGTATCCGGTATGCCAGCGGTCAGGGGCGGTTGGACGGCCGGTGCTCTTGTGATTGTAGTAAGTCGGAATTTCGCCGACCGAGCGCACCCAGCTTAAAGGCAAGCGCCCGCTCGGGGAGGCATCGCCGAAGAGAACGTCAGCGATGGCGTTGCCGGACTGCACGCCTAAATACCACGCTTGAATGATTGCAGACACATACTCGGGTGCCCAGCGAATGTCAAGTGGGCGGCCGCTTTCGAGGACGAGGATTACGGGCTTCTTCGTAGCGAGCACCGCTGAAATCAATTTCATCTGATCTCCGGGGAGATCGAGCGAGGAACGCGAACTGGCTTCACCGGTCATTCCGGCAAGCTCTCCCACGAACAGGACTACTACTTTTGCTTTCTGCGCGGCGCTTACTGCGTCGTCAATGCTGGCTGGCTTGTTGCCGGTTTCGATGCCGATGACGCCTGTAGCAGTCGATGGTGCGGGCGCAGCTACACCAGCCGCAAGTCCTTTTTCAAATGGCGGAATATCAACGCCCTTCGCATAGAGCACATGTTCTTTGCCGAGTTTGGCAATAATTCCTTCGAGGGGCGTCACCGCGTCTTTTGCCTGTCCTTGTCCCGCCCAGGAACCAAGCTGCGATGCCTTGTCGTCGGCCAGAGGGCCAATGACCGCAACGGCTTCACTCCTACCGAGGGGTAGCACATTGCCGCGATTCTGCAGCAGGACCAAAGATTCCTGTGCCAGCTTGCGGGCGACCTGCAGATTCTCAGGAGTAAGCAGATCGGTCTTCTCGCGGTTGGGATCGGCATAAGGGTGATCGAATAATCCAGCCTTGAACTTCACGCGCAGGATGCGGCGAACGGCTTCGTCAACCACGCTGACCGGCAACTTCTGCGACTGAACCAGATCAGGAATGGAATTAATGTAAGCGCCATCGACCATGTCCATGTCGACGCCGGCGGTGACGGCCTCGAGAGCGGCTTGAGAATTATTTGCGGCGACGCCATGCGCGATTAGTTCGTGGACAGCGTTATAGTCGCTCACAACAAAACCGTTGAACTTCCATTCATCGCGAAGAATTTCAGTCAACGTGTGATGGTTCGCCGCAGCCGGAACTCCGTTCAAATCTTGAAACGCCGACATCAGCGTGCCCACGCCCGCGTTAACTGCTGCATGAAAAGGAGGCAGGTAAACTTCGCGCAGTAATTGCTCGGAAATATCCACCGTGTTGTAGTCGCGGCCGCCTTCGACTGCCCCGTAAGCCACGTAGTGTTTAGCGCAGGCGACCACGCTCTCGGGATCAGCCATGCTGTTGCCTTGAAATCCTTTCGTTCTTGCCACAGCCACCATTGAGCCGAGATACGGGTCCTCGCCGGCGCCTTCGACGATTCGTCCCCAGCGCGGATCACGTGCGATATCCACCATGGGTGCGAAAGTCCATTTGATTCCGGAGGCGGTCGATTCTTTTGCGGCGACCCGCTCGGCCTGCTCGATCAGCGGCATGTCGAAACTTCCGGCGCTGGCCAATGGCACCGGAAAAATCGTGCGGTATCCGTGAATGACGTCGTATCCGAGAATCAAAGGAATTTTCAGCCGCGACTGCAGAGCAGCCTTCTGTGCTTCGTTCGTGTCCTTCACGCCGAGGACGCCAAGCAGCGATCCCACTTTGCCCTGACGAATGAGGTCCATCGTGTGGGGACTCGCGTCTGGAAATTGCGCAAGCTGCCCGACCTTCTCTTCGATCGTCATCTTCTGCAGAAGATCATTGACGCGACTTTCGATCTCCTGGTCGGAGAGCTGTTGCGCCGACGCAGCCAATGAGAGTGTGAGCGCGATTATGAAAGCGGAAGTGAGGTGACGGAGTCGCAGCATTAGACCTCCAGCGTGGTTAACACGTGCCAGTATATCAGCAGAGATGCTTTAGAAAATCGTTTTTCTTAAGCAAAGGTCACAGATTGGGCAAACAGGGGTGATTGCATCTCGCAGGCTTCAAGGAGCATTGCCGGCGGTCTTTACTGTTGCACAGCCTGTTTCAGGCTTGGCTTGATGCCAACTGCTGAAAGGCTGGCGCTGTCCCATCCGCCTCCCAGGGCCTTAACGAGAAGCACAGATGTTGTCAATCGCTGTCCCAGAAGTTGCGTCGCCAGGCGTTCGTTATTCAAGAGCTGTTCTTGGGCTGTGATCACGTCTAGATAGGTGACCAGTCCGCCTGAATAGCGGGCATTGGCTAGAGTCAGCGCGCGGTCCGCATCGGTCACGGCGCGCAATTGAGCTTCAGATGCCGAAGAGAGCGCGTTCAATCCGGAGAGCGCGTCTTCAACCTGCTGGAATGCTATCAGTGTTGACTCACGGTAGTTTGCGACATTCTCGTCGTACACTGCTCTCGCGTTCTCGAGCGTGGCCCGATTGCGGCCGCCATTCAGGAGAGGCTCGAGAGCGGAGAGACCAATCGACCAGAACGCGCTTGGAGCCGTGAGCACCTTCGTTATGTCGCGGCTGTCGAACCCACCCGATCCGCCCAGCGAAATGCTGGGATAAAATGCGGCACGTGCGACGCCGATCCGCGCATTCGCGGCGGCGACGTTGCGCTCATTCTCGGCAACATCCGGTCGGCGCTCGAGTAATTCGGAAGGCAGCATCAGAGGAATTGCAGGCGGCTCGACAACTAAGGCGCGAACCGGAGCCGTAAAACTCGACGCTGGCAATCCCTGCAAAGCCGCCAATGCGTGTTGAAACTGATCCCTCTGCTGTTTCAGCAAAGCAAGCTGCGCGATGGTCGCGTCGAGCACCGTCTGCTGCTGGGCAACGTCAAGGCCGGAAGCCGCGCCGCCGGTGTGGCGGTTGTCGACGACTTGCAATCCCTTTTGTTCGAAATCAATGGCTTTGGTGACCACCGCCATTTCAGCGTCGAGTTCGCGCAATTGAAAAAAATCGCCGGCCAGCTCCGCACTCACGGTCAGGCGGACGTTCTCCAAATCCGCGGCCGACGCCTGATACGAAGCATTCGCGGCCTCAACGCTCCGGCGCACGCGTCCGAACAAATCAACCTCATAATTCAGATCGAATGGAATTTGGTAATCGCTCTGGGTAACGGGTCGAAGCTGTGCCGTGGGGCCGACCAGCAATGTGCGATTTCCCGAAAGGCGCTCACGCTGCCCCGAAACCCCTGCGCTCAAGTGAGGATATAGATCGGAAGAGGTGATGCGAGCAAATGAACGCGCCTCACCCAAGCGGGCGACCGCGGCCTTGAGCGTCTGGTTGCTGGCCATCGCGCGATCTTCGTATTGATTAAGCTCGGGATCGTTGAACAGCGTCCACCACGGCCCCTTGGGGATGGAATCCATGGGTGCCGCTTCGTGCCAGGGCGCCGGCGCCTGCCAGTTCTGCGGAACGGTGACGTCCGGTTTGGTGTACTTCGGACCCTTCGCGAACAGGAACGAACTGCACAACAGCACGAGCAGGATGGTGGTGAATTTCATTCTGCCGTGCCCTGCTTAACCGAGACCTGCTGGCCGTCCTCCAATGAATCGCTAGGATTCAGCACTATGGAGTCGGTCGCTTGCAAGCCAGCCAGGATTTCGACGGTCGTGCCGTAATCGCGTCCGATCGTGACCGGCTGCAGATGCACTCTGCTGTTCGCATCCACAACCGCCGCGCGCGTCCCCTCTGCGCGAAACATTAACGCATTGACCGGAACCGAGAGCCGAACGGCCGAGATTGTCAGATCGAAATGCACTTGCGCGTAAGCGCCGGGCAGCAGCTCGCCCTTGGGATTGGGTACGTCGATTTCCGTGAGCAAAGTGCGGGTCGTGGTGTCAATCGAGTCGGCATTTCGTACCACACTGCCCGAAAATTTCTGTTCGTTCAACGAGGGTATCTCGATCGAGGCGTGAACCCCAGGACGCACCGAAGGTGCGTAAATTTCTGGCACGCCGACATAAACACGAATCGGGTCCACGCGGGCGATGTTGAACAACTGTTGATTGGAGCCGGTGTTGCCGGCATTGATCAACGCGCCGATATCGATGTTGCGCCGGGTCAGCACGCCCGAAAATGGCGCGTAAACGTGCTTGAATGATTCCAGTTCTTCCAGCCGGCGAACGTTCGCGGTTGCCGCCGCCAGATTTGCTTCAGCCTGGGAATAGGCGTTTGTCCGCTCGTCGGTTTCTTGCTGCGCGACTGCGTCCATCTTCTGCAGGTTCTCCCAGCGTTTGGCTGATGTCTTTGCGATTTCCACCTGTGCCGCAGCCTGGTCGCGAGCCGCGCGCGATTGCTGCAGTTCCTGATCGATTTCCGGAGTCTCTATGTCGGCCAGGCGCTCGCCCTTCTGAACGTGGCTGCCAATGTCCTTGTACCACTTCAGCAGATAGCCGTTGGTGCGGGCGTAGATCGGCGACTCGATATAGGCCTGCAAAGTCGAAGGCAGCACCAGCTCCTGCTGCGGCGGTTCAACTTTAGGATGGATTACACTCACCGTCGCGACAGCCAGCGTCTCCGTTTCCTTGGCGAGCGCGCGCCGTTCGCTGAACCGGCTCGCGAGACCAACGATCGCGGCCACCAGAAACACAACCGCCAGAATGCCAGCGACCAGGTATCCGCGACGTTTACCCGGTGTCGTTGTGGGCTCCAGTGTGCCTCCGTTCACTTCCGATTCGTCCAGTTCAGTATCAATTACGTGACCATTCATATTTTAGAATGCCTTAGAAGAATCTCTGAAGATTTGATGCTTATCGCCTCGGTTTCTCACTAGAACGTTTTGCAATCCAGCCGTGAAAGATGCTGAATATCACGGGAACGAACAGAAGGGTGGCCGCGGTCGCGAAAACCAGGCCCCCGATGACAGCGCGTCCGAGTGGAGCATTCTGTTCGCCGCCTTCGCCGAATCCCATTGCCATGGGCAGCATGCCGATAATCATGGCAAACGCGGTCATGATCACGGGGCGCATGCGCGTGTAGCCGGCCTCCACCGCGGCCTGAATCGGATGCAGGCCTTCCGCCATGCGTTCGCGCGCAAAAGAAATCAGCAGAATGCTGTTGGCGGTCGCGACGCCCATGCACATAACCGCGCCGGTCAGCGCAGGTACGCTGAGAGTCGTGTGCGTCAAGAACAGCATCCAGCAAATTCCAGCCAGCGCTCCGGGCAGGGCCGTAATGATAATGAACGGATCGAGCCAGGATTGGAAATTGACCACGATCAGCAGATACACCAGAACAATCGACATGACCAGGCCGATGGACAGGCCTTCGAACGACGAGGTCATGGTTTCCACCTGGCCAACGACATTCATTTGCGTGCCGCGCGGCAGGTGATTGCGGAATTGCGCGAGCACTTTTTCTGTATCGTCGGCGACGCCACCCAGATCGCGGCCCGCAACGCTGGCGTAAACATCCACCGCGGGCAGCGTGTTATAGTGCGAAACCACCGCGGGGTTCATCGTCGGCATCACTGTCGCCAAGTTGGCTAGGATCTCCGGCGAAGTTCCAGCGCCAGCGCTCACCGGCGTGTTCATCAGCGCCTGAAGAGAATCCATCTTGTACTGCGGGGTCATGATGGCCAGAGGATAGCTGACGCCATTCCTTGGATTCAGCCAGAACGTGGGCGTGGTTTGCGAACTGGAACTCAGGGAGATCAGCAAGTTTGTGGCTACATCCCGTTCGGTAAGTCCCACCTGCCCTGCGCGCACCCGGTCAACGTCCAGGTGCAAGGTTGGATCATTCATGAGCTGCTGCACGTGCACATCCACCGCTCCTGGCACGTGGCGCAGACGGTTGGCGATCTGCTGGGCAATCGCATAATTTTTCTCGTACTCAGGACCGGTAATCTGCACATCCACCGGGGCCGGCAATCCGAAGTTAAGAATTTGGGTCACGATGTCAGCCGGCTGGAAAAAGAATTCGACTCCTGGAAAGCGTTGCGGCAAGGATTCTCTGAGCTTGTGCGCATACTCATCGGTAGGGTGATGCTCGGGGGACAGATTCACGAGGATCTCTGCGTCCGACGTACCGATGGTTCCGGCATTGCTGTAAGAGAGGTTAATTCCGCTGTACGGCAGGCCGATGTTGTCCACGATCGTTCTGATCTCGGACTTCGGCGTCTCCCGCCGGATTTCCTGTTCGACTTCATCCACCAGGCGGGCGGTCTCCTCAATGCGCAACCCCGCGCGCGCCCGTACATGCAATCGCATCTGGCCGGAATCGACGCTGGGGAAGAAGTCGCGGCCGAGAACGAAAACCAGGCACCCCGACGCCACGCAGAAGGCCAGAAAAAGGGAAACGAAAACGCGCCGGTGGTGCATCAGCGATTCCAGTGTGTTCCGGTATGAATGGCGAAACGCTTCAAATCGGTGCTCGAATCCTTTTTGAAATCTGCCGAGGAACGTAGCCGGAGGCTTGTGCGAATCTGTTTCGTGCCCGCGAAGCAGGTACATGACCAGTGTCGGAATCAAAGTCCTCGACAGCAGGTAGGATGCGAGCATCGCGAACACCACGGCTTCCGCCATAGGTACGAACAAATAACGGGCTACGCCGGTCAGGAAAAACATGGGCACAAATACAATGCAGATCGAGAGCGTCGAAACGAACGCCGGTACGGCGATCTGCTGGGCGCCGTCGAGAATAGCGGTCTTCAGCTCCTTGTGCATTCCGAGGTTGCGCTCGATGTTTTCGATCTCGACGGTGGCGTCGTCCACCAGAATTCCTACCGCTAGTGCGAGGCCTCCAAGAGTCATGATGTTGAAGGTCTCGCCCAGCGCGCTCATCACGATGACCGACGTCAGGATTGAGAGCGGGATGGAAACGGCAATAATCAGCGTGCTGCGCCAGTTCCCCAGGAACAAAAGAATCATGGCGGCAGTCAGGCACGCTGCGGTCAGGGCTTCCTTGACTACGCCCTGAATTGCGGCCCGGACGAACAAGGATTGGTCGAACAAAAGTTTTACATCCAGATCCGGAGGCACAGTCGCCAGCACTTTGGGCAGGATCGCCCGGATGTTTTTGACGATGTCGATTGTCGACGCGCCGCCATTTTTCAGCACGGTGAGGAGCACGCCGCGAGCGCCGTCCTGGCGGACGATATTCGTCTGCGGCGAGAAGCCGTCACGGACATAGGCAACGTCGCGGATGTAAATGGTGGTACCGTTCACGGTCTTTATGGGCAGGTCGTTCAGTTCGGCAATTGTCTCGGGACTGGCGTTAAGGTCCACCTGATACTCAAGCGACCCGATCTTTGCCGTGCCTGACGGCAGAACCAGATTCTGCGCGCCAAAGGCATTCACCACATCCATCGGGGTAAGCTGCTTGGCTTGCAGCGCAGGAGTGTTGATATCTACCTGTACCTGCCGCTGCTTGCCTCCATACGGATAGGGAATGGCCGTGCCCTGAACCGTAATGAGCTGGGGCCGGATGAAATTCACGGCGGTGTCGAACAGCCGCTGTTCGGGAAGGGTGTTGCTGCTGAGTCCGAGCTGCAGAATAGGCACACTGGACGCTGAATACTGAATGATGAGCGGAGGCGTCGTTCCCGGTGGCAGCTGGCGCAATGCCGTCTGAGAAATCGCCGTAACCTGCGCCAGCGCCGTCTGAATGTTTGCTCCATGGCGAAAGTAAACTTTCACCACGCCGATGCCGCTCATCGACTCTGAGTCGATGTGGTCGATGTCATTGACCAGCGTGGTCAGGCCACGCTCGGTAATGCTGATGATGCGGTTCGACATCTCCTTGGGGGAGAGCCCTTGATAGTTCCAGACAATGCTGATGACCGGGATATTGATTTCAGGAAAGATGTCGGTCGGGGTACGAAAAATGACAATCGGGCTCAGAATCAGCAGGAGCAGAGCCATGACGATGAACGTATAAGGCCGGCGTAACGCTAGGGCGACAATCCACATGAACTAACCCCTGGGTAATTTAGGGACTGCGGCGAATCGGACCGGAAGACCCAAGTACGCCGGAGCAGGCGACTCCATTTAGATGAACGACTGGCGGCGCCGGATTTAAACCTTTGGAGCCGTGGCCCTACTAACAGGCTTCATAACGACGAACTTAAATGCTCTCACGAGCGTGTTGTCGGCGCTCAATATTTACAAATTTTTACCCTGGATTGACTTTGGCAAATGTAACCGGCAAAACTAGTGTGAGTAGGAGGCAATGCCTCTCGATGTTTGTTACAGCATCAACAAAATTAACACTCCCCTAATCAAAGATTCACGAAATTTTAAAAACAATCCCCGCGCGCTGGGATAGCCTAGATGTTCCGTTCCGTTGCTGACCTCGTGTGTCGGCGGGGCCTCCTGGTTTTGGACGCACAGTTCTGACTTTTTTTGTTGGCAGTGAGAGTAACGAACCGAAAACTCAGGCTATCTTTCCATTCTGAATTAGAAAAGCACAAGAAACTGATTGACCCTACTAACTAGAGGAGAAGAACAATGAAGCAAGTGATGGTGTTAGCGTTGGCGCTGGCAATCACCGGCGTGTGCGCGGCGCAAGCTCAGCAAAGCACCGCGACGGCTACTGCGAAAACCTCCAAACGAAGGGCGGCTGCAAAAGCTGATTCCGCAGTCGCATCCCAACTTGGCGAGTTGAAGCAGGCGATCGACGCGCAACAACAGCAGATCAAGCAACTGAGTGACCAGCTGCAAAGCCGCGATCAGCAGATCCAACAATTGCAGCAGCGTATCGACCAGAGCCAGAGTGCGACCACCCAGGCCGAGTCCAAGGCTGATGCGGCGCAGTCCCAGGCCAGCGCACAGGCGCAAACCGTCGACTCCCTGAAGACCGATGTTGCCGACTTGAAGAGCAATTCGACGAACGCGGCACTCGCTCTACAGGAAACGCAGAAGAACATCAGCAAGCAGTTCGAAACTCCTAACGCCATTCACTACAAGGGGATCACCATAACGCCGGGAGGATTCGCGGCGGCAGAAAGTGTGACGCGGCAGCGGGCCACCAGCGCAGATATAAATACTCCGTTTACCGGAATTCCGTTTCCGGGTAACGAGCTCTCAAAAGTGTGGGAGAACAACTTTACCGGGCGGCAGAGCCGTCTCAGCCTCCTCACCGAAGGAAAAGTGGGCACCACCAAACTGACGGGCTATTACGAGACAGACTGGTTGGGCACCGGCGTGACCTCGAACAACCGGCAGAGCAACAGCTACGTGAATCGGATGCGCCAGATTTGGGGGCAAGTCGCACTCGCGAGCGGATTGAGCGTAACCGCTGGCCAAATGTGGTCCTTGGTCACGGAAGACAAGAAAGGAATTGACAACCGGCAGGAATTGCCCCCGCTGACCGTTGACTCGCAGTATAACGTCGGATTCAACTGGGCACGGCAGTACGGGGTCCGTGTCGTACAAAACTTCGGCAATAAGTTGGCCGTCGGCTTTGCCGTTGAGGGTCCGCAGGCAACGATCGGTGGACGCGGCTTCTCCTCCGTGGTTACCTCGACTTCTGGAATCACCACCGCAACCGCAGGCAACACGATTCTCGATGCGGCCGGTGCCGGAGGTGGTCTCTTTAACTTTGCTGACACCACCGGATATACCATCAACAAAGCTCCAGATTTCATTGCGAAGGCGGCCCTCGATCCGGGATGGGGCCATTACGAAGTGTTTGGTGTGGCTAGTCTATTCCGCAACCGCGTGTATCCCTGCGGCGTGGTTGGAACGAATGCAAAGGACAACATTAGCCCGGCTCCGCCTCTGGCCCAGCTCACTTGCTTCCTGAACGGTACGGTCACTCCTAGCACCACCGGCGCGTTTAACAATGACGCGTGGGGCGGCGGCGGGGGCGCGAACTTCCGCATCCCCCTTCTGCCGAGCAAGAAGCTGGAGCTCGAGGGCCAGGGCATGGCCGGAGACGGTATCGGACGTTACGGCTCGGCGCAGCTTGCCGATTTGACGTTCACGCCCAACAGCACCTCGACCCTGATCCGCAATTACCACGGAATGGGAGGCTTGGAATGGCACTCGCCCAAGTGGGACCTCTACGGCTACTACGGCGCTGAATACAACGACCGGACTGCCTTCAAAGGCTATGACATCATTACCGCAACCAAGACGGTGGCAATTCCCGCTACCGCCACCACGACGGCGATACCCGCAACCACTAAAACCACCTTCGCATTGAACCAGATCGGCGGATACGGCTCGCGGTTTGCCAACAACAGCGGCTGCTTGACGGAAAGTCTGCCCTCGAACAACTTGACGGGCCAGTTCCCTCCGCCGGCAGCCCCCTTCAATCCGACATCCGGTTCCTGCGCGGGTGACATTCGCGTCATCTCGGAAGCTACCCTCGGCTTCTGGTACAAGTTCTACAACGGACCGAAGGGCGGCTTCCGCTTCGGCCTCCAGTATTCGTACTTTGAGAAGGATGGGTGGTCCGGAAACAACAGTGCCGCGGGCACGAGCACGAAGGCCGGCTTTGCTCCTAAGGCTGTCGACAACATGATCTGGACTTCCATCCGCTACTACATTCCGTAACTGTTGAGCAGAAGTTCTCCCCTGCCCCCGGATTCGCTAGAGTCCGGGGAGTTCTTTCCCCGTGATCACAGGAAATTTCACACCCGCAGGATCATCACTTCGGTGGCTTTGATGAGGGCGGCAGCGGACTGGCCTTTCTTCAGTCCCATCTCCCGCGCTGATCTGGACGTAATGATCGAAGTGATTTGCTGGCCGCCAATGGACAGTGTGACCTCTGCCATCAGGCCGCTAATGCGCAGTTCCTCAATGCGGCCGACCAACTGATTGCGTCCGCTAACCTGGCGAATCACTTGCTTCCGCTCGGGCGCGGTCCGGCCACGTGTGCGGAAGAGAAGGCGGTCAATCTCGCTCTGCGGAATGCGGTGATGGCCTCCGGCCGTGCGAACACTGCGGATCTTCTTTTTGTAAATCCACTGTTTGATGGTGGGAAAGCTGATAGCCAATTGCAGGGCGGCATCGCGCAATTGCAGCAGTTCGCCAGGCCTTGTGTCGGCGGCAGTTCCACGCATGGAACGAAATCCTAGCCTCGGCAGCGCTCAGCGTCAACCTCAATCATGATCACGTTATTGAGCAAGATGGTATAAAATAGCAATCTTTTGACTATATGAACTGTATATACAATACAGTTCAATAGATTCTGCTCAAGTGGAGAAACCATGCGAAGTTTTGGCCTGCTACCGCTAGCCATTCTGCTATTTTTGCCCGCCGCCTGCTTTGCCCAGGACGGATACTGGTCCAATTGGTTTGGCCGCGTGGACCACACCCAGGCCGAACAACCGCACTGGATTACGCCTTTGGCCACGACCACTCCACGGCTGGAAGAAGAATTTCGCTACGACCAGCTGTGGCAGTTGAATTCGGCGGGCGTCACCACAGACAATTACGACGGCGGAAAAGGTCTGGAGCTGATCCCATTTGAAAAAGTCGAGGTAATTTTCAATACGCCGCCCTACCTGGTCCACAACAGCTCGAAGGTGGAAGACGGCTTTGGCGACGTGGCCTTCCTGGTGAAATACCGTTTGCACTCAGAAAGTGAGGAGCACGGGAATTACATTTTGACAGCGTTTTTAGGCTGGAGCCTGCCGACTGGGCAATTCAAAAATGGCTCACCGCACGCGGTCATTACGCCAACGATCGCCTACGGAAAAGGCTTCCACCACTTTGACGCGCAAGGGACCTTTGGCATCGGATTGCCGGTTGAGGACACGAATCTGCTGGGACGGACATATCTTTGGAACAATACGTTCCAATATCACGTTTTGCGAAAACTGTGGCCGGAGGTCGAGTTCAACTCAACCTTCTTTCAGCAAGGCCCGCGAGATGGGATGAAGCAGAACTTTGTTACGCCAGGACTGGTAATCGGGCGGCTTCACGTTGCCAAAAGACTCGGCCTTACTTTTGGTGGCGGATACCAGATCGCCACCACGCACTTTCATACCACGAACCACAACCCGATCTTCTCGGTCAGGCTGCCATTCTGAGTCGCCGCATTGTGCTCTGAATCAGTTCATGTTTGCGCGCGCTTTGCCTCAAAGTATTTGTAAAATTCCCTGCGCCTTTCTACAGAATTCGGGAAGCTGTGCAAAAACTCTTCAACACGCACGAAACTTTTTTGCCGGCCAAATGTCTCATCTTCGCGACCGTTGAGGAATGCCGGTTCAGGTTTCCTCATTTGTCGCACTAAGCACCTCAATCCCCAAAAGGAGCAGTCGATGAGCAGGATAGCTTCCCCATGGTTCGTGTTTGCACTGGCATTCAGCCTTCTATCTCCAATTCATATCAACGCGCAAGACAGAGGTATCGGCGGCGCGGTCTTTGTAATGACAAACGCCGCAGACAAAAACGAAGTGCTTTCATATTCGCGATCTGCGGATGGCAGCTTGCAAGCGGCGGGCAGTTTCGCAACCGGCGGCAGAGGCAGCGGTGGCGGCAATGACCCGCTGGGGTCGCAAGGATCTCTAACCCTCAGTCAGGACCGTTCACTTCTGTTCGCGGTCAACGCCGGCAGTGGCGAAGTGTCCGTGTTCCAGGTACACGGGGCGGAACTGGCTTTGACTCAGCACGTGCCCAGCGGCGGAAGCGAACCGGTTGCGGTTGGTCAGCACGGAAGCCTGGTTTATGTATTGAACGCGGGTGGCACGAGCGGAGTGGTCGGTTTCTTTCTCGCGCACGGCAGACTCACGCCGATCCCTAACTCGCTTCGTTTTCTCAGCACCGGCACATCCGGCGCAGCATCGTTAGCCTTCAGCCCTGATGGCCGGTTTCTTGCAGTGACCGAGAAGGCGACGAACAGCATCGACGTCTTCGGAGTCGAGGGGGACGGCACGTTGTCCAAAATTATTGTCAATCCCAGCGCGGATCCCGGAGTCTTCGCGGTGACCTTTGCGCCGAATGGGGCGCTTCTGGCTGCTGAAACCGGTCCCGCAGGCGGCTCTAACGCTTCGACCGTTTCTTCTTATGCGGTCTCGGCGAATGGAACTCTTACTGCAATCAGCACCGGCGTTGCGACTTTGGGCAACGCAAATTGCTGGAACGCAGTTACGCCTGACGGACGCTTTGTTTACGACTCCAATGCGGCATCCGCGAACATTGCAGGATTTGCGATCGGCACCGACGGTTCCCTGACAGCTCTGCCAGGCACGGTTGTCGGAAGCAATCCTGCCGGAGCGACAAATCTGGACATCGCGGTCAGCTCAGATAGCAAATTTCTTTACACGCTGAACTCCGGAAACGGTACCGTCGGCATTTTTGCCATCCAGCCAGACGGTACGCTTAACAGTGTTGGCGCAGTAGGTGGGGTCACGCCCAAAGCCGGCTTCAACGGCATTGCTGCAAATTAGTTTGGTTATGAGAAAGTGAGTTGCGGCTTCACAGCCGCAGCTCATTTTTTGTTCGCGGCTTGTCCTCTCTGCTCGAAGTTTTCGCACCCGCATGCAAACGCTGAAATGATGCTGTGCTTGAAACCCGCCGCCTTGGTGACACACTCAGCGCACTTTGGGACTATGATCCCTCGGCAGCGCAGAATGTGGAGGATCAATGCCCGACATCATTCAGGAATTCAGCGTGAAGGCCCCGCCTGATCAGGTATTCCAATCGTTTGCCACGCCAGGCGGTTTAGAGAAGTGGTGGACCAAGGAATCAACCGGTGAAAGCCGCGAGGGCGGCACTATTCGCTTATACTTCGGCCCTGAATTTGACTGGCAGGGCAGGGTGACACGCTATACGCCGCACCGCGCCTTCGAGATTCAAATTACGCAAGCGCACCCCGACTGGATTGGAACCGTGGTCGGCTGCGAATTGACTCCAGAAAAAGACGGGACCCGCGTTCGCTTCTATCACAAGGGGTGGCCGGAGCCGAACGAACACTGGCGGGTTTCGTGTTACTGCTGGGCAATGTACCTGCGAATCCTGCGCCGGAATCTTGAATACGGAGAAACTGTCGAATACGAAAAGCGGCTGGACGTCTAATTATCTGCTGACCTAGCAGGCCAGCTGATCGCGCGTGAGCCGAAGGCTGTTGAGATTGCCGAGAATGGTGACCGCAATGTTTTCCGTTTGAAAGAAGTTGTTTGCCAGCTCCTG
>Ga0209580_10000538_pt1 | contig 20267 bp, 19 predicted proteins | sample Coa_R1_5_FD_187153 | JGI IMG/M metagenome (GOLD analysis project Ga0209580, IMG submission 187153) | Surface soil microbial communities from Centralia Pennsylvania, which are recovering from an underground coalmine fire - Coalmine... | ecosystem: Environmental > Terrestrial > Soil >... | reverse complement strand
TCTTCCAACTGGCGGCTTGGTACCGAAAACTCTTGTACAGAAACACCGGCTTGTAACTGGGTCTTCCGGCGGACCGTGTCAATAACTCCGCGACCTCCCGCTCCAGGATGTCATTGGATGGGATGCGGATTGCGTACTTCACGCCCCGCTGCTCCAGGGCTTCGTAGAGCTCCGGTTTGGCGAAGGCCGCGTCGGCACGAACGACCACGTCCCTGCCTTGCTTCTGTTGCCGCTCGATCTCCGGCAGGAGCACGGCGTCCCAGTGCTCGGCACTGTGCACGTTCCCTGCGCGCAGCTTCACCGCCAGGCAGTCGCCGTCCCGATTGAACAACAGCAGCGGATGATAGCAGGTCGTCTCGAAGTGACCGTTGTACGCGCTCTGTTCCTGCTGGCCGTAGACGAGGATCTCGGTGCTGTCGATGTCGAGCACCACCCGCTGCGGGGCGTCCATGGCTTCCACCCGCGCGAGCAGATCCCGATTGATCGCGGCCAACCCCGTGAGGTTCTCGCCTTGGGTCAACAGCTCCGTCTCGAACGAGTGCATGCGAGACGTCAGAGCAGCTCCACGCTCCCAGATCTGCTCCGATCCGATCAGCCGGAACGTCGGATCGTGGCGAGGCGCTCCGCATCGTTCACGTCCTCATAGCCCGCCAACCGGCGGTAGACGGATTGCCGGACCAGGTCGGTGAGTGGGAACTGCGTGTTCTTGCCCCGCGGATCGGCGATGTGTTGCGCGATCAGGTCGCTGACGCCCAGGCGCTCGTCCAGTTCGCGCACGAGGATGAGCCCGCCGTCGGAGGTGACCCGCGAGCCTTGGAATTCGATGCGGAGTCTGGGGTTAAACGAGAGCTGAAAGGGCTGATTTTGTGCTTCACCCATAGGATGCGGACCTCCGCGGCGTCGTCATCGCGCTCAAACCCGCACAGATCAAGACGTTCGACGCATCTCCACAGTTTCCGTTCCGTCGTCACATCGGAAATCCGGGTTGGAGTACCTCGACGGACTCGCGCCCAAGCCGGTCGCAACCACCGCGACGACCGGCGAGCTGCGGCGGCGGCTGGGCGCGCCGCTTCCTGAAACCGGTGCGGCATCCGACGATGTCATCAACGAGTTTGTTCGCGATGTGGAGGGCGGCAATCTCGGGTCGGCGGGCGGCCGGTCCTTCGGATGGGCGGGCGATTGCCTTGTCATGCTGAGAGGCAGCACAGGTGTGGCCGTGCCGAGTCCGGAGTGCCCCAGGAGGGCACAAACGGGCTTCGGGGGGCCGCGGGGAAGGGCTCCGGCGGCAACGAACGAACCGGGTTCCACGGAGGAAGGACGGCAGGCGGCAAACTGGAAATCCAGGTTATAACTGGACTATCAAACTTGGGGGATTTGGGGGAGAACTTGGTTGAGGCACCTCAACTTCACCCAAAAACTGCGTCGCAAGGGAGCGAACGATGAAGGATATCATGAGAAATGAACTTGGAGCGCCCACGATAGTCGATCGGAGCACGTTCCAAGCGGAGCTCAATACGTTCCGGGTTCGGGAGAAGGCCCACACAAGGGAAGGCGACGCCATTGCGGCTGCCCGCCGACGGCTTCCCATGGTCGAGGTGGATGGTGCCACTCCGCTCACAGGCACACATGGGGCGGTGACGCTGCTGGACGTGTTTGAGGGACGCCGGATGCTCATCGCCTACTACTTCATGTGGCACACCGGCCAGCCGGCGGCGGAGCAGTGCGAGGGGTGCACGTGGTATACGTCGCAGGTCCGCGAGCTGTCCTATATTCATTCTCGCGACGTCACCTACGCCGTGTTGTGCCAAGGCCCGTACGAAGAGAGCGTCCGGTACCGCGACTTCATGGGCTGGGTGATGCCTTGGTACTCGGCCCAGGACTCGCTCGACACGCTCTTGGTTGGACGCGAGGTGGGCATGTTTCACCTCGTTTGCTACCTGCGACAAGGATCCAGTGTCTTCGAGACTTACTGGACGAACGGGCGCGGCGTCGAGGCGATGGACAACAGCTACCGGTTGCTCGACTTGACCGTCCACGGGCGGCAGGAGAGGTGGGAGGACTCGCCGGCCGGCTGGCCGCAACGGCCGAAAGGCAGCCATTCTTACCGTACCGATGGACGTCCCATCGCCCAGTGGTCTCGCCTGAAGGCCGGACATTCTGACGACTTGGGCACCGGCAGGCGCTGAACCGCGCCTACCATTTCCTCGACTTTCCGATCTAAGATTCGGAAACCCATCCTCAACGGAAGGAGCCAGAGCCGGAATGAAAAATTCGGAGAAGGTGGGCAACATCAAGGTACTGTTCATCGCGGGCTTTGGTCCAATCGTCCGTGAGGCCACTGCGAGTCGCGCCCTCTACAGCCAGGTTCTCGGTATTGCCTTCAAAGAGGAGAAGGATGGTTACCTCCATACGGAGGCGTTGAAGGGCGCAAAGAGTTTCGCTCTGTGGCCACTTTCGCAAGCAGCGCAGTCCTGTTTCGGAACGGATTCCTGGCCCAAGGACACTCCCGTGCCACAAGCATGGCTTGAGTTTGACGTGGAGGATATCGAAAAGGCGACGGCAGAGCTTGAATCACGAGGACATCGAATGCTCGTCAAGAACAAGAAAGAACCATGGGGTCAGATTGTCAGCCGCTTCATCTCGCCGGAAGGATTGTTGGTCGGAGTCACCTTTACTCCATTCATGCGAAAAGAAGAATAGCGAGAGTCCGACGAGATAGGCTAAACTCAGGGCATGACCCCACTGCCGCTCATGGGTAAACCACCCACTGCTCCAGGCTCTCCCGGACGTTTCACCCTCCGAGACTACCAGGAGGACGCGATCAGGGCCTTGTGGAGGCGCTTGGGCAAAGCGTCACCCGACAGCTCATCGTCATTCCGACGTGGACTGCCGCGACAACGCGTTCAGAACGCGGGATCAAATGTCCGCACGAACGCGCCAGCCCTGGAAAATCGGGGATTCCGCACGATGACGTTCGCTGAACATTCGGTACTGGCGGAGGGGGTGGGATTCGAACCCACGGACCCCGGTTAAAGGGTCACGGTTTAGCAAACCGTTGCCTTGGACCGCTCGGCCACCCCTCCGATGTCCAGTGTACCCAGCAGTCTTCCAATTGACAAGGAGAATTCACAGCAGCCCGTTACGTTGCGGGCCGCCCCGTGTCCGCCTAGAATGAGGAAGAGGGTATTGTGCGAATGACCGTTTCAGCGGCTTCGAAGGGGGCGTATGGGGAACCGGCCGGTGTTGTTTGCTCTCGTCTGTGTCCTGTCGCTTCTTTCCATCGCGGGGGTGACTGCCGAGCTGGCGCCGGGGACCTTCGTTATGGTGGTCGGCGACAATCCCGACAACCTGGATCCATATTTGCACAGCTTGGCGGCGAGCAGCGCAGTCTACCGCTTCATATTCGACAGTTTGTACACGGTCAACCTTAACGGGGATTGGGTGCCGGAGCTCGCGACCGCCTACTCGGTCAGCCCGGACGGGCTCAGCTGGACGTTCAAACTCCGGCCGGGCGTTCGTTGGTCAGATGGTGCGCCGTTCACCTCCGCCGATGTGAAGTTTACCTGGCAGCTTGCGATCAACAAGGACGTTCATGTCACCTACGCCACCGGGTTTGACAAGCTCGCGTCGGTTGACACGCCGGCTCCCCTGACCGTGGTGTTCCATCTGAGGGCGCCTTACGCCCCGTTTCGTGATCAGGTGATGGGATCGGCGATCGTCCCCCAGCACATCCTCGGGTTCCTCTCCGGCGACCAAATCAATCGATCCTCATTCAATCAGACGCCCGTGGGGACTGGACCGTTCTCGGTGACCGAATTCGTCACCGATGATCACATCACCCTGACCCCCAACCCTCACTATTGGGGGAAGAAGGCCCAGCTCCGGCGTCTCATCGTCCGGATCGTCCCGGACCAAAATACCCAGGTCAACTTGTTTAAGGCCGGGGAGCTCAATCTGCTCAGCGTGCCGGCCGCGCGCCTCAGCGAACTGAAGCGCGTCCCCAACGCGGTGATCAAGCGCTACCTAACCGCCACTTATGCCCTTGTGCAACTTGACGAATATGAGTTCCTGCGCGACGTCGCGGTTCGCCAGGCCCTCGACTACGCGACGCCCAAGGATTCGATCATCCGGAATATCATGAAAGGACAAGCCGAACCGGCCGTGAGCGATATGGTGCCCACCGGGTCGTACGCGAACAAGCGACTCCACCCTCGACCGTATGATCCGGCCCGAGCGCGGCAACTGCTGACCGGGGCCGGTTTCGTGCCCGGCCCCGCTGGCTTCCTCTATAAAGGCGGGAAGCGGCTCGAGGTGCCGCTCTGGACGATCTCGGGACGTGCCAATTTTGTCCAAGCCATGGAGCTGATCGCTCAGGCCTGGCGGGAAATCGGCGTGTACACGGAGGCCCACGCCGTCAGCGCCGCGGCGCTCTTCGGCCAAAATGGCCCTCAATGGAACGGAAAAGACGAGGCGCTGATCTTTACCTGGGGGCAGGGCGTGTTCCCGGAGAACAAGATCAACTGGCATTCCAGCTTCATCCCCAGGGATGCCAGCGCGCCCGGGGAAGATGACGAACGCTACAGCAATCCGGAGATGGACCGGCTCCTCGAGGAGGCCGACCGCACGGTGGACGAGGTCAAGCGGCACGCCATCTATGCCCGGATCCAAGAGCTCGAATTCCGTGATGTGCCGGTGATCTTTCTCCACTGGTTGGTCGAGAACAACGCGCTGGCGAACAACGTGCAGGGCTACGACGTCTCGACATTCAACACGACACCGCCTGAGGAGTGGAGCACGCGTTAACGTTCACCTTGACTGACGTCTTCGCCTCCGCGACTTCGTCTGCCGTCGAAAATTTGGCGGACGCGGGGCCGGGGATAACCTCCGCCGTGGGTCGCCGCGCCCGCGGGAGAGGAGGCCGATGAGCGCCTACGTGGCCAAGCGCGGGCTCCAGGCCGGGGTGCTGCTGCTTCTGGTCTCTCTCGTCGGTTATGCCATCATGAGCCTGGCTCCCGGTGGGCCCCTCGCGGTCTACCTCCACAACCCGCAAGTCACCCCGGACAAGATCGACCTCCTTCGCCGCCAACTGGGGCTTGATCAACCTTGGTACCTGCGGTATGCGCTGTGGTTGGGCGGGCTCCTGAGCGGCCACTGGGGGTACTCGTACTACACCGGGCGGCCGATCCTGGCGATGATCGGCGAGCGGCTTCCGGCGACATTCACGTTGATGTTGAGTGCGTTCGTCCTGGCCATCGTTCTTTCGTTTCCCCTTGGGATCATCTCGGCCATGCACAAGTACTCCTGGGGCGATACCCTCCTGTCCTTTGGGTCCTTTTTCGTATGGGCAATGCCCACGTTCTGGTTCGGTTTGATGTTGCAGATGGCGTTTGCCGTGCGGTGGCATGTTCTGCCCGTCGCCGGGATGCATGACATCGGAAACGGTTCGGCTGCCGATCTGCTGCGCCATCTTGCAATGCCCGCGGTGGTGCTGGGGGTGGGGTCGGTCGCCAGTTGGAGCCGGTATCTGCGCAGCGCAATGCTTGAGGTGTGGGGGCAGGATTACGTCCGGACCGCGTTCGCAAAAGGCCTGCCGTGGCGCCGCGTGGTGAACCGGCACGTTCTGCGCAACTCGCTCATCCCCATCGTTACCATCATGGGGCTGGACCTTCACGTGCTGTTCAGCGGTGCTGTCATCACCGAATCAATTTTCGGGTGGCCGGGGATGGGGCGACTGTTCCTCTCCGCGCTCAACAACCGGGATTACCCGCTGCAGATGGCTGGGTTGATGATCAGCGCCGCCCTGCTCATTCTGGGGAACCTGCTGGCGGATCTCACCTACGCGGTTTTGGATCCGCGGATCCGGTACCAGTAGATGGAGGCACGACCGCTCACGCCCATCGGCCCGCCAGGCATCCCGCGCGGGGCGGGGCTCCGGGCCATCGCGTGGAGGCGGTTCCGCCGCCACCGGGCGGCGCTCGGCGGTCTGGCCGTGCTGGCGCTGGTTGTCGCGGGGGCGATCTTCGCCCCCGCGCTCACATCGTTTAGCCCGACGGCGCTCGATCCCGATCACAGCTTGTTCCCGCCCAGCCGACAGCACCTCCTGGGTACCGATGATCTCGGCCGCGACGAATTTGCGCGGGTGATCTACGGTGGTCGCATCAGCCTGCTCGTGGGCTTGACCGCGATGGTGGTGGGAAGTGTGATCGGGGTAGTGCTGGGCTCGGTTGCCGGGTACATGGGGGGATGGGTCGACACCGCGGTGATGCGGTTTGTGGATCTCATGCTGAGCTTCCCGGCCATCTTTCTCCTGCTCATCCTCATCAACTGGACTGGCGGCCGGGCCCCGGTGCTGATGATGATTGCGTATCTGGGGCTCTTCGGGTGGACGGGGCTTGCCCGGATCGTCCGCGCCGAGTATCTGGCCCTCCGGGCGAGGGAGTTTGTCGAGGAGGCTCGAGCGATGGGCGCGGGCGCCCGCCGGATCATCTTCCGGCACATCCTGCCCAACGCGATGGCTCCCATATTAGTGCAGGCGGCGTTCGCGGTGGCGGGAGCGATCCTCGCCGAAGCGGCGTTAGACTTCTTGGGCTTCGGGCTTCCGCCCGACATTCCAACCTGGGGGAATTTGCTGACCCAGGCGGAGGACTACATTACGAGCAACCCGGTCCTGGCGGTGGCTCCGGGCGTCGTGATTACCCTGACTGTCGTCGCGGTCTTCTTTGTCGGCGATGCGCTGCGCGATGCCCTCGACGTCCGGACCCGATGAAATGATTCACTGCTGCTCCTGGAAAATGTCCTTGTAGTGACCCTGGCCAAAGACGAAGATCACCGACACCCGCCCACCGAGCGCTCCGGCCTTGTCGACGACAAACGCGACCCCGAGGGCGTTGTAGACAAGCGTGTCGTCTTCCTGGTGGCTGTCCACGCTCTCTTCCATCCCGTAGGCGGTGCGCACCGCATCCATCTCCGTGCCGGCGGTTACGCCCTTTTCCGTTTGATACCCGTCGTCGTAGGACACGGCGAGCGCGGCGACCTTCATCGTGCTCACGTCCACAATCACCCCGATGCGCTTAAGCGGCCAGTAGTACCCGCGAAAAGTCCCCCCCGGGAGATCTTCTTCGGAATGCAACGGCCCAAGGGTGCCAATGATAGGATTGAGGTCCTGACCGATCGAGAGTCCGCCGAGGGTTTTTCCGGGGACAATGTTCTGGACCTGCGCCTGCGCCGGTGCGATTGCGCTCATCACCGCGATCATGGCAAGTGCCATCGCGTAGCCAAAGATCCGCTGCATCTAGTCCGCCCCCTGTCAGTATCGCCGTCTCCACCCGGCAGCACACGTCGCGATCCGTGAACTCGTTACGCCCTAGTATACTCGTTTCTACCCCAATTTGCCCCGGCAAGTGCGCCGCTGCCTGTGGCCTCGTCGCAATAGATCGGGGTCACCGGGGCACCCCGTGAATCCACTTCGCGGGAAGAAGGAGAAGGGTTTCTCCTTCGCTTCTCTAGCGTCTGGAAGGCCGCTTTGGTTTCCGTTTGGCACCTCTTCAGAGCCGGCGGTTCCACTCCTGGGCGGCCCATGCCAGGGCCTGCTGGGGCGTCATGCGGCCGAAAAACGCGTTCTCCACCGCATCGCGGAAGATGCGGAAGAGCTCATCGCTGTGGGGCGTGACGATGGTGAGGTCCCGCGCAATCGCGAGTTCCCTTGCCGCGATCGCGCGGGCGTGGTCTTCGGGGGTGGTCCCAGTTCGGGTGAAATACGGGTCGGCGGCGGCGGCCCGGGTCGAGGGGAAGGCGACGACGCCATGCGAGAGCGCGAGTTGATTTTCATCATTTGTGACGAACAGCGCGAAATCCACCGCCTCCGCGCGGTGGCGGCTCGCCAACGGGACGGCCAGGTCCATTGTTGGCAAGTCAAGCACATGCCCGCGCCCGAGCGGAGCCGGAGCGACCAAGGTTTCACGGTACGCATCCGGTCCGTCCAAGCGGACCCTGAGGAGGAACTCCGCCCCGATCACGAGCATCGCCAGTTGCCCGGCCCCGTACCGTTCCGTGGCGCCGAGGTATCCACGCTGGAGCGTGTCGGTCGGAAACATGTCGCGCTTGAACAGGTCAACGTACCGCGCGAGGATCTCGGCGTGGGCCGGGCTGTCGAAGACCGCGCGGCGCCGGTCCGGGCTGAGCACCGGCAGCCCCTCTTCCTGGAACAGCGTGAGCAGCCGGATTTTGTCCACGTTCGGCATGAACCCGTACACGCCGGTCTTTTGCTTGATCGTGACCGCCGTCTGGATGACGGCCTCCATGGTCATCGGCGGGTGAGCGGGATCCAATCCGGCGCGTCGAAACAGCGCCCGATTATAGGCGAGGATGTCGGGCTCCACGTACCAGGGAATCCCGAAGGCACGCCCTTGAACGCGAAGCGACGCCCAGATGTTTGGGAAGTATCTGGCCCGCGTAGCCGCCGGGACGGCGGCATCCATATCCACGAGGGCGCGAGCCTGGGCCATCCGAATCGTGATCTCTGTGTTCAAGTTGACGACGTCAGGGGCGACGCCCCCGGCGATCGCGGCCAAGAGTTTCTCGTCGAGGGCCTGCAACTGGAGGTCGATCCACCGGACGTGCACGCCGGGATGCGCACGCTCGTACCTGCCGATTACGCCCTGAGTGTAGGCCGTAAGCAGCGGTTGGAGTGAAATCGTCCAGAACTCGAGCTGCGCCTGCGGCATTGCCGAAGCGGCGCCGGTCCCAAGCAGAAGAGCGAGCACTGTGACGACGGCGGTGAGGCGGCGTCTCGCTGTCCGGTTCCTGGAAGACATTGGTGGCGCTTTCGGCACCACGGAGACCCGGTCCTTGTGTCGTGGGCGGCGGACGGCCTCTCCAGGATGCCTCTCGAGGCTGCCTTTTCGGAACCTGTGGAAATCCGCCACATATGGGTGAAGTATCACAGGCGCCGAGCATCGCTCAAGATCGATGTTCGCCGCGAGGATCGCTGATGCGCTTGGAGGCCGAATGGCGCGAGGGTGGCGATGCGAATCGAACATTGAGACGATTCAACAGAGGGGGATGATGTGATAAACTCTTAAGCGAGCATCGAGCGCCCGTAGCTCAGCGGATAGAGCGCCGGACTACGAATCCGTAGGTCGCAGGTTCAAATCCTGCCGGGCGCGCCAATAATGTCAGGGTTCCTGGACCATAGGTCACCGCGTTGAGTGCCCCGATGTCGCAAGCAACGGTCGCGGTTTGTTCTTGGGCCGCTGCGGCCGTTTCCTAAGGTGGGTTGTTGAGCAAGTACGTTGCTGCACTGGATCAATTGCTCGCCGCATCCTTCGCTGATTATTGCCGAGTAAACCCATAAGCGATGTTAAACTGACAAATCCTCACGCTAGTCGCTTTGGCCGTACTGTGCGCTCAAGTGAGGGATTCGCCGGGGAAGATTGAGGATTACTGGGGTCTGATTGAAGTGCGAGGGATCCGCGGCGCGGGGTCCTGTCGACCCCAAAGTCAATGCGAAGACGATCCCGAGGACGCCCGGATTCTCAGGAACCTGGCCCGGCGGCTCACGCGCGCACGATTGCCCGATGCATGGGACTGATCTCCACGCGAAACCCAGCGCCGGACGTGACCGCGGGGTCGCGTGAGGCAAGGTCGCGGACGTCTCGTTCCTGGTCGATTTCAACCACCGCCATCCCGTACGTTTCCGCGGGGTCTGCAACCGGCCCGACCACCACGGCGATCCGCTGGTCGGCCAGCGTGCGCCAGTACGCCACGTGCGCCTGCATGATCTGCGCCTCCGCCTCGGTCATGTCCTCTGCGAACGTGCGGCGGGGCGGAATGAGGCGGTAGACGAAGTAGCCCATGGCTCACCTCTCCGGATTCGAGTATTGCCCACGCGTGGGGGAGCGTAGCCTCGCCCCAAGGCGCTCGAGCTTAACTACACGGGGTTGTGCAGGCCGATGCGGGTTCCTTCGAGGTCGAGGAACAGCCCGATGCAGTCGGCCTCGCTGCTGACCTTCGTCTTCTGCGCGAGAATCCGACCGCCCGCGGCAGCCACGCGGTTGAGCGCTCGGTTGAAATCCCGCCCGCCGTTGAGGTAGACGACCACCCCGCGTTCGCTCGGCTCGTAAGACGTGCCCCGCGCCAGCGCCCCTGCGTTGAACGTGTCGGCGGTCGGGAACAAGGCGTACCGGAGTTGCCCGAGCTGCACGTCCCGCAGGGTCGCGCCCCCTAAGATTTCCGCGTAAAACCGCGTCGCCCGCGCCATGTCCTTTACGAGAATCTCGACCCAATTGAAGAGACGCTCCATCGACTTCTCCCTTTCTCTTGAAGGATCTGGGGAGAGTTTATCGGACAGGTGCGGACAGGTCTTGTACAAATGGGAACCGCTACGTTCGGGCGAGCCGGCGGCCGAACTCGTTGGACCTGTCGCGCATGAACGCTCGAGGGCTCCGGTCGGTGAAGCGTTTGAATTCCCTCGCGAAATGGGACTGATCGTAGTAGGAGTCGCACAGTTCCGCCCGCAGCGCTTCATATTGTTGCCCGCGGGCCCACTGCGTGTAGAACCGTTGGAATCGAAAGATCGTCGCCAGGGTTTTCGGCGGCAGCCCTATGTTGTCGCGGAACAGGCGGTCTAGGTAGCGTCGACTGTACCCGGTCGACCGGGCGACGGCCGCGATCGACGTCAGGCCGTGAGACGATCGGAGTGTCGCGACCACAGCGTCCGCGAGGGGGCTCGAACGCGGGCTCCTCCGGAGACGTGCGACCAGGCCGGCCTGCAGGCGGCTGACCTTATGGCCGACGCGCTCCGCGTCGCCGACGGCCTCGCGCAAGTCCCGACCCCATCGGCCGAACAGTTCCTCGCACGCGAAGTGCCCGTTGGTGGTATCCGCCATTGACACGTCGAGGAAACGATACGCCCCGTGCGGGCGAAACTCTAGGCCGATGAAGGCGGTGGGCCTGGAGCTTGAGCCGATCACCGTCGCCGTGTCCCTCATGCCCACGAAGTAGACCCCGTGTTCCCGATTGTCCTTAACGCGCCCGCCGGCGCCCCACGACCGCAGGGAGTTCCTGAAGGGGATGATGAGTTTGGGACATCCGTTTGGCGCCGCGAAGCTTGTGTCCGCCGCCGGTCTCGCTCTCGCAGATCCAGAGGGACTCCACGTAAGGACGGAGCTCGGGTCGGGGGTGCACAAAGGTGATGTTCATCTCAGAGCCGCTGGGGATACCTCCGGTCACCCGGGTATTCGGCGGCGGTGCAACGGATCCTCGCGACCCGGTGCTCGTGCCCCGGAGTCAGCGCACGTCTGCCCGTTGCAGGCCTCATTGCGATAGTCTTCGCGTAAAGCTGATTGTGGTACAATCGGAGAATCAATCTAAGTTCTGCGGATGTCACTGCAGCCCCGTGACGGTTGCACACGCCTCGATTGTCAGCTTGGGCGATGACGGAAAGCCCACGGCGCTTCGATGGCGCAGCACAGGAGGGCGAAAAAAAATGGTCACGATCGAGTCGACTCCTGAAATGGTGGCCAAAGTTTACGCCAACATGGAGCGCAATCTCAAGGTGGTCCGCCGACGGTTGAGTAGGCCATTGACGTTGGCGGATAAGATTCTACTGGGGCACCTCGACGACCCGGAGAACCAGGAAATGGAGCCCGGCAAGAGTTATCTGCTTCTTCGTCCCGACCGCGTCGTGTTTCAGGACGTGCTGGGGCAAACGGGGATGCTGCAGTTCATGCAAACTCGCCGGGACAAAGTGGCGGTACCCACGACGATTCACTGTGACCATCTCATCCAGGCAAGAGATGAGGGCGAGGCAGACCTGCTTGCTTCGCTCGAGGAAAACAAGGAGGTCTACGACTTCCTCCGGTCCGCCGCCGCCAAATACGGCGCCGGGTTCTGGGGACCTGGCGCAGGTATCATTCACCAAGTGGTGCTCGAGAACTATGCTTTTCCAGGTGAACTGATCATCGGCACGGACTCGCACACGCCCAATGCCGGTGGTCTGGGGGCCTGCGCGGTCGGCGTCGGTGGGGCCGATGCTGTCGAGGTTATTGCCGGGCTGCCTTGGGAGGTGCTCTATCCGAAGCATATTGCCGTGTACCTGACGGGGCAGATGAGCGGATGGACGGCACCCAAGGATGTCATTCTCTACGTCGCGGGGCAGCTGACCGTTGCCGGTGGCACGAACGCCATCGTCGAGTACATTGGTCCGGGCGCACGCACCATCAGCGCCACCGGCAAAGCCACGATCACCAATATGGGGGCCGAACTGGGCGCCACCACCTCCATGTTTCCCGCGGATGAGCGGATGGCCAAATACTTATGGGCGACGGGCCGTGGTACCCTCGTGCAGCTGGTGGAGCGCTATGGGCATCTGCTGGAACCCGATAAAGAAGTCGAGGCCAACCCTGAGCAATACTATGATCGAGTGATCGCACTTGATCTATCCGGGCTGGAACCGTACGTCGTCGGACCCCACACCCCTGATCGAGCGCGTCCTATCACGAGGCTCGCTGCCGAAGTCGCCGACGCTCGCAACGTGTTCCGCGACGACATTTCCTCTGCGCTGATCGGAAGTTGTACCAACTCCTCCTACGAGGATATGAGCCGCGCCGCAGATGTTGCTGCGCAGGCGAGCGCGCACGGCATCAAGGCCGCCGTGCCCTTTCTGGTGACACCGGGGTCGGACCAGGTGCGCGCCACCATCGAGCGCGACGGCCAAATGCAGTCCCTCAAGGACATCGGCGGCGTCGTTCTGGCGAACGCCTGCGGCCCTTGCATCGGTCAATGGCGGAGGACTGCGGAAGCCGCGGGCGTCCCCAACAGCATCGTGACTTCGTATAATCGGAACTTCCCACGGCGGAACGATGGGCAGCCAACGACGATGAACTTCATCGCCAGCCCCGAGATTGTGACCGCGTTTGCCCTGGCCGGAAGACTGTCGTTCAATCCGCTCACGGACTCCCTGCGGGGGGCCGATGGCAAGCCGTTCCATCTCGCCGCTCCCCGGCCAGCCCCGGAGGTGCCTGAAAAGCACTTTGATCGCGGCCGTTCCCCTTACGTGGCTCCTCCGGTAGACGGTGGCAGCATCACGCTGAACGTGAATCCCCGGAGTGAGCGGCTACAACTCATGACGCCGTGGCCGGCTTGGGACGGTAAGGACTTTCTGGATATGCCGGTCCTCATCAAGACCAAGGGGAAGACCACGACCGACCACATCTCTCCTGCCGGACCGTGGCTGCGCTATCGAGGTCACCTGGACAAGTTCAGCGACAACATGTTCATGGGAGCCACCAACGCCTTTACCGATGAGGTCGGTCAAGGCAAGAATATACTTACCGGAGAGACCGGACGGTCGATTGCCAAGATAGCCAGGTACTATCAATCGAAGGGAATCAAATGGGTTGTCATCGGCGACTCCAACTATGGTGAAGGCAGCAGCCGCGAGCATGCCGCTCTCTCGCCGCGCCTCCTTGGTGGGGTCGCGGTCATCGCCCGAAGCTTTGCCCGCATCCACGAGTCAAACCTGAAGAAGCAAGGGTTGCTGGCGCTGACGTTCCACGACCCTGCGGATTACGACCGCGTCAGAGAGGAGGATCGGGTCAGCCTCACCGGGCTCGCGGAGATGGCACCTGGGAAACCTGTTCAGTGTCTCTTGCGGCACGCCGACGGGACCACCGAAATGCTGTGGCTTCACCACTCCTTCAGCGCGTCGCAGCTGGAATGGTTCCACGCGGGCTCGGCCCTGAACTTGTTCCACGGTGGCGAGCAGAAGCGCACAGAGGGGGGCGGGCTTTAGTAAAGGCGAATCGGGGTTGAGCGCAGGGATCCCAAACGCTCCCCGCCGTGCGGGTGTCCGCTTGGCACCGCCTGCCGCCGCGGTCAAGACGAGGGACGCAGCGCGCTGAGAGCGTAGAAAAGGGACCACGAGGCGCCGACGATCCCATCGAGGCGCAGGATCATGGACGCGGGGCCAACCCCAAAACCTCTCATTATTGAGGAAGATCCCAAATTATACGCCCACCTGGCCAATCTGGCGCGGGAGGGTCGGATTGTATTCTTTGCGGGGCTCCCGGGTACCGGCAAGAGCCTCTTCATTCATCAGCTGGCGCACCTCGCCCACGCCGTCGGCCGGTCCGTCGCCCTCCTGCAGTGGGATGTGGTGCGCCCCCTGTTCGAGGCGAGCCCGGCCGGATCGCGCTATCCGATGGTTCGGGGGGTCACCCATGCGGTGATCCGGAAGGCCGCCGGGGCCTGGGTGCGGGAGGCCGTGGTCGATTGGAGCCGGCGCTTCCCCGAGCCAGGTCCGCTGCTGATCGGCGAGGCCCCCCTGGTGGGGAACCGCTTTGCCGAGTTGGCTCGCCGAGGGGAGGACGCGACCGAGCCGCTGCTGTCGGCGACCACGTGTCAGTTCGTCATTCCCGTCCCGTCTCAGGCCGTCCGCCGGTTCCTTGAAACCGAGCGAGATCGCCGCCTCCACCGGCCGGAGCATTACCGGGAACGGGAAGACGCTCCCGTCCATCTTCTGCAGCAGCTCTGGGGGCAACTGCTCGACGCGGCACCGTACGTCGGGGGAGACCCGGGTGCGGACCCGACTGGGCCGCGGCCCTATGATCCCGCGCTCTACGAGCGTATTTATCGGCACGTGCTCCGGCACCGCTGTGTCCAGAGCCTGGATGTGGAGAAAATCCTGTCGAGAGGCGTCGCCTCTGTCTACGCGTTTACCATCCCGACGCAGGAAATCGTTCCCACCCCGAGCGAAGTGGCCGCAGCCGTTGCGCACGTGGAAAGAACATACCCCGATTTGCAAGAGTTGCAACGGGAGATCGATCGATGGCACCAAGTCTAGCGGTGAGTCGATCCGCCTCTTCGCGATCTCCCGATGGGCGAGACCTCAACTCCCGTGTGAAGTCGTTCATAGATGGTGCGCCGGCCGCCCTCTAGGATGAGGAGCATGAACCTGCGGCTCTCGTCCGAGGTGATCAGCCGATTCCGCAGGTCCACCTGCAGGTCCTGAGGAGGCGGTCTTGATGTGGCCCGATTTGTTTGGTCCTGGATGGACGATCCAGCTCTTGGTGGCGGGCGGGCTTTTTGCTTGCATGATGGCGGTCATTACAGCCATGATCGGCGCCGGCAGTAGTTCGGCGCAGGATCCGCCTGACGAGTTCCAGCGGCTCTGGTACCGATATGAACAGGGAGATCTCACCCGCCAGGAATTCGATCGGTATCGTCGGCAATCGCCTGCGGTCAGCGGGGTGTTTGTGGAGCGGGCGAGTCCGAGACGCCGGGTCCGCTACAGCTTGAGCACTGTTCAATCGGCGCCGGGGGTGACACGAAGCATGAAAACACCCCGGTGACGGCGCGCGCGCGGTGGCCGCGACTCGGGATGCGCAAGTGCGTTGAGTCGGCTATCGAGATTCCATGGACTGGAGAATTTCTCCCGGCTCGGGATGGCGGCCGATTTGCTTCTTCGAGAAGATCTTTTTCCCGGACACCGTAACCTCAAATACGCCGCCGGAGGAAGGGATCAGGCGGAGCGAGCCGACCTCTTGCTTCTTTGCTTTGAGTACTTCTTCCGCCACACGGACGGCATGTGGAAGGTACCCTCAACTGGTGCAGTATTCGATGGACACGTCGAGCTTTGCCGCCATCCCGCACACCTCCCGAGCCCGTAGTCTCCCCTAAGTATCGCTCCCCGTCATCCAGATGTCCAGGTGGGGGTCGGGGACTCCGATGATCGCGGTCCCGGTTCCACGAATATTGCGCCGCCCCAGGCCCTATGATACCCTCAAGACGATTCCGATTTTCAGGGAGGCGGTTGTGGAACACCGCTGGCCGCTCAGTAATGTGCGGAGGTCCGTCGACGTCGCCGACGTCAGCGAGCCGAACCTGATGCGCGAGCAGTTCCCCTACCACGAACCGCCGAAGGTGCTGTTCGACGGAATTGGCGTTCCGGCGGATCCTCCCGATGAGATCATCATCACCGACACCACGTTTCGTGACGGGCAGCAGGCCCGGGCCCCGCTGGAGGTTGGTCAGATTGTCCGGTTGTTTGACCTGCTCCACCGGTTGAGCGGTCCGAATGGCGTTATTCGCAAGAGCGAATTTTTCCTGTATGGCGTCCGCGACCGCCAGGCGGTGGCGGAGGTGCTCTCCCGAGGGTACCGCTTTCCGGAGGTGACCGGGTGGGTGCGCGCCAAACCCGAAGACCTTCGCCTCGTGCGCGAGGCGGGCCTCAAAGAGACGGGCATCCTGACATCGTGTTCCGACTACCATATCTTCATGAAGTTGGGGTGGACCCGGCGAAAAGCGCTTGATAACTACCTCGCAGTCGTTTCTGAGGCCCTGTCACAGGGTCTCCGGGTTCGCTGCCACCTCGAAGACCTGACGCGCGCTGACATCTATGGATTTGTTTTGCCGCTGGCCCAAAGGCTGATGGGACTGGCGGACCAGGCGCGCATCCCGGTGATCCTCCGTCTCTGCGACACCATGGGATACGGTGTGCCCTATCCCGGTGCAGTGTTGCCGCGCAGCGTTCCACGCCTCGTGCACGTGATGACGAACGAGGCTGGCGTGCCCAAGGCCTGGCTGGAGTGGCACGGGCACAACGATTTCTACAAGGTGTTGATCAATGCCAGCACGGCGTGGTTGTACGGATGCGCGTCCGCGAACGGCACCCTGCTTGGATACGGAGAGCGGACCGGAAACACACCCATTGAGGGACTGGTATTCGAGTACGCGGGGTTGATGGGCGGCCTCAACGGCATGGACACGACGGCCATCGCTGAGGTCGCAGAGTTCATGGAGCGGGAGTGTCAGTACTCAATTCCAGTGACGCAGCCGTTTGTCGGACGGGCCTTCAACGCCACCTCGGCAGGGATCCATGCCGACGGGGCGATGAAGAACGAGGAAATCTACAATATCTTTGATACGGGGGCGCTACTAAATCGGCCGCCTGCGGTGAATGTGACGGACCGCTCGGGCGCGGCCGGGATCGCCTTTTGGGTTCGCCAGCACACGGGACGCACGCATCCGAAGGAGCATCCGGCTATCGAAGCGATCCACGCATGGGTCAATCAGCAGTACGCGGCCGGGAGGACGACTGCAATTTCGGACGAGGAGATGGCCGACCAAGTCAAACGCCACTTCCAAGAGGTCCCGTTGTCATGATGGCTTTGAGGCGTCGTTGCGGCATCCGTCTGTCTTCGTCCTTCCCCGCCGGCGCTCCCTGCAGGCATAGTTGGGCCGTGGAGTGACCCCCGGTCTATATTGACGCCGGGGTGGGCATAGTCAGGTGCGGTCTCGACGCACAGAGGTGCAACGCGTGGAGCTGCGGCCGGCTGAAATCGCGCTGCGTCAGTTCTCCCGAGCCCTCTTCGGGGCGAATCCCGATGAGGTGAGGCATTTTTTGACCGAGGTGGCCGCCGCCGTTGATCGCCTGAACGGAGAACTCGCCCGCCTCGCACTCGAACGTACAGGGCTTCAGACCTCACTCAAAGAGACGACGGCTCAGGCCGAAGAGCTGCGGCGTCAACTTGCCACAGCGCAGGAAAAGATCGCCGTCTACCAGGAACAGGAAAGCCTGATGGCCAAGGCCATGATGACCGCCCAGAAAGTGACCGAGGAGGTCATCGAAAGCACGAAGGCGCGCGCGGCACAAACGGTTGGCGAGGCCGAGGCGACGGCGGAGACGACGCTCCAGACGGCCCGGAAAGAAGCGGCTGACCTTCTTCGCGATGCCAGGGCGCGTGCACAGGAGGCGGTGAAGGCGGCCGAGCGCGCCGCCTCCGTACAGATGGCCCAGGTCCAGATGGATTCGGGGCGGCTGGTCGAGCAGGCGCAAAAGGCGATCAGCGATCTCCAGCAGGCCGCCGAGCGGCAGGTCCGGAGCGTCGTTGACAACATCGAGGCGGCCTTGTCCGACAGTGCGGGGCTCACCCGGCATCTCGATGCGCTCACAAAAAACCATTCCGCTTCGCTGGAAACTCTCGCCCAGCTGCAAGCTGAGGTGAAGGACGACATCCTTCCGTCACTCCGTGAGATGATGCGGGGATTGAGGGACCAGTCGCTCCCCCCATCCGACGCATCTACCTCGAGGCCGTCTGCGCCCGATCACACACCCGTTGCCGGTGCGCCATCGTCCCCTGTGAGGCCCTCTCCACCCGCTCCGCTGTTTGAGGAAGAGGTCGCGGTGTGTGCGCCTGCTCCAGGTGAAGGGGAGGATTCGGTCGAGGCGAAGCAGCCGAGGGGCGAGATCGTCGTGAGTCCCGTGCACAGTTACCTTCAGGCGTCAAGGTTGGTGACGGCTGTCTCTCGGCTGAAAGGTGTGTGCGCCGCACGCCTGCGAGCATACGCGGATGGCGCTGCGACCATCGATGTGCAGATTGAAGCGGGAACCCTTGCGGAAATCAATGCGGGACTTATCGATGGTGTCCCCGTTGACATCGTCGAGGCGACCGACGACCGCCTCGTGCTCCGGATCGCCAAAGCCCGGTCAACCCCTCTCCGGTAGCCGGTGGCGCCTCGTGCGTATCTTGACTAGAGTGGGTAAATTTGCGCACTATTGATGGTGATAGGGCACAACGCCCCGGGCGAGTCTACGCGAGTCTTGACCTAAACCGCATCTACTCCCCGTACATTGACGAACTGAGGTCGTGGTGCGACCTTCAGGATCATTTGGAGGATACGAGTGATGTCATCGCAGTTGGACCGTATTGAATCAATGCTTCAAGCTCTCTGCACCCACCTGGGCGTTCAGGTGGTGGACGGGGGAACCGGTGCGGGTGATAGCCCAGAACCGGAGGGTGGTCAGCGGTACGCGGGCGTGGTCTCGCGGTTCGAGCACGGTTGGGGATTCATCGAGTGCGAAGCGATGAATCGGAACTTCTTTGTACACTACAGCGATATCGAAGGGACGGGCCTGCGGTCGTTGGATGCTGGGGAAGCCGTCTCGTTTGAGCTGGCTCCAGGCAAAGATGGCCGCCCCAAGGCAATCCGGGTGCGCCGCCAGGGAAGCTCCCGTCCCACCATGCGGCGCGCCAGGATCCAAGGGCTCCCCCGGCTCGAGGTGGCCCCGAAGGAGATCTTGGAGGACGGGGACGAAGCAGCGCCAGAAGGGGCCACCCTGGTGGGGTTGCCGAGCCCCGCGGAGCAAGGCGCGTAAACCGTTCAGCGGCGAGACGCTTATTCGGGGATCGGCCTCACGGAATCGGTGGGGACCCCGAGGTACCGGCCGGCTGAGGCGCGCACCCTTGCGTGCTATAATTGGGTCGGCAATGGATCGAACCGTGCGATTGAGCCGCGGGCCCGTAGCTCAGTGGATAGAGCAGGGGACTCCTAAGCCTCTGGTCGGGGGTTCGATTCCCTCCGGGCCCGCCAAGGCTTATCGGTCCAGCCCGGAGACATAGGGAACACTTTGTACCTAGGACATGGGTAACACTTTCGGCCCAAACGGATTGTCGAGCGGTTCAAGCACGCGCGTCTCCAGATCAAAGTAGCCCAAGTCATAATCCATAAAGCTGACCAGCCAGATGCCGTCGTGCACTTCTTTAATGCCGACGGCTTGTCCCGCAAAGACCTGGCTGAGATTGATTTTGGCCGTGCCCAGGCAGATGCGCCCGCACTGCGTACCCACGATGGTTTTGTCGTGGACGGATAGTCGATATCTGGTAAGCCCGTGTAGGGACGTGGAGACGGATGGTAGACTTCGGCCGGACATTTCATGTTCAGCGCTTCGTGCGGGCGTTCGGTGTTGAAGATGTCGAGAAATTTGTCAACGCGGGCCTGCTGCTGCAGGAAGTTGGGGGCGGCAGGCTTGGTGGCTTCTTTCTTCAACGTGAGGTGCAAGGGTTCATGACGGCCGTTCTGTTGGGGATGGCCGGGTTGGATCCGTTCAATGCCAATGCCGAGGCGTAACCACCAGACCGCCAGCCGGCTCAAGTGAAAGAGGGCGTGCGCGGACGAGAACGGGACGCCGTTATCGCTGCGGATGTTGGCCGGGAGGCCGCGCTCTTGAAACAGCCGCTCAAACACCGTAAATGCATAGGTTTCTTTGGTGGAGGAGAGCGCTTCGCAGGCCAGGAGCAACCGGCTGGCGTGGTCGGTCACGGTCAGCGGATAGCAGTAGTGGTGATTCCCGAGGAGGAAATCGCCTTTGTAATCGGTGCACCACAATTCGTTGGGCCGGTGTCCGAGCGACAAGGGGGTGCCCTGCGCCCGACGCCGCGTCCGACCGCGGCGCGCCACCAGGCCGTGGCGATCCAGCACCGCATGGA
>Ga0209580_10000536_pt1 | contig 20337 bp, 20 predicted proteins | sample Coa_R1_5_FD_187153 | JGI IMG/M metagenome (GOLD analysis project Ga0209580, IMG submission 187153) | Surface soil microbial communities from Centralia Pennsylvania, which are recovering from an underground coalmine fire - Coalmine... | ecosystem: Environmental > Terrestrial > Soil >... | reverse complement strand
ATGTCAGGAAAGGTGATTGATGCCGCTCCGTCAGCCAGAACGGCCATTTGGGAAGTGACGCTCTTTGTCGAAGAGAGTGAAGGTCATAGTACTAGTTTGCGGCCTCTTTGTTACAGGTCGAAGATGCACTTGCCGCGCCAAAGCCACGAGGGTGCGTGATTGGGATCACTCAACGATGTAAGCGATTGGTAAAAGTAGGCTTAGATGGTACCGCTGGCGGCAATGGTGGGAACGCTGGAAATCCTGTGGGAACGGAAAGTGCAGAACAATGCATATTCGGTGCATGGTGATACCAAGGGATCAAAAAAGAGAGCCCATGGCTTAGTGCCATGGGCTCGACTCGATATCAAATTTTTTAGCTGTTACCTGCAACCGTGCGTAACTTGCCGGGCAGGAAGTGATACGGGGGCCAGGGGCCGCTGATAGCCACTTCGCAGTTCTTAAGCTGCTTGGCGGCCGTCGAGTAACGATTCTGGTATTTTTCCACGCTCTTGGTGTCGATCAGGTGGGCTATGTCAATCAGCATGCCCTCCGGGGCGACCTTCTTGCAGCTGACCTCTTCCTCGAGCGGGTTAAAGAGCTTGTGCACTTGAACGGAAAGGGCCCGGGCCTTGGTCTGGCGCTCGCGCTCACGGGAGGCCTTCACCTTCAGCTTGGACAGGTAGTCGCCACCGACGGTGTCTGGCAATTGAACATCGATCATGGCTTCGCGCAGGGAGCCGTCGCGCACGACGAGCTTGATGTGCATTTCGGACTTACCGCGGAGTTTGGCCACGCTCAGGCCGAAAGCGCGCCGGTTAACCCGGACGGCTTGACGGAGGGCGTCATCGCTCTCGAAAATGGTCCCGAATTTGAACGGAAGTACAGTGGAGTTGCGGAAGCAGTTGCTGACTACTCTTGCGTGCTCGATTGCGGCTTTCTGGTCCAGTTCACTGGCTGTGTGGTCGTATTCGCTTACGATCACGGCGAATTCACCACTTGGATAGCTTAGAACCGCTGCGCCGTTAACTCCTTGTACACCCTCTAGCAGGAAGGGGCGGCGAGTGCGGGTTCCATTTGGGAGGGTTTGATGCTCGGTCAGACAATACGCGTACCACGCCATGTTGAACTCTCCGAACCGGGATGGAGGCGGACGAATCCACCTCTTGCGTCGAGTTTTTTCGCCAAAGCTTGTTAACAGCGAAGTTGGAAGTATGAACCGGGCGGTACTGGGCTACAACCCGAAAGCGCTTTACTGTCGCGCCTCCTAATCGCATATTACTTTGGGCATGCCTAAAAATGCAACTTTTTCTTTGCGAATGGCATCGGAAGGTTTCATTTCCCATTGACTGAACGAGTTGCACGATCTTGCAAAGCGAGCAAGACCACCCGGAGCATCTCATCGAAAGGGGCGGGCTTGCCTGTCCAGATCTCGAATTGGCGAGCGGCCTGGTGAACGAACATCTCGATGCCGGGGATGACTTGGGCTCCCCGTTCCTTGGCCAGCTTCAGCAGCCGTGTTTCGGCGGGATCGTACACCATATCAAAGACATAGCGGGCATTGATCTCTTTGTCCTGAAGCGGAGTTTCCCGGGTATTTCCCATCCCGACCGGGGTGGCGTTGATGATGACATCGAAGGCCAATTTCTTCAGATCAGGCCGTTTCATGATGCGGGCGCGGGCTTGATGAGCCAATTTCTTGGCGGCCGCGAGGCTTCGGTTGAGAATATAAACTTCGCATCCTCGCTCTTTTAATCCGAATACCGCCGCCCGGGCCGCGCCGCCGGCTCCAATGACCAGGATGCGGGCGCCTTCCAAGGTGTTCAGGCGGCGCTCCAAGGGGCGAACAATCCCGGCGGTATCGGTATTGAATCCGTACAGTTTTCCATCCTGGGCCCGCACTACTGTGTTACAGGCGCCGATCTTAGTCGTATGGGAGTCGGTATTGTCCAGGTGTGGAAGGATCGCCTCTTTGTAAGGCATGGTCACGCTAAGACCGTGAATGGGGATCTCTTTCACGCACGTCAAGAGGTCCTTCAGCACCTTGGCGTGGAGGGGAAGATAGACGGCATTCACGTTCTCGCGCCGGAAGGCCGCGTTCATAATTGCTGGCGACAGTGAGTGCGCGATCGGATCGCCGACGACACCGTAAATCCGGGTAGCGACATCGACCTGATCGATGCGGTAGACGCTGCGTAGCTCCTGCGCGGCGATCTGCCCTACTGCCGTTTCCTGCCCTGCACTTGCAGAGGCGAAGGTAAACACGCTCCCGGCTCGGACGCCAAGCACCCGGCTGATGGTTCCCTGCTCTCCCATGCACATGCCGATCAGGGAATGCAGGTCGCCCTTGCGAGACAAGAACTTGATCATGGTCACGTTGTCGGCGAGTGTTGTGGCGGTGCCTACGAGCTTGTAGAAGTCAGCCGGGAAAGCCAGCATTTTCTCGAGGGTTTCATCCAGCTTCTTGGTTGCGCGGAAGTCGTGATGGGAAAGAATCAATCCTGCCCGGGTGCGCAGCTTTTGAAGCTGTTCAGGCTTGCACTTGGTGGCAGTTTGTAGTTCAACATCAACCAGTTGGCAGCCAACGGCGGTGGCTTTGGTAAGGATATCGAGCTGCGAGGCGATAGAACCGCGAAACTTTCCTCCGCTGGCAACTCTCCGGCAGGTTGCGATCGCTATCGTGCCATGGTGGGATTCGAGAAAGCGCTTGATTTTCGGGAGAGCCAGGCCAGGTTTGGAAAGGTAGTCTAACCTGAACTCCAGAAAGGAGTTATCACGCGCCAAGGCCTCGGCTCTTTCACCCATTTCATTGGGGTCGGAGCCAGTAACTGCCACGCATACACGAGGCAGCCTGTGGGGTAACAAACGGGGCGCGACCGGGAAACCGGAATTCATCTTCGCTAGAATCGAGACCTGCCTCTACGGCGCATGGGAATGAACGGCGAATTATTACAGGCAGCTAATTATTTATGCAACAAGGGATTAACAATCCGTGCGAAAAACTTCCGCCCCGGGGTTCCCATCACCCTCGTAACCTTGACCCTCCCTTACCAGCTTGTTACCTTCCGGCTGAAGCCTTTCTTTTCTGGCATTTAACTGGTGAAGGGGTCGCCAAGAGCGGTCTTTTCCGGAGGTAACATGAAGAAAACAGGACTGTTGGTGTTGTTACTGGCGACGGCGGCATGGGCTCAGACCACCGATCCGGCTACGTTTCAGGCCCCAGAGGGAACATCACCCACGACAAATAGCTTTCCGATCGAGCGAATTCCGACGCCGACTTACGCCGACCTGTACTGCGCTGGGTTCATCAGCAAGCACATCCTGCCCGATTCCAACTACATCATTGGCGGCATTCATACGCCGACGACGACCCATTTCACCCGCGGCGATATGGTGTATTTGCGCGGAGCGGGATATACCAATGGGGCGGAGTACGAGATTGTGCGCGCTCTGCGCGACATCGATGAGTACGAAGTCTACCCGGGCCAAGCAAAGCTGCTGAAGCAGACCGGGCAGCCGTACGAAGAAGTCGGGCGCGTGAAAGTGATTGACACGCGGAGCAAGGCGGCGATTGCGCAGATCGAGTACGCCTGCGACGGTGTCAACCCTGGGGACACGACGATTCCGTTTGCAGAGAAGCAGATGCTTCCCTTCCACGGCCCCGTGCGTTTTGACCGGTACCTGCCAGCCAGCAACAAGGTTTCGGGGCGAATCGTCATGGGCAAGGACTTCGACTCGCAGATGGGCACCGGACACAAGGTGTACATGAATGTGGGCGCGAATCAGGGCGTCAAGATCGGCGACTTCTTCCGCGCGGTCCGCAGTTATGAAACGGATTTGAAGGATCCTGTCGATTCTCTCTCATTTCGGGCAGCCATGGCCGAGGATACACAGAAGAAAATGCCTTCCTTCGATCCGCAACTGTTCGAGAGGGAGAATGGCCCGGTGATCCACGTGCGGGATCTGCCACGGCGCGCCATCGGTGAGATCGTGATCATCGGCGTTACCGATACGACAGCAACCGGCATGATCGTCTTCGCGATGGAAGATGTGCATGCGGGCGATGGCGTCGAACTTGATCAGGTGAACTAGGCTCTCCGCTCAGGTAAGTCCCAGACCGGGGACGGGAAACCGTCCCCGGTTTTTATGGTCTAAAATGGCGTTGCTTCACACATCGCTATGTGTAACAATTTACACATGGCAACTAACCTGGCAATTGACGATCGCCTCATTGAAGAAGCGCAACGGTGCGGGAAGCATAAGACCAAGAAAGAAGCAGTCACTACTGCTCTGCAAGAGTACATCCGTCGGCAACGCCAGCAGAGGATCCTTGCCGATTTCGGAACAATAGACTTTGATCCGGCATACGACTACAAAGCAGAGCGCCGAAGAAAGCGCATGTGATGGTCCTCGTAGACACACCCGTGTGGTCTCTTTCTTTGCGCCGCAGATCCGTTGATTTATCAGAACCCGAACGTCGACTGACACAAACCCTTTATCGTTTAGTCAAAGAGGGGCAAGTACAACTCCTTGGTCCAACAAGGCAGGAAGTGTTGTCGGGGATTCGAGACGAGTCTCAGTTCCGTAGGATTCGCGATCATTTGCGCGACTTCCCAAATACTCCAATGGACGAGCGCGATTATGAGGAAGCTGCCAGCATCAGTAATAAGTGTCGCCGCAATGGTGTGTCTGGATCGCCAGTTGACATGTTGATGTGCTCGGTGTCTGTTCGGCATGACTGGGAGATCTTCACGACCGATCGCGACTTTGTGCAATATGGACGCGTGGTGAACATCCGCTTGATGAACCCGCTGTCCTGATCCAGTCTCGATTCCTACTGCTTTTCGCCGAAGACTTCGGCGGTGAAGGCCTCGATTAAAGCACCCCTTTGCCATGCATCAGGAGGCAATCCTGCTTTGCGGCAGGTTTGCTGGAGGAAGGTGATGCGGTCCCAATTCCGCTCGGTCGGTACCTGCGGCAGGAGGAGGCCGCGTTGTCCGGCCAGGCTGATCAGCAGTCCATGACGGCCGACTTCCACTTCTTCCGCGGAGATTGGCGCCGGGGGCGACAGAACACTAAGTTCAATCTTCAACTGGCGCGCTTCTTCTACCGTCACGGGATAGAAACGCGTATCTTCGAACGCGGCGGCGCGGGCTGTGTCGATCACCGCACGATATACCGAGCTGACGGGAAGAACGTAGCCGACGCAACCGCGCAACTCTCCACTCAAATACAGCGATGTAAATGCACCGCGAGGTTCGGCAAGGTGCGGGGTGGGTGGATCCATGGAAACTTCGCGATTTTCGAGCGCAGAGAGAATCGAATCGTGAGCCAATTGCAGCAGTAGGGATCTCTCTTCGGGTGAAAACTCACTCTGTTCCACAGCAATCGGACTAGGTCGAAGCAGCGACATCACGGTCGGCCTGCGCGGGCGTTACTGGTTTTCTTCGGCGACTGAGAATGAATGCGCGGCGGCGGCGCTTCACTACGCGCCGGTCGATTTTCGACCAGAACGCGACAAAGTAGTCAATTCCTGAGACCAGCGATACGCACACCATGAACCAGATCGCGACGGAAGCGATCCAGTGGACGGGAAAGAAGTAATGGCCATAGATGGGCCATTCTTTCCAGCGATGGTCGAGAATCACCGCTACCACTGAGACGATCTGCACCACCATCTTGAACTTGCCGAGGTCACTGGCCTCAATGGTGAAGCCTTCAGAAGCCGCAATGGAGCGCAATCCGCTAACCAGGAACTCCCGGCCGATCACGATGATTGCGACCCATGCAGGCACCAGGCTCGGATTGATCTGGACGAGGACAATGAACGCTGCCGCAATCAAGAGCTTGTCGGCAATCGGATCGAGCAGAATTCCCATGGTCGTGATCTGATCGCGTTTGCGAGCAAGATAGCCATCAATACCATCGGTCATCGCGGCGGCGATGAACAAAGCTGAGGCGAGAAGCTCCTTTGTCCCGTGTTCGCTGCTGAAATGAGGACTGGCCAGAATCCACACGAGCAGAGGAATACTGCAAATCCGGGAAAGCGTGATGGAATTGGGCAGGTTCACACTTGGGGGGTTCCGGTGGCCAGCCGGCAACCAAATTTGATTATGCTCCACAGGGGGAGGGAACGCAATGCGAGGTTTGCGGCAGCGAGTCGTGAGCAAGAAAAAAGATCTCACCACAGAGGGCACAGAGGAACACAGACAGAGGGAAATCCCTGCGTTCCTTTGGACGGGTGGTGGAGATCTATTTCGGGCTGGGGGCTGTTTTGTCGGTCTTTGCGGCGCTCTTGGGCTGCTTGGCGATGATCATGTCCTTGACTTTGTCGTATGTGGCCTGCGGAATGATCTTTTTCTGAACCAGTTCGTTCTTGGCGCGATAAGGACGCCCGTCGATGATCTTTTGCGAGTACGCATCACCGATGCCAGGCAGTTCCTTGAGCTGATCTTTCGTGGCCGTGTTGATGTCGAGCTTCTCGGCAGCCGTTTTTGCAGCAGCCGCGGGAGCAGCGGACGAAGCTGGCTTTGCTTGCGCGACTGCCATCCCGCTAACAAGGGATAGGGCAAAGACGAGAACAGCGATTTGCGCCATCAGTTTTCTTTCGACGAGTTTCATGAAGTTCTCCCTTCGGAATAATTATGCGTAAATTCCACGCTGGCGGATCGTATAGGCAACACGGTCGATTGCTAACATGTAGGCGGCGATCCGGTTGTTGACGTGGTGGGTCTCGGCGTAGCGGACGACATCTTCAAACGATGATTTCATAATCGTCTCGAGCTGCTCGTTCACCACCGATTCTTTCCAGAAGTATCCCTGACGGTCCTGCACCCATTCGAAATACGAGGTCGTGACGCCACCGGCGTTGGCCAGAATGTCGGGAATGACGAAGACGCCTTTATCGGCAAGGATGTCGTCGGCTGCGGACGTCGTAGGGCCGTTTGCGCCTTCGGCGAGGATGCGACACTTCACCCGGTCGGCGTTGCGGCTGGTGATGACATTCTCGGTGGCCGCGGGAATGAGGATTTCACAGTCTTCGACAAGCAGGTCGGCCGTCTCGCGTTTCTCCGCTCCGGGAAAGCCGTGGATGGTGCCATTTTTCTGGCGGAAATCGACCAGCGCTTTAATGTCAATGCCATTCTTGCTGTATAGGCCGCCGCCAACTTCGCCGATACCAATCACTTTGTACCCTGTCTGATGCATCAGCAGAGCGGCATTGGAGCCCACGTTGCCGAAGCCCTGCACGATGACACGGCTCTTTTCGCGGACAAGGCCCAGCTTCTGGCAGGCTTCGTCGCACACGACCATCACGCCGCGGCCGGTGGCTTCGCGGCGTCCGCGGGATCCGCCGATGTTGATGGGCTTTCCGGTCACCACCGCCGTCACGGTTTGGCGCATGTGCATGGAATAAGTGTCCATCATCCAGGCCATGATCTGTTCGTTGGTATTCACGTCGGGGGCGGGAACGTCTTTCTCAGGTCCGATGAATTCGATCAGTTCGGAGGTGTAACGGCGGGTCATGCGCTCCACTTCACCCATCGACATTTTGTGCGGATCGCAGATCACGCCTCCCTTGGCGCCGCCAAAGGGAATGTTGACCACAGCGCACTTCCAGGTCATCCAACTGGCAAGGGCGCGCACTTCATCGAGCGTGACGTCGGGGGCGTAGCGGATGCCGCCTTTGGCTGGGCCGCGCGCGATGGAGTGTTGCACGCGGAATCCGGTAAAAACTTCGAGGTGGCCATCATCCATCTGCACCGGGATGTAGACCGTAACCTCGCGGTTGGGGTAGCGCAGCACGCGCCACAGGCCTTCATCGAGGTTCAGTTTCTGGGCGGCCAGGTCGAAGCGGGCGCGTTGCGACTCCCACGGGTTGGCTTCCTTGTCCACGTGCGGAGCAGTGGTCATCGTCGTCATGGAAATAGTCTCCGGAATAATTGCAGGTGAGATGCTGCCCTGCATGGCCAGGTTCGTTGCTGGGCAAAAGTGGGCAAACGCTCAGAGTATATGGGGGCCCATAGTGGGTAAGCAAGTTACGGTACCAGCCATGAAACGGGCACAACAGCCCTCAGGATTCGATCTTGTGCCCAAAAGCACACAGGCATGCGGTAATCGAGCACACTCTTCGCCCCGTGCAGCGAGAGACCGCGGAGGTCTTCAACCCTATCTCATTCTTTGACGTCGCTGTTTTACCCCTGTTAAACTTTTAGTTCGTCCAGCCATCGCTATTACCAGAAGGGAAGTCCGTGCGCGCAGAAACCCGCCATCATCTGAAACAGGATTCTTTTAGCCGCGTTACCATCGGCGCTGCCGAGAAAACCGCCGATTGGACGGTCCAACACCGATCCACTCTTATTATTTCCACCATCGTCGCAGTGCTCCTCGTCGGGGGCGTGATCGGCGGCTGGTACTACCTGAACGCGCAAGACCAAAAGGCTAGCCTGGATCTCTCCATCGCCGTTCGGACGATGGATACGCAATTGCGGCCGGCGGGAACTCCCGAGCAGCCGGATTTTCCGACGTTCACCTCCGCCAAGGAGCGGGCGGAAGCGGCTCGAAAGCAGTTTCAGGCGATCGCCGACAAGTACCCCCACACCCGATCTGCCGACATGGCTCACTACTTCCTGGGCGTGACCGCGCAGACTCTGTCGGACAATGCTACGGCCGAGCGCAGCTTCAAAGAAGTGGCATCGGTTGGCAATCGCGACTTGGCGTCCGTCGCTAAAAATGCGCTGGCAGCGTTGTATGGGCAGACGAATCGCACCAAAGATGCTGTCATTCTCTATCAGGAACTGATCAACAAGCCGACGGTATCGGTCAGCAAAGTGACTGCACAATTGCAGTTGGCGGAACTTTATCAAAATTCCAACCAGCCGCTCGATGCCAAGCGCATCTACGAGCAGATCAAGAAAGAAAACCCAGGAAATGAAGCGGGCGAGATCGCCACGCAAAAGCTGGCACAGCTGAAATAAGGGGTCAGGGGTCTGGACAGGTGAGTCAGTCGGTTGAAATTTCTCCTTTGCTCACGAGCTTGCCCTATGGTCATCAATCTTTTGCACTAGAGGCGGTTAGAGAAGTGCATAGTCCTCTTACATTGGCATCCTGAGCGGCGCTCTTTGCCGCGAAGGACCTATGAACTCCCTGCCTGCGCCGGTGCAGCTAGCGAGTTGCATAGATCCTTCGCCGCAAAAAACGCGGCTCAGGATGACACTGTTATGGATTACAGCAAGAACAAAAGGGCACCAAGCATTGAGCCCTACCCAAGTCCCTAACCCCTAAGCCCTGCTCCCTGATACCATGTCCTGCTGTTTCCAAACGCAGACCACTGGACCAACATGGCTGATATCACACTCCGCGTTAACGGAAGTGAAAAGAAAGTCTCTGTCTCTCCGGAAACACCTCTCCTCTGGGTCTTACGCGACACACTCGAACTCCCTGGAACAAAATTCGGATGCGGCGCGGGATTGTGCGGCGCCTGTACCGTGCATGTAGATGGGAATCCGATCCGTTCCTGCTCGACTCCAGTCTCGCAAGTCGCGGGAAAGAGCGTAACCACGATTGAGGGCCTTGGCGCCAACGGTCTGCACGTGCTGCAACAGGCCTGGATCGCAGAAGAAGTGCCGCAGTGCGGCTACTGCCAGACCGGGCAGATCATGTCGGCGGCCGCGCTGCTGGCGAAAACGCCGAACCCGACGGACGACCAGATTACGCAGGCGATGAACGGGAACCTTTGCCGCTGCGGGACCTATGAACGGATCCGCAAGGCGATTCACCGGGCTGCCGGCAATGGGGGTGCGCGATGAGCCCACTTTCCCGCCGCGAATTCGTGGGTGCAGGAATCGCCGCCGGCGCTGGACTGGTGATTGGCTTTTACCTGCCGCATGGAAACCGGTCACGCAAAGAATCTTTTTCTCCTAACGCCTATTTGCGGATTGCCCCGGACAATAAGGTCACGATTGTCGTAGCGCGATCGGAGATGGGACAAGGCATACGCACCGCGCTGCCGATGATCCTCGCCGAGGAACTCGAGGCCGATTGGAAACAAATCGAGATCGAGCAGGCAGGAGCCAGCACGCTGTTTGGCGATCAGACCACGGGCGGAAGCGCGAGCATCCGCACAACGTGGGATCCGATGCGGAAAGCCGGCGCGATCGCGCGCGAAATGCTCATCTCTGCCGCAGCCTTGACCTGGGGTGTTCCCCGATCGGCATGCACAGCCGAGAGCGGCCACATTAAACATGCGGCTTCGAACCGGAGCCTAAGCTATGGGGAACTCGTTGACAAAGCCGCAACCTTGCCGATCCCGAGCGACGTGACGCTCAAGCAGAGCAAGGACTACAAGATTGTCGGACAGCGGCTGGCGCGCGTGGATTCTCCTGCGAAGGTCAAAGGTGAAGCTGTCTTTGGAATCGACTTCCGCGTTCCGGGAATGAAATATGCGGTGCTGTCCCGCTGCCCTGTGATTGGCGGAAAGGTTTCCGGCTTCGACGACAAGGAATCGAAGAAGATTTCCGGAGTGAGTTACGTGGGGAAGATCGGTGATTCGGCGGTCGCAGTTGCGGCCGACAGTGTTTGGAGCGCGATGGAAGGCCGCCGCGCATTGAACGTCAATTGGGACGAAGGACCGAACAAGGACCTTAACTCTGCAGGCGTGATGGCGTCGCTGAAGCAAGCTGCTTCGAAAAAAGGCGTGAACTTATATTCAGCGGGCGAACCGGCTAAGGTTTCGGGACGCCACATCTCCGCTGAGTATTCCCTGCCCTTTATGGCACATGCGCCCATGGAGCCGGGAAATTGCACGGCTCACTTTGAGGGCACCAAGTGCGAGCTGTGGGCTCCGACACAAGTTCCGCAGGATTGTCGCGACTCGGTGGCGACGGCGATTGGACTCGATCCGGATCAAGTCAAAGTCAATGTGACCCTGATGGGTGGCGGCTTTGGACGGCGGCTGGAACATGACTATGCGGTGGAAGCGGCCCTGGTCTCGAAGGCGGTGAATGGTCCGGTGAAGGTTCTATGGACGCGCGAAGACGACATGCGATCTTCGACGTACCGGCCAGCGAGTTTGCACCAACTCAGCGCGACCTTGGATGGTTCAGGCCTGCCTGTCGGACTAACGCATCGCATCATTGCACCGTCTATCAGCGGGCAGAAAGGGCAGCCGGTTCCGAATGGCGTTGACCCTGACCTTCCCGACGAGGCCGGTCCGGTGTATGGCATTCCCAATTATCTTATTGAGTATGTCCTGGCCGAAACGCCGGTCCCGCTTGGGTGGATGCGATCGGTTTACGCTTTGCAGGCGGCATTCGCGCTGGAGAGCTTCATCGATGAACTCGCCTCCGCTGCGGGCAAGGATCCGCTGAAGTATCGGCTTCAACTTCTCGCGAAGGACCAGGATTTAACTTACTTCACGACGACCTGGCATACCACACGCATGCGGGGCGTGTTGCAGCTTGCTGCTGAAAAAGCGGGGTGGGACAAGCCGCTCCCGGCGGGACACTATCGCGGCGTGGCATGCTTCGGCTGCTTTGCGTCTTACATGGCGGAAGTTGTCGAGATCACGATGGAAAACGACCAACCGCGCGTGCATCGCGTGGTTGCGGCCGTCGATTGCGGGCAAGTCGTCAATCCCAGCATTCTCGAGCAGCAGATCCAGGGCGGGATTGTCTACGGGCTGTCAAATGCGTTACGGGCCAAGATCACCATCGCGAAGGGGCGCGTGGTGCAGGGGAACTTTGACGACTACGCTCCACTGCGCATGGACGAAACACCGGCCGTCGAGGTCAATGCGGTCCCGAGTCCAGAGGCACCGACTGGGATTGGGGAACCGTCAGTGCCGCCAATCGCGCCGGCGCTGTGCAACGCGATGTATGCGGCGACCAAGAAGCGGATTCGGGCGTTGCCGATTCTGAGCTGACGCGACACTTCCGCTCGAAAGCAGCCGGGCTTGCGCCCGGCGGACGGCCGAAGGTGGCCGTCCCCACATGAGTATCTCGACTCTTAGATCTGAGGAGGCGCAGTGATGCGTAAAGGGACTATCTTTCTTTTCGCTTTTTTGCTGGCCTTCGTTTCGGCGACGCACGCGCAATCCTCGTCAGTTCCATCTTCTCGTTTGGCGCATCTGCAACACGGTGTGAATCTCAGCGCGTGGTTCGCACAGGTTTACGATCCGAAGGGTTACACGAAAGAACATTTCGAGACTTGGACGACTTCCGCTGACATCGCGCTGATCAAGTCGGCGGGATTCGATCACGTGCGGTTAAGCGTGAATCCGCAGCCGATCATGGACGCGAGTCGCCGTGGTGAGAGCGAACAGTATTTTGGTTCTCTGGATGCCGCAATGAAGATGATTCTGGATGCGGGCCTGGCAGTGGAGCTCGACATGCATCCTGACTCCGATTTCAAGGAGCGTCTCAAACAGAACGATTTCGTCGAGCGCTTTGCTGACTTCTGGCGCACGGTCGCGAAGCGTTACTCATCCTACGACCCTGAGCACGTGTTCTTCGAAATCCTCAACGAGCCGGAGATGCACGACCCTTACCGCTGGTACGGCGTGGAGACCAAGCTGGCGGCGGCGATCCGGCAAGCAGCGCCGGCCAATACGATTCTTGCTCCGGGCGCAAGTTGGGATGACGACAACGACTTGCTCTTTCTCGAGCCGCTACGCGATGCCAACGTGATCTACGTCTTTCACTTTTACGAGCCGCACATCTTCACTCATCAGGGCGCGACCTGGGGAGCATTCTATTGGCATTGGCTGAAGGATCTGCATTATCCGTCCGATCCCAAAAACGCCGCGGAAGTCTCGGCCGCAATTCCTGAGGCGGTGCACCGGTTGGATGTGATCCGCTACGGGCAGGATCATTGGGACGCGTCGAGAATAGAAGCTGAAATCAATGCGGTTGCGGATTGGGCGAGGCAGAATGGTGTGCCCGTAGTATGTAACGAGTTCGGCGTCTTTCGCCACGCGCAACCGCAAGACCGGAACGCATGGATCCGGGACACTCGCGTTTCACTTGAAAAGCACAACGTCGGCTGGGCAATGTGGGACTACTCCGACAGCTTCGGAGTCGCGATCAAGAAAGACGGGAAAGCGACGTTGGATCCCAAAACCCTCAGCGCGCTGGGATTGAAGATGCCTTAGAAGGTTCCTCGTAGCTACAGAATGCGCGAGAAATCGGCGCCCGCCGTAGCCTCTACTGTTGTGCTCGCATATCGTTGGCGAAATTCTGAAAGGCTGCGGCGTCTTCTGCAGGACCTGATTCGAGATTTTTCTTTCTGGCGAGGGAGTTTGAGGCGGCGGTTTCCGCGCTCCAGTCTTTCAAAAATACTCCTTCGCGAAGATACCGAATCTGCTGCAGTGTCGAATCCGAAGCCCCAGCGTATTTGTCGATTTGCTGAAGGAAGAAATCAAACAAGGGTCTGGGCAGTTCGAAGGTATCGGGAGCGTCGTGCCGCCTGTATTCGTAAATCGTTTTCTGATGCCATGGATTGAACCCTCTCGTGGCGAAAGAATCGTTCACGGTGAGGAAGACTTGTGACGTGGGCACGACTACCCGCACTTCCGCGCCACCAGTCGGGTGTAAAACCCACACCGCAACCGTGTGGTTAGGGTACGGCCAGAAGAGACCAACCGTGCGGACTCCCGACCGCTCTACGAGAAAGGCATAAAGCGCCGAGAGTTCGTCGCACTCGGCCGACGCGGTGGGAGCCTGCAGCGACACGTTCTGCACCATCTTCCACTGGCGCCAGACCTGGTCAGAGTTCGGCGGCATATTCGTGATCGTCCAGTGCATATTCCAGAAACCTGCATCCCGCGTCGCTTCATAGAGGAGGCGGACGATCACGAAATCGGAGTAGCTGATGCTATGGGGAGAGATCTTGTAAGCAGATATGAATGACTCGAAGCTCGAGCGCATGCCAGAACTGCTTTCCAGCCTCTTCGCTCGGTCATGGAGTTGCTCGATCAGTCGGGCAACAGTGGTTTCGGAAGTAGAAGTTCCCTGTTTGGATTTGGGATCGACTGCCGCTGACATTCCCACGAAGACAACCGCTGCCAGAAAAACGCGAAGCCAGCGCTGCCAATTCACACAAAAATCATAGCCAGTTGTAGCCGGAATACCAGCTGAATTCCGTTATCCGCTTACAATAAACAAGGAACCTGCTGCGCCTCCGCGGTGTCTGACTCTTCGGGTTCTCTGCGCTTCTTGGTTCTTGCATCACTTCGCTCGTTTCTCACTCGAGGTCGGCCATGCTCGAAGCCATACAGCTCACCAAGCGATACTCGTCTTTGCCCGCGGTTCAGGATCTGTCATTCCGCTTGCAACCTGGCCAGGTGCTCGGCTGCCTGGGCCCGAACGGATCTGGCAAGAGTACAACCGTCAAGATGCTTACCGGACTGCTCGAGCCTTCACGAGGTGTGGTCCGGTTCAACGGCCGCGCGATTCAAGAGGATCTGGCGTCATACCGGATGCATCTTGGCTACGTGCCGGAAGAGGCTCACCTCTATCCCTATCTGACCGGATGGGAATACCTGGAAATGGTGGGCACGCTGCGCGGGATGGGTCGCGACCGAATGTATGTAAAGATCGACTCCCTGCTGCAACTTTTTTCTCTGCATGTGGCGCGGCACGCGAGCATCGGCACCTATTCGAAAGGAATGCGGCAACGCATTCTCCTGATAGCGGCTCTCATGCACGATCCGGATATCTTCATTTTCGACGAGCCACTGTCCGGGCTGGACGTGACTTCTGCGTTGATCTTCAAGAATCTTGTGCAAGCGCTCGGACGCTCCAGCAAACTTGTCTTCTATTGTTCGCACGTGCTGGAGGTCGTGGAGAAAATCTGCACCGATGTGCTTATCTTGCGCAAGGGAGTGGTCATCGCGCACGATTCGGTTACGAATGTGGGAAAGATTCTCGGAGAGTCGCTCGAGAACACGTTTCTGCACCTGGTCGATGACGTCGACACGATAAATGTCGCGCGCGACATTGTCGATGTCATGAAGGCTGCCTGAGATGATCCGTGAGATCGCACGCCAGGAGTGGGAATACCACCGCGACCGCCCGTTCGGCAGGCTGGTGCAACTTTTTGTCGCGCGAATCTTTCGGGGCGGCGGAGATTCAGACGCAGAGGGACTTGATCTTGGCGTAGGCCTGGTTCTCACTTTGTTGGCACTGCCCGGCGGATTCGTTTCGATCTTCCTGTTTGATAAGTACGGGTCGCTGCTGCAATGGCTGCGCGGGCAGACGAATGTCGACACTCTCCTGATGGCTTTTCCTGACGAATATTTTTTTATCGTGCTTTCGATGACAGTGACTGGCGCAATCGCGGTTTGGCGGTGGGATGCGATCTTCCCCGATCGGCGCGACTACGTGAATCTGGCGCACCTTCCGGTCGCGACTCGAACCATCTTCTCCGCCAATTTGTTGGCTGTCGTGTTTCTGGTAGGACTGGTGGCGTTCGATGTTAACGCGGCGTCATGCATGCTGTTTCCGATGGTCGTATCGGCCTCGCAGGGAAGCCTCCTGTTCTTTTTGAAATTCGGGGTAGTACACGCGGTTGGGGTATTGCTGTCCAGCCTTTTCTCCTTTCTCGCGGTGTTCGCCATCCTGGGAGTGCTGATGGCGATACTGCCTCCTCGCCTTCTTCGGCGCGTGTCGGCCTATGCGAGAGGCTTGGTCGTGGTCTATCTGGTCACACTGCTATGCACCAGCTTCGTCATTCCTGAATTATTACGGCGCGTAAAAGGACCGGCGCCTTCGTGGACCTTGCTTTTCCCGTCGTGCTGGTTTGTGAGTTTGTGCCAACTGCTACGACTGCGTGCGAATCCAGCAATGGCGGAACTGGCCAAGCTCTGCGTCCCGGGGATCGCGCTGCTGACGCTCTTTGCTTTTGGCGCATACGTAATCGGGTACCGTCGGCACTTCGTGCAGATCTCGGAAATTGCGGAAGGCACCAGCGTTCAACACGTTCCGTTGCCATGGCGCTGGAACGCTCTCGAGCGATTAGTTCTACGCACGCCATTCCAGAGAGGATGTTTCCGCTTCGTAAGGAAAACATTGCTGCGGAGTGAAGCACACCGTCTTGTAATGACTGGTGTCGCAGGGCTGGCGCTGGTCCTCGCTTCGCAGGCCTCGATGCGCGCCTTTGAAGGCATGAAATCGGCGCAACAAGCGGCTATGACCTCAGAAGCTCTCTCGATTCCCTTCATTGTTTCGTTTCTGCTGATCATAGGATTGAGGATTGTGTTCGAGATTCCTTCGGACTTACGCGCAAACTGGATCTTTCAACTCATGCTCGACCCGGACCAGGAATGCGAGCCGTTGGCGAGAAGAGTCATCTTTGTTTCGATATTGCCTTGGCTTCTGCTGATTACGTTCGCAACCTATCTCTATCTCAAAGGCCCTGTCGTAGCTGTGCTCCATACGCTGGTGGTTGTGACCTGGTCGTGCTTGCTGACGAACGTCGTACTTATTCGTTTCCGCAAGTTACCATTCACTTGCAGCCTGCCCGTATTCAAGCAGCATTCGATTGTGATTTTGATTTCGGTCTGTTTTGGGTTTCTGATTTATGCAGGCTCAACCGCAGAGTTCGAATCGTTGGCCCTAGCCCAGCCGATTCGGATGCTTTTCCTCCTGCCGATTGCTGGAGTGGCTTGGTACATTCCTCACTACCTGGGGAAGAACACGATTGATCTGGAGAGAAAATTGATCTTTGAGGAAACAACGACGCGCACTGTGGAGATGTTGCGGCTCAGCGAGTAGGAAGTCTCAGGCGTTAACCCATTGGCCCGCCTTCGGCTCCGTAGCGTAATCAACTTCTCCACTTCAATGTCACCGGGCCATCCATCGGATGCTTCATTTCCCTTCCGGTGCGCTTCGATTCCAGGTGTGCGGCTTTCAGCTGGAAATACCACTTTGCCGGTCGGTCGGCGTCGTCGATCAGCATGAGGTGGGGATTGTGCTTCAATCCTTCGGCCTGCATTTCCATCGTGCGGCGGTCTTGCTCGACAAATTTCGCGAAGACAAATTTCAACAGATCAGGTACGAACGGAACCCAGCGAAACAAGTTCCAGGCGGCAACTACGTCGATGCGACAATGAGTGCGCGTGATCGGAGTAACCGTCGTCAGGCTCGAGAACCAATACTTGCCGGCACGAATCGTCTCGGTGCGCATGTTCGGCAATACGAAATCGATTGTGGTTGAGATTGAATCTGCATCGGCGTACAGGCGCAGGAGCTTGTAGGGCGCCGAATTTGAGCTGGGGGTGTGGGCCGCCATCCGGAAGCCGTTAGGAATCGGCTCGAAATTCTTCTTCTTTTCGTGAATGCTGTGACGGGTGCGCCACCACCAAGCTTGGTGGACAAATGGGCCGTGAGCGGGGTCCATCAGGCCGATGATGCCGTGGTCGATGCTGACTGGCATGTCGGCTTGTAGATAGGCGAGGCTGTATTTGTCGGTGAACTTTTCGACTTGCGGCGCAGACTCTGGCGCCTCGGCTGGCTTCGCGAACCCGGCGCCTTGCGGGCCCGGATCGGAGATGTAGACCCATATGAAATGATCCTGCTCTTCGCACGGATAACTTCCAGCGTAAATGCGATCGACCTTCATCGTTTGATCTGAAGTCAACGAAGGAATCTGTTGGCATTGGCCGTTGTGCACGTCGAATTGCCAGCCATGATAGGGACATTCGAGATTCTCGCCGTCGAACTTGCCGGTGTTGAGGGGCATCCCACGATGAGGACAGGAATCGCGGAGAGCAAAGGGGCGTCCCTGGCGATCACGGCCGATCACCAGTGGAATTTCCAACAGCGCGGCTTTGTGGAGTTGGTTGCGATGAACGCGGTCAGCAGGCAGCGCGCGGTACCAGAAACCTGTGAGCATCAACGTGTCGGTGGCCTGGCGCTGCGGAAGGTCGAGTTCGGGCATGGGTGAAAATTGCTGGTTAATTGAAAAGCCTATGCTAGCATCCGCTGGACTTGGCGGGAGCGAAGAAAAGACTGCACCACAGAGGGGCACAGAGGCAAACCGGCATGGAGATGATGGGACGCTTTCGGCGATTGACGAAGGTGCAGCGGAACACGTTTATTGCGTGCTTCCTGGGGTGGTCGCTGGACGCGTTTGATTTTTTTATTCTTGTGTTCTGCGTGAGCGCGCTGGCTACGCAGTTTCATGCCAAGGTTTCGGACGTCTCGGAGGGAATCTTCTGGACGCTCGCGATGCGGCCGGTGGGTGCGTTTCTATTTGGGATGATGGCCGATCGATTTGGGAGGCGGCCCACGCTGATGGTCGACATCATTGCCTATTCCCTGTTTGAACTGGCGTCGGCATTCGCGCCGACGTTGAAAGTTTTTCTGATCACGCGGGCGCTGTTTGGAATCGCGATGGGCGGAGAGTGGGGAGTGGGCGCGGCGCTAGCTTTTGAGACGCTTCCGACAGAAGGGCGCGGCTTTTTTTCCGGACTGCTGCAAGAGGGATATGTGGTCGGGTACCTGATGGCGGCTATCGTTTACGGGACGCTGTTTCCGGTCCTTGGCTGGCGGGGAATGTTTGTGATCGGCGCGCTTCCCGCGTTCCTGGTGATCTACATTCGCAGCAAGGTGGATGAATCTCCGGCGTGGCTGCAAGGCCAGGTGGGGCGCAAAGCGGAGCGCCGGCTGGGAAAAGACATTGCGTCACACGCGGGCATCTTTGTCTTCCTCGTGATACTGATGTTCGCCTTCAACTCTTTCAGTCACGGGACACAGGACCTGTATCCGACATTCCTGCAAAAGAATCTGCTGCTGTCGCCGAAGACGGTGAGCCTGATTGCCATCGTCTACAACGTGGGAGCACTAGTGGGTGGAATCCTGTTCGGCACATTGTCAGAAAGGATCGGGCGGCGACGGGCGATCGTAATTGCGGCTCTGCTTGCGATTCCGATCGTCCCACTGTGGGCATATTCCCACACTCTGCCCGTGCTCGCCCTGGGCGGGTTTCTGATGCAGTTCATGGTACAGGGAGCGTGGGGAGTGATCCCCGCACACCTGAACGAACTCTCACCCCCAGCGGTGCGGGGGACGCTGCCTGGATTTGCATACCAGTTGGGCAATTTCGTCGGGTCACGAAATGCGGTGCTGCAGGCAAAGCTTGCGGAAACCCGCTATGGAGGGAGTTTCACGCCGGTCTTGGCCTGGACGGTGCTGATTGTGGCCAGCCTGGTAGCGATTACCACGATGAGCGGCCCAGAGCGGCGAGGGGCGGATCTGTCGAATACATCGTAAGCAAAAGAATCGATATTCTAGGTACTCCAAGAAATATGCGCAGCGAAGACATGGCACCAACGGAGGATTGTCACAGACCGGTTCCTATGGTACGGTAATCAAAAGCTCACGCCTTCGTTGATCAATCAGGGTCCAAGAAGCTCGCGCGATAGCGTGTACCCGAGGTTAGCGCCACGATGAAGGATACTGTTATGAGTCCCGTACCGCCCGGTGAATCCGCGGAAAGGGAAAACTTCGCGAATCGTAAGCTGATTCGGCCGACCCTGCCCCGAGTTGAAAATCACGGCAATCATAATTCTTTGCCGATGCCTGCGCAGGAACGGCGCGAACGCCCGGAGCGGCATGACCGGCCTGAGCGGATGGAGCGCGGCGAGCGGCCTATGGGAGCGCAAGGCGGTAAGAAGCTGACTCCTCCGGAGCAAACCAACGCGGAGAATTTCTACTATCAGAAGCAGATGCAGTCACGAACACCCATGGTGATCGTGCTTCGCGATGGTGAGGAAATACACGGGATCATTGAGTGGTACGACCGGAACTGCATCAAGGTCAATCGGGAAGACGGCGAACCGAACCTGATGATTTACAAGCCGGCCATTAAGTACATGTTTAAAGAAGCGGAGAATCAGAAGTAGAAGTTTCAACGCAGGTGATTCCCTCTTGTTCGCCCTCCTCGGTGTAGCCTTCCATATCCTCAACTTTCTAAGTCCCTCGGCGTAGACTATCTCGCAGAACGCCCGGAGGGACGCGTGGTTTCACTGTCTTCGATCTCTCGCCGACGATTTCTGCAATCGATTGCCATAGCTTCGGCTACGAGCTTTCTCCCCACTCCTCGATATTCGCTGGCCTCTACATCCGTAACCCCGAACGCCGCCGGTGTGCTTGACGAGTTCGGCTATGGGGATGTCTCCCTCGATAGTCCGCTTCACGACGAACAGTTGCGCCAGACTCACGCGGTCCTGATGGCACTGGACGATGATGCGTTGATGAAGCCGTTTCGAGCGATGATCGGGAAACCGGCGCCGGGGGAGGATCTTGGAGGATGGTACCGCTACGATCCGAACTATGACTGGCACAGGTTTGACGCGGGCTT
>Ga0209580_10000533_pt1 | contig 20423 bp, 19 predicted proteins | sample Coa_R1_5_FD_187153 | JGI IMG/M metagenome (GOLD analysis project Ga0209580, IMG submission 187153) | Surface soil microbial communities from Centralia Pennsylvania, which are recovering from an underground coalmine fire - Coalmine... | ecosystem: Environmental > Terrestrial > Soil >... | reverse complement strand
CCTCGGCATGAATCGGGAGAATCATGAAGTTCGTTATTGTACTCGTGCGTAATCGTCGGGCGTATTGAGGTTCGCGAGCATCTCGGGGCCCGAGCCGAGCCGCCTCAACTCCGCCTCGTCGAGCCAGGCGATGCGCAAGACCTGATCGAGATCTCCCACACGCCGCTCGCCCATCGCCAGTCGGTTCTCGATGAGGCCGCGCACGCGCCGGTCATAGCACGCCACGAGCGGCTCGGGTCCGCGTGGACCGCGGATCCACGCGGCATCGTGGCCGGCGGCCAGACCGACGAGCCGGGTCATCACGGCGACCTCGAGAAACGGCAGATCGCAGGCGACGACGAGGACCCGGTCGGCATGAGCCACCGCGAGCGCCGTGTGCAGCCCGCCCAGAGCGCCGCACCCTGTGATGACGTCCGCATGAACCGCGACGTGGAGGTCGGCAAATCGTCCGTCGGTTGGGCCGACGACGAACACCTCACCGGCGACGTGTTGCAGAACATCGAGTTGGCGGGCGATGATGGTGCGGCCGCCGACGACGAGCCGGCTCTTGTCCAGGCCGCCGAACCGGCGCGCATGACCGCCCGCGAGAATCGCGGCGGCCGCGTCGGGATATGCCACGCCCATCAACTGAATGATAGACGCGCGCGTCGGACGCTTGCTCGCGGCCTCTCTCCACCAGGCGATTGCAGACGAGTTGCCGCAGCGCCTCGAGTTCTACGAAGAGTGGCTGCGCGGGCAGGCCATGCGGGATGGCACGATCGGCCTCGCACCGATTACCGGCGTCCTCGGGTTCCTTCGCACTGAGGGCGACGCCTATGACCGTGTCGTCACCCGTGCGGGGTGTCTGGCGGCCGACTGGTCGATCGCCAGCCTGTCGCCGGTGCGCCGGCGGGTCATCGCGGCCCTGCCGAGGACCCTTCGGATCCAGGCGGCGCTCAAGATCGTCCGCGGCATCGCCCGCGACGTCTGCAGCACGACCCGCTCGGCCAGCCGCCTGCGGCGCGACGTTGCGACGATGTCGGTGCGTGAGTCGCCGTTCTGCCTGGCCCGGGAGCCGCAGTCGCGACCGCTGTGTGGTTTCTATGCCGCGCTCGGGGCCGAAACCCTCCGGCAGCTGGGGCTGCCCGCCGAAGGGCGGGTCGAGTCCTGCCGATCGTCGGGCGCGTCCGCCTGCGGCGTCGTCCTCGACCTCAAATAGCGGGGCCTTCAAGCCGCCAGGCCTTCTTGGTACGATGTCCGCCGTGTCTTGCCGTGCCCTTTGGCCTATGGCGGGCGTCAGCCTCGCGCTGTCGGTGGCCGTCACGGCTCAGGCGCAGACGCCACGCGTGCTCGTGGTGCCGTTTGCCGTTCAATCGACCGCGGCGAGCCCCGCGCCCTGGGTCGGCGAGGCGGCCGCCTTGCTCGTGGCCGACGCGCTTGACGCTCGTGGCATCGCGGTCTTCAATCGCGATGTGCGCGTGGCGGCGTTCGACCGGCTCGAGCTCCCGCTGACCGTGCCGCTCACGCGCGCCACCGTGCTCCGCGTCGGAGAACTCGTGGGGGCGTCCGAAATTGTGTTTGGCGATGTCGAGGTGAACGAGGCGTTGACCGTGCGCGCCCGCGTCGTTCGATTGGTCCCCGCATCCGAGGTCGTCGCCTCGCCCGAGAGCGGGCCGACGGCTGAGCTCATGCCCCTCTTCGAGCGTGTCGGCGGGCAGGTGGCCGCAGCCTTGGGCCGCGGGTCCGCGCCAGCCGTGGACCGACTCCCCAAGACCTCCCTCGAGGCCTTCGAGAACTACGCGAAGGCCTTGGTCGCCGTGGCCCCGGCCGTCGAGCAGCGTCTGCTCGAATCGGCCGTGAAGCTGGCGCCAAGGGACGGGCGAATTCTGACCGCGCTCGCGGCCGTCTACGCGGCCGAAGGACAGCCCGAGAAGGCGTTGGGGGCCGCGGTCGCCGTGCCCGCCGACGCGCCGCTGTCGAGGAAGGCCCGCTTCCTCGCGGCGATGGCGCTCATCGACCTCGGTCGCCTGGATGGCGCCTTTCGCGAGCTCACCGCGCTTGACACCGAGAAGCCCGCGGCAGTGCTCGAAAACGCGATCGGCGTCGTGCAGCTTCGTCGAGGAAGTCCCGCCGGCACGGATCCTCCCACGGTCTACTTCAAGCGTGCCGTCGGCCTCGAGCCGGCCAACACCGACTACCTGTTCAACCTGGGATACGCCTACGCGCTCGCCCGCGATCAGGCCTCCGCGCTCTCGTGGCTGCGGGAGGCGGTCAGATACGATGCGACCATCGGCGACGCCCACCTCGTGATGAGTGCCGTCCTCTCGGGCGACGGCAGGACGGCCGAGGCGTCACGTGAGATGGATCTCGCGAAACTCCTCGGCACTCGGCCCGACATCGCGACGCTCCAGGTCACCGACCGGATCCCCTCGAAGCTCGAACGGCTGCCCACGACGCTGGACGTCGCGCCGTTGACCCGGTTACGAGCCGCGATGGCGGCGCCGGACGAGCGCGCGCACGAAGAGACCGCGACGTTCTATCTCGACCGGGGCCGCTCCCTGGCGGCCGCCGGGCGGGATCGGGAAGCGGTTGCCGCGCTCCAGCGCGCGGTCTATCTCTCGCCGTACGACGACGAGCCGCACGTGATCCTCGGCCGCCTCTACGCGCGAGCAGGCCGGCCGTCCGATGCGACCGATGAGTTCAAAGTGGCGATCTGGTGCCGCGAGACGCCCGCGGCGCGGCTCGGCTTGGCGAGGGCCTACCTCGACGCGGGGGACGCCGTCTCGGCTCGGCGTGAAGCTGAGCGGGCGCTCGCGCTCGACCCCACCTCGGCCGAGGCCAAGGCCCTTCTCAAAAAGATCGACGGCGGCGCCATGCTAACATCGCCCCAGCCGCATGGCTGAGTCAGCCGCTCGCGAGATTCAACTGAGCGGGAAGCAACTGGTCTTCCTGTTCATGGCGTCCGTCGTGTTGGTCGTCGTCGTCTTCCTGCTCGGCGTGTCGGTCGGGCGTGGCGCCCGGGTGACGGCGGGAGTGGCCGCGGCGACCGATGCCGTGGCTACGACCGAGGCACCGATCGTCGCTCCGCCGGGAACGCCCGCTTCGGCTGCCGACCTTACGTATCACGATCGCCTCCCGGGTACGACCATACCGGCGAAACGTGCCGACGCCGGCGCCGCCCCAGTCTCCACCGCCGCGCCGCCGGCGGTGTCGGCCAGTGCGCCGGCGACGCCGGTAGAGACGCCGCGGGCGAGCGATCCAGCGCCGCCCGCGACGCCTGCGGGGCGCCAGACCCAGACTCCCGCGGCGACGGCGACAACGAAAGGGCCAACGCCATCGACCTCCAAGCCACCCGCGACCCCGCCCGGGTCGTGGTTCGTGCAGGTCGAGTCCTTTCGGTCCAAGGATCTCGCCAACGCTCTGGTCGCTAAGCTCAAAGGCAAGGGCTACGACGCGTTCATCGTCGATGTGCCGAAGCCCTTGCTCCACGTGCGCCTCGGGCCGTATCCGGAGCGATCCGCGGCAGATGGCGTCGTGGCCCACTTGAAGAAGGACGGGTTCTCATCACTCGTTACGCGTTAGCGTTGCTCTCCGGCGCGCTCGTCGGCCTCAGTTTCCCCAAATTTGGTCACCCCGCAGTCGCCTGGGTCGCGCTCGCGCCGGTCCTTGTCGCGATAGGCCTCGAACAGGCCGCGCAGTCGGCATTGAAACGTCGGCGCGGGTCGCGCTTCTTCCTGCTCGGTTGGCTGACCGGCTTCGTGGGGTCTGCGATCACGACCTACTGGGTCGTGGGTGTCATGGCGCTCTACGGTGGATTCGCGCCTTGGCTGGCCGTGCCGATTGGCGCCCTGCTCTGGGCTTACCTCGGGCTGTTCACGGGCGCGGCGGCGCTCGTCACCGGATGGGCCGTCTGGCGATTTGGCGTCACCGGGCTGTGGGCCGCGCCGCCGACCTGGGTGGCGGCCGAGTGGCTGCGGTCCTGGCTCTTCGGTGGATTCCCGTGGGCGCTTTTCGGCACGTCGCAAGCGCACGTCTTGCCGGTCGTTCAGCTCGCGAGTGTGACCGGCGTCTACGGCCTGTCGTGCCTTCTCGTCGTGGTGAGCACCGCGGCGGCGGCCGTCGCGCTCAATCGACGTCCGCGTCACCTGCGCGTCGCCGCCGGTGTGGCCGGCCTGCTGGCATGCGTGGTCGGCGGCGGCGTGCTTCGGATTGCGGACGGACGACTGACCGAGTCCGGCACGCCGCTCCGCGTGGGCATTGTGCAGGGGAGTGTGCCGATCGATCTGAAGTTCGATCCGGCCTACGGCGAGGGGATTGTTCGTCGGTATCTGACGCTCAGTCGCCAGGTCATCGGCAGCGGAGCCCGCCTGGTGGTGTGGCCGGAGTCCTCGACGCCGTTCTTCTTCAACCTCGACGCCGTCCGTGCTCAGCCGATTCGGCAATTGGCGGCCGAGACGCGCACGCCATTCATCATCGGCACCGACGACACGGCGCCCTTGTCCGGAGCCGTGCCGCCGCCTGTGTACAACGCGTCGGTAGTGCTCGGCGCTGATGGGCGGTCGCACGGCGAGTACCGCAAGGTCTATCTGGCGCCGTTCGGCGAGTACGTGCCGTTCAAGCGCCTGCTCTTTTTCGTCGGGCCGCTGGTCGATTCCGTGTCGGACTTCACGCCGGGCACGGAGGCCACGGTGCTCGACACGGGAGTGGCCGACGTCGGCACCAACATCTGCTACGAGTCGGTGTACCCCTGGCTCTCTCGCGCTTTTGTTCAGCACGGCAGCCAACTGCTCGGCATCATCACGAACGATGCCTGGTTCGGCAGATCGTCGGCGGCCACGCAGCACTTCGACCAGGGCGCCGTGCGGGCGGTCGAGGAGGGCCGGTATGTCGTTCGGGCCGCCAATACGGGCATTAGCGGCGTGGTCGATCCCTACGGTCGCGTGCTCACCGCCACGCCGCTCTTCGTGCCGATGGCGTTCGTCGCCGATGTGCGGCTGCTCGACGGCAGGACCTTCTATGGTTTGACCGGTGATTGGGTGGCCTGGATCGCCGCCGCCATCACGGTGGGGCTGGTATTCTTGGGCTGGCGCCATGGCCCCCGACAATAAAGACAACAAAGACACCAAAGACAGCAAGGACAAGCCTGACAAGGCCGACAGGAACGAAAGACCTGCCAAGGCTCCGACCGTTGACGAGCTCGCTCGCCTGTATGCGGACCTCTCGACCCGCGTGGCCGGCGTGCGGAGGGGGCTTTGACGAAGCCCGACTCGATCGCGAGCTGACCGAACTCGAGGCGCAAGCGGCCGCACCCGACTTCTGGAAGGATCAGGCCAAGGCGCAGCAGGTGCTGCAGCGCCGGCGCAAGCTCGAGGCCGATCGCACGCTTGCGGAGTCGCTTCGGCGGCAAGCCGACGACCTCGGCGTCCTCGTCGAGTGGGCGCGCCAGGGCGAGGAGGTCGGGACCGACCTCTCGCGCGGCCTCGGTCAGTTCGAGCGCGACCTCGATGCCGCCGAAATCCGGACGATGCTGTCCGGCGATCTCGATCGCAAGAACGCCATCGTGACGATTCATCCCGGCGCCGGGGGCACCGAGTCGCAGGATTGGGCCGAGATGCTCATGCGCATGTACATGCGCTGGACGGAGCGCCGGAACTTCGGGCGCGAGGTGATCGATCTTCAGCCCGGCGACGAGGCGGGGATCAAGAGCGTGACCTTCACGGTCATCGGGGACTACGCCTATGGCCTCATGGTGGCCGAGGCCGGGGTGCATCGGCTGGTCCGCATCTCCCCATTCGACCAGGCCGCGCGTCGGCACACGTCCTTCGCCTCCGTGTACGTCTGGCCCGAGCTGTCAGACGACATCCACGTGGACATTCCCGACAAGGACATTCGCATCGACACGTTCCGGTCGAGCGGTGCCGGCGGGCAGCACGTCAACGTCACCGACTCCGCGATCCGCATCACGCATCTGCCGACCGGCATTGTCGTCTCGTGCCAGAACGAGCGGTCCCAGCACAAGAACCGGGCGTCGGCCATGAAAGTGCTCCGGGCGAGGCTCTACGATCTCAGGGAGAAGGAGCAGCAGGCAAAACTCGACGCGATTGGCGGCGAGAAGAAGAACATCGGCTTCGGGAGCCAAATCCGCAGCTATGTGCTCCAGCCGTACCAGATGATCAAAGACCACCGCACGAAGCATCAGGTCGGCGATGTGTCGCGGGTGCTGGATGGCGATCTCGACGAGTTCATCAAGGCGTACCTGATGCAGCGCGCCCTGGGCAAGCTCGGGTCGGCGGTCGAGGAAGACGAGGAGGCCTGATCGTCAGTGCTTACCGGGCTCCGTCCCGGCGATGAACGCCTCGGGTCCGGTCGCGCTGAAGATGACGACGACGTTGTCGGGTTTGGGGAAGGCGGGCGCGTCCGGATTCGCGGCCTTGCGCTCGGCGATCCACGCCTTCATGATGTCGACCCAGATCGGCAGCGCCGCAACCGCGCCGGTCGCGTCGGCCCCGATCTGCTTCTTCGTGTCGAAGCCGACCCACACGCCGATCGTGATGTCCGGATCGAAGCCGATGAACCACGCGTCCGTGTAGTCGTCGGTCGTCCCGGTCTTGCCGCCGAGCGGCCAGTCCGAGGCGATCGACGCGGCGCCGGCCTTGGCCGTGCCGTTCATCACCACGCCATGAAGCATCGTCGTCACCACGAAGGCCGTGTCGGCGCGCAACACGGTGTGGGGCTCCGGGTGTGACGTCTCGAGGACGTTGCCCTGGCGATCGATCACGTCGTGCATGAGCACGGGAGACATGCGCACGCCCTGGTTCGGCCAGGCGGTATACGCCGAGGTCATCTCGAGGAGCGAGGCCTCGGCTGAGCCGATCGCCGTCGAGAGATACGGCGGAATTGGCGAGGTGAGGCCCATCTTTTGAGCGTAGGGCACGACCTTGTGCGGGTCGAGCTGCTCCATGAGCGCGACCGTCGGAACGTTGCGCGATTCTTCGAGCGCCCAGTGGAGCGTGATGTCGCCCTCGTACTGACGGTCGTAGTTCTTCGGTTCGTACGGCGGCTGATTCGGTCCGGCAAAGAAGCTCGAAGGCCCGTCGTGGAGCGTGCTCTCCTCGGTGTACGCGCCCGAGTCGATGGCGGCCGTGTAGACGAACGGCTTGAAGAGCGAGCCGACCTGTCGCAAGGCTTGCGTCGCGCGATTGAACTGGCTTCTCTCGAAGTTGCGCCCGCCGATCATCGTCATGATATCGCCGGTGTGGTTGTCGAGGGCGATGACGGCGCCCTCGAGTTCCGGCGTCTGGTCGAGCGACGCGGTAAACGTGGACGCCTTCGCGTCGACCGTCTTGAGGTGTACGTCGATCAGGTCCCCGCGCTTCACGAGCAGGTCGGGCTTGCGATTGGTCCAGGCATAGCCCGGTCGATCGATCGTGCCGGTCCATTTGCCGGCCGACACCACGATTTCGCCCTTCTCGACGCCCAGCACGACCGCCGGCACGATGTCGTCGGCCGCGAACTCGCGGGACCAGCGCGCGTTCTTGTACCCCTCGACGGTCCGGCCCTCGGCGAGCAGGTTGTGCGCGGGTTTCCGGTAGCCGCGCATCTTGTCGAGGACGCGAAGCTGGGTGTCAAGCGCGCGCGTGGCCCTTTGCTGGAGCGCGGGATCGAGCCCCGTCTTGATCGTGAGGCCGCCCTGCCAGACAGCTTCCTTGCCGTATTTGTCTTCGAGCCGGATGCGGATGGCCTCGAGGTAGTACGGCGCGATTGAGCGGGGCGGCGTGGGCTGCCCGCGCAACACGATCGGCCGTCGCTCGGCCGCGGCGGCGTCGGCGGTTGAGATGTAGCCGTTGGCCGCCATGCGTTCGAGCGTGTAGTCGCGCCGCTTGACCGCGGCCGCCATGTTCCGATACGGACTCTGGCGTTCGTTGCCCTGAATGATGCCCGCAATCATCGCGGCTTCGTCGAGGTTGAGGTCGCTCACGTGCTTCGAGAAATACAGTTCGGATGCCGCCTCGACGCCGTACGCGCCGTGGCCCCAATACATCTGGTTGCAGTACATCGCGAAGATTTCTGGCTTCGTGTACCGCTTCTCGATCTGGATCGCGAGGATGGCCTCTTTGATCTTGCGTTCGAGCGTCTGCTCATCGGTGAGGAACAGCTTGCGCGCCAGTTGTTGGGTCAACGTGCTCGCGCCGCCGTTGCGCCGGAGGAAGAGCGCCCGGCGAACAGCCGTGACGACAATGCGCTTGAGGTTCAGGCCACCGTGATTGAAGAAGTCGCCGTCTTCGGCGGAGATGATCGCGTTGCGCAGCACCGGTGGGACCTGCGCGTAGGTGACCAGATCGCGCCGCTCGGTCGCGAACTCGCCGATGACCGACCCGTCCCGCCCGAGGACCCGCGTCGTCGTGCCCGGGCTGTAGTGGTCGAGCGCCGAGATCTGGGGCAGATCGCCCGTGAAGGCGAACAGCACGCCGCCCGCGATCCCGAAGAGCGCGGCCGCGAGAAACAGGGCCGCCAGCCCGAACCCCCGGAGCAGCCGGAACGACATGCGGGGCATCAACCACAAGTGTAAGGGCGGGTTGGCTGGGAAACGCGCCGCCTTCTAACCCGCTCCGCCTTCAAGGTTTTCCAGCCCAGAAGGCCTCAACCTGGCAGGCCTATTACTTGACAATGTCACTATCATGTTTTATGATAACGAGGACTTCAATTTAGAGCCGTCTGGGCAGAGGAGAACTAGCCACATGAGCAAGATTATTGGAATCGACCTGGGCACCACCAACTCCGTGGTGGCCGTCATGGAAGGCGGCGAACCCGTCGTCATCACGAACTCCGAGGGTGGCCGACTGACGCCGTCCGTTGTCGGGTTCACCAAGTCAGGGGAGCGCCTCGTCGGCCAGGTCGCCAAGCGCCAGGCGGTGACGAACCCCGAAAACACCGTGTTCTCCATCAAGCGCTTCATGGGCCGCCGCTTCGACGAGGTGTCGGAGGAAATGAAGATGGTGCCCTATCGGGTCGTGCGCGACGGGGATCGAGTGGCCGTCGCAACGACCGCCGGCGGCGACAAGACGTACTCGCCAGCAGAAATCTCGGCGATGATCCTGCAGAAGCTCAAGCAGGCCGCGGAGGACTACCTCGGCCAGCCGGTGACGAAGGCGGTCATCACCGTACCGGCCTATTTCAACGACGCGCAACGGCAGGCGACGAAGGACGCGGGCAAGATCGCCGGTCTCGAGGTGCTGCGCATCGTCAATGAGCCGACCGCCGCGGCCCTCGCGTATGGGCTCGACAAGAAGAAGGATGAGACGATCGCCGTCTACGACTTCGGCGGTGGCACGTTCGACATCTCGATCCTCGAGGTCGGCGAAGGCGTTGTCGAGGTGAAGTCCACCAACGGTGACACGCATCTCGGCGGCGACAACCTCGACCAGCGCGTCATGGACTGGATCGTCGGCGAATTCCGGAAGAAGGAAGGCATCGACCTCAGCAAGGACCGGATGGCGCTGCAGCGGCTCCGCGAGGCGGCGGAGAAAGCGAAGATGGAGCTGTCCACCGTCCGTGAGACCGAGATCAATCTGCCGTTCATCTCTGCCGATCAGACCGGTCCGAAGCACCTCGTCGAGAAGCTGACGCAGGAGAAGTTCATTTCGCTCGTTGAGGATTTGCTGCAGAAGACCGTCGGGCCGTGCAAGCAGGCGCTGACCGACGCGGGCGTGTCGGCCAAGGACATCGATGAGGTGGTCCTCGTCGGCGGGTCCACCCGTATTCCGAAGGTTCAGCAGATCGTCAAGGACCTGTTCGGCCGCGAGCCGCACAAGGGCGTCAACCCGGACGAGGTCGTGGCGGTCGGCGCGGCGGTCCAGGCGGGTGTGCTCTCGGGCGAGGTCAAGGATCTCCTGTTGCTCGACGTGACGCCGCTGTCGCTCGGCATTGAAACCCTGGGCGGGGTGATGTCGACGCTCATCGCGCGGAACACGACGATTCCGACGAAGAAGAGCGAGGTCTACTCGACCGCCGCGGACGGTCAGACCAGCGTGGAAGTACATGTGCTGCAGGGCGAGCGCTCGATGGCGCGCGACAACCGCACGCTCGGCAAGTTCCACCTCGACGGCATTCCGCCAGCCGCGCGCGGGGTCCCGCAGATCGAAGTCACGTTCGACATCGACGCCAACGGCATCGTCAATGTCCAGGCCAGGGACAAGGGCACGGGCAAGGAGCAGAAGATCACCATCACGGCGTCGAGCGGCCTGTCGAAGGACGAGGTCGACAAGATGACGAAGGACGCCGAGTCGCACGCCTCCGAGGACAAGGCCCGCCGCGAGGAGGTCGAGACGCGCAATCGCGCCGACCAGACCGTCTACGCGGCCGAGAAGTTCCTCAAGGAGTCCGGCGAGAAGCTCGACCCGGCCGATCGCCTGGCGATCGAGTCGGCGACCAACGACGTGAAGAAGGCGCTCGAGGCAAACGACGCGAAGGCCATCGCTCGCACGCTCGAGGCGCTCACCCGCGCCCAGGAAAAGGCGGGGGAGAACCTCTACAAGAACTCCGCGGGCGCAGGCGGCGCGGCCGGCTCGGCGGGCCCGGGCGCGGGTGCCTCAGGCGCCCACGGCAACGGTCACGCCGACGACGTGATCGACGCGGAAGTGGTGGAGGAGAAGAAGAACTGAAGGCGGCATGGATCTGTACTCTCTTCTCGGCGTCACGCGCGCGGCCTCGACCGACGAGATCGAACGCGCGTACCGGCGGCTCGTGCGGCGGTATCACCCGGGCGTGAACCCGGGTGACCGCCTCGCCGAGGAGCGATACCAGCAGGTCCGCGAGGCCTACGGCGTGCTCGGCGACCCCGATCGGCGACGCGAGTACGATCACGGGTTCCGCCAGCCAGCCCCGTCCGTCGAGGCGTCGACGAGCGTGTCCTTCGCGGGCTTTGATTTTTCCTCGCCTGCCGAAGGGCCGAGCGCCGCCACGTTTTCCGAGATGTTCGCCGGGGTGTTCCAGCAAGCGGCGCGCCGGGCGACGGCGCCCGACCACGGAGCCGACCTCGAGGTCGAGATGACGCTGCCGTTCGAAGACGCGATGCGCGGCGGCACGTTTCCGCTGTCCATCACTCGACAGGACTGGTGTCCGTCATGCGGCGGCGATGGGCGGCTCGCACGGGCCCCCGCGCCGTGCCCCGGGTGCCGGGGTCAGGGCGCGCGGCGGTGGACGCGCGGGCACATGGTCTTCACGACGCCGTGCGAGGTCTGCGGCGGCTCCGGCCGGATCACCAAGGAGCGCTGCTCGACATGCAACGGCATCGGGCGGCAACCGCGGGGCGAGATCGTGAGCCTGACCGTGCCGCCGGGGCTCGAGGATGAGGCGCGCCTCGTTGTGCCCGGACGCGGCCACGTGGGCGCGGAGCACGGCGCCGCGGGGGACCTCTATGTGCGGATTCGGGTCGGCGCGCACCGCGTCCTGCGCCGGGTGGGGCGCGATCTCCACGTCACGCTGCCCGTCGCCGTGCACGAGGCCGCGCTCGGCGCCCGCGTGAGCGTCCCGACGCTCGGTAGTCCGGTCCCCGTGAAGGTCCCGCCCGGCACGTCGTCCGGTCAGACGCTTCGCCTGACCGGCCGCGGCGTGCCGCCGGCGTCCGAAGGCGAGGCCGCCGGCGACCTGGTGATCGACGTCCAGATCGTGCTGCCGCCGCTCCGCGACGAGCGGTCACGCGATCTCATGCGTGAATTCGGCCGGCTGAATGACATCGATGTTCGACGACATCTGTTCGAGGAGACGTAACACGTGGCCACCAGACGCACGGGAATCGGCAAGGGCTTCTACATGATCAGCGCCGTGGCGTCGAAGTACGGCATCCACCCGCAAACGCTGCGGTTGTACGAGCGGGAGGGCCTGCTCAAACCGTCTCGGACCGAGGGGAACACCCGGCTGTATTCCGATGAGGACCTGCAGAATCTCGAGACGATTCTCGCGCTGACCCGCGACCTGGGCGTGAACCTGGCCGGCGTCGAGATCATCCTGAACATGCGACGCAAGATGGAACGCATGCAGAAGGAAGTGAACGAGTTCATGCTCTACGTGAAGGGTGAACTCGCGCGCGGCCTCGGCGACTGGGAGCAGCGCCTGAACACGGCGCTCGTGCCGACGACGCCGACCGACCTCGTCACGCACGACCACGCCGAACCGACACGCCGCGGAGCCTGAGCACGCGTCAGCGCGGCGCTCAGGAAAATGAGGCGCCCCAGCGCGCCGTTGAGAAAACGGCGCGCGCGATCACGTCGACGCGGTGCTATGCTGTGTCCATTCCAATGCCTTGCGCGCGGTGCGACGACACGGGCTGGCGTCCGGTGGATCGCGATGGCGTTCGCCGGGTCGAGCGCTGCGAGTGCTGGGTCGAGGCGTTGTCCAGCCGATTGCTCCAGGAAGCCCGCATTCCCGCACGCTATGAACGGGCAACGCTCGAGAACTTTGTCATTTACCCCAACGACGAACTCGTTGACGCAGTGGCCCAGGCTCAGCGCTTCGTCGCAGCCTTTCCTGCCGTCGACAAGGGCCTGTGTCTCATCGGCCCGGCGGGCATCGGCAAGACGCACATCGCGGTGGCCGTGCTCCGGCAGATCGTGGCGGAAAAACTCGTCCGCGGGATCTTCTGTGACGTGCCGGATCTGCTGCGCGTGATTCGATCGACCTACAATCCCTCGGTTCGGGCGGCCGAGATGGACATCCTCAGGCCGGTGATGGAGGCGGAACTCCTCGTCCTCGACGATCTCGGCAAGGAGAAGCCCTCTGAATGGGTCGAGGAGACGATGAACCTCATCGTCGGCACTCGATACAACAAACGACTCCCGACCATCTTCACCACGAACCACGAGGATTCGCCGGATGAAACCAATCTGGACTCGCTCAAGGTACGGGTGGGATTCCGCATGCACTCCCGGCTTCACGAGATGTGCGAGTTCCTCGAGTATTTTGGCGCCGACTACCGCGAGCTGCCTCCGAACGGCGGCGTCGAGGATCTGGTGACGCTCTGGAAGAAGGCACCCCGCCGGAAGACCCTGCCGGCCAGATCCGCGGGTCCGATTCGCGCCCAACTGAGCGACTCCAAGGCGCGGCAGGAGATGGAAGATCGGAAGCGGGATCCCCGCGAACTGAAGTGGCCCGGAGGCAAGGCAGGGAGCCAATAGAGAACTGACGATCGGCGGTCCATGCTCGGCCTGTATCTCCACATTCCCTTCTGTCAGGCGATCTGCGGCTACTGCAACTTCAATCGCGGACTGTTGGACGCGGCGTTGAAGGCGCGGTACGTCGCGGCGCTCGAACGCGAGATTGCCGCAGACGCGGATGGACGCGCGGCGGATACGATCTTCTTTGGCGGCGGCACGCCGTCGCTCCTCGACCCTCTCGAGGTCGGCCGCCTGATCGCGGCCTGCCGGGCGTCGCATGACGTCTCGCCCGGCGCCGAAATTACGCTCGAAACCAATCCTGAAACCGTCAGTGCCGATCGACTCGCCGCGTTTCGTGACGCCGGCGTGACGCGGCTGAGCTTCGGCGTCCAGTCGTTCGACGACGCGGAATTGCAGCGGCTGGGGCGCATCCATTCGGCCGCCCGCGCCGTCGACGCCGTCCGCGCCGCCGAGGCCACGGGATTCGACAGCGTGAGTTTCGACCTGATGTTCTGGCTGCCCGGCCAGTCGATGGCGACGTGGCTGCGGACGGTCGAGACGGCGATCGACCTCGCGCCGGCGCATCTCTCGCTCTATCTCCTCGAGCTCTACCCGAACGCCCCCCTCAAGGAGTCGATGGCTCGTACGGTCGGCACCGGTTCACCCGAGTCGGCGGCCTGGTCCCAGGTCCCCGATGACGAGGCGGCCGACATGTATCTGGCCGCCCTCGAGCGCCTCGACGCCGCGGGCCTGGGGCAATACGAGATCTCCAACGTCGCCCGTCCCGGCCACGTGTCCCGCCACAACGTCAAGTACTGGCAGGGTGGATCATGGCGGGGCTACGGCTGCGGTGCGCACTCGACCGTCGATGGCGTCCGCTGGAGGAATCTCGCGTCCACAGCGGAGTACATCGACCGGGTGACATCGGGCCTGACCCCCGGGATCGATCGGGTGGAGCTCTCGCCGCAGGCCCGGCTCGAGGAGGGCCTGTTTACGGGCCTGCGCCTCTCGGCGGGCATCGATCGCCTGGCGTTCGAGCGCCAGTTCGGCATCGACCCGTGGCCGCCGTACGCCTCCTCGCTCGAACCCTGCGTGGGGGAAGGCCTCATGTGGCGAGACGGCGCCCGGTTTGGGTTGACCCGGCGTGGCATGCTTCTGGCTAATGAGATTCTGTCGGTTTTCGTCTAGCGGCCGATAGGCAGGATTCTGTAAGGACGTTCCGGGCCGCCGGGATTGCCGGGCGGCTGCAGTGGACAGGTACGGTAAAGTAGGGGACTCTTCAGGCGGGTGGAGCCCGTACGTGTCCCATGGTTCGAAGGCCTGGGGCGTCACTGGGCGGGAGGATGCGATGTCTTTGTCGGGGTTCCTGCCGGCGGCGAGCCGGCGCGTAGTTGTCATGGGCAGCGTCGCCGCGTTCGTGTCCATGGTGTCGGGCTCGATCCTGAGGGCGCAAGCGACCGCACCGCCGCAAACGCCGGCCGCGCCGCCGCAGGCCGCTGCACCGATAGTGCCCGGGAGCTGTCCCGCTCCTGACGCCACCGATCCAATGAAATTCGACACTCAGGCTCCTTGCTTGGTCATCCTTTTGTTTACCCAAGACGCCGATCAAGCATTTGAGGCCGCGCTGGCTCAGGCCAAGGACGTTCTGTCCAAGAGTCAAAAGCCCGAGCGAAAGCAGCAATCGGCACATTGGAAAGTGCTGAAGGGCGCGACGTCGGACGGCAATGTGGCCCTGTTCTTCGTACTGGATTCGACCGTCAAGGGCGCGTCGTACAACCCGTTCGCGATCATCTACGAGTCCCTGAATGACTCGCACGCTGCGCAGGCGGATCGGGATCCGGTGGATGCGCTCCTGAAGCGCGTCAACGCCGGCATCAAGGGCCTGAACTCATTTGTCACCTCGCCGTTGTTGGACATGGGCGGTGCCGCTGCGGCCCACTGACGCCCGCCTCAATCTCAGGTATCGACCGACGGGACGCCGCGCGGATGCGCCGGCGTCCCGTTCGTTTTTTGGCGACAGGAGGACCCGATGAGAGAGTGGCTCGGGACGACACGCGCCACCCACGCTGTGCTTGCGGCGGCAGTGGTCGCAGTCATGGGCATGGACACGCGCGCCGCGAGCCCGCTGCCGCCCTCATCCGGCGCCCAGGCGGCGCCAGCCTCCTCGAAAGACTACGTATTCTCGACGGGCGCGGGCATGTTGTTCTTCTACGTCAAGCCCGACAAGAGCGTGGAGTTCGAGGCGGTCGTCGCCCGACTGAGCGAGGCCCTCGACAAGACGGCTGACCCCGTCCGCAAGCAGCAGGCCGCCGGTTGGCGAATTCTGAAGTCCGTGGAGTTGCAGACCGACAGCCCGGTCTATGTTTTCGTCTTCGATCCAGCAGTCGTCGGCGCCGACTACGACCCGGTGAAAGTCCTCAGTGACGGGGCGCCCGCCGACCTGCAGGCCCTCTACGCGCAGTTGAAGGACGCGACCATCCGCGTGGAGCGCATGGCGCTCGCCAAGCTGCGATAGGGGTCTGGCGCCGCTTGGCGTGAGCCGGGCCCGACCCCTGACTTCGATGGTGCCTGCCGACGCCGCACGGCACTAATTTAGAACGCCAGGTTGCCGCCGAAATAGAGGCGCTGCACTGTCTTCGTGACGGGCGAGCCGTTCAGCGTCATCACGCGATAATCGACCCGCAACCGAATCGGACCGGCCAGGGGCACCTTCACGCCGCCGCCGACGTTGACGCCGACGTTGGTCCGGCCGACCGCGGCGAGCGACTCATGATAGACGCCGCCGCCGGCCGTGACGTAGAGCTGCAGCTTGGTCGGCGTCATGACCAGCGCGTTGAACATGCCTGTGCCGAGTCCTGGCGCGCCCGCAGTCGTGTCCTCGTTGAGATGCGCGTACTCGAACTCGAAGCCCACGATGAGCAGGCTGATGCCGACCGCGAACCCCGTGGTCGATCGGGTCGTCACCGTGGGCGAGAAGCCCCAGAAGGCTGTGGCATCCGCCGCGGCCGGTGCCGGTCGAACCGTGAGGATCGCGAGTGTCAGAAGGATGATAGTCGACGCGCGCTTCATGTTCCTCAGTATGCGACGGTCGCCGCGGGCTCGTCCAGTCTTCAAGCAGTCGGCGTGATACGGTGTCCGACATGGATCTCCGCCCGACGGGCGACCAGGAACTCCTGCGCCGGACGGTGCGCGAGTTCGCGGAGTCGGCGCTGCGGCCGCACGTGCGGGCGTGGGACGAGGCCCAGGCATTTTCGCCGTCACTCGTAGGGCAACTGGCCGCGGTCGGCCTGACCGGCATCCAGATTCCGGAGACCTACGGCGGGGCAGGGATGTCCGCCGTCGAGTACTGCATCGCCATCGAGGAACTCGCGCGCGTCGATCCGTCGGTGGCGCTCTCGGTCGCCGCGCATAACGGCTTGTGCGTCTCGCACCTCTATCTCTTTGGCAGCGAAGCGCAGAAGCAGCGCTATTTGGTGCCGCTCGCGCGCGGCGAGGTGCTGGGCGCCTGGGCGCTGACCGAAGCCGGCGCGGGCAGCGACGCGGCGGCCATGCGCACCGAGGCGCGCCGAACCACCGACGGCTGGATCCTCTCCGGCAGCAAGCAGTTCATCACCCACGGCACGATCGGCGGCACGATTGTCGCGATGGCCGTGACGGATCGGTCGAAAGGGCGGCACGGCATTTCGGCGTTCGTGATTCCGCGAGGCACGCCCGGCCTCAAGGCCGGCAAGAAGGAAGACAAGCTCGGCATGCGCGCGAGCGACACGAGCGAGGTGATCTTCGAGGATTGCCGGGTAGCCGCCGACGCGCTCGTCGGCCTCGAGGGCGACGCGTTCGTGAATACCCTTCAGGTACTCGACACCGGCCGCATCGGCATCGCGGCGCTGGCCGTCGGCCTTGCGCAGGGGGCGTTTGAAGCCGCGCGATCGTACGCGCGCGACCGGCGGCAGTTCGGGCAGCCAATTGCGGGCTTCCAGGCGATCCAATGGAAGCTGGCCGACATGGCGTGCCGCATCGAGGCGGCCCGACTGCTGACCTACCGCGCGGCGTGGCTGAAGGACACGGGCGCGGCCCGGACGTCGCGCGAGTCGTCGATGGCGAAGCTCTATGCCAGCGAGAGCGCCGTTCGGGCGGCCGAAGAAGGCGTCCAGATTCATGGAGGCTACGGCTTCGTGAAGGACTACCCGGCCGAGAAGTTCTTCCGGGACGTGAAGCTCTGCACGATCGGAGAGGGCACGAGCGAGATCCAGCGTCTCGTCATCGCGCGGCAGCTGCTCGGACGATGACCCCGCGAGCACGGACGCCGTCGACGATCGCCGCACTGACCGAGCGGTTGCTCGCGCGGGACGCCAGCGCGCTCGCGCGCGCCATCACGCTCGTCGAAAACGAGACAGACGAGGGCGCGGCGATTGTCGGCGAGGTCTATGCCCGATCCGGGCGCGCCTACTTGGTCGGCGTGACCGGATCGCCTGGCGCCGGCAAGAGCACCCTCGCCGATCGCCTGATCGGCGAATGGCGTCGCGCGGGCCTGACGGTCGGCGTGCTCGCGGTCGATCCCACGAGTCCGTACACCGGCGGCGCGATTCTCGGCGACCGCGTGCGCATGCAGGCGCACGCGGAAGACGACGGCGTGTTCATTCGCAGCATGGCGACGCGCGGCCATCTCGGCGGCCTGGCTCAGACGACGACCGAAGCGGCGACCCTGCTCGATGCCGCCGGGTTCGACATCGTGCTGATCGAGACCGTCGGCGTCGGACAGGACGAAGTGGATGTCGTCCGAATGGCGGATATCTCGCTCGTCGTGGTCGTGCCCGGCGCTGGCGACGACGTGCAGGCGCTCAAAGCCGGCATCATGGAGATCGCCGACATCTTCGTCGTCAACAAGGCAGACCGCGACGGCGCCGATCGCACGGTCGCATCACTCGAGACCATGCTCTCGCTCGAGGAGTGGCCGGCGGGTGAGTGGCGGCCGCCCGTCGTCCGAACGGAAGCCACGTCCGGTCGAGGGGTGCCGGATCTCGTCGCCGCCATCCAGCGATTTCGATCGGAGACGACGGCGACCGTGGGGGAGCGTCGCCGGGTGCGGGCGGAGTGGCGTTTGCGCGAGCTGATCGGTCGCCAGTTCATGCAGCACCTCGAGCGGCACGTGCTCGCTCCGGGCGAGTTCGCGGCGGTGCTCGACCAGCTCGCGACCCGCGCCACCGATCCGTACACGGCGGCTGCGGCGATTGTGAGGAAAGGGACGGGTCTGTTTTCCACAGATCCGGCTCCTTCGGAGCCAGGCGTGTCGCCCGCCAGACCTGGCTCTGAAACACCTGGATCTGTGGAAAACAGACCCGTCTCCCTGACGCCCGTCTCCCTCGATCACATCGGCATTGCCGTTCACGATCCGGCCGAGGTGGTGGCGTGGTTCGACCGCCTGTTCGGCGTGCCGACCGGCGAACCCGAGGACGTCGGCCTGCACCGTCTGCGATTCGTTGAGACGGGCAGCGCCACGCTCGAGCTCGTCCAAGCTCTCTCGCCCGACGCGCCGGTGGCCCGATTCCTGGCGAAACACGGCCCGGGACTCCACCATCTGTGCCTGCGCGTGCCGGACATCGACGCCGCCGTCGCGGCGCTCAAGGCACGCGGCATCCAGCTGATCGACGAGACGCCCCGGGCGGGCGCCCATGGGTCGCGGATCGCGTTCATCCACCCGGCGAGCGCCCACGGGCTCCTCGTGGAGCTGAAGGCGATCGAGAACCGGCCCGCGTCGTCCAACCCCCCGCCACCATGAAGGTCGGACGGTTCGACCTGACCTCGCTTTCGGACGGCACGTTTCGCCTGGACGGCGGCGCGATGTTCGGCGTCATTCCCAAGCCACTTTGGGAGCGACGCCTGCCGGCCGACGATCGCAACCGCATCACGCTCGGCCTGCGCCCGCTGCTCATCCGGACGGATCGCGAAGCGATTCTGATTGACGGCGGCGTGGGCGACCAGATGGGTCCGAAAGACGCGGAGATCTACGCCCTGGACCGCGCCCGCCACCTCGACCACTCGCTTGCCGCCCAGGGCCTGAACGCCGACGACATCGATCTGGTCATCGCCACGCATCTGCATTTCGATCACGTCGGCGGGTTCACGACGCGGGTCGACGGCGTCCTCCGTCCGCGCTTTCCGCGCGCCCGCTTCATCATCAACCGCCACGAGTGGCACGATGCGACGCACCCACACGAGCGGAACCGCGCGAGCTACGTCCCCGACACGTTCGTGCCGCTCCTCGACGCCGGCGTCGTCGACTTCGTCGATGACGACACCGACGTGCGGCCCGGGATCCGCCTCGAGCGCACGGGCGGCCACACGATGCACCATCACATCGTGCGCCTGGATTCGGAAGGCCGCACGGCGCTGTACGTCGCCGATCTGATGCCGACGACCGCGCATGTCGACGAGCCGTGGATTATGGGCTACGACCTCTATCCGGTCGACACGCTGGTGGCAAAGAAGCGGATCTTGGCCGAGGCGATTGCCGGCGAGTACGTTATCTTCTTCGAGCACGACCCGGCGACGGCCGCCGGTGTGATCCGGCTCGACGGTCGACGCAAGCGTGTCGAGCCGATCGGGTAACCGTCGGTCAGTCCATGTCCACTGCATCCATCGGCATCATCGGCGGCTCCGGTCTGTACGACATGGCCGAGCTGTCCGATCGCGAGGAGCGCGTCGTCCACACCCCGTTCGGCGATCCGTCGGGCCCCTTCGTGCTCGCGACGCTGCGCGGCCGCCGCGTCGCCTTTCTGGCCCGCCATGGCGAGGGCCACCGCCTCCTGCCGTCGGAGCTGAACTTCCGCGCCAACATCTTTGGCTTCAAGACTCTCGGAGTCGAGTGGATCATCTCGGCGAGCGCGGTGGGCAGTCTACGCGACGACTTCCGCCCGCGAGATCTCGTCGTGCCGAGCCAGTTCTTCGATCGGACACGCGGCCGCGTGAGTACGTTCTTCGGCGACGGGCTGGTCGCCCACGTCGGCTTTGCGCACCCGTTTTGCGCGCTCCTGAGCCCGATCGTCGTGGAGGCCGGCCGTCAGGCTGGGGCGACGGTGCATCAGGGCGGCACGTACGTCTGCATGGAAGGACCGCAGTTCTCGACGCTCGCCGAGTCGAACGCCTACCGCGCCGCTGGATTCGACATCGTCGGGATGACGAACCTGCAGGAGGCGAAGCTCGCGCGCGAAGCGGAGATCTGCTACGCGACGCTCGCCCTCGTGACCGATTATGACTGCTGGCATCCGGACCACGACTCAGTCACGGTGGAGTTGA
>Ga0209580_10000532_pt1 | contig 20441 bp, 18 predicted proteins | sample Coa_R1_5_FD_187153 | JGI IMG/M metagenome (GOLD analysis project Ga0209580, IMG submission 187153) | Surface soil microbial communities from Centralia Pennsylvania, which are recovering from an underground coalmine fire - Coalmine... | ecosystem: Environmental > Terrestrial > Soil >... | reverse complement strand
CTGTCTGGAGCGCTCGCTGGAGATGGTGGTGGGGGTGCTGGGCATCCTCAAGGCGGGGGGCGCCTACCTCCCGCTGGACCCGACCTATCCCGCCGAGCGGTTGGCCTTCATGCTCCACGACGCGCGGGCGACGGTGCTGGTGACCCGCCAGGAGTTGGTGCGGGTCCTGCCGGCGTTCGGAGGAGCGGTCATCTCGCTGGATACGCGCCCCGAGACCGCGGAGGACCCGGAGATTCCGCGCGCCGAAACCACCGCGGACCACGTGGCCTATCTGATGTACACGTCGGGATCGACGGGGCGGCCGAAGGCGGTCGCCGTTCCGCATCGCGGAGTGACCCGCCTCGTGATGAACACGAACTATGTGAAGATCTCCGCCTCGGACATCATCGCGCAGGTCTCGAACGTCTCGTTCGATGCCGCGACATTCGAAGTGTGGGGAGCGCTCCTCAACGGGGCGCAGCTCGCGGTGGTTGCGCAGGAGACCGTGCTCTCTCCGACCGCGTTCAGCGCGGAGCTGGAGCGGCGGGGGGTGACGATCCTCTTTCTGACCACCGCGCTGTTCCACCATATGGCGCGCCAGGACCCGGGAGCGTTTCGAAGGCTGCGCGCTGTGCTCTTCGGCGGCGAGTCCGCAGAACCCCGGTGGGTCGCCGAGGTGCTCAAACACGGTCCGCCGGAGCGTCTGCTGAACATGTACGGCCCGACGGAAGCGACCACGTTTGCCTGCTGGTATCCGGTGACGGGGGTGCCGGAGGGGGCGACGGGCGTCCCGATCGGCCGTCCGATCAGCAACACGCGCATCTATCTCCTGGATCGGCACCTCATTCCCGTCCCGATCGGCGTGCCCGGCATGTTGTACGTCGGGGGGCCCGGGGTGGCGAGAGGGTACGTGCGTCGTCCCGAGCTTGACGCCGAGCGGTTTATCCCCGATCCATTCGGCGCTCACCCGGGGCGGCTGTATCGGACGGGGGATGCGGCGCGCTACCTCCCGGATGGCAACATCGAGTTCATCGGGCGGATGGACCAACAGGTCAAGATCCGGGGGCACCGGATCGAGCCGGGGGAGATCGAGGCGGTGCTGAGGCAGCACCCCGCGGTGCGCGAGGTGCTGGTGCTGGCCCGGGAGGACGCGGTTGGTGACAAACGCCTCAGCGCCTACGTGGTTCCCGCGCAGACGTCGGCGACCGGCGACCTCCGCTGCTTCCTCAAGGACCGGCTGCCCGGCTACATGATCCCGGCGCACATCGTGGTGCTGGATGCCTTCCCGCTCACGCCAAACGGCAAAATCGACCGGGCGAAGCTGCCGTTGCCGGAGGATGCGCTCCCGGCGCGGAGCACCGCCTACGCCGCGCCAATGACACCGCTGGAGCACCAATTGGTGCAGATCTGGGAGGAGTGCCTCCAGGTCCGGCCGATCGGGATCCGGGACGACTTCTTCGAGTTGGGTGGGCACTCGCTGCTCGCCGTGCGCCTGATGAGTGCGATCGAGGAGGCGGTGGGTCGGAAGCTCCCGCTTTCCACCTTGTTCGCGGGTGCGACCGTGCAACATCTGGCCCAGGCGCTTCTCCAACACCCCTCCGCGACCCCCTGGGGTCCGGTGACGGCGATACATCCGGACGGGTCCCGGCCGCCCTTTTTCTTCCTGCACGGAGACCTGCACGGAGGCGGGTTCTATTGTCGGAACCTGGCCAGGGCTCTGGGCCCGCAGCAGCCGTTTATGGCACTCCATCCCCACGGCCTCGATGGACGGCCGGTCCCGATCTCGATCGAAGCGATGGCCGCCGACCGCCTCGCCACGGTGCGCTCCATCCAACCCCACGGGCCGTATCGGCTGGGGGGCTACTGCAACGGGGGGCTGGTCGCCTTCGAGATGGCTCGACTGCTTCGGGCGCAGGGAGAGTCGGTGGATCTCCTGGCGTTGCTCGATCCCCCGACCGAGAACGCCTGGGCCGGCGCCGGGCTCTTGCGCGGGCTCGTCGAGCGGCTCGGCGCGGTGAGGGGACTGACCCCGGAGGAGCGCTTCCGGACGTTCGTCCTCGCGCGGCGGCCTTTCGTTGGGGTGGGCAGGTGGGCGGGGTACTATCGAAGGCGCCTGCGCACACTGTCAGGATCGCACCTCGATGATTGGATCGCCGCCCTGCGGCGCGTGGGCGGGCGAACGTGGAAGAAGGTCGCCGGGCGATCATATCGGGGAGGCCGGAGCGTCTCGACGCTCGATGCCTCTCGACCGCAGACGCCGGTGTACGATGATCGGGCCCAATCCACCCACGAGCGCCTCGACGGCGCATACCACCGGGCGATCGCCGGCTACGTTCCACAACGGTACGTTGGCGAGGTCACCCTCCTGTACTCATCCGGCGGCTGGAGCGGGGGCCGCATTCGTCCATGGCGGGCGGTGGCGTGCAAGGTTCGGACCCGGGTGCTCCCCGGGGAGCACCTGACGTGCATCACCCGGTACGTGGCGGTCCTTGGCGAAGAGTTGAGTGCATGTTTGCGGACCGCGCCGAAGTGAGCCCTGCCACCGTCGCGGCTTCCTGGGCCGCGCCGCCGGAGGATCTCCGCCTTGGCGGTCGGGATGTGCATGTGTGGAAGGCGTCGCTGGATGTGGGGCCGCTGCGCGTGGGCAGGTTTGCGGAGATCCTCTCGGAGGACGAGCGGGCCAGAGCGCTCCGGTTCGTTTTCGCTGTGGACCGAGATCGATTCATCATCTGCCGCGGTGTGCTCAGGGCCCTCTTGGGCCGGTATCTCCGTGTCGCGCCCGACTCCCTCCGGTTCACGTACAACGCCTACGGCAAACCCGTGCTCTCAACCGGACGCGGCCGGGAAGCCTATCGGTTCAACGTCTCCCATGCGGGGGGAATGGCTCTCTATGGTGTGACCATCGGGCGGGAGGTCGGCATCGATGTGGAGCGCGTCCGCCCCGACGTCGTCACCGACCAAATCGCCGAGCAATGCTTTTCCCGTCGAGAGCTCGCCGCCTTCCGCGGCCTGAGCCCTGCGGGCCGTGTGGAAGGTTTCTTCCGCGGCTGGACGCGGAAGGAGGCCTATGTCAAGGCGAGGGGTGAGGGGTTCGTCTATCCCCTCGGCGAGTTCGACGTGTCCCTGGGCCCCACCGAGCCAGCGGCGCTGTTGTCGACCCCCCGCGACCCGTTGGAAACCTCTCGGTGGTCTCTGGAAGAAGTGTTGGGTGGTCCCAACTACATTGCCGCAATCGCTGTGGAAGGGCGCGGCTGGCGGCTTCGGCGCTGGCAATGGACGGATTCGTAGGGCCGAAGCACTGGCTCGTTCGACTGCGGGTTGCCCGGCGCACTCGCTGTCGGGGCGAGCGTATCGGCGGTCGCGCGGCAAGGGGGGTCCCTTCGGGTTCCCGGCCCGAGTTCGGTGCGGTCCGTGATATTCTTCACAGGACATTCACCACTTGTTCACGACTCTTTCAAGGCGCTCAGATACCCTCAACGATGACGGCGCGCGGTGGCAGAGGGAGCGACGACGAACGCGGAGCGCGCCAACCCGAAGAAGGAGGGTGTCGAGATGCTGATCGGGCTGCTGCTCCTCGCGGGGTTGTTCATGTGGGCGACTGGGCACATGGTATTGCGCTGAGAGAGGCGCGAGATTTGCACCGATCGAGGGGCCGGGATTCGAACCGGCCCCTCGCGTATTGCCCCCCAAGATTCCCACCGAATGCGGTCGGCCGTCACTCGTTCCATGAGTCCAATCCCCCTCATCGCGTGAACCCCTCTTACCCTCACGCACGCCGGGGATGGAGTGGTCGGGAAAGCGCCGCGGGCTCGGTGAAAGGGACGCCTCGACCTCGCTCGGAGGAGCGCAAAGCCGGCGATCGGCGGCGCTGTCCGCTCGTCTCGGCATCGCAGATCCTATCAACGCGGATGGTGACCCCTCCGCGTACGGTGAGGCAGGGGGGGCAGGCATCCCCGATGGTCCCCGGGCACGCGCCCCGGCAGGCTATTTCGCAGGGCACCTCATTTCCCAAGGATTCTGGTAAACTTTAGGGAGGAACCCTCAAGGGGGATCGTTCGCGATGGAAGACCTGACCCGACGCACCCTGGAATGGAAGGAAAGCCACCCGCTTAAGCAATGGCGGCGCAGGAAGGGGTATGCGCCTCAGCAGGCCGCGCTCGTGCTGGATTTCCCAGAAGCCCGCCTGCTAAACCTGGAGGTCGGCGATCCCCCCACGGACGACGAGATGAAGACCATCACGCAGCGGACCGGAATCACCCAAGCCCAGTGGACGGTCTGGGAGCGCGCTGTCCCCCGCGGCCGGGCCGTCCCGCCGCAGGGCTAGTTCGGGCCCACGTCGATCTTCGGGCTTCTTCCACGTGGGAGAGCGACCGCCAAAACCCCGTCGGCGTGCGGGTGGCCTCCTCGAAGGCGACGATGGGCGAACCGAGGTCCTCGGCATCTCTCCTCACGCAAGGTCCTTGAGCGCCGTTCCCCTGTTGTGGGGATCCAGGAGAACTGGATCCTGCAATGGAAGATCCACTCGCGGCGGCAGATCAAGAACCGGTCACCGCGCCGCGTTCGGTGCCGGCTGACGGACACGGCCCCAGATCCGGACGGCCACCGTCTTGGGGAGGCAGAGGGACGGACATGAGTGCACACGGACCCGAACATAGCGCCAACCCACCGCGGGCCGGCAGCGCATCCGCCGAGGCGCTGTCGGGGAGGAGACGGGTGACCATCGACCAGGCCCGAGCCTCCCCCATCCCCGAGGGGAACCTGGCCGCGGTCGTTCTTGCCCACGGGAGCCTGATCGTCGAATACTACGCCCCGCGCGGCACCGACTCGCAAACCGCTCACACCAGAGATGAGGTCTATATCGTCATCGCGGGGCGCGGATGGTTTGTGAACGGACCGGAGCGTCATCCGTTCGGACCGGCCGATGTGTTGTTTGTGCCCGCCGGTGCGGTCCACCGGTTCGAGGAGTTCACCGACGACTTTGCGGTGTGGGTCGTGTTTTACGGCCCCGAGGGCGGCGAGCGCGCCGCGACTTGACGGGGATCCCTCCGCTTCCGGCCGGCGATCGGACACGGAACACGGGCGCGTTTCTGGAAACGTGCCCATGAGGAGGGGAAATCGACCCCCGCTGGAGCGCCGCCCCCTGCACGAATTGGCGGGCGTCCCCTGGCCGGCATCGAGGCTGGGGTGCGCCGATCGGGCGGCCGCGATTCTCGTGCCGGCAACATGCGGCGGGCGTCCCTCCGCCTCCTAGACGAGCGATGCGCAAGGACGGGGCGGGTCCATACTCCTCGATGGAACGGTTGAGCCCTCCGAAAGCGCCGTACCGCGAAAGGAGATCGGAAAATGGGATCAGGCAAAGTTGCCGTCGTGACCGGCGCGGGAACGGGTGTCGGAAGGGCCGTGACACTGGCCCTGCTGCAGGAGGGCTATTCGGTCGTCCTCGCCGGACGCCGAAAGGAACCGTTGGACGCCACGGCTCGAGGCGTGCCGGCATCGCGGACGCTGGTTGTGCCCACCGACGTCGGCGATCCCGCGTCTGTCAGGAGCCTGTTTGCGAGGACGAAAGAGACCTTCGGCAGGCTTGATCTGCTGTTCAATAACGCGGGGATCGGCGCGCCCCCTGTCCTGCTTGAGGATCTCGCCTACGAGCAATGGAAGGCCGTCGTCGACACCAACCTCTCCGGGGCCTTTCTCTGCACTCAGGAAGCGTTCCGGCTCATGAAGAGTCAACTGCCGCGCGGCGGCCGCATCATCAACAACGGCTCGATTTCCGCGCACAGCCCGCGGCCGAATTCCGCGCCCTATACGGCCACCAAGCACGCGATCACCGGCCTCACCAAGGCGGCGGCGCTCGACGGCCGGAAGTACGACATCGCCTGTGGTCAGATTGACATCGGCAACGCCGCCACGGACATGACGGCACGAATGGAGGCAGGCGTGGCACAGGCCGACGGGTCAATCCGCGTCGAGCCGAGAATGGACCCGGCTGACGTGGCGCGCGCGGTGGTCTACATGGCGAGCCTGCCGTTGGACACAAACGTGCAGTTCCTGACCGTGATGGCGACCAAGATGCCGTTCATCGGTCGAGGGTGAAGGGGCGGCGGCGCTGATCGTCGGGCGATCCGATCGGTGGTCTCCGCCGGATCTCGCGACGCTGATCGGGGGAATCCCGGCGGGACCACAGGGTGGTGGACGGGGTGAGGCATTGGTGGGAGAATGTCGCTGGAGAGATCCTGGCGGGGGGGCGCGGATACCGTGAAACGGGTGCGAAGGGTCAAGCGGCTCAAGCAGTCGGGAAAGTTACGACGCCGAAAGCACTCAAAAGAGCGGCGCACGCGCGCGGCCCAGGCGGCGATCCTCAAGCAGGCGGGATAACGCCGGGGGAGTGAGGTCGTGGCCGGGTCGTCACGCGGGGGGCCGGAGTAGGACTTTGGGGAGCCGGCTCCGCGGGTCATGCCGGTTGGTTACCGATCGTCCGGATTCAAGGATTTGAAGGTCCCGCTCGCGACAATATGGCGCCGAGGAAGTTGGAGCAGATAGATCCAGAGGTTTGACCACGCCGAGAGTCCCATGACCGAAATCCCCACCGCCACCGCCGGATTGAACACGCCGCCGGAGATGTTGCCGACGGCGAACGCCCCAGCCATGACCGTCATGCCGATGGCGAGGCCGTAGAAGGAGTTGCCGGCGGTGCCTTTGGCGGTGACGACGTTGAGCATCACGTACACCAGGGCGAAGGTGAAGAGAAACTCCGCGGTGAGGGCGGGACCCATCGCGAGGGTCATGGGTTTGACATCGGCGCCGGCTTTGAGGATTCCGACCGCGGCGGCGGCAATGATCGCGCCGATCGCCTGCGAGATCATGTACGGGACCACGTCTTTCGCCGGGCACCGTCCGCGGATCCACGCGCCCAGTGTGACCGCGGGGTTGTAGTGGGCCCCGGAGATATGCCCGCCGGCGAAAATCATGATCATCAGCGCGGAGCCAACCGCCAGGGGCGCGATCACCCCGGGGGCGCTCGCCACCGCGGTGGCGCCGATCGTCAGCACCAGAAAGAACGTTCCGATGAATTCGGTGATGTACTTCCTCATGTACCCCCCCTTATTGAAGGTGGTCTGTGGGTTCTCCCACCGACTGCTCTAATGGTTCTCCGGCGGCCCGGGTTCTCTTCCTTGTCCCGCCGCGGACTGGGGGACGGTCCGGCCGCAGGCGGCGGGCACGTGACACGCCCTGGATCTGGCGCGAGACGGTACGTCGGCATCCCCGCTGCCGCGGGGCTCCCGCGTGCGATCGTTCCGGTTCACCCTGCGGACGTTCCCCCAGCGCCGCGCCGAGGCCCTTCGCCTCCGGGGTGGTCGCGTGCAGGGGATCGGCCTCTCCCTGTCCGAAGGAATAAAGGGGGGAGGGATGGGCTATGGGGGAGGTTTGGGTTCGGGAGGCACTGGCGTTTGGGGGGGCGGTCGTCGGGGCGAGCTGGGGGTACTTTTTCGGAAGGGCCATCGAGCGCCGCGTTTGGATGGTCCAGTTCGAGCCGGGGCTCGAGGCGATGGACCGGGTGATGAAGACCCTAGGCTCGTCGATTGATTTTATTCGGAACGCCTGCGAGGGCATCCCGTCCGCGACGCGCGGCTCCCTCGCAGTGCAGTCCTCGACGTCCCCAGGGGAATCGTAGCCGCGAGAGGGCAGGCGCCCACGCGGGGGGAGCGCCCGGCCGGAGCGATGCCTTTGGGGGGACCTCCGGGTGGTCCGATATCGCCGCCGTTGAGGTTTACCCTATCCGAGCACCGAGAGACGGTATCGATCTCCTGCTCACGGAGCGCGGTCGCGAGGGGATCAGCTGGGCTTAGCGGGCGCCTTGGGGCGCCGCTTCCTGCGGCTCTCGGTTTCGAGCACCGCTTCGGCGATCCAGATCGAGAGGAGCACGTCGAGCGCGTTGATGGTCTTGGGGACCGTCTCCCGCGGAACGATGTCGGTGCGCGGTTTGAGTGATCTCCGCAGCGCCGGTGACGGATTCGGCGAGTACGAGTAGTATTTCATGTGCCCCCCGGTGTGTGTGATCTTCATGCCGACTCCTACCCGGCACCCACGGTTCTGGGATCCGTCTATTAGAGCCGTTGTCCGAGTTTGGTGCGGGCCCTCGTCCCCACTTCGTCCGTTATGTGGGTTTTGCGCCCCGTTCGGATGAACGCAAGCGTGCGGGCGTGCACGGTGATGCTGCGCCCGGGCAGGTGTTCGGGCCATCACTTGAGGACCGCCAATCCTCCATGTGGTCGATGGCAACCGAGGAGTGGCGGCGCCATCATGAGGGTGGGGAAGGGCGGCAGATGCGACGACGCAGTGCCGTTTCGCACCCGAGGCGGGACGACGGCGGTGCTGGACCAATGGAACACAGGCTCTTCAGGATGTTCACCCTCATGATGCTCTTCCTGCTCGCGTTGTTGACCGGCATGCTCCTCCCGCCGGCGTGGCTCGCCGGCCACTAAGGCCTCTTCCAACCGCCCCGGCCGGTGTAACGCGGTCCGAGGTTGGAGGTCCTTGCGCGCCCACCATGTCCCCGGTTGCACAGGACTGCACGATAGTATATGCGACGGGCTTGGAGAATGCCGCGCCCCGTAACGGTGCCGCTGCCTGATCCGGAGGATGCTCATGTCATTGGGACTGCGCGTGCGAGCGGTGCACCCATCGTCACCCGGAATGTCGACGATTACCCACTGGTCACGGGGATTACAGTCTTGACGCCAGAGCAAATGATGGCACGTATCGATGCACACCTTAGACATCCCATGTTCCGCGGTCGGCGTCCACGAGACTAAGTGCCTGTGAACGTTCGTAGCGGTTTTGAAAAATGCGGGCAGCCTTGACCGCGTGCAGAATGAGGGCAGCTTGCGGGCACGGTTCTCCTGCCGGTTGTTGGTGCGTGACACGGGAAGGCCCATTGCTCAAGCGGTTCCGAGCAGTTCGTCCTCTTCCGGCTGCTCCACATACCCCCTCGACCCTGGTGCGGGATCCTGGGGTCAAACATCTCCGCGCAGACCGACGCCTGCCTCACTCCCCGATGTGTCCGGCGCGAAATTCACGGGGTGGTCGGAGGTCGACCAGGCTCTGACGGTGCGGGGCAGAGCCATCCGAGGACACGCGGGGGGGTGATGGGGAGCGCATCGACCGACCGCCCCAGCGCGTCGCTGACCGCGTTCGCGATGCAGGCCGGTGCCCCAATCGTCGCGGACTCTCCCATGCCCTTGAAGCCGCCCGCGGTGAACGGTGACGGCGTTTCCAAGTGAACCATCTTTACGGACGGCGTCTCCACCGCGGCGGGGAGCAAGTAGTCCATGAACGTCGCGGTGAGTGGCTGGCCGGCATCGTCGTAACGCACCTCCTCCAGGAACGCCTCGCCGAGTCCCTGGGCCAGCCCCCCGTGGATCTGCCCCTCGACGAGGAGGGGGTTCACCAAGGGGCCGCAGTCCTCGGCGATGACGTACCGGAGAACTGCGACCCGACCGGTGTGACGGTCCACCTCGACCAACGCCAGGTGCGCCCCGTTGCTGAAGGCTGCGGGGGGTGGATCGTAGGATGCGGTCGCTTCCAAGCCCATCTCAACGCTCGGGAGCAGCCCCGCAGCTGCGGGAGCGTGGGCGGCGCGGGCGACCTCCGCCCACGCCACCGACCGTCCGCGGACGCCGCGGACCGCGAAACGGCCGCGGTCGGCGATCACGTCACGCGGGGCGGCCTCGAGCAGGCGCGCCGCGATGGCGACGGCCTTCGCGTTGACCTCCTCCGCCGCGCGCCGGAGCGCTCCGCCGCCGGCGATGACCGCGCGGCTGCCGAACGTGCCGCTGCCCTCGGGGGTCAGATCGGTATCCACCGGGACCACGGTCACCTGGGCGGGGTCGACTCCCAATTCGGCGGCGACCAGCTGCGCGAAGACCGTTTCGTGGCCCTGTCCCTGCGACGGACACGATGGGTGGGCCCGGACGTGTCCGGCATCGTCCACCACGATCCTGGCGCTGTCGTCCCCGCGCACATCGGTCATCCCGCGGCGGGCGAACGTCGTCGAGCCCATGCCGGTGTACTCGGTGAACGCGCTGACCCCGATCCCGATCAGTCGGCCCTCCGATCGCCCTCGGGCCTGCTCCTCCCGGGCATCGGTGTACCGGAACGCGGCCAGCGCGGCGTCGAGGGTGTCCTCGTACCGGCCGCTGTCGTAGACGAGCCCGGTGGGGGAGGTGTGCGGAAATTCGTCGGCGCGGATGAAGTTGATCCGGCGCACCTCGATCGGATCGGCTCCGATGGCCGCCGCCACCTTGTCTATCAGGCGTTCCATGACGAAGACGCCGATCCCCATCCCCACCCCGCGGTAGGCGCCGACCGGAGGCTTGTTCGATCCGACCGCCATCGCCGTGTACGCGTACGCCGGCACGCGGTACGGCCCCGGGATGATCTGCGCCGTGCCCATCGGTTCCAGAGCCGCGGTGAGCGGGAAGACGGAGTATGCCCCCGCATCGCCCACGATCTCCGCCCTGACCGCGAGGATGCGACCGCCGCGATCCGCGACCGCGGCGGCCTCGATGACCTGTTCGCGGGCCTGGGTCATCGTCAAGAGGTTCTCGCGTCGATCCTCGACCCATTTGACGGGGCAGCCGAGGCGGTGGGCGGCGGCACACACGACGAGGTCCTCCGGGTAGAGGTGCATCTTCGGGCCAAACCCCCCGCCGACCTCGGGGGCGACGACCCGGATCTGGGACTCCCGGAGGTCGAGGAACCGGGCTAATCCCCTCCTAAGGATGTGGGGGACTTGTGTGCACGCCCACACGGTGAGCCGCTCCCGGGCATCCCATGCCGCGACGATCCCGCGTCCCTCGAGCGGCCCTCCGGCGATTCGCTGATGGCGAAACGTGCCGCGCACGAGCACGGGGGCGCCCGCGAACGCCTCGTCCACGGCGCCGTGCACATACGCCGCCCGAAAGTACACATTGCCCGGAACGTCGTCGTGAAGCCGCGGCGCCTCCGGCCGAAGCGCCTCTTCAGCAGAGGTGAGCGGTGGAAGCGGCGCATACGCCACCGCGATCCGATCGACGGCGTCCTCGGCCACATAGCGATCGACCGCGGCCACGGCCGCGACCGCCTCGCCTACGAACCGCACGCGGCTGCCGGCGAGGGCGGGCCAGCGGCCACCGGCGTAGCCCGGCCCATGAAACTCGGCGACGATCGGCCGCACCGGCAGATCGTCGTCCCGGAAGACGGCCGTCACCCCGGGCACCCGACGCGCGGCGGACACATCGACCCCGGTGACCGCCGCGTGTGCGTGCGGCGACCGGACGAACGCCAGCTGCACCATTCCCGGCAGCGCTAAATCGTCGACGTATCGCCCGCGCCCCCGAAGGAGGCGCGGGTCTTCCTTCCGCCGGAGCGGTTGTCCGACCGGTCCGCCGGTCATGCCCGGCGCGCGCCCGATCCCCCCGGGCGGGCCTCCCTGACCAGGGCCACGATGCGGTCGGGCGAGAGGGGGAGCGCCCTCACCTCCGCTCCGAGCGGCCGCAGTGCGTCCGCCACCGCGTTCGCGATCGCCGCCCCCGCCCCGGCGGCGCCCCCTTCGCCGACGCCTTTCACCCCCAGGGGGTTGAGCGGAGTCGGGGTCTCCTCCAGAATTTTGACGGACACCACCTGCGGCATCTCCACCGACGTCGGCAGCAGATAATCCATGAGCGTGGCGGAGAGCATCTGCCCATCGCTGTCGTACACGAGCTCCTCGAGGAGCGCGCCGCCGATCCCCTGGGCGAGCCCGCCGACGAGCTGACCGTCTACGAGCATCGGGTTGATCGCGCGGCCCACGTCGTAGGCGACGGCGTACCTCAGGATGGCGAGCTGGCCGGTGTCGGGGTCGACCTCGACGATCGCCACGTGGGTCCCGTAGGGGTACGTCATGCGCGACACCTGGAAGAACTCCGTGGCCGACAACCCCGGCTCGATGCCGAGCGGTAAGGTCTGGGCGGGGGCGGCGGCGGCGGCGAGTTCTTTGAACGTGAGCCCCCGCCCCGGCGCGCCGCGCACGGTCACACGGCCGTGCTCGAGGACGAGGTCCGTGCGCGCGGCCTCGAGGCGGCGGGCCGCGCAGGCCAGCACCTTCTCGCGGAGCGCGCGGCTGGCCAGGAGGACGGCGCTGCCGCCGACGGCGGCGCCCCGACTGGCAAACGCCCCGAGGCCGTACGGAATGAGGGCGGTGTCCCCGTGGACGACCTCGACCTCGTCCACCGCGACGTGCAGCTCTTCGGCGCAGATTTGCGCGAACGCGGTCTCCACCCCCTGCCCGAGGGAGGCGATCCCGGAGTACACGACCACGTGCCCCGACCCGTCGATCTCCGCGCGCGCGGTTTCCCACGGCCCGACGCCTGATTTCTCTACGATGCAGGCCACCCCGATGCCGAGGTAGCGGCCCCGAGCGCGGGCCTCCGCCTGGGAAGCACGCCAGCGGGGATAGTCCGCCGCGTCCAGCGCCGCATCAAGGGCCGAAGCGTACTCGCCGGTGTCGAAGATCGTGCGCGTGTCGAGGGTCGCCGTGCCGACGTCGTACGGCATCTCCGCCGGCCCGATGAAGTTGCGCCGGCGGACCTCCACCGAGTCGATCCCGGCGGCTTCGGCGAGCAGGTCCATCATCCGCTCGCGCACGAAGGTCCCCTCGTACCGGCCGGGTGCGCGATACGTCCCCGTGGGCGTTTTGTTGGTGAGGACGCAGGCGACCTCACAGCGGTAGTGGGGAATTCGATAGGGGCCCGGGAGCATGGCGCCGGTCAGCTCCGGGACCGTGACGCCGTGGGTGCGCAGGTAGGCACCCATGTCCACGCGCACGCGATCGACCAGGGCGATCAGGCGCCCGTCCCGAGTTGCGCCCACCTCGATGTCGTGGACCTGCTGCCGGGAATGGTTCGCGGCCAGCAAATGCTCCCTTCGGTCCTCGATCCACTTCACCGGACGTCCGAGCCGCATCGCCGCCCAGGGGATGAGGAAGTCCTCCGGGTAGAACTCCCCGCGGACGCCGAAGCCGCCGCCCACGTCCGGCTCCACGCAGCGAATCCGGTGCGCCGGCACGCCCAGCAGGTCGCTGAGGACCTGGCGGTTGAACTGCGGGACCTTCGTCGGTCCCCACACCGTGAGCAGCCCGGTTCCGGGTTCGTAGGCGGCCACCAGACCCCGGGTTTCCATCGGCATCCCCGTGTGCCGCTGCACGTGGAAGCGGTGCCGGAGGCGGATCTCCGCCCCCGCCAGGGCGCGTTCGGGGTCTCCGCGCTCCATGGTCAAGAGGTCGGCGAGGTTGTCCGCGGCCCCCGCATGCAGGACGGCGGCAGCCCCGCTGAGGGCCCGCCCGACATCGCCCATCACCGGGAGCGGATCGTAGCGAACCGCGACCATCTCGGCCGCTTCCTCGGCCGAATACCGATCGGCGGTCACGACCAGGGCGACGGGCTCGCCGACGTACCGGACGCGATCGCCGGCGAGGGGGGGTTGAAGGAATCCCTCGAGGCCGGGCCGCGGCCCCAGACGGATCGGGATTGGGGGGACCGGTCCGAGGTCCGCGGCCGTGGCCACCAGCGCCACCCCGGGCCGTGCCCGCGCCGCGGCGGGATCGATTGACGTGAGTCGTGCGTGGGCGTGCGGGCTCCGCACCAGCATGGCGTGTAGCATCCCAGCGAGGGCGATGTCCCCGACGTAACGGGCTCGTCCGGTGAGGAACCGGGGGTCTTCCTTTCGCTTGACCGATGCCCCGATAATCAATGGTCCCTACCAGTCACCGATTCGCTCCCCGCCCCGGTCACGACTCTGTTTTGCGACCCGGCGCGAATTCCTGCTGCCGGTCCGCGGGGCGCCCCGCGCTGCGGAGAGGGGGGGCCCGCCGCGTGCACGAAGTTGGGACGAAAGCGCCCGCGGGATCCGCGCCCGGCGGTCGCACGGAGGAGCTATGGACTTAGGATTGGAGGGAAAGGTCGCCCTCGTCACGGGAGGCAGCAAAGGGATCGGCAGGGCGGTGGCGGCCGGGCTGGCCCGCGAGCGAGCCCGGGTGGCCGTGGTCGCGCGGCGGGCGGAGTTGTTGGAACGGGCGGCCCGGGAGATCGGCGACCAGACCGGCGGAGAGATCGCGGCGTTCCCCGGCGATATGATCAACCCGGAGGATGTCACGCGGGTCGTGGCGGCCGTGGTGGCACGTTTTGGCCGAATCGACGTCCTCGTCAACAACGCCGGCGCCGCGCCCGGCGGGCTGATGCTGAACCTGACCGAGGACGATTGGCAGCTCGCGCTGCAGGGGAAGTTTCTGGGCTACGTCCGGTGCATGCGCGCCGTCATTCCACACATGCTGCGGGCGGGCGGCGGGCGCATCGTCAATGTCGTCGGCAACGATGGGGTCAAGCCGACCTACTTGGAGCTGACCCCCAGCGCCGCCAACGCCGCCGATCTGGCGGTCACCCAGGCGCTGGCGGAGCAGTACGGCAAGCACCGCATCCTCATCAACGCCGTCAACCCGGGACCGGTGAGCACCGATCGCTGGGAGGGGTTGGTGCGCGGATACGCCCGCGACAAGGGGATCAGCGTGGAGGAGGCGGCGCGCCGGGCCGCACAGAGCATTCCGCTCGGTCGGTTCGCCACCCCCGAGGAAGTGGCAGACGTTGTCGTGTTCGTGGCCTCGGAGCGGGCCAGCTTCATGAACGGAGCGCTGATCACGCTGGACGGCGGTCAGCGCAAGGCGATCATGGACACGTAAAAACTCGAAGGGGCGGCGGCGTTGGTCCGCCGCCGCCCCTCGGTACGCGCTCCCAGCGGGCGTCGGCAGCGCTAGGGACGCGCACGGGAACAGTGCTACACTACCCGGTTGGCTCTCAGTCGGTCAATCTCCTCCCCGGTGTAGTGGGCCTCGGCGAGCACCTCGTCGGTATGCTCGCCCAGCGCCGGGGGCGACCGCCGGATGCGCCCGGGGGTCGCCGACAGCTTGATCGGGATCCCAATCGTCCGGAAGCGCCCCAGGGCCGGGTGCGGGACGTCGACGATCATGTCGTTGTGCTGTACCTGCGGATCGACCACGGCCTCGTCGAGCCCGTGCACCGGCGCACAGAGGAGGTCCTGGGCCTCGAGCCGCGCCAGCGCCTCCGCCTCGGTCAGCTCGGCAAACCGCTGCCTGAAGATCGCCTGCAGATCTGCGCGGTGGGCCATCTGCGCGGCCTCGGTCGCATAGCGGGGATCCTTCCCCAGCGGTCCGAGATCGAGCGCCCGGCAGATGTCTCCCAACGGATCCTTCTTGAAGGCGCCGATCAACACGACCCACCGGTCGTCCTTGGTGCGGAAGGTCCCGTTGAGCGGGAGCCCGATCCAGTTGACGACCTGTCCGGCGTTGAGGAGCGCGGTGGCCTCCTGCTGCTGCATGTACAGCATGCCGTCCAGGAGCGACGACGTGACCAGTTGGCCTCGCCCGGTCCGCTGGCGGGCCAGCAGGGCGAGCAGGATGCCCTGCACCAGCAGCATCCCGGCGGCGCAGTCGCAGACGGCGGTGCTGAACGGCTCGGGCGGGGCGTCGGGCTCCGCGCGGCGGAGCAGCGCTCCGCCGAGGGCCTGCGCCAGGACGTCCTGGCCGCCCTTTGCCTGATAGGGCCCGGTGAGGCCGTAGCCGCTTCCGACCGCGTAGATGAGTTTGGGATGCCGCTCGCGCACGTCCTCGTACCCCAACCCCAGCCGCTCCATCGTCCCGGGCCGGAAGTTGTGGACCAGCACGTCGGCGTCACGGAGGAGGCGTTCCACCACCTCACGCCCGGCGGGCTGGCGGAGGTCGATCGTCACGGCCCGCTTGTTGCGGTTGCTCGCCAGGAACACGTAGCTCACCCCGTCGGGCTGCACGAGGGTGGAGCGCATGTAGTCCCCGGCCCCCGGCCGCTCGATCTTGACCACATCGGCCCCGAAGTCGCCGAGCATCTGGGTCGCGATCGGGCCCAGGGTGATCTGGGTGAAGTCCAGCACGCGGACCCCCGCCAGCGGCAGGGGGGCGCCGTCGGCCGTCATCGCCGTTTCCACTTCGGCGGCCGCTTCTCGCGGAATGCCCGCACCCCCTCGACGCCGTCGTCCGAGGCGACCGCATCGAGGAGCTCGCGGGGAAACCATCGTGACGCGGCCCAGCGGGGGAGGTCTTGGGCGCCGAGCGCGATGCGCTTCGTCGCCTCGACGGCGAGCGGCGCGCAGGCGAGGACGTCGGCGGCCCATCGTTCCGCGGCCGGCATGAGGTCCGCCGCCGCGACGACCTCGTTGACAAGGCCGGCCGCCAGCGCGGCGTGGGCCCCGATCCGGCGGCCCGTGAGGAGCAGGCCCATCGCCACCTTCAGCGGCACATGGCGCGCCAGCAGCGCGATCCCGCCGTCGAGCGCCATCCGGCCGACCCGGGGCTCGGGGAACCCGAATTCGGCATGCTCGGCAGCAACGATCAGATCGCAGCCGAGCGCCAGTTCGAAGCCGCCGCCGAGGGCGAGGCCGTTCACCGCAGCGATCACCGGCTTGAGTAGGTCGCGCCGCAGCGACAGTCCGCCCGCGCCCAGCCGCGGTCCGTGCGCCAGATATTCGAGGCCGCTCGCCTCCGCGGCGTCCTTCATGTCGGCGCCGGCGCAGAACGCGCGGGCGCCGGTTCCGCTGACCACCGCGACCCGGAGTTCGGGATCGTCTCGCACCTGATCCCAGGCCCGAGACAGGGCGTCGTGGGCCGCCCGGTTGAGGGCGTTCAACACCTCCGGCCGGTCGATCGTCACGCGGGCGACCGCGCCGTCCGCCTGAAAGCGAATGCCCGCCTCCGTCCACACGCGCTCCGGCATCGTCAGCCGCCTTCTCCGCCCGAGATCTTCGCCGCTCCGCTCGGCGAGGGGGACCCCAGATCGGCGCCCTGGGCGCGCAGGCGGTGCTGGAGAGCGTGGACATCGAGGGCCCGCGGTTCCACCCCGGCCTCGATCGCCATCGCCGCGGCGGTGCCGGCCGCCTCTCCCATCACCATGCAGGGCGGGATCTCCCGGCTCAGCTTCTGCGCCTCGGGCGTGGCGGAGAAGCAGCGCCCGGCGGCCAGCAGGCCGTCGATGCGCTTGGGGAGGATCGATCGGTACGGCATGAAATAGTCGCGGCCCCGGCCGATGACGTCGGGGAACTGTCGCCGCTGCACGACGTCATCCTTGGTCAGCACGTACTCGCCCTCCAGGAGCCGGGTCTGCCGCACGCCGGCCTGGGGTGCCGCATCGAGGATGTAGGCGCGCTCGAACCCCGGCATGTGGGTTCTCAGCCAGGAGATGGCGGCGACGAACCGGCGCCGCGTCTCCCCCTCGAGCTGGGTGAGGTCCTCGACCGACAACCCGTTGAGGCCGTGGAGGTGGGGGCAGTTACACCAGACGACACCTTCGCGGGGGGTGCGCAGCCACCAAAAGTCCCACGATCCCCCGATCAGCCGCTTCACGGCGGTGTTGAGAGCGTGGGCCTCCTCGGGGTGGTCCCGTTCGAACCGGACGACACGGTCCACGTCCACGTCCGCCAGCCGATGCACGAGCGTCAGCATGTAGTTGCTCTGGACGAACGGCGCGCCGGCGCTCGCGAACACGTCGCCGTCGCCGGTGGCATCCACAAACACCCGGCCGGAGATCGCCTGCCGCCCGGCCTTCGTTTCCATGATGACCGCGCCGACCCGGGCGTCCTCCACCACCGCCCGCGAGAACCACGAGTGCATGCGCAGCCGCACCCCCGCCTCGGTCGCCATGGCGAGCGAGATCTGCTTCCACGCTTCGGGGTCGAAGGAGGCCCCATAGGTCGTGGGGTGGGGGGTCGTCCGGGCGTAGAAGTCCTCGAAGCCCCAGCGCGCCCACCGCCACCAGAGCTCGACGTCTTGTTTGAAGCATTGGTCGAGCGGAGGGACGACCGCGCCGCCGACCGCGACCATCCGGTCGATAATCTCCTGGGCGATCCCGGCGACGGTCCGGCCTCTCGCATCGCACATGTCGTCGAGGAGCACGACCATCCCCCCCGACGCCATCCCTCCCAGGTATCCGTACCGCTCGAGGAGGAGGACCTCCGCCCCGTTGCGCGCCGCGGCCACGGCGGCGGCGAGCCCGGCGGGGCCCCCGCCCACGACCACCACGTCGGAGTGCGCGACGACCGGAATCTCAGCGGCGGGCTCGCGAACCGTCTTCACGGGGTGCGGTCCTCGGGGAAGAGCTTGAGCAGGTGCACCCCCACCGCGACCACCTCACCGCGCTGGTTGGTGCAGGTGGCCTGCGAGCGGACCAGGGCCCGTTCCTCATCCACGGCGGCGACTTCGTACCGGACCCGGATCGTATCCCCCAGGAACACCGGATGCGGAAACCGGATGCGGTCGTACCCGTAGGAGGCCCCGGGGAGGTCGAGGGTCTCGACCCACCGGACCGAAGCGGCGCTCATCAACCCGACGAGGTAGGCGCCCTGCACCAGGCGGGCGCCGTACCGGGTGGTGCGCATGTATTCTTCGTCCGTGTGGTTGCGGCCGTCATCGCCGGTGATCCCGGCGAACAGGTAGACGTCGGACTCGGCGACGGTGCGCGTGATTTCCACCGCCGTCCCGATCTTCACCTGCGCCAGCCGGGCGGTCGTCATTCCGCGCCCACCCCGGGAGGTTGGCGCCAGGAGAGGACGTAGCGCTCCGCCACGGAGATCACCCCGAAGAACACCAGCGCCAGCGTCGAGGCGACCGCCATCGTGGCGTAGAGGAGCGGGGTGCGGTAGTCGTAGGTCGCGGCGACGATCAGGTACCCGAGGCCCGAGTTCGACCCGATCCATTCGCCGACGATCGCCCCGAGCAGGCTCGCCGTGCTGGCGATCCGCAGCGCCGAAAAGAGATAGGGGAGCGAGGTGGGCCAGCGCAGGTACCGGAAGACCTCCCAGCGACTGGCGGACAACACGTGCATCAGCTCGAGCGCCTGCGGATCGACCGCGGTCAGCCCGTCGGCCATGTTCACCAGCGTGGGGAAGAAGGTGATCAGCGCGGCGATCGCGATCTTGGGGGCGTACCCGTTGCCCAGCAGCAGGACGAGGATCGGGCTGATCGCGACGATGGGGAGCGTCCGCAGGGTGACCGCCAGCGGGTAGACGCTCTGCCGGAACATCCGATTGTGCACGAACCCGACGGCGGCGAAGATCGCGATCAGGTTTCCCAAGACGAACCCCCCCACCGTCTCGATCAGGGTGGGCCAGGTGTTGACGAGCAGGGTGTGGGAGTCGGTGTGGAGCGCTCCCAGAACCATCAGCGGAGAGGGGGCAAGGTAGGCCGGCACGCGAAATCCCACGATGATCGCCTGCCACGCCACCAGCACCACGACAAACGCGGAGGCGGAGACGAGGTAGTTGCGCCACAGCGGACGTCCCCGCCGAGGGCTCCGGGTGATTCCTCCCGCCGGCCCCTCGGCTTTGATCGCTGCGGTGGACGGCCCGGCGTGCGTCATGCGTGTTCCAGCGCCTCGCGCAGCGTCGCGGCGAACTCCGTGAACCTCGGCGTGTCCCGCATCTTCGGATGGCGCGGGGACGGGAGGTCGATCTCGATCAGACGGCGGATGCGGGCCGGCCGGGGGGAGAACACGGCCACCCGCGTGGACAGATAGACCGCCTCCGGGATGCTGTGGGTGACGAACACCACCGTCCGCTTGGTCTCGGTCCAAATTCGCAGAAGCTCTTCGTTCAACCGATCACGGGTGATCGCGTCCAGCGCACCGAACGGTTCATCCATCAGGAGCACAGGCGAGTCGTTCACGAGCGCCCTGGCGATGGCCACCCGCTGCTGCATCCCGCCCGAGAGCTGGGTGGGGCGGGATCGCTCAAATCCTTCCAGCCCGACCAGCCTCAATAGCCCCGCGGGGTCCGGTCCCCCCGGGTGTCGCGCGCCCCACCGGCCGATGCGCAGCGGGAGGGCGATATTCTCCTCGACCGAGAGCCACGGGAGGAGCACCGGTTGCTGAAATACCATCCCGAGCGCACGATCCCGGCGCGCCTGGTTCGGGGAGCGGCCGAGGATCGTGATTGCGCCGTGGGTGGGGGCCAAGATGTCCGCAAGCAATCGCAGCAGGGTCGATTTCCCGCACCCGGAGGGGCCGAGGAGGGTGAGGAACTCCCCCTCGGCGACGGTCAGGGAGATCTCCTGGAGCACGTGGAGCGAGGTGTCCCCATGATCGAACGTCATGCTGAGGCCGTCACACACGATGGCGGGAGAACCCACCGACGCACCTCGTCGGGTGATGTGAAACGCGCGCTGAAGGTTCTGTGTGGTGCGGGGGAATACCTTCGGCTCGGGCTCGATCCCAGGCGACCTAATTTAGTTCGCCATGAAAAATGCAGCTCGAACAACGGATCTGGTACAGATCCGGTAGCGGGCTGAAGGGATGAGCGGGTCCTTTCGCCCGAAACTACCGCGTCGCACCGATCGTCACCATTCGATCCAGATT
>Ga0209580_10000531_pt1 | contig 20453 bp, 12 predicted proteins | sample Coa_R1_5_FD_187153 | JGI IMG/M metagenome (GOLD analysis project Ga0209580, IMG submission 187153) | Surface soil microbial communities from Centralia Pennsylvania, which are recovering from an underground coalmine fire - Coalmine... | ecosystem: Environmental > Terrestrial > Soil >... | reverse complement strand
GACGAGCTGCTGCCTTGGAAGATTGACCTACAACCGCAAGCAGCAGAACCCGCAGCTTAACCTACCGGCCAAAGCCTACACTCCTCACGCTGTCAATACGTCAATAACCGAGCGCTTACGATGAGATAGCGGTCCAGCCATTCGAGAATGAGTTTCCTCATCTCCGGTAACTCCACGTGGGCAGAATCGAACAATTCAACGTGGCAATCCGGCTCCCTGCCATACTTGCGATAGAGTGGCAGCAGGTGATCGCGAATCTTCTCGACACCAAGCGCGGGAGTCAGGGGATCGAGTCGCCCATTCACACTGAGGTGAGGTCGGGGCACGATCAGTTCGTTGATGTCTGCCGTCTGGAAGTGCTTCAACAGAGATGGCACATAGTAATAAATCCCGTGTTCCCTGAGGGCCTGTGTCCTTATCAGTTCTTCGTAGTCCGTAAGACAGCAAATGTCCAAACATAAACGAACACGTGGATCGAGAGCCGCAAGCCACCACGCTTTGGTTGCGCCCATCGACATTCCGAGGGCACCCAGACGTTGGGGATCGACTTCTGAGCGACTGGCAAGATAGTCAAGGGCGCGGAGTTCGTCGTACATCATCATTCCGAAGAGCACCTGCCCCTTCCACAGCATGAGCTTGAACGCATCTTCCTCGCCACTTTTCCCATCATCTTCGTGCTTGCGTTCTCCAAAGCACCAGCTATCAATGGCAAGCGTTACCAACCCTTTTTCAACGCACACAGGGGCATAGGCCTGCTGGGCGTCAACACCCAGCAAAAGTTGTTCCTTGCCGAGTCCATACATCCCGCCGTGCCAATGGATGTAAAGGAGACCCGGAGCAGGTGACTGGTGTTTGTCAGGGATCAGCAGCAACGCGGGAACAGGCTCTATACCGTTCGGATCGAGCACGAGTCGTTCGAGGGTGTAGCCGTCGTGTTTCTCAGTTTTTAGTACCTTCGGAGGCGATGCACGGTGAGGCCATGGGAGATCGCCGAGCAAGCTCCATAGTTCTTTTCGTCGGCGCTCCTGATACGAAGCGAATCCCTCATCGGAGGGTTTGGATTCTTCGCTGCCGAAAGACCTCATTCCTGAGGTTCCCAAAGCCGCAGCGACCGCGCAGCTTTGCACAAACTCTCGTCTGGTTGGCGGTGCCATCGTCTTCTCCCGGACTCTCGATTTACTCCCCGCGGGAGTATACCTGTGTGCGGGGAGGAGTGATTGATTTCACCCTTTTGAACAGGTGGATGCCTGTAACATGATTGCCTTTGCTATGCTCGGTTTAGCGTGGCAATATTCGATCACAAACCAATGGATTCGGATTCTCACTGACGGTCCCGCAAATCTCGCATCGAAATTCCTTCAGACTCGACATGACTCCTCCAGCGAGCGACGGCTCGGCAACCCCAGTGAGATGCGACCGCTGCAACAGTCGAGAGTGGGTCGCACATGGAGGGAGATTATCGCAGATTGAATGCCGCACTCGCTTTCGAGGCATCGGAGATAATGTCCTGATATGCTCAGAACAAGATTCAGAAAAGAAATCGTAGCGGAGTTCCTTCCCCCTTCACGTGGCCGAAAGACCAAGAAGTTGATCATATTGTGTGACGGCATGCCATCGATTCCTCGCAAACAGTCGCTATCGGAATTTCTTGCTGCCAAAGGCTTTTGGGTCATTTATCCACGCTATCGGGGAGCATGGGAGAGCGGCGGTGAGTTTTTGGAGCGGTCTCCCCATGAGGATATCCTCGACATCATCGATGATTTGCCAAAGAAATCGAAGAAATCGCATTCGGTCGGCGTTTTCGACTCTCACCGGATCAAATCTTCATCATCGGAGGAAGCTTCGGAGGCGCGGCAGCAATCCTTGCTTCCCTCGACCCAAGGGTAAGCCGGGCAATTGCAAATTGCCCGGTGGTGGACTGGAGCATTCTGGATGAGGCTGAGAAAGCGGAGACCTCAAAACGGAATTACGCGGAGTATATCCGTGAAGCGTTCGGCAATGGCTATCGACTTTCGGATGTGAACTGGAAGAAGCTCCGGAGCGGCACCTTCTACAGTCCGTGGCACAGCAGAAAGGAAATCGACGGCTCCAAGGTGATGATGTTTCACGCCAAGGACGATCCGAACGTCCCTTATGAACGAACCAGACAGTTCGCGGAACTCACGGACGCGGCATTGAAGTCGATTAACAAGGGTGGGCACATCGGCACGGACTACATCGTCAGAAGGTATTGGGTAACAATCAAGAAGTTCTTCGATTCCGCTCGCGATTGAAACTCGGCATGTGGTATTTCGACCCTCAAGCTGGAAGTGATCGTCATCACTGCTCGTGATTCGGAGACGACCAGTAATTAACGTTTCGAGACGGTCGTTTTGTTAACAGCCATCAAACTTTTACACACGGTCATTTGGGCACTATTGGCGGGCTGCATTCTTGCATTGCCCGTCCTTGCAGTATTACGTCGATTCCGGTGGGCTGCAATTCTCGCTGTGATCGTTCTGGTGGAGTGCGGCGTGCTGGCTGTCAATGGAGGCAGGTGTCCGCTAACCGATTTGGCATCCCGATTTACCGTTGATCGGAACCCCAATTTCGACATTTACCTACCCAGTTGGCTGGCTCAGCGCAACAAAGTCCTCTTTGGCTGGCTCTTCCTCACGGGCGAGTTGGTTGTAGTCGGATGCTGGCTCAGGGCAAAGTCCGCCGTTTCGAGCCGAGCAGCAAACTGCGGATCACACGAAACGAACGCAACAGATCACGATCATGCAGGCGCTTAAGGCTGGGGCACTCTATTTTGCGCTCGTTTTTGGAGCGGCCTTTGTGCTTGGCACTATCCGCACGCTGTGCGTTGTACCCGGGATCGGTGCGAGGACGGCAGAGCTTGCGGAGATGCCGATTACGCTCTTGGTCTCCATTGCGGCGGCTCGCTGGACGACACCTTGCTGTGCCGCGTGAAGCGCCTGTCCGCCGTGGGATGGGCTGGATCGCGCTCGCCCTCATGCTCATCGCGGAATTTGGGCTCGTGCTCTGGCTTCGAGGACTATCGATCAGGCAGTAAGTCGCAACCCGAGACCCTGTGTCGGGGACGGTTTACTACCTCATGCTCGTTGTGTTCGCAGCAATGCCATTTCTTGTCGTTCAGTCGTGAACCTCGCCAGCACCGACAGGAACCAAAACTGGCTGCTAGGTCTGGGTTGACCACCAGAGGAGCGCAATATACAAAACCTGCATCGGAGTCCGCAACCACCGGGGCGTTGCCGCCTTGCCGCGCAGTGTAACGCCCTTTTGTGCCGCGTTGACGTTGGCGATAAACATCCCGATGAGATGCGCAACCAGGCACACGCCCGCAACCTTGCGGAAGGCAGGGAGTAATAGTCATGCCGCTCCGAGAAGTTCCAAAACACCAGTGATGTACACGATCAGCAGGGGGCGCGGAAAAGATGACGGGATCATCAGTGTTAGATCATGTTTCATCTTGTTGAAATGAGCCGTTGCGGTGAAGACGACATCACGACTAAGGCGTACAGAGCGGAATGCTGCACGAAGCGAGAACATGCACACCAGCCGCTCCGATAGCTCGAAAGACCAGCCACGCTGCCAGCAATAAGATGAGAACGAGCATAAGCAAGCCGAATGCGACTCTTGATTTTATACGCCTTGTTGTACATCCCGAGCCGACTGGCGCACGACTCACGTAACCTGTCAGTTCTTCTGTGCTGGCTGATATTCTGTTCGCGCAACTCCCGATCTGAGCTTTTCCGACCATGCAGTCTTTCAAAAACATCTTGTCATCCGTTTCGCCGCAATGGTTCGTCTTGATCGCATCGACTGTGAGCATCACCGCCGCGTCCATCCGTGTATTTGAATCCGAAGAGACGAAAAGAAAACGCGCCGAACTGAAGAAGCTAAAGGAACTGCGGTGTCTCACCGATCGAATTTCTGTTTACGGAAGGACTGTCCACCAACAATTCCCAACAGGAGATGTGGTTGTCAGCGAGCGTGACCTTGCAGAGCAACTGCGCAAGCGACCGGAAGCCGTAGTCACAGCTTTGAATCTGTTGCTGAATGAGCAAAAGGTGCAGCGGGCTCCTCTGAATGGCTATTGGAAGCTGAATGGCTGACCGTTGGAGTCAGCGCGGCAGAGGCCATTAGTTATACTGGCGAGTGGACGCCGAGCAGACCATTGCTGAAATCGAGGCCTTGAGCGCATCTTCGCGGTGCCGGACACCAGACCGCTGAGCCTAAGCGACATCTCTGCTGCCAATCGAAGGCACGACACAATGCTCGCGCATAGCCCGTGGTTCCGGTGTGGCAGCGGTATGGCATCTGCTGCCGTCAGGAGCCTCCCGAACTCCGGCTAGGCGATATTGAAGCGTAAACTCCGCAACGCACGATGCTCCCTTCGGGGAACAGGATTTTTCTTCGGCAAGATCGCGCTGAGCGAGATGCCCGTCGCCACGATGGTCTTGTTCCGTTTAGTGTTCGCGTGCGCCGGTTTGCTGCCCTTCCTTTTCTTTGATCGTCCTCGCTTCGCCGGGACGGAATGGCGTTGGGTTCTCGCCGCAGCGGCATTCGGAGTGCCCGTTCAGTTCCTTGTTCAGTTCAAGGGACTCTCCCTCACCACGGTCTCGCATGCCTCTCTGATGGTCGGGACACTTCCTATCCTTCTCGCTATCGCGGCCGTGGTGTTCTCCGGAGAGCGATTGCACTTTGGCGGCTGGGTTGCTTTGGTAGCTTCAACCGTTGGTGCTGGGTTGATCGCTTTGTCGGACAAGACTGTTACGGCCACATCTCACGCAAGCGTTCGGGGCGACCTGCTGGTTCTGCTTTCCATGTTTGCAGCCATTGCATGGATTCTGATCTCGAAGCGACTCATGCGGCGGCATTCTGCGGTAATGGTGACGGCGTTTGTGTATTGGATCGGCACTGCGATTTTGCTAGGCGCGGTTCGGAACAGTACCATCCGATGAATTCGTCGATGGCATGGCCGTATGATTCTTGTGAACTGGCTGCGCCGAGCGAGTGAAGAACCGCATTCTTCGACTGCTCCAGGTCCGCTAGTCGAAGCATTGTTCTTGCTTTGGAGCGTTTCGATATCTTCCTATGTGCCATACCGGGCGGCCTCCTACGCCGCACCAGTATGGTGGTTGAGTTCGAGGCTTATGGTCTCGAAGCCCGTTTCTGGGGCTTCTTTGAGTAACACTTTGCGACTGATCCGAGCGCTGCTGTTCGCGCTACTAAACGCAGACCCGAAGGTCTGCCGTTTGCCGTCCTCCTGACCCTCTCAAGGTCCAATTTCCAACATAACAACCCATCCGTTTGCACTATGAGTGCTGGCTCGCCTAGAATTCATATCGCAGCGCGAATTGCATAACGCGAGGCTGCGTCAGTAGGCTCGTGTAGGCGCCGAAGTTGTTCGGCTGCTGCGTCAGCGACGTGAGCAGAGACGACGACCCGATGCTCTGCGCATTAAATCGCGTCAGGTTCGGGACGTTGAACACCTCCCCGCGAAATTGGATGCTGTGGGCTTCGTTGTAGGGCATCTTCCAGTTCTTAACCAGGCTCATGTCCAAGCCGGCGTAGCCGTCGCCACGCAAAACGTTACGCGAGCCAACCTGTCCTGGAAGCGGCAGGGTAAAGTCCTGTTGCGCGGCTGCTGGATCCGCGAAGACGTTCACCGCGCCGTTGCCTTTGAACGTTCCCGTTTTCGGTCTGGACGTCATCTGCCCGATCGCCGTCAAGAACCAGTCCGTGGGCCAGCGCTGCCCTCCATCCACGCTGAAAGGAAATCCGCTAGTCCAGCGTGCGATTCCAGAAAGCTGCCAGTTTCCGATGAAAGCGTTGGTAACGCCGCTGGCATTGCTTGCGAAGGCGCGCCCTTTGCCGAAAGGAAGTTCGGCGACCCAGTTGAGGTTGAGCTGATGTGTTAGATCGAAGTCGGACGGCGCCCGTGCCAGACTCGGTGAGAACGCGTTCGCCAGGCGGCTTCCCACCAGACCGATATTGGTGTAGCCATACACAGCAAATCCGACCCGTGATGCTGCCGAGGTGACATCGAGCGACTTGGAGTACGTATAGTTCAAATCGAACTGAACACCCTGGCTGAATTGTTTCCTCAGGTTGACCTGCAGCGCGTTATAGCTGGAATTGCCAATCGAACTCCAGCCGTACATCGAGAACGCTTGATTGTTCAAGAACTGGCCGGAGTTGTTGCCCAGCAGGCCGGGAGGACCGTTGAAGTAATACGAGCCCGAGCCAATGTTGTCGCCGATGCCGCCGTAAGAATCGATATCGGCCAAGCCGACGATTTCATCACCAATGACCGAGAGGCCCGGGTTGTAATACATATTGAAAACTTCCTGAATCAGGCTGTCGGTGGGATTCGGCGTCGGAACTAGACCGGTGCCAAAAGTATCGGTGTAGTGCGACGCGCCCGGCCGGAGCGGCTGAATCATGTCAATCCAGTACTGAGCCGTCTTGCCCAATCCTGCGGCGGTGATGCTTTCTATCTGCGCGGTGGTCGGGAAGCCCTGGTAATAATTGGTCGGCTGTCCACCGTTGTTCGTCAGCGCAAACTGCCTGGCAAGATTCGATAGGGCTGAAGCTGCCGTATAGTAGTCGATTCCGGTCTTCGGGTCCATGATGTCAAGAGGCTGCGTCAGATCGCGCTGCGTCAGCAGACGCCGGCCGAAGCGCCCAACATATGAAAGTTGCAGCGAGAACCGTTTCGGCAGCTCTCGTCCGATCGAGAAGTCGGTGGTGTAGGCGTGCGGAGTTCTTAATGTGTTGTCATTCCCCCATAAGTTGGCCTGGGCGTTGATTGCGGGTATCTGTGGCCAAGGCGGATTCGTTGTCGGCGGCGGCTGCAAGAATTGAACGCCGTTGATATTGGTGGCCGGGATATTGTGGATGCCAGTGATCCGCGGCAAATCCTCGGCGCTGGTCACGCCAAACGTGCAGCAGGCATTCTGGATCGTCGTGGATAATCCCGCAGCGCCGGTTTGGTCAAAGCTGTTTAGCAGCGCGAATCCGGCGCGGTCGTAAACCCTGCTCAGACCGATGCGGAACACGGTTTTGTCGTTGTCGCCAAGGAGCTTCTTGAACACCCCTCGGGTGGGACGCGGAGAGTACGCGATCGATATCCGCGGCGACACATCGGTTTTCTCGAGCGGATAGAAGCCCGGCCCACGACCCAAGTTGAATTCGATCCGCCCCATTCCGCCGTAGCCGATCCCCTGGTTCATGTTCTTCACGTTCTCGTTGAATTGAGTTCCCAAGCCAAAAGTCGGATAGGTTTGCAGTCCATTCGTTTCCCAGGGCGCAGGAAAGAAGGACCAGCGCAATCCATACGTGAACGTCAAGTTGGGTTTCACCCGCCAGGTGTCCTGCCCATAGAACTCATACCAGTCGAGCCCGTAGCGCCGGTTCACCGGAGCGCCCTGCGGCTGTGCATTGCCGCTCTTGTCCAGGTTGTAGCTGGCGACCACGTCCGAGACCATGCCGTACAGGGCCAGCAGCGGGCGGTCGTATTGCGTAGCGGTCTGAGGCTCCGGCCCGCTGATGCCCGGGTGCCCGACCGTGTTGGTCGGGTCGAGCGTGCTGGTCGTGCCCGCAAAACCGATTGGAGAGGTCCAGTTGGTTGTGCCCAGTCCAATGGTGTTCGAGTGGAGGTAACTGGTGCGCGGATCACGCGCGATTCCAATCGCGGTGCCGAACTGGAAGGTGTGTGTTCCCTTGGTCCACGAAACGTCATCTACGAAATTGTGCAGAGGCACCTGGAAGCTGTGGCTGAAGGTTACGCCCTGGTCCAGACCTAGAAACTCGTTCCATTCTAGGTCGGTGTTGCCAACAAGACCGAAGCTCTGCCGGGTGAAGCCCCAGTGGAAGGAATTGGTCAAAGCGGGTGTGAGAACAGAGATATAGCCCAGCACGAAGCCTTTGCTGTGATCGAGAATAGTGGACTCAGGCGGATCGCCGGGCAGGAAAGGAGCGCCCGGATTGCGCAGATCCTGCGACGCTCCGCGCAAAAACAAAGTATGCCGGCCGTCGGAGGTGAGGCGGTAATCCAGGCGCACGATCCCGACATCGTTGTCCAGACTCGTGGGAGCGCGGAACACGAAGCCGGCGTAGTTCAGACCATCCCCGGCGGAAGGATCGTTCGTCACCGTGTTCCCGGTGCAGAAAGTCTTGTCGAGGTAGCCGCTGTGGTTGGTCAGGTCGAGCATCGCGGGATCAATCCCGATGCTCCTGGGGTCAAGAAGCTGGAGTTGGGCAGCATTCCAGACGGTGGTTCCGGTGCTGCCGACGTTTACGTACTGGAATATTCCTTGGCAAAGAGAGGGAGTAGGAATCACGCGCTCGGCGCGCTGTTGCTCGCGTTCGCGGGTACCCTCGTAGTTGGCAAAAAAGAACAGCTTGTCCTTGCGCAGCGGCCCGCCGATCGACACTCCGAAGATGTTGCGATTTAGTTGTAGGGGCTTGTTGGGAAGGCCGATGTTCAACTCCGACTGCTTCACCAGATAATCATTGGCGCTGGTGATGGTGTTGCGCAGGTATTCGTAGACTGAGCCATGGAGCGAATTCGTGCCGCTCTTTGTCACCAGCGCCACTTGGGCGCCCGATCCCTGTCCCTGATCTGCGCCGTAGTTCGTTGTGGTCACGCGGAATTCCTGCACCGAGTCCTGTGTCACCGGCAGAGCCGACGTAAATGCGTAGCCGTTCGCCTGATCGTTGACGTCAACCCCATCAAGCGTGATGTTGCTCTGATCGCTGCGGGCTCCGTTGACCGCCCCGTTGCGTGTGTCCTGATCCTGGTCTGCGATGCGATTTCCGGTATAAGCCACGCCGGCCTGCAGGCTTAACAGATCGGGAACATTTCTGCCCTCGAGTGGAATCTGGCGCACTTGCCGTTCGTCAAAGGAATTCCCGAGGGAGGCGTCCACCAGGTCGATCGCTGGAATCTCTGATGTAACCGTAACCAGCTCCGCGGCCGCACCAACTTTGAGCTGCACGTTCGCAGTCGCCGGCGTATTCACCAGCAACACTAGGCCCTTCTGCTCGTAGTTGCGGAAGCCTGCGGCCGTGACCGTGAGCGTATACGTTCCGGGCGGAACAAAAAGGAACTGGTACTCTCCCTGACCTCCTGTGGCCGCGGTCCGCTCGGTCTTCGATTCGGCGTTCGCTAGCACGACATTGGAGCCGACGACTTCGTTCCCGCTCGGATCAGTCACCGTGCCGCGCACCGACGTGGTGGCCTGGCCCCATGCGACGCTAGCCATCAGCACGAGGGCCAACGAGGGGACCGCAGCGACGAGTGAGCGCGAAGTATGAAGGGACAGAGCGGACACACTCCACCGGGCGAAGGACAGCGAGTGTCTTTCAGTCATGACTTCACCTGTCGTTTGTTAAACTAAGAAGCCCCAGTCAACATTACTAGAATTTCGGAAGGTTAAGACCGTCAGAACGGACTGTCAAGAGGGAAATTCCATGGACGAGTTTATGCTCTTGACAACTCTTCTTCATCGGTGAGAGCATGGCCGGCAAAGTTTACTTCCCCTTCGTAGTGTTTAGCTGTCCGACTTCCCTCCGACTTGACCGGCCCGATCTCTCTGCGAAGTTGACGGAGGCGTTTCATGAACCGCAACAGGGAACAATCCAGATACATCCTTGCCTTTTTCTTCATGTTCCTGGCTTTTTGCGAGATATTACGTTCGATAGCAGCAAAAATGCGAAGAAGAGTGGCAGTGCGCAAGTGGTGGGCGCTAGCGGATCTGACAGTGCTGTTTGGGATGGGATTGCTGGCGGGGTGTGGCGGGACGAGTGGCCCGCCTTCAGGTGTTACATCAGTAACCATTGCGCCGCTGACCGCAACTATCAAAGCAGGACAGACCCAGCAATTCCAGGCGACGGTTACCGCGTCGCCGGGGGTGTCCAACGCAGTGACCTGGTCGGCATCGGCCGGCACTATCTCGAGTACGGGGTTGTATACAGCCCCCGCCAGCGTGCCCAATCCGAGCACTGTGACCGTGACAGGAACATCGGTCGCTGACACCACTAAATCGCAGAGTGCTAAAGTGTCAGTCTTCCTAATTCAGGGGGTGACCATAAGCCCGGGGTCAGCCACCCTGCAACCAGGACAAGGCCAGAAATTCACCTCTACTGTGCAGGGTCAAGGCACGTTTGATATGTCGGTCACCTGGCAGGTGAACCAGATACCCGGCGGGAATAGTTTCTTCGGAACAATTGGTGCAGATGGATCTTATACTGCTCCAGCCGCTCTTCCCAATCCAGATCCGGTCACCGTACAGGCTGTGAGTAATGCCGATCAAGGCGTGAGCGGAAGCGCGTCCGTGGGGATCGCGGGGATTACCGGCATCGTGATTGCCCCAAACACTACCGGACTCTTTCCAAGCCAGAGCCAGCAATTCACGGCGACCGTGCAGGGGATCGGGACTTTTGATCCCACGGTGGTATGGTCCGTGCAAGGCTCGGGAGGCCCTGCGGTGGGTACGGTCACGCAGCAGGGCTTATATCAACTTCCCAATAGCCTGTCGCAGGCCACGCAGGAAACGATCATAGCCACGTCCGCCGCTGACTCACATATTTCGACCTTCGCAAGCGCGTTCGACTACGCCAACCCTGTTTTCACCTCACTCGGCCCAAATCAGGGCAGTGTCGGCGACTCGCTGAACATCACAGGGCAAAATCTCGACGCTCCTTTCTTCGTGACCTTTAGTGGGCCAAACGGTGTCCAAATTTCGACGCAAGGGTGGGAGGGAAGTTCGACGGGGGCGCTGGTCATGGTCCCGCACGACGCTATCAGCGGGCCCGTCACCTTGCAGGAGTACAGTGGTGCGCGGGTATCAGCGGTTTCCAACAGTGTCCAGTTCACGCGCATACCCTCCCTGCGCATCCGCGCTGTCAGCGTCGACCTGTCGCCCGCCGAGACCACCCAGTTTCACGCAGAGGTACTGGGCCAGAACAACGGGCAAACGATCACCTGGTCCACGGACCTCGGATCGATCAGCGCCACCGGGACATACATGGCCCCCGGAACTGTTGCCGGCGAAGCTTACTCGCATGTCAGCGGCTGCATCGAGAATACCCAGGTCTGCGACAGTCTCATCATCGGGGTCCATCCGTTTGTGGTTCAACCCCGGCATCCCGTGGTTGCGTTGGGAAATTCTCTGCAGTTTTCCGCGGAAGTTGGTGGCGCGCCGGTTGGCGCAACCTGGCAACTGGCTACCGGAGGTGGGACGCTTTCCGGTAGTGGCGCGTACAACGCTGGTTCTACGGCGCCAGATGGAGGACTCGCCGAGGTTTCAGCGAGCTATGGGGGGATTTCGGAAACATCGTTTGCGGCAGTGACAGGCGGATTCCCGGGGATGATCAGCTATCAGTTCGAGTATGTTGACAACCGCCAGCAACCTGGAAGAGTCACAAGCTACGCTTCCAATCCGGTGCTGAGGGGAAACAAAATGTTCGTGCTGGCGAGTCCGACGCTCGCGTCGTACCTCAACCAGACAGAATATTTTGTCGATCAGTACGACGTCACGAATCTAGCAGCCCCGGTATGGATGAGCAGTACAGAGGCAGTCGGTCCGGCGCAGATTTTTGTCCAGGGAAACTATCTGTACGAAGTGGGAATCGACACTCCGAAGTATCCGGAGCCAATGACTGCGATCGCGACCTTCGACATTTCTGGCAAGGAACCGCTCTTGGTGAGTCGCACCCTGGTTCCACAGATATCGATCACCAGCGTCGTTCCTGGTTTTGCCTACGCTTCCGCGCTGGGATTTCTCCAGCCGCCAGTCCCGCCGAATACTGGCCTGTTTTACCAGCTTGACTTGCGTGCCGGGATCCCCGTGATCCGGGAGTTGCTGCTGCCCTATCCGATTCCGAACGATCAACCGGTATTGCCGTTCTGGCTTCTAACCGGAAATGGGAGCCGTCTGTACACACCAGTTGTCATGTCAGCGCCCACCACGTTAGCCAGCCAGTGGCTGCTGGCAGAATACGATCTGACGCAAGATCCGCCGGTTCTGCTGAATTCGATCCAGACGCCAGTAGTAGCGCAGCCCGCTCTCATTGGGAACACACTTTTTGTCGGTGGGACCATCTACGACGTATCCGGGTCACAGCCCACGCCGATCGCGACGCTCCCGAATCTGCAAGCCCCTGCGCTGGATACTCTGGGAAACCTTTTGCTGACGGAGGACGGCAGCGGGGTCAGCGTCGTCGACCTGAGTTCGCCAAACCAGCCGAAGGTGCTCAATATGCTGACGAGTGACACGGATGCGCTCTCTGGTGCGCGGTTTGTCGGCCCGAATCGGCTCATTACCACAGGCTATCCAAGCAATCTCTCGATCTACGACGCTGGCGCAGGAGGAGGTCCATTTCCGCTTGCGCCGCTAACGGAGGCGCTGGTGGCAGGAGCTGTGCTAGATCAGCAGGCTACGCCCTCCAACCTGTTTGCCGCGATTGAATCGGGCCTGTCCAACTTCGTCGCGATATTCGACGCCACCACAAATCCTCTTCAGCCCATCACGCGCATTGACATGGGATCCGCCCATCCACTCGCCGTGCAAGCTGTCAACAACGTCTTGTATGTGGGTACCGATCAGGCACTCCTGGTCTATGACATCAACAGCCTATCCAGTCCCCGGCAAGTCACCTCCATCAATGTGCCGACGATCGCTCTCGCGGCGGCAGGCAAGGCTCTGTTCGCGGCAACGACCAGCAACCAGTTGCTGGCGTACGACATCAGCAATGCGACCTCTCCCAATCAGATTTTCAGCGGGACTCTGACGGCTCCGACAAACTTTCTGCGGACAGCAGGTACACTTCTCCTTGTCCCCGATACGACCGCCGGGTTGCTGATCTACGACGTTTCCCAGCCCAGCGCCCCTTCGCTGCTGGGCCAGTGGAATCCTTCGAAAAGTGTCCTTGACGTGACTACGTCCGGATCCGAGGCTTTCCTCGCCACCGATACCGGCTTGTTTGTAGCCAATCTTACGAATCCGGCTAAACCTATTCAGATCGGACAGGGCAAGTTCCCCGCTTCGCAGCTGGGAAATACCAGCCTGTTCGGCTCGACAGTCGCGTTACAGGACGGCATCGCCTACCTTGGCACCGCCAATACGGGCGCCGTGCTGTACGGCTTCGAGGTGCGGAACCCGGCATCACCGAGACTGGTTTCGATGAGTGCCTACGGATCCGAGCTCGACGCCGCGGTGCTGAGCCTCTCGGTGACCCAATCCCAGTTGAACGTTGGAGGCTTCTTCTCCGGAGTCAGCCAGGCGCCCTTGGTTCCCATGGATCTCACACAGCCCCGCAACATCATCTTGACATCTCAAGGGCAGCCCGCCGCCTTGGCCGCAGCTCGCAAAGCAACCGGAAATACAGCGAAGCCCGCTTGGATCAAGAGTAATCGAAAGATGAATTTCGGTCCCGGCCAGAGCAAGCTCAGGGTACTGCAATGGAAGGAAGAAACGCGGTGAGGTGGGTGTAGGTCTCCTTTCGGATCAGGCTTTAGCTTGTGAGGCCAAAGCCAACCGGCATGGCCCTGGAGAACGGCAGCGCGATAGTTCTGAGCAGCTATGGCATAGTCCCGGCGCGAGAGTGCACGGCCCGTCTCATAAAGATAACCGAGAAGAAATTGCGAGTCGGGGTCGTGCTGGGAAGCGGAAGAAAAAAGCCAATCGAGAGCAAAGTGATAATAGGACGAATTGGGATTTTCCGAGCGGAGGAACTCGCGAAGTTGTTTTTGAGCGATAGAATCGCCGGATGCGGCGCTCGCTATAAGAGTAAGTATGGAAGTTGCGGTCCTGTCCTTGGATTGGAATCGCCAGGGACAAAAAAAACGACGGCAGCGATCAGAAGAGTGCGAAGGAACCAATTTCACCTCATATCGCTCCTCCTCGTCAGCAAGGCAAATTCGACCGACGCGCCGGTGACACGGTGTTCAGATGTCCAATTGCGGGCAATATCATCTGAACAACTGCAAACGTGTGCCAGCCCTTGATTCTTAATACGAACGACAAGGCCCAAGAGTTTGCAAAAACAATCTCGCAACTGCAAACGCATATCGCGGATCTCGAACGGCTCCGCTCATCTCAGATTTATCGTCCTAGGCTAAAATCCCGCAGCGCGCAGGCCAGTCGGAGGGCCCGGTCATCACGCCAGCCGTCGATGGTTCCTCCGCAGCAAGACTCTGACCAATCGAGTTCAGATCGTAACCCCGTGATGGCAAAGGATACGTGAATACGGCGCTAGAGCGGGAGTATGGCGAACGTGTCCGCCGCGCGACTTGGATGTCCGGAAACGAACAGGCAACTATCGGTCCGCTCGGAAGCGACTAACGCCCCTGAGATAGCCGGCTCGCGAAAATATTCACTTGACTCCGGAGTCGTGCCGGCCGTTCAATATATTGCATATCCATATATGGACCCAACACCGTCACAGACGGAGTGGAAGAAAGGCAGCGCCGAGATGTTGATTCTTTCGCTCGTTGAAGCACGCCCTCGGCACGGCTATGAAATCAGTAAGCTCATTGAGCAACGCTCTGGCGGCGCGGTTCGCTTCTATGTGGCCTCGCTCTACCCGCTACTCTATCGCCTCGAACGTCGGGGCTGGATAGAGGGGCGCTGGGTCGAAAAAAGCGGCCAGCGTCGACGCCGATATTATCGGCTGACGCGACAGGGCCGAAGAATCCTGGCTGCGCAGCTTCGCGGGTGGCGCGAATTTGTCGCCGGCATCAATCGCATCACGGAGCCTGAAAATGCCTGAGTGGAAGCCGGAAATTCTTCGCAGACTTGCCCCGTTAAACCTCGCTCCCACGCGCGAAGCCGAGATCGCCGATGAGCTTTCGCAGCACCTCGAAGATCGCTACCAGGAACTTCTCACCAGCGGCCAATCGGAAGATGCCGCATTCGGCATCGCTCGCGACGAACTCAAAGGCGAAGACGTACTCGCCGGAGGCCTCGAGCGCGTCGAAAAGAAGTTTTATCGCGAGCCGATTGCGCCGGGAAAGGCAAGTGGGAATTTTTTTGAGAGTATCGTTCTGGATATTCGCTATGCGGTCAGGATGTTGATGAAGTCGCCAGGGTTCACTGCGGTTGCGGTGCTCACGCTAGCGCTCGGCATCGGCGCCAACACCGCAATTTTCACGATCGTCGATGCCGTCCTGCTTCAACCTCTGCCGTTCAAAGACCCCTCAAGACTCGTCATGCTGAGTGAAAGCTTCAAATCACTCGGATTCCCGGAGGTTCCTGGTTCTCCGCCCGACATCGCAGTAATTGAGCGTACCCAGAAGTCTTTCACTTCGCTCGGAGCTTTCCGGAATAAAGATTTTGACCTCTCTGGTGGCGACGAGCCCCAGCACATCATCGCTGCCCGCGTCTCCGCTTCAATTTTCCCAATGCTCGGAATCCAGCCGCTCCTTGGCCGCACGTATTCTCAGCAAGAGGACAAGCCAGGCACGCATTTTGCCGTCCTGAGTTACGGTCTGTGGCAGGACCGCTACGCTGGTCGCCCAAACATCGTCGGCCAAATCATAGAACTGGACCGCATTCCCTACACCGTCATCGGTGTTATGCCGAAGAATTTCCAATTCCCACTGCACTGGCCAAAATACAATAACGAACCCGCTGAACTCTGGGTTCCCATGGCCTTGACTCCAGACGAACTGGAAGGCTGGGGCGAGTACAACGACAGCGTGCTCGCGCGGTTGAAGCCCGGCGTCACGTTCAACCAGGCGCAGGATGACGCTGCCGTTGCCACCGCCGAAATCAAACGCGTTTATCCCCCCGCAATGGCAAAAATCTTTAACGGTGTAACGCCCGCGATTGGATTAACGCCTCTGCACCAGGCAGTCGCTGGCTCAGTCGAAACTCCCCTGCTCGTCCTGATGGGCGCGGCCGGACTTGTCCTGTTGATCGCCTGCGCCAATGTCGCCACGCTTGTTCTTTCACGCGCCGCATCACGCTCCAAGGAAATTGCCACTCGCACTGCCCTCGGCGCTTCCCGCATGCGTCTCATTCGCCAGATGCTCACCGAAGGTCTTGTCCTCGCCCTCGCAGGCGGTGTGCTCGGAATCTTGATCGCGCTGTGGGGCACAAGCGGACTGCTTTCTCTCGTTCCTCCAAGCCTAGCCCTTCCTCACTCCACCTCTGTTGGCGGTTGGGTGCTCGCATTCGTCATTACAGTGTCCTGCCTGACCGCTGTAGTGTTCGGCATTGCTCCCGCGTTCCAAGTCTCCTCCGTTCTCGTGCATGGGTCGCTCCAGGACAGCGGTCGCAGCGGAACTCCCAGCCGGGCGCGTCATCGATTGCAGGGATTTTTCGTCACGGCGGAATTCGCTCTTGCCATGGTTTTGCTGATCGGAGCGGGCCTCCTGATCCGCAGTTTTTCGAAACTTCTTGAAACCAGTCCCGGCTTTCGTCCCGATCATCTGTTGACGATGAGTGTTCCTCTGCCTTTCGAGGGGTATTCCAAAGCCCCGCAAGTCCGTCAGTTTTATCAACAAGCGATTGAGCGTGTAGCGAGTCTCCCGGGAGTGAAATCCGTTGCAGGTTCCAATGATCTTCCTCTTGAAAGCACCGACAACGAGATGCTTCAGGTCGAAGGCCGTCAGGGCAGCACGCCACTCACGACCGTCACCTGGACGCTCGGCGATTATTTTTCGACCATGGGCATTCCGCAAATCGAAGGTCGCTTTTTCACGTCGGAAGATCGCATCGGTTCGCAGCCCGTCGCCGTTATCAACGAGGAGACGGCGAAGTTGGTGTGGCCCGGCGAGGACATCCTCGGCAAACGCCTCGGGCACTCCTTCCCCAACATGATGCGAACTATCGTTGGCATTGTGGGCGACGTGAACGACGGTCCGCTGGGTTCCAAGCCCGGTCCGCACTTCTATCTTCCGTATCTTCAATTGCCGGACGACTACATCGTGTACAACAACGTCATCCTTCCGATAAATCTTGTCGTGCGCACCTCAACGGACCCGGCCTCGGTGACCTCCGCTGTGGTCGCACAGATTCACTCTCTCGACCCACAGCTCGCCGTCGCGAACGTCCGCACGATGGATCAGGAAATGGCTTCCTCCATAGCTGCGCCGAAGTTCAATACCTTTGTGCTGGGACTCTTCGCCTTTCTCGCTCTCTTTCTTGCCGCGATTGGGATTTACGGCGTGCTGGCCTACGCAGTTGCACAGCAATCGCACGAAATCGGCATTCGCATGGCGCTCGGCGCGCAACGGCGCAATGTTATGCGGCTCATTCTGGTTCGGGGAGCGCGTCCGGCACTTGCGGGATTGGCCATTGGAACTCTCGCGGCGTTTGGTTTAACGCGTTTGATGGCCAGCTTGCTCTACGGCATTAGCGCCGGTGACCCGCTTACATTTGCAGCTGTAGCGATTGTGCTTCTCGCTGTGGCGCTTCTCGCCTGCTACATTCCCGCCCGTCGCGCCATGAGCGTCGATCCCATGATCGCTCTGAGATATGAGTAGTCCGTCGCGCAAGTGAGCAACAAGCGTTCCTTAGCACAACCGCGGTCTGTGCACGTTTTCCAAAAAAGCGCGCTGAGTTTCTTCCGGCGCAAGGCAAGCCGTGCCTTGACAGTGTCTCTACCGCAGAGCGGCGTATTCTGCCTCGGCTTGCTTGAAGATAGGTAGGTCAGGATCGGCGTCCTTCCAGAGCTGAAGGAAATCGCGATACGCGTCATGGGCTCTTAGGGAATCATGGCTGCAGACGTAAGCGCGTGCCTGTCCCAATCGGGCGAGAGCCCCGAGTGGAAAATTCAGCACCACTCCGCGATGATCAAGTAACTTCTGGAATTCTGCCTCTGCTCTCCTGCCATCGCCTAAAACGAGATAGGCCTGACCTCTTGCGTAAGCTGGATAAAGAGTGCTGGCCGGAAACTCGTCGGGCGCCGCTGAATCCAGCGGCTCAACTGGGCTTAGGAGGCTGACCGCTTTTGCCCCATGGTTCCGTCGCAGGTCAGCTAAGGCGCCAATGACTGGAAGCCAATATTCTTGGATAAAGGTGTTCGAGGGATATTGCTTGTCCAGTTTCCCAGCCAAGACATGCCCCTTCGCGAAATCACCGATTTGGACCATAACGAGCGCGGTCAACGTAAGTACATTCTGGTCATGCGTTAGATGTTGCGCCCTGGAAATCAAATCACGAGCGCGCGCGTAATCTCCGATCTCCGCTTCACGCACCGCTGCTTGTGCAAGACAAAGACCGGCTGCCTCGTTTTGTCCCTTGTTCTGCAATAGCTTCGCAGCAGTATTGGAGAGTTGGCGAGCTTTTTCAAAATGTCCGAAGTACGCTTCCGTATTGGCCTGCTCGGAGAGCAGGAGCGATTGTGCTCCCGGAACATCCCGCGACTGCAAGAGGATGCGCTTCATCTCGTCGCTGTTGCCGCGAAGGAACTCTCTCCAATAACTTACTTGCAGCAGATAGTCGGATTGTAGGTTTCTGCCGGCAGCTTCCGACAGGACGGTTCCCGCTTCGTCAATCTTGCCCAACGCCATCAAACTAACGGCAAGATTGCCATAAATCGTCGAGCCTGATGGGGCAGCTCGCAAGGATTCGCGGTAGATATCGATCTCCCGATCAAACCGTCCCAGACTGCCGTAAACAACCCCCAGGTCGTTCAGGAATCGGGACGATACTGGATAGGTTCGGCGCGCAATTTCGAAAGCATCGACAGCCTTCTCCAACTCCCCAGTCACGTAGACGCGGTACTCCGCTTCGATGGAAAGTTTCTCGAGGTCCGTGACCCGGTCTCTAAGTTCGTAGGCTTTGATTGCGTTCTGGCGAGCGAGTTCGGCCTCACCCAAATTCCAGTAGATGTCGGCGAGCGTGCCGTAAGCCAAAGCAAAATTGGGATCGAGTTCGATCGCCCTCTTGAAGAATGGGACTGCGGCGAGATCGCCCGACTCTTCCAGCGTGGACAACGCCTGTCCGTATGCTCTTAGAGCATCCAGCGAGGGCGTAGTAGCCCTTACAAGGGGAACGTCGTACTTCTGGATGGACGGCATCGATTCACCCAGACGGGCTCGCAGCCGGCTCGACGCGTTTCCCAAGGCGTCCACGACATCTTCCTTGCGACGAGCCTCTACCTCTTCCCGCGCAATGGGCGCACCATTGTCGCATCGAATTGCCGCCAAACCGACTAAGTAGGTTGTTCCTATGCTGGAGATCGAGCCTTGTACGGTCACTTTGCTCCCGGCTCGCTGACAAACCTCGATTGCCACGTTGCCGGTCATGCGATCGTTCGCTCCTCGTCTCATCTCCGTGAGGATTGCCGCAGTTTTCCGGTCGGGCACTATGTTGAGATACGGAGACTGTTGCAGGCCAACTTCTGTTGCTTCTCGGAGCGCAGCGTCGAAGACTGTTTCGCCGGTAGTGTTCACAAAATCTGCAAGGACGATGGTGTCTGACGGCATGACGTGGAACGAGGGAGCCCGCAGATGCAAATACCCCGCAATGGCGCCCGCGAGTAGAAGCCCGCCGACGACTAGCCAGACGTATCGCACAACCCCAGGTCTGAGACGTTCTGCAGCAACCGGCGTCGCATCGATCGCAGAGGTTTCGGGCACCTGAAAATTCGATGGAGGCTCGGTCTGACGTTGGTTGCCGGTCGCGAGTCGCGGCTCGGGAAGTATGCTGACCGGGGCGACGAAACGATAGCCCCGGCGGGGCACGGTCTCGATAAAACGAGGATTGTCCGCAGTATCGCTCAGTGCCGAGCGAAGTTTCTTGATCGCGGTGTTCAGGCCGTCATCGAAGGCAACATAGGTGTCTGCAGGCCAGGGCTTCTGCTGAATTTCTTCGCGCGTAACCAGCTGGCCTGGGCGCTCCAGCAGCAAGGCCAACACCTGGAACGGTTAGTCTTGCAAACGAACCTTTAGCCCGCCTTTTGTGAGTACGCGCTGGCGAACATCAGCTTCGTATAGCCCAAACCGAGCGACTTTTTGCTCTGCTGGCCCAAATTCCATTCGTTCACGTCCAAGCATTGCGCAAAAAAGTCTAGCACGAAGAGTTCAGAACTCTCATTAATCCTCTTGTTTGCAGACTCTTAGCTGTTCAGAACTTGTTTCGTGCCAGATCCTTTGACCAGGCAGTTCCTGCCTGCTATTTACGTCCCTGCGTAGCCCCGTGAAAGCTAAGGGGGACAGATACGCCGGGATCATGGATCGAAATCGACCGCGTTCTGATCGGATCCCGCCGAGACCATGGCAACGAAGGACCTACATGGGGCGGCTGGAACGTTCTGCAGCATGTTTACAAAGTGCTGGCGACGGGTTTCAGTGACGAATCGCGGGTTGTAGCGGATGGATCGCTCGTCATCTGTGTCAAATCGTTGTTGGGCTAAGCAGCGCAGAGAAGGTAACAGGGATTTTCAACATTGCCCTCGGGAGGAGAACGTATATGCCACATTTAATCATT
>Ga0209580_10000530_pt1 | contig 20518 bp, 11 predicted proteins | sample Coa_R1_5_FD_187153 | JGI IMG/M metagenome (GOLD analysis project Ga0209580, IMG submission 187153) | Surface soil microbial communities from Centralia Pennsylvania, which are recovering from an underground coalmine fire - Coalmine... | ecosystem: Environmental > Terrestrial > Soil >... | reverse complement strand
CGAGCATGACGCCGAGGCGCACCGTCCAGGTCATCGACGCCTACCGATCGCCGCGCAGTTTGCGCAGGGCGGCGTGAAAGTCGGTCGCGAGGGCGGCAAACGCGGCGTCGTTCGCCTCCCGACGGGGAATCGCGACGATGTCGAGCGGTGGGGCTTGGCCGCCAGGATCAGCCGGCCGGCGCCGGAACAACTCTCGCAGCCGCCGCTTCGCACGATTGCGCGCCACGGCGCCGCCCAACCGCCGCGACGCGATGATGCCCAGCCGATCGCGGCCGCAGGCGTTGGGCCGGCCGAGCAGCGTGACAAATCGTGCCGCGACCCGTCGGCTGCTCGTCTGCACCGCGGTGAACTCCCCACGATGACGCAGACGCGAATCCGGCGGAAACGGTTCGGACAACTCCGGGGCCTAGGACGAAACCGTGAGACGCTTACGCCCCTTGGCGCGACGGCGCTTGAGCACCGTGCGGCCGTTCTTGGTTCGCATCCGGACAAGAAAGCCGTGCGTGCGGCGACGCCGGCGGCGGTTGGGCTGAAAAGTACGCTTCATGATGCTCGGGGCACTCCTGCCGGCAGTCGGCGAATCATGGATCGTAGCCAACCTGAAAAAGGCCGTCAATCACCGATCCGTGAGAGGGTTTGTCAGGCCAGAATGGCTGTGGTAGATTCGCCAGCTTTCCGCAATGAGACTCCGACAGGGCAACGGGTTTTCCACATCTGTGGAAAAACCTGTGGAAATCGAAGGGTTCTCGGTATGTCGCCCGTAAACCCAAGTGTTTATGAGGGTTTAATGGTCGACCCTGGGGTCACATATCCGAGTTTCAGGCCATGAATGGCTCGATTTGGCAGGCTGTCCTGCGGCGAATCGAGACGAAGATCAACCGCCATAGCTTCGATACCTGGTTCGCCACAACTCAGCTGATTTCTGACGACGGGAGCACGATTCGGGTCCGCGTTGCCGACCCCCTGGCGGTGGATTGGCTCGGCCGGCACTATACGGCCGTGCTCGAAGACGCGGTCGCCGCCGTGGGCCGAACTGGGGTCAAGCTCGTGTTCGTGCCCGAGTCCGCCCCCGAAACCAGGCCCGAAGAGCCGCCGCTCCAGGTGCCCGTCGACGCGCCCGCCCAGGCCCCTCAACCCGTCGAGGCGACCGACGCGCGTGGCCTGAGTTCACGCTATTTCTTCGAGACCTTCATCGTCGGCGCCTCGAACCAGTTCGCACACGCGGCATGCCGGGCAGTGGCCGAAGCGCCGTCGCGGTCGTACAACCCGCTCTTCATCTACGGCGGGGTCGGACTCGGCAAGACGCACTTGATGCACGCCATTGGCCATTACGTGCTCACGCGGAGTCCCGCGCTGAAGTTGACGTACATCTCCGCCGAGCGATTCATGAACGAGGTCATCAACGCGATCCGTTACGACCGGATCCTGGAATTCCGGGAGCGGTATCGCTCCGTCGACGTCCTGCTCGTCGACGATGTCCAGTTCATCGTTGGTAAGGAGCGGACGCAGACGGAGTTCTTTCACACGTTCAATGCGCTCCATGACGCGCAGAAGCAGATCGTGCTGAGCAGCGACTGCCCTCCGCATCAGATCTCGGAACTCGAGGAAAGGCTGCGGAGCCGCTTCGAATGGGGCTTGATTGCCGATATTCAGCCGCCGGATCTCGAGACAAAAATCGCGATTTTGAAGCGGAAATCGGACCTCGAGGGCGTCGTCCTCCCGGACAACGTCGCGCTCTATATCGCCGGCCGCATCAAGTCCAATATTCGTGAACTCGAAGGATCCCTGATTCGGCTGTTGGCGTACGCGTCGCTGACGGGCAAGGACCTGTCGGTCCCGTTGGCCCAGGAAGTGCTGCGTGATGTGCTGCGGCAGGAAGACCGCGTCGTCACGCTCGACATGATTCAGAAGTTCGTCGCCGAGTATTACCAGCTCAAGTTGACAGAGCTGAAATCACGGGACCACTCGAAATCGATTGCGATGCCTCGACAGGTGGCGATGTATCTCTGCAAGACGCTCACGAACGCATCGCTGCCGGAGATTGGCAAGAGTTTCGGCGGCAAGCACCACTCGACCGTGATTCACTCGATTCGCAAAGTTGAATCCATGCGGCAGAAGGATCCGTTGTTCAACACGGTTATCAACAACCTCTTGGAGTCTTTCCGGTAGCAATCAGGGGGTGACGGACCGCTTGTCCACAGTGTCCACAGCGGCCCCATGTGGGCGACCGTGGACGACTGATTCGACCTGAAATTTGCACCAGATCTCCGCGACGTACTCCGCCGGGAATCCGCCGTTTTGTCCACAGTTTAAATGCTTGAATTTAAATGATTTAGAGTCACGTGCGGGGGTATCAACACCCTCTTATTCCTGTTATAATCTTTTGTCTTTCTGTTCTTTGATGGATCGTACAGATCCGCGTGTTGCGGGTCGAGAGCGAGGGCGCCCCACCCATGGAGCTTCTGGTCCGCAAGGTCGATCTATTGAAGGAACTTTCTCTCTTGCAGGGCATCGTGGAACGGAAGAACACGATTCCCATCCTTGCGAACGTATTGCTCGATGCCGGGAAGGACGGCGTCTCACTGCTCGCGACGGACCTCGACGTCGGCTTGCGCAGTCGGTGTGACGCCAAAGTCACGAAGCCCGGCGTGCTCACGGTGCCAGCGAAGAAGCTGTTTGAAATCGTGAACGCGCTGCCCGATACCGAGATTCAGATCTCGGAGGACAAAGCCGGCAAGAGCGTCACTGTGGCCGCGGATCGGTTCGAGTCGAAGATGCAGACGCTGCCCGCGAGCGAGTTCCCGACGCCGCCTCAGGATGCCGGAACGGTCGAAGCCACTCTGCCGGGCGCCGCCGTCAAGAGGCTGATCGCGCATACGCGGTTTGCGATCACAAGCGAGGACACGCGGTATTTCCTCAACGGTGCCCAACTGGTGCTGAAGAGCGATTCGCTCACGATGGTGGCGACCGACGGCCACCGCCTCGCCTACATGAGCATCACCGAGCCGCTGGGCAAGGGCGTGAAATCCGAGGTGTTGCTGCCTCGCAAGACGCTGAACGAGGTGGCGCGGCTCATCGAATCCGGAAACGCGGTTGAGTTCTCCCAGGGCGAGAACCACCTGTTCTTCCGATCAGAGGGGCGGCTGCTCATCTCACGGAAGATTGACGCCAATTTTCCCGCCTACGAACGGGTTATTCCGAAGTCGAATGACAAGCGAATTGAGTTCGACCGCGATCGGTTGACCGCCGCGGTTCGCCGGGTCCGTCTGCTGTCGAACGAACGGTCGAAAGCCGTGAAGTTCGCGATCGCCAAGGATCAAGTCGAGATTACCTCGAGCACGCCGGAAGTCGGCGAAGCCCACGAGGTGATGCCGGTCGAGTACAGCGGCGCCGCCCTGCAGATCTGCTTCAACGCGGACTACGTCGACAACTTCCTCGGTGTGGTGGAAACCGAAAGCGTCGAGTTGGAGTTCAAGGACGAGATGAGCCAGGCGGTGATGAAGCCGGTCGGCGCCGAAGGGTACACCTATACCTACGTCATCATGCCGATGCGAATCTGACACCGATTGGCGCTGCAGCGCGTTACCGCCGGCCCGTCAAGAAAACCGTCGGCCGCCGGCAAGGACAGGGGCCCGCCCTCGGGGGCCTCGTCCGATCACCAACATAGGAAACGACACGCACGAATGGCCACGATAGCCGCCGGGTCCGACGACTACGGCGCCGACAAAATCAAAGTTCTCGAAGGCCTTGAGGCCGTTCGCAAACGGCCGGCGATGTACATCGGGTCAACCGGTCCGACGGGCCTGCACCATCTGGTCTACGAGGTCGTCGACAACTCGATCGATGAGGCCCTGGCCGGTTTTTGCCGGAACATCAACGTCACCATCCATATCGATGGTTCAATCACGGTCGTCGACGACGGCCGCGGAATTCCCGTCGATATGCACGAGAGTGGGAAGTCCGCCGCAGAAGTCGTCCTGACCGTTCTTCATGCGGGCGGCAAGTTCGAGAACACCGCCTATAAGGTATCCGGCGGCCTCCACGGGGTCGGCGTCTCGGTCGTGAATGCCCTGTCGGAATGGCTCGAACTCGAGATCTGGCGGAACGGCCATGTGCACCAGCAGCGGTTCGAGCGTGGCACCCCGACCGGCGACCTGGAAGTCACGGGCACCACGGAGAAACGCGGCACGAAGATTACCTTCAAGGCCGACGGACAGATCTTCGAGATGACTGACGTCAGCTTCGAGATCCTCTCGCAGCGGCTGCGTGAGTTGGCGTTCCTCAACGCCGGGGTCACGATTACGATCGATGACGAGCGCGACGGCAAGAGCCACAAGTTCCTGTACGAAGGCGGCATTCGCGAGTTCGTCGAGTTTCTGAACAAGAACAAGACGGCCATCAACGAAAAGCCGATTGTCATGACGGGCGAACGGGAAGGCGTCACCGTCGAGATCGCGCTCCAGTGGAACGACGGCTATATCGAGACCACATACAGCTTCGCGAACAACATCAACACGATCGAGGGCGGCACACACCTGTCTGGCTTCCGGTCCGCCTTGACGCGCACGATCAACCACTACGCGACCAAGAACAATCTGGCCGAGAAGCTGAGCGAGAGCGTCAGCGGCGACGACATCCGTGAGGGGATGGCCGCCATCATCTCCATCAAGATCCCGCAGCCGCAGTTCGAGGGCCAGACAAAAACGAAGCTCGGCAACACTGAGGTCAAGGGCATCGTCGAGGCCGTCGTCAACGACCGGCTGGGCGCCTTCCTTGAACAGAATCCGCCGATGTCACGGCGGATTATTGCCAAGGCCGTCGACGCCGCCCTGGCGCGCGAGGCGGCGCGGAAGGCCCGCGACCTCGTGCGGCGCAAAGGCGCGCTCGACAACATGGCACTGCCGGGCAAACTGGCGGATTGTCAGGAGCGGGACCCCGCCAAGAGCGAGCTGTACATCGTCGAAGGCGAGTCGGCCGGTGGCTCGGCCAAGCAGGGCCGCGATCGGAAGTTCCAGGCGGTGCTGCCCATCAAAGGCAAGATCCTGAATGTCGAAAAGGCGCGCTTCGACAAGATGCTCAACCACGAGGAGATTCGGACGTTGATTGCCGCGTTGGGGTGCGGCATCGGCGAGGATGAATTCGACGTCGCCAAATTGCGCTACCACCGCGTCATCATCATGACGGACGCCGATGTCGATGGGTCGCACATCCGGACGCTGCTCCTCACGTTCTTCTATCGCCAGATGCGTGACCTGGTCGATCGCGGCCACGTCTTCATCGCGCAGCCTCCCCTGTTCCGCGCCAAGCGCGGGCGACAGGAGACCTTCATCAAGGACGAACGTACACTCGAGACGTTCTTGATCCGCCGCGCGGCCGAGTCCCGCATGATCGTGCTCGACGGCGGCAAGCAGATCTTCGGGGAGGGTCTCGAGCGCCGGCTCGAACGCCTGATCGCGTTCCGCAAGCTGCTGCAGCTCGTCGAACGGCGGGGCCTCGCGCGACGAGTCGTCCTCGCACTCCTCGAGGGCGAAGCCCGCGACAAGACGTTCTGGTCCGATCGCACGCGCGTGGACGCCCTCGCACGACACCTGACCGAGCCGAACGTGCAGGCGACCGTGACGGACGACCCGGAGCACCAGGCCCTGGCTGTCCAGCTCGAGGATCGATCGGCGGGTTACGGGCGGCGCTATCGTCTCGACCTCGACTTCGTCACGACGGGCGAATTCCGGACGCTCGCAGCGGCCTACCTGGAGGTGCGCGAACTCATGATGGGTCCGGTCACGATTCGCACGACGGGCGTCGTCGAACCGGAGCCGGGGGAGGCCGACGAGGAGACGACGACGGGTGCCGAGACGGCACCACAAGCGCCGGCAGGTAGCGTCGCGCTCGACTCGAAGGCGAAGCCCGCCAAGCTTGACGCCGACCAGCGGGTCGAGTCCCTCGACGAACTCGTGGAGTACTTCGTCGCCGCCGGGCGCCGCGGTCTCACCGTGAACCGCTACAAGGGGTTGGGCGAGATGAACCCCGAGACGCTCTGGGAAACGACGATGGATCCGGCGAAACGCACGCTGCTGGCAGTCCGGTCGGAAGACCACACCGAGGCTGACCAGATGTTCACCACGCTCATGGGCGACCAGGTCGAGCCGCGCCGCAAGTTCATCGAAGAGAACGCGCTCGATGTGAAGAATTTGGATATTTAGGGCATGGATCAACTCCCTTCCTCCCTCGTGCCCGTCAATATCGAAGACGAGATGAAGCGCTCGTACATGGATTACGCGATGAGCGTGATCATCGGGCGCGCCCTTCCCGACGTCCGGGATGGTTTGAAGCCCGCGAACCGACGCGTGCTCTTCGCGATGCGCCAGATGGGACTGGCGTCGAACCGGTCGTACCGCAAGTGCGCGAAGATCGTCGGTGAGGTCATCGGGAACTATCATCCCCACGGCGACGCGCCAGCGTACGACACCCTGGTGCGGCTCGCGCAGGACTTCAACATGCGGTACACCCTGGTCGACGGCCAGGGGAATTTCGGATCCATTGACGGCGATCCGCCCGCCGCCTACCGGTACACCGAGGCGCGGCTGCCGGCGCTCGCCGAAGCCATGATGGCGGACCTCGACCGCGACACGGTCGACTTCCGGCCCAACTTCGACGAAACCACGGAAGAACCAACGGTCCTCCCGACGCCGTTTCCAAACCTGCTCGTCAACGGATCGACCGGGATCGCCGTGGGCATGGCGACCAGCATTCCGCCGCACAACATGACCGAGGTCATTGACGGCGTGATCGCGGTGATCGAAAAGCGCACCGCGCCGGCCGACGAGAAACACCGCGCGCTCCTGCAGTGCATCCTCGGACCCGACTTCCCTTCCGGCGGCACCATCGTCGGTCGCGCCGGCATTCTGAAGGCGTACCGTGAGGGCCGTGGCGGCATCGTGGTCCGCGGCAAGGCGGCGTTCGAGGAGCACAAGAAGGGCGAGCGCGTGTCGATCGTCATCACCGAGATTCCGTATCAGGTCAACAAGAAGAGCCTCGTCGAAGAAATCGCCGCCCTCGTCAACGACAAGAAGATCGAGGGCATTTCGGACATCCGCGACGAATCGAGCCGCGAAGGCATGCGGATCGTCATCGAGCTGCGCCGCGGCGAGCTGCCCGACGTCGTGCTGAACAACCTCTACAAGCACACGAAGCTGCAGACAGGGTTCGGCATCACCCTCCTGGCGATCGTCGCGGGCCGGCCGCGCGTGCTGAGCTTGCTCGAGATCGTCGAGCATTTCATCGAGTTCCGGCGGGAAGTCGTGCGCCGCCGGACCGAGTTCGAGCTCCGCAAGGCCGTGGCGAGGGCGCACATCCTCGAGGGCCTCAAGATCGCGCTGGATCACCTCGACGAGGTCATCAAGCTGATCCGCGGCTCGAAGAATCCCGTGGAAGCCCGGATTGGACTCGTCGGCCGCTTCGGGTTGTCGACGCTGCAGGCGCAGGCGATCCTCGACATGCAGCTGCAGCGGCTGACGGGCCTCGAACGGCAGAAGATCATCGACGAGCTGGCCGAGCTGATGAAGCTCATCGAGCGGCTGCGCGCGATTCTGTCGAGCGACGATCTCGTCATCGCGATCGTGCTCGAGGAGCTGCGCGCGATCCGGACGAAGTACGGCGACGCGCGCCGCACCGAGTTTACGGAGGAAACCGGTGATTTCCGGGTCGAGGACCTCATTGCCGACGAGGAAGTCGTCATCACGGCGACCCACACGGGCTACATCAAACGGACCGCCCTCGAGTCGTACCGCAAGCAGCGCCGCGGGGGCAAAGGCCTCATCGGCATGTCGACGCGCGAGGAGGACGTCGTTCGACACCTCTTCGTCGCGAACACCCACGCCTACATCCTGAGTTTCTCCGACCGCGGCCGGTGCTACTGGCTGCGCGTCTACGACGTGCCCGAGGTCGGGCGGAGCAGCAAGGGGAAGTCGATCGCCAACCTCGTCAACATGGCCGAGGGCGAGAAGATGGCGGCCTTGCTTCGCGTCCAGGCGTTCCCCGAGGCGGACAACGAGCGGTTCATCGTCATGGGCACCCGAAAAGGCACGATCAAGAAGACCGACCTCAAGGCGTTTTCGAATCCGCGCGCGGCCGGCATCATCGCCATTCAGATTGACGACGACGACCGGCTGATTGCCGTGGCCGAAACGGATGGCACGCACGACCTCGTGATCGGCACGCGAAACGGCATGGCGATCCGGTTCTCGGAGGAAGACGCGAGGCCGATGGGCCGCAGCGCGTATGGCGTCCGCGGCATTCAATTGCGCGATGGGGACGAAGTGGTGGCTATGCAGGTCGTGGGAGAAACCGACACGCTGCTGACCGCCTGCGAAAACGGCTACGGCAAGCGGACCGAGCTGGCCGAGTACCGGCGCCAGACCCGCGGCGGCATCGGCCTCAAGAACGTCCAGACCTCCGACAGGAACGGCGCGGTCGTCGGGATGGCCTCGGTCACCGACAAGGACGAGCTGCTCCTCGTCACCGAGCAGGGCCAAATCATCCGCATGAAGGTTCGCGACCTGCGCCCGATTGGCCGCGACACCCAGGGCGTGCGCCTGATGGACCTTGCCGAAGGCGACCGGCTCGTGTCAGTGGCCGCCCTCAGTGAACCCGACGAAGAAGGGGACGGGCCTTGATAGCGTGAGCCAGGCCCGTCCCCCTGCACACCCTTACGCCTTCTGCAGTTTTGCGAAGCTGGCGAGGAGCTTCTTGGTCCCGACCGACGCGAAGCGCACCGTGACCTTGTAATCGTCGCCATGTTCCTCGAGGCCGACGACCGTGCCCACCCCGAACTGTTCGTGACGCACGCGCACGCCAAGCTTGATCCCGGCCGCTGACTGGTCCTCGTCCTCGTACGCATAGGTCGCACCCTCGCTGACGCGCGACCGGCCGGGGCCCCGCCGCGCGTAGGGATTCCGGGCGTCATACGCCGGCGTCCATCGCGGCGCCGCCGCCTCGACCTGCTGCATCAGCGCCTCGGGGATCTCACTGAGAAACCGCGACGGCTCGGTCGCCTGGTACTCGCCGAACACCCGCCGCCTCGCGGCGCCCGTCAGGATGAGCCGCTGCTCCGCGCGCGTGATGCACACGTAGAAGATGCGGCGCTCTTCCTCGACGTCGTCGTCGTCCGCGGTGGCCCGCGCGTGCGGAAACAAGCCCTCTTCCATGCCGGCGACGATCACGACCGGAAACTCGAGGCCTTTGGCGGCGTGCATCGTCATGAGCCACACACGCGCCTCGGCCGAACCCTCGACCTCGTCAGCCTCGGACAGCAGCGAGAGCCGATCGACGAACCCGCCGAGCGACGCCTCCGGGTCGCGCGACTCGTACTCGCGCGCCGCGGAGACGAGTTCCTGAAGGTTCTCGAGCCGTCCCTCCGCGTCTTCGGATCGGGCCTCGCCGAGCTCGCGCAGGTAGCCCGACCGCTCGAGCGCGAGGCTCACCACGGTCGACACGCTCCGACCGGCCGCATCCGTCGCGAGGCCGGCGATGAGATCGCGAAAGGCGCCGAGGGCCGACAGCGCGCGCGGCGCCAGCAGGCGCTTCGCCACGACGAACTGCAGCCGCGCCCATAGCGACTGCCGGCTGGCGGTCGGCTCGAGACCGGCCGCGAGCAGCGGAAAAGTGCCCGGATCGGCGTCCGGATCGACCGCGGCCACCGCATCGAACACGGCCTTGCCAATGCCGCGCGAGGGCACGTTGACCACGCGCCGGAAGCTCACGTCGTCGTGCGGGTTGATGATGAGCCGCAGGTACGCGAGCGCGTCCTTGATTTCCCTCCGCTCGTAGAAGCGAACGCTGCCGATGATGCGATAGGCGATGCCCTCCCGCATGAGCGCGTCTTCAATGGCGCGCGACTGCGCGTTCGTGCGATACAGCACGGCGACCATCGTCTGGCGGTCGGCGGCCCGAGCCTCGCGAATCGATCGGGTGATGAAATCGGCTTCCTCGATCTCGTCGCCGGCTCGAAGGTTGAGGATGTGGTCGCCGCCAGCGCGATCGGTCCACAACCGCTTGTCCTTCCGGTTGCGATTGCGGCTGATCACCGCCGAGGCCGCGTCGAGGATGACCTGCGTCGACCGGTAGTTCTGTTCCAGCCGCACGACACGCGCGTCCGGGAAGTCGCGCTCGAAGTCGAGGATGTTGCGCAGGTCGGCGCCGCGCCAGCGATAGATCGACTGATCGGGATCGCCCACGACGCACAGGTTGCGGTGATGCTCGGCGAGTCGGCGGATGAGGAGGTACTGCGGCCGGTTCGTGTCCTGGTATTCGTCGACCAGCACGTACCGGAAGCGCTCCGCGTAGAAGGCCCGCACGCGCTCGCTCGTCTCGACGAGTTCGACCGTCCGGAGCAGCAGGTCGTCGAAGTCCAGCGCGCCGGCGTCGACGAGCACCCGTCGATAGTGCGCGTAGACCTTCGCGATCTGCTCGTCGCGCAGGCTCCCCGCCGCCGTCTCGAGGTCCCCAGGCGACTCCATCCGGTTCTTCGCCTGGCTGATTTGCGAGAGGGCGAGTCGCGGCGGCAGGAACTTGTCGTCGATGCCCAGGGCCTTCATGCCCTGCTTGACGACCGCGAGCTGATCCGACGAGTCGTAGATCACGAACCCGCGCGATAGGCCGATCGCCGGGGCCTCGCGGCGGAGGAGACGCGCCCACAGCGAGTGGAATGTCGAGAGCCAGATCGCGTGGCAATCCTCGCCGAGGAGACGCTCGACGCGCGATCGCATTTCTTCAGCGGCCTTGTTCGTGAAGGTGACCGCCACGACCTCGTGCGGCTCGGCGAGCCGCTGTCCGATGATGTGCGCCATGCGGGTCGTGATGACCCGGGTCTTGCCCGAGCCCGCGCCGGCCAGGATCAGGAGCGGCCCGTCCGTGGCAAGGACCGCATCGCGCTGCGCAGGGTTCAACGAATCGAGATACTCAGCCACGACTCACGGCCCGCTACTCCACCGTCACGCTTTTTGCGAGATTGCGTGGCTGGTCGACGTCGCAGCCGCGCAGGACGGCGATGTGGTACGCGAGCAGTTGTAGCGGCACGACCAGAAGAATCGGCAGGAGCCTCGGGTCGGCGTCCGGCACGGCGATGAGGGTGTCGCGGGAGCCGCCTGGGCCGGCCGACAGATCCAGCATCGAGGCGAGCGACGGCACCTGCGCCTCGTTCGTGACGACGATGATCCGGCCGCCGCGGGCCTTGGCTTCCTGGATGTTGCTCACCATCTTCTCGAAGACGCGATCGCCCGGCGCAATCGCGACGACCGGCAGGTCCTCGTCGATGAGCGCGATCGGCCCGTGCTTCATCTCGCCTGCCGGATAGCCCTCCGCGTGAATGTAGGAGATCTCCTTGAGCTTGAGCGCACCCTCGAGCGCGATCGGATAGTTGATGCCCCGGCCCAAATACAGGAATCCGTCGTGCCGCGACACGCGCCGAGCCAGCGCCTCAATCGCGGGATCGAGCTTGAGGACGCCCTCGAGGCCGACCGGGAGCCGGTCGAGCCCCATGATGAGTTTGGCGGCATCGCCCGGGTCGACCGTCCCGCGGACCTGCCCGAGGTGCACGGCGAGAAGCGCGAACGCCACCAGTTGCGTCGTGAAGGCCTTGGTAGACGCGACGCCGATCTCCGGCCCGGCATGCGTGTAGACCGTGCCGTCGGATTCGCGCGTGGCCATGCTGCCCACGACGTTGCAGATGGCCAGCGTGCGGGCTCCGTGTCGCCGGGCCTCGCGCAGCGCCCCCAGCGTGTCGGCCGTCTCGCCAGACTGCGTGACGGCGATCGCCAGCGTTCGGCTGTCGACGAGCGGCTGCCGATATCGGTACTCCGAGCCATAGTCCACGTCGACGGGAAGCCGGGCCAGCTCCTCAATCAGAAACTTGCCGACCAGACCGGCATGCCAGGACGTCCCGCAGCCCAGAATCAGCACCCGCTGGATCCCAGCCAGCGCCGCAGCGTCCAGGTGCATCTCTTCGAGAAAGACCCGACCCGATTCGACCGAGGTTCGGCCGAGGACGGTCTCGCGAACCGCCCACGGCTGCTCGTGGATCTCCTTCAGCATGAAGTGCGCGTAACCCGCCTTCTCCGCCATCACCGGATCCCAGGTGATGCGTCGGGGCGTCTTGGTAATCGCGCGGCCGCTGAAGTCTGAGAACGTGATGCCCTTCCGCGTCACGACCGCCATCTCGCCGTCGTCCAGGAAGACCACGTCGCGCGTGTGCTCGAGCAGCGCCGGCGTGTCGGAGGCCACGAAGAACTCGCCGTCGCCAAAACCGACGACCACTGGCGGGCCGTTCCTGACGGCGACGATGGTGTCGGGATCGTCGGCGGAGATCAGGACGAGCGCGAAGAGGCCGCGCACGCGCGTGAGGGCCCGGCGGACCGCGGCCGGAAGCCCATCGCCCCGGCTCTCCTTCTCCACCAGATGCGCCACGACCTCCGTGTCGGTCTCGGTGACGAAGCGATGTCCCTCCGCTTGCAATTGATGCTTGAGCTCGAGGTAGTTCTCGATGATGCCGTTGTGCACGACGACAATGCGGCGGTGGCAGTCGGTATGGGGATGAGCGTTCTCCTCGGTCGGACGCCCGTGAGTCGCCCACCGCGTGTGGCCGATGCCGAACTGGCCGTTGATCGGATCCCGCGCGAGCACGTCGTCGAGTCGTGAGAGCTTGCCCGCGCTACGCCGAATTTCGACGCGGCCGTGGGTCGCGACGGCCACGCCGGCCGAGTCGTAGCCTCGGTACTCGAGGCGGCGCAGCCCCCCCATGAGGACCGGCATCAGCGGCTTCGGTCCCACGTATCCAACGATGCCGCACATGAATCAGGCCTTCTTGACGGGCTGACCGGCCCGCCGGCGCTCCGCCCAGCCAGGCTTTGTCTCCTGCCGGCCACGCGCGATCGCCAGCGCACCGGCAGGCACATCGTCGGTGATCGACGATCCGGCCGCGACGTAGGCACCCTGCCCCACCCTGACCGGCGCGATGAGCTGGGAATCGCTGCCGATGAAGACACCGTCCTCGATGATGGTTGGATGTTTGGACACGCCGTCGTAGTTGCACGTGATCGTGCCGGCGCCGATGTTGACGTCGCGGCCGATCGTCGCATCGCCCAGGTACGCGTGGTGGTTCGCCTTCGATCCCCGCCCCATCGTCGTTTTCTTCAGCTCGACGAAATTCCCGACGCGCGCGCCGGGGCCCACCGCCGACTCCAGGCGCACGTGAGCGAAGGGCCCCACGGAGGCGCCGTCGGCCACGGTCGACTGCACGACGATCGATCGATCGAGCACCGTGACGTCGTCACCAATGGTCGCGTCGGTGAGCCGGGCGCCCGCATGGACGCGACACCGCTCCCCCACCCGCGTGCGGCCCTGAAGCTGAACCATCGGTCCGATCGTCGTGTCGACGCCGACGGCCACGTCTTCGTCGATGTAGGTCGTGGCCGGATCGTCGAGTGTGACGCCCGCGAGCATCAACGCGCGAGCCTTCCGGCGTCGGACGGTCCGATCGAGATCAGCGAGATCGGCCCGCGTGTTCACGCCGCGCAGCTCGTTTGCGTCCTCGATTCGCAGCGTCTCAACCGTGAGCTGGCGCTGCCGGTAGCCCGTGACGAGGTCGGTCAGGTCGTACTCGCCTTGCGAGTTGTCCGTGGCCAGCTCGCGCAGGGCACCGAACAGCGGCTCCAGGCTGAAGGCGTAAATCCCGCCATTGACCTCGCGGACCGCCCGCTCCTCGTCGGATGCGTCCCGTTCCTCGACGATGCGCTGGATCCGCCCGCTCTCGTCGCGCACGATCCGGCCGTAGCCGGACGGGTCGACGAGTTCGGCTGAGAGAACCGTCGCCGCGGCGTGCGCCGCATGATGGGCATCGAGGAGCCGCGTCAGCGTGCGGGCCTGGAGCAGAGGGACATCCGCATAGAGCAGCAGCAGAGTGCCGCGACAGCCGTCGAGCGTCGCTTCGGTCTGTCGCAGCGCGTCGCCGGTGCCGCGCGGCGGCGATTGCACGACGAACGCGAGCGACGGGCGATACGCCAACGCCGCCCGAACATCGTCAGCCGCGTGACCGATGACGAGCGTGGTGGAGGCCGCGGAGAGCCCGTCGGCGGCCCGCAGCACGTGCTCGACAATCGGGAGTCCGCCGAGCGGATGCAGTACCTTCGGCCGCGCCGACTTCATCCGCGTGCCCTTGCCGGCCGCGAGCACGACGACGTGGAGTTGGGACGGCACTGAGCGATTCTATCGCTGCCGCCCGTGGGCCCCGCCCCAGGCGCGGAGCGTCGGGGCCTCAGCGGCGCATCCGTCGGGCCCGGCGCGGGAGCGCGGCCGTCGGTGCGGTCAGGGCGCGAAAGGCCTCGGAATCGCGGAAGGAGTCGAAGTCCGGGTCGAGGGTGACTTGGGCCGCCACGTCCGGCCTGAGCGCGATCGCCTGGCGCAACGAGGCCAGAGCCTCATCCCGGCGGCCGCGCCGAGCGTGAATCGCGGCCGACAGGTACAGCGCCAGATCCTGATCGGGCTGCTCGGCAAGGACCGCCTGAACGAACCTCTCGGCACGGGCCTCGTCGCCGTCGTTGAGGGCAGCCGTGGCCGCCGTCAGACGCTCCTCTGCCGTCGTCGGCTGCGCCGGTTGCCGCCGCAGCTCTCGCGCACAGAGGTCGAGGTAGACCCTGGCGCGGTCCAGCAAGGCCCGTTCAGCAGGAAATCCTGTGACGAGCGAGTTGAACGCCTGCGCCGCGTCCGTGTAGCGGTGGCCCTGAAGGGCCTCCATCCCCGCCTGAAAGACCCTGACAGCCTCTGGCGACGGCAGCCCTGCCGGCGGAAGGGTCGAAGGCGCGTCGGCGGCTCGAAGCGAGGGCAGTGGCGGACTGGGAGGGCGTCCTTGGGGCGCCAGGACACGGGCGGGGAGGCGAACGGACGGGCTCGTTCGTTTGGCGGCTTTGAGAGCTGAGGATCTGCCGATCTTGGCCATGAAGAAAGCCCACCAGAGCCAAGGGGAGCGCGGCACAAAACTAACAAAGTCAGTATGTTCCGGTCAAGGACCCTTCATTTTCTGCCGTTTGGCCAATTTACGACTAGTCCTAATAGCCTTGTCGATCATACCAGGGTGAATGTCCAGGGCAAGAGCCGTTGCAGCGCTGGCAGACCCGCTTGGCACTGAGCATGTATCTGTCATATAACCAAATAATGCGAGTGCGACGGCCGCCTTGTTAGTCGGCACCTCAGCCATAATGGCCGGATGAGCAACAATCACAAACTCTCCGATAGGCACTATTCTTTCAAGATCGCTAATTTTATTGCATTCAACCAATGAATAATTTATCTTTGTTATCTCGTGCATGACTAATATTGGTTGTTTAACAGATATAGAAAGCATATCCGATATCGTTGTGATGATCCGATGAGGTGCTTCGAAGGCTATGACGGTTCGAGGCTCGGTTCTCAAGCGCTCGAGCCAGCGAGCGCGGTCGGACCCTTTCGACGGCGGAAAGCCCATGAAGACGAATTCGGGGGCTTCGATGCCCGAAACGGACAGGGCTGCGGTGATCGCGCTCGGGCCGGGGATGGGAACAGCGAGAATGCCGGCCTGACGCGCGGCCTTGACGAGTCGCGCGCCCGGATCGGCGATGCCAGGGGTGCCGGCGTCTGAGACGAGCGCGATGTTCTCGCCGCGTTCGAGGCGCGCGACGAGCCGCGGGGCTTCGCGATACTCGTTGTGTTCCCGGAGGCTCACCATCGGCTTTCGGATCTCACAGTGGGCGAGGAGCTTGGCGGTTCGCCGCGTGTCTTCCGCTGCGATGAGGTCGACTTCCCGTAGCGTTCGGATCGCCCGAAGCGTGAGGTCCTCCAGGTTTCCAATGGGTGTGGCCACGACGAACAGCGTGCCGGGCATGGTGGGATGACGGGATCCTATAATGCGAGGAGGCCATGCCGCTCTACGAGTATCAATGCGAGTCCTGTGGCCGGCGGTTCGAGCGGATTCAGAAGTTCTCGGATCCCCTGGTGGAGACGTGCCCAACCTGCGGAGGCAAGGTGCACAAGCTCCTGTCGTCGCCGGCCTTCCACTTGAAGGGCACGGGGTGGTACGCGACGGACTATTCCGGCAAGGATAAAGGTTCGGCGCCCGACGCCGATAAGGGCGAGTCCGCGTCGGCCTCTACGGCGGGAGACGCCGACAACGCCTCCAAAGACTCAAAGCAATCTAAAGACGCACAGGATTCGAAGGCCTCCAAGGACTCACAGGAGACGAAGACGTCAGCGGATTCGGGCGGCGCGAAGCCGGCGGCCGCACCGTCGTCCAAGGAATCGACGTCGTCTCCCGGCTCGTCCAAGTCCTGACCGACGCCCACCCGGCGCGGTATAGCATGTCGCGATGCTCGATCTGATCTACCTGCGGGATCGCCTGTCCGAGGCCACTATCCGCCTCGGCACTCGAAGTCCGGCCGCGGCGAGCGCGCTCGAGCAGTGCGCGCGCGTCGATGAGGCCTGGCGGCGGCTCGTGACGGAGATCGAGCAGCTCAAAAATCAGCACAACACCGCGAACGCGGCAATGGCGGACCTCAAGACCCGCGGTGCGACCGCCGAGTTCAACGCCGCGCGCGAAGCGGGCAAGGCGCGAGGCGGGCGGATCAAAGAGCTGGAGTCGCGTTTGAGCGATGTGGAGCGCGAGCGGGATGCGATGCTCCTCTCGATTCCGAACCTCCCGCACCAGTCGGTGCCCGTGGGGCAGTCAGCCGACGCGAACGTCGAGGTCCACCGGTGGGGGAGTCCGCGCCGGTTCGAATTCGAGCCGAAGGCGCATTGGGATCTGGGTCCGGCCCTCGGCATTCTCGATTTCGAACGCGCCGCGCGCATGTCAGGTGCTCGGTTCTCCGTGCTCTTCGGCGCGGGCGCCCGCCTTGCACGCGCGCTCATCAATTTCATGCTGGATCTCCACACCCGCGAACACGGGTATACCGAAGTCGAGCCGCCGTTCCTGGTCAATCGCCAGGCACTCACCGGCACGGGGAACCTGCCGAAGTTCGAGCCGGATCTGTTTCGCGTGGCAGGGGAGTGGGATCTCTTTCTCATTCCGACAGCCGAGGTGCCCCTCACGAACCTCCATCGTGAAGAGGTGATCGACGGGCGGCAACTGCCCCTGCGCTATACGGCCTACACGCCCTGCTTTCGCAGTGAAGCCGGTTCGCACGGTGCGGATGTGCGCGGGCTCATTCGTCAGCACCAGTTCGACAAGGTCGAACTGGTGGCGTTCACCGCGCCGGAGCACTCGTACGACGAGCTGTCAAAGCTCACCCGCGATGCGGAAACCGTGCTCGAGCGCCTGGAGTTGCCGTATCGGCGGGTGCTGCTCTCGACAGGCGACATGGGCTTTGCCTCAGCAAAGACCTACGACCTCGAGGTCTGGCTGCCGAGCCAGCAGACGTACCGGGAGATCTCGTCCTGCAGCAACACGGAGGCGTTCCAGGCGCGCCGCGCGTCCATTCGTTTTCGCCCGGACGGCACCGGGAAGACGCAGTTCGCGCATACGCTCAACGGATCCGGCCTCGCGGTCGGGCGTACGCTCATCGCGATTCTCGAGAACGGCCAGCAGGCGGATGGTTCGGTCGTCATCCCTACGGCCCTTCGGCCGTTCATTGGAGGGATGGATAGGATTACGAAAGAGCGGGCCTTGGATGGCGCACGCTGATCGCGTGCGTCGGCGCGCCGCGCTTGGCGGACTCCTCAGCAAATCTCACCGTGCCGCGTGATCACCACGTCGGCCAAGCTGTGGAACTGCTGCGGCTTCGCGCTGTGAGCGGCGTCAGCGTCGCGGCGCAAATAGGTGAGGGATGACGAGTAGGTCGCAGTCCATCTTGTCCTCGGTGTAAGCGAACTGCTGGCCATCAGGACGCACGGTCACGGGGTTCTGGCCACCAAAGACGACGGTAAAGCCCACATCATGAGGCGCGCCGCCAGTCGACGCGATTTTCCAGAGGTGGTTTACGACGTTCGAGAGGTCGGGTGCAAGGACGCGCTCCTCAAACAGAAGATCTCCGGACGGCGTCCAGGCGACCAGGGCCGGCGCCTTCGCTGACGGCCGTTCAAGGATTGGGTGAATGGTGCCGTCGGGGGTCCGGACCTCGAGCGTCTCGACGGGCTCCTTGTCGCGCCCTCGGGCGCGTTGCAGGGCAATCGTCTTGCCGTCAAACGCCACCTTGAACATCAGGATCCGGTTGGTCTGCGACCAGTCGAGGAGCACCCGTTCCCGGTCCGTCGCGAGGTCGTGCGCCACGAGGCCCCGTTTGGCGTCGAGGTAGAGCAGGGCACTCGGATTTCTGGCGCATTGAAAGATCGGCGAGAGCCGCATTTGGCGCGACGGGCCGAGGATGACCACCGGGCTCGCCGCGCCGGTGCCGACGGCGACCCGATAGAGCCCGGTGCGAGCCGGATCATCGGAGTCCCTGGCGTAGACGATGACAAACTGGCCATCCGGCGTCCATTGCGGCATGTGACCACCGATGAACGGAAGAGTTGCGGGAACGACTCGTTCGATGCCGGCGGCCGCGTCCTTGACGATGATCCGCCTGGGCCCGCTGCCGCTCACGTCGAGGTAGGCCAGAAACCGGCCGTCCGGGGACCAGGACGGTCCGACATGGTCACCGACTCGACTCGGCGACACCCGCGTCGGTGGACCCGGGGGATGGTCGAACCCGCGATCAATCGGTACGGTGTAGGACTCGACCAGCCGTTTGTTCTGCTCGAGTATCACGACCCCCTGGTCGGTCACGGCGTACAACTCGGTCCAGTCCTGTCCAACAGGCAGGGGCGGCAGCGCGTGCACGGGTTGTACGGGTCCAGTCGGTCGGCCATCGACGATGGCCACCTGCCAAATCTCATTTGGATCCGCGTCAAGACGGAGCAGGACCAAATGTTGACCGTCAGGCGTCCATCGCGCGTCGAACGCCTGGATGTCGGTGACCTCCCTGTGACCCGATCCGTCGGTCGACACAATCGTCAGCCGGCGGTCGGGCCCATCCGGATCGTGCGGGACGACGACGAACCGCGCGTCCGGGGAGAGCGTCGAGCGGCCGACAGGTTGTCGTGAATAGGTGTGCAGGATCCGGGGCGATCCGCCATCGGTCGGCACGAGCGCGAGATCGACTGTGTGGTCGCGCTGATCGAACTCGCAGAGGACAAAGCGTCCGTCGCGCGACCAGTCGATCGGAATCGGCTCGAAGGCCGTCTCCCGCGGTACGAGGGCGGTCGACGTCGGCTTGTTGAGATCCTGAACGCGCAGCTCCCAGGCATCATCGGGTTCGGGGAGCCGCCAGCCATACGCGACGCGGTCACCGACAGGCGACATCGTCGCGAAGGGAGCTGGCTGCCCTGACTCATGTTCGCCCACACGACGTGACTGGCTGGTGAGGGCATCCCACACCATGACATTCCTGGACGAATCGAGATAAGGGAGATATCGACCATCGCGAGACGGCCGGCCCATGACCTGCTGCGGGAGTCTTACGGACCCGGTGGGCAGTGCCACGGCAGAACCTCCGGTCAATCGCGTCCGGAGCCCGCCGATATCGAGCAGGGCTCCGAGACCGATCGCGAAGGCCACCACCGCGCCTCCAGCGAGAACCAGCCTTCGCCCTCGAATGGTTCGGGCCTCGTTCTTGGCTCGTTGTTCGGTCGCCGGGTCCGAGGACTCGGTGAGCGCCGTCGCCAGGTCCGCTTCGAGTGCCCCGGCACTCGCGTATCGATCGGCTGGCGACTCGGCGAGCGCGCGATCGACGACCCGCACAAACGCGCGCGGTAGATCCGGCCGGACATCGCGCAGCCGCGCGCGGCGTCCGCTCGCGTGCGCGAGTTTCAGGCTGGTGAGCGACGTGGCGGCAATTGGATACGCCCGAGTGACGAGTCGGTAGAGGACGACGCCCACGCTGTAGAGGTCCGACTGAATCGACGCCGGGCCGCCCTGCACGATCTCCGGGGCCAGATAGGCCGGCGTGCCACTCAGATCGGTCCCGGTGCTCATCGGATCGGTGACGGCGAGTCGGCCGGCGCCAAGATCCATGAGGAACAGCCGTCCGCCGTCCTCGCGCATGACGTTGGATGTCTTGACGTCACGATGGAGCAGGCCTACCGCGTGAATCGCCGCGAGCGCGCGGCACAGATCGAGGCCGATGAGCGTGGCATCGTGGGCGCCGAGCGGGCCCACGTCACGGAGGACGCGCTCGAGCGTCTTGCCGCGGATGAAGTCCATCCAGAACCCGACGCGCCCCTCGATTTCATTGGCGCCATAGACGGCGACGACGTTGGGATGGCGGATGCGCGCCAGGAGCCGGGCTTCATCGACCAGACGCGGCTCGGCACCCTCGATCGATTGACGCGGCCGCAGAAGCTTCAGCGCCACCTCACGATCGAGCGTGAGATCCCAAGCGCGATAGACCTCCCCGAATGCGCCCTCGCCGGTTCGTTCGAGGAGTCGCAGATGACCCCAGGTCCCGAGCGCGGCCTCGCCGGG
>Ga0209580_10000528_pt1 | contig 20553 bp, 25 predicted proteins | sample Coa_R1_5_FD_187153 | JGI IMG/M metagenome (GOLD analysis project Ga0209580, IMG submission 187153) | Surface soil microbial communities from Centralia Pennsylvania, which are recovering from an underground coalmine fire - Coalmine... | ecosystem: Environmental > Terrestrial > Soil >... | reverse complement strand
GGCCGGGCAGGACTTCGATGCGCCGCCGCGGGAAGCAGATGCCCGTGCCGTCGAAGCACTTGATCACCGCCTCCTTGGCCGCCCAGCGGCCGGCCAGCCGCTCGGCGTTTCCGGCGCAGTAGGCCTGCTCGGCGACCGTGTAGACCTTCTTCAGGAAGCCCGGGCCGGAGCGCGAGACCGCAAGCGCGATCCGGTCAACCGAAACGGCGTCGACACCGATCCGCTGCATGACTGCAATTGTGTCGGTTATTCGGTGATGGCCACGGACGGCCCTCCGCCGCCCGTAATGGGGAGCGGCTGGGAGCTCCGCTATTCGACCGTGACGCTTTTCGCCAGGTTGCGCGGCTGGTCGACGTCCTGCCCGAGCTCGACCGCCACGTGGTAGGCGAAGAGCTGCAGCATCACCGTGTTCAGGACCGCGGCCACCGACTCCTCGACCATCGGCATCTCGAACCTGTCGGTCGCGATCTGGTCCAGCGAGTGGTCGCCCTCGGTGACCAGGGCGAGCACGGGAGCATCGCGCGCGGCGATCTCGTGGACATTGCTCACCATCTTGTCCCTGGTCGCGCCCGCGGTGCAGACGGCGACGACCGGGAACTGCTTGTCGAGGAGCGCGATGGGACCGTGCTTCAGCGTGCCGCCCGAGGTGCCCTCGGCGTGGATGTAGGAGATCTCCTTGAGCTTCAGCGCGCCTTCGAGCGCGACCGGAAAGCCGAGGCCGCGGCCCGTGAACATGAAGTTCCTGTAGCCGCTGTACTTGTGCGCGAGGCGGGCGATCTCCTTCTCGCGCTTCAGCACGTCACGCACCTGGTCCGGCATGAGGTGGAGCGCCTCCACCAGCTCGCGCCGCCGCTCCAGCGAGACGCGGCCGTGGACGGTGGCCAGGCGCAGGGCGAGCAGGTACAGGCTGACGACGTGGGACAGCAGCGTCTTGCTCGACGCCACGCCGATCTCCGGGCCGGCGTGCAGGTAGATCGCTCCGTCGGCGTCGCGCGCCGCCGAGCTCGCGACGACGTTCGTCACCGCAACCGTCAGCGCCTTGCGCTCCTTCGCCTGGTGCAGCCCGACGAGCGTGTCCGCGGTCTCGCCTGACTGTGTGATCACGACCGCGAGCGTGTGCTCGCCGAAGGTCGGGCGGCGGTAGCGGAACTCCGACGCGTCGATGGCGCGCGCCGGGATGCCCGCCCAGTCCTCGATCACGTACTCGCCGACCATCGCCGCGTGCATCGACGTGCCCATCCCGAGCAGCAGGACCTCGCGCACATTGCGCAGCTCCTCGTCGGAAACGTCGAACTCGCGGAAGGAGACGAGGCCGTCGTCGGTCAGCCGCCCGCGCATCGCGTTGGCGACCGCCTCGGGCGACTCGTGGATCTCCTTCAGCATGAAGTGGGCGAAGCCGCCCTTCTGGGCCTGGCTCACGTCCCAGTCGACGTGCACTACCTTGGGCTTGACAGTCACGCCGTCGAGCGTCGAGACCTCGGCCCCGAGCGGCGTCACGGCCGCGACCTCTCCCTCACCCAGCACGAGCACACGCTTGGTGTACGGAATGATGGCCGTGATGTCGGAGGCGATGTAATACTCGTTGTCGCCCAGCCCGACGACTAGCGGCGCGTTGAGGCGGGCGCCGACCAGGAGGTCGGGGTCCTCGCTGGAGAACATCGCGAGCGCGTACGCGCCGTGGATCCGCTTGAGGGCCGCGCGGACCGCGGCGAGGAAGTCGCCCTTGTAGTACTTCTCGATCAGATGCGGCACGACCTCGGTGTCGGTCTCCGAGGGGAACTCGTGCCCCTCCGCCTCGAGCTCGGCCTTGAGCTCGGCGAAGTTCTCGATGATGCCGTTGTGCACGACGAAGATCTGGCCCTTGCAGTCGGTGTGTGGGTGGGCGTTGATGTAGGTCGGCTTGCCGTGGGTCGCCCAGCGGGTGTGCCCGATGCCGAGCTTGCCCGAGGGCATGTTGGCGTTGAGCTTCTCGATCAGCGTGTCGACCTTGGCCTCGGACTTGGTGACGCTGGTCCGGACCGCCTCGCCGGGGCGCGCCGCCTCCAGGACTGCTACGCCCGCCGAGTCATAACCGCGGTACTCCAGGCGCTTCAGGCTGTCCATGAGGATCGGCGTCGCCTGCTTGTCGCCCAGATACCCGATGATCCCGCACATCCTTCTACCTCAACTAGAACTCCTGGGGCGTCTATTTCGACTGTGCTTAAACGAGCGCGGAGGGTGACAGGTTACTCCGTCGGCCCCGCCCCCTCCCCTAGGAGGGGGTCACGTTCGGGTTCGCCGCGATCTGGTAGGTGACCTTGGCGTTGGCGACGCTCCCGGTGATCCCGTCCGGGTAGGTGATCGCGACCTGGATGGCGACGTCCGACGTGTACCTGGACAGGTCGACCGGGGGCAGCGTGATGCTGTGGATGCGCCCGATCGCGACGGGGTCGCCGCTGATCGTGACGGTGATCGGGCTGATCGTGATCCCCGTCACCCGGTAGCCGGGCGGCGGCCCGTGCGAGGGCGGCGAGTCCAGCAGGGGCACCGAGCTGCTCGTCGAGCCCGGCACCGCCTCGATGTGGACCGAGGCCGTGGCCACGTCGAGCGCGGCCGGTGGCTGGGTGAGGATGGCCGCCAGGTCGACCAGGCCAGTGTCGTTCTTGAGCTGGATCTGGTAGCCCGGCGAGTCGATGGTGCCCGCGTTGACGGGGTTGGGATAGACCACGTAGGCCTGCAGGTCCTTCTCCCAGCTGGCCGGGCCGTCGAAGTGGACGGTGCACGGATTGGCCTTCTGCGCGCCGGGGCATGACACGTAAGTCCTGGCCGTCTGGATGCTCCAGCCGGGCGCGGCCTGGGCCGTGACGGTGACCTGCAGGTCGACGCCCTTGCGCGCGTCGATGAGCACGGCGATGGGGGCCGGCTGCTGGACGTTGACGATGCCGTTGGTGATCAGCGACCGCGCGCTCACGTTGAGCTTGACCGCCGCGCCCGGGCTGGCGTGCGTCGCGTCGACGCTGGCCACCATGTTGCTCGCGTTGACGTTCTTGATCACGTCCGCAAGACCTGAGTACGTGACAGGGACCTTGGTCGGTGGATCGATGAGGATCAGGCCCGGTGGCACGCTGTAGGAGAGCGGAACGGTCACGGACCCCGTGGTCGGCGGGTTCTGCGAGAAGGCGACCGCGCCCAGCATCAGGACGGCCAGCGCGAGGGCCAGCAGCTTGAGCCGCCAGTCGTCGGTGAGGAGGTTCCAGCTCACCTCCGCAAGCCCCTGAACAACCCGTTTCCGTTCGATGCGACCTTGACCGCGATCCTCCGCCGCAGGCTGTCCGCGTCGAGGTTGCGGCTGATCTTGCCTTCTTCGATGACCGATATGTTGCCCGTTTCCTCGGAGACCACGAGGACCAGCGCATCGGACGCCAGCGACAGCCCGAGGGCCGCGCGATGCCGCGTGCCGAGCCTCTCGCGGACGGTGCCCTCCTCAGGCAGCGGGAGCAGGCAACCTGCGGCGACGATCCTGTTCCCGCGCACGATCACCGCCCCGTCGTGCAGCGGAGAGTTCGGATAGAAGATCGACTGCAGGACCTCGGCCGAGATCTCGCCGTTGATCCTCACACCTGTCGCGGCGTAATCCTCGAGGCCCACGTCGCGCTCGAACGCGATCAGCGCGCCCGTGTGCTTCGAGCTCAACCGCTCAGCGGCGCGAATCGCCTCCGAGATCGCCTGGTTGTACTGCCGCGTGTTGTAGTTCGAGAGCGGCCTGCCGATGTGACCGAGGCGACCGATCTGGTCGAGGGCGCGGCGCAGCTCGGGCTGGAACATGACGATCACCGCGATGACGATGAAGAACGTGGCGTTGCGAAACAGCCACGACAGCAGGATGAGGTTGAAGTTGGTGGCGAGGACACCCACGACCGCGAGCAGGATCAGCCCCACGAGGATCTGCGTGCCCTGGGTGCCGCGCAGCAGGCGGAGCAGCTGGTAGAGGACGAAGGCGACCACGGCGACGTCGATCACCTCGATCACCCCGAGGTGGCGGATGACCTCGATGAACTGGGTCCAGAACTGGTTCAGGTCCTGGATCATGTGGCCGTCCCGAAAAGCTGAGCCAGCAGCGCCATCTGCGCGTACAGGCGGTTTCCGGCCTGCTGGAAGACGACCGAGCGCGGGCCGTCGATCACCTCGTCGGTGACCTCATCGCCGCGATGGGCCGGGAGGCAGTGCATGAAGACCGCCCGCGGGGCGGCATCCATAACCGCGCGGTTCACCTGGTAAGGCCGGAAAATCTCGCGGCGGCTCTGCTGTTCCTTCTCCTGTCCCATGGATGCCCAGACGTCTGTGTAGATAGCTGTCGCGTCGTCGAATGTCTCGATCCGGCCGGTCAACGTGACCCGCGGGATGCCTGAGTCGATGCTACTCGCGCGCTCGAGCACGGCGGACTTCGGCTCGTAGCCGGCGGGGCTGACCACGGTCAAAGCGAAGCCCCCCAGCGCGCAAGCCTCGATCAGCGAGGTGGCGATGTTGTTGCCGTCGCCGATGTAGACGACGTGCTGCCGGGCCAGGTCGCCCGCAACCTCCTCCAGGGTCATGAGGTCGGCCAGCACCTGGCAGGGGTGGGAGCGGTCGGTGAGGCCGTTGATCACCGGCTTCTCGGAGGCCGAGGCCAGCTCGACCAGGTCCTCATGCCTGCGCATGCGGGCGACGATGCCGTCCACGTAACGGTCGAGCACCCGCGCGGCGTCGCCGACCGTCTCCCTCACGCCGAGCTGGACGTCCTGCTCCGAAAGGGTCGTGGTCGTGCCACCGAGCCGTCCGATGCCAACCTCGAACGAGACGCGGGTCCGGTGGGACGGCTTCTGGAACAGCATGGCGACGTGGCAGCCTTCCAGCGGCCGCTCCCGCCAGCTCCCCCTCTTGATCGAATGGGCGAGGTCGAGCACGCGGCGCAGCTCCTCGCGGTCGAGGTCGGCGACGTCGAGGAAATCCCGGCCCTGCATGGCTCGTTTGGCCGTTCGCACAGGAGCGATCATGATCGCTCAGACGCAGCCGCTAAGCGCCCCCGTTGCGAGGGTCGAAGGGTGATCGGCGGTATGGGCGGGCGCTCCACCGCCTGGGCCGCGAAGAACCGAGGAGTTTCGGATCCGGGTCACTAAAGGCGGGGTTCGCTCAGCTCACCGGCCACCACCGGTGAGATCGCCAGGTCGCGGACGGAATCGAACTCCGGCAGGCGGCCGCGCAGCTTCGGGTCGTCCCGCAGGCGGAGGATCAGGTCGCGGCAGGCCGTCGGAGCGAGGCCGAAAAGGGCGGGCTTGAAGACCAGCGGCGCCTCCTTCTTGAGGTGGATCGTCAGCCGGTCGGTGAGCCGCACTTCGGGCCAGGCGGCGGGCACGGCGAGGGTGATCGTCTCCATGAGCGTCCAGGGCGCGCGCATCTCGTGGTTGCCGTGGATGACGACGAGCCGGTCGCGGAAGAGGGCCAGCTTGCCGGCGGGCCAGCGCTGGAGCTGCAAACCGGCCCAGGCCGCGAGGCCCACGCCTCCGAGCGCCCCGGCGCCAAGCGGCAGGCCCGCCACCGCGCCGGCCGGGAGCGTGAAGGCGACCGCGGCCAGGGCTCCGAAAACGATCGCCGCCGCGACGCCGACCAGGCCCATGGTCAGGATCGGCCGGCGCGATCGCACGTAGATCAAGCTCGCCCCACCACCTTGTAGTGTATTCCCGAACATGGACGTCATCGCCGAGCGCGCCTCGATCGACGCGGCGGTGTCCGGCAAGACCGTCTGCACGCTCTTCGCGGACGCCGTGTCGAGGTGGGGCGACCGCGACGCGCTGCACTGGAAGGACGACGGTTCCTGGCGCTCGCTGACCTGGCGCGACTACCGCGACGAGGTCGCCGCCGTGGCCCTTGCCCTGCGCTCGCTGGGGTTCGGCGCGGGCCAGTTCGGCCTGATCATGGCCCGCAACGTGCCCGAGCACATGATCGCCGACCTCGGCATCGTCCACGCGGGCGGCGCGGCGATCAGCGTCTACAACACGCTCGCCCCCGAGCAGGTCGAGTACATGGCCAACCACTCGGAGGCGACCGTCGCGTTCGTCGAGGACGAGGGATTCCTCGGCAAGTTCCAGGCCATCCGCGAGCGGACGCCTCACCTGCGGACCATCGTGCTCGTGCACGGCGAGGCGCCAGAGGGCGTGATGACCTGGGATTCGCTCCTCGCGCGGGGGCGGGAGCTTTACTCGGCCGAGCCCTCCGCGTTCGAGAAGTCGTGGCGGGCGGTTGGACCGGAGGACACCGTCTCGCTGATCTACACATCGGGCACCACAGGACCTCCCAAGGGCGTCGTCTACTCCCACAACAACATCACCTGGACGCTGGAATCGATCCGGCGCTTCTACGAGCTCGAGCCCCAGACACTGGTGAGCTACCTTCCCCTGGCCCACGTCGCCGAGAGGTTCACCTCGCAGTGGGGCGGCATCTACAACGGCCACGACGTCTGGCTCTGCCCGGATCCGAACCAGCTGCTTCCCTTCCTGCTCGAGGCGCGACCGACCTACTTCGTCGGGGTGCCGCGCGTGTGGGAGAAGCTCATGGCGGGCCTCCAGGCCGGCATCGCGGCCGAGCCTGACGACGCGAAGCGACAGATGGCGCAGGGCGCTGTGTCCGCCGCCATCTCGGCCTACCGCCTGCGCCGCGACGGCAAGCCCGTGCCACCGGAGCTGGCCGCCGGCGTCGAGCGGGCCCAGCCGCTGTTCACGCTGCTCCGCTCGAAGGTCGGCCTCGACCGGTGCGACACCGCGGTCACCTCGACCGCGCCCTGTCGCCCCGAGGTCCACGAGTTCTGGGCCGCCCTCGGATTGCCCCTGTACGAGGTCTGGGGCATGAGCGAGCTGACCGGTCCGGCCACTGCCGTACCGCACGACGACCACCGGGCGCCGTCGGTCGGCAAGGCGCTTCCAGGGGTCGAGGTGCGCCTCGGCGAAGACGGCGAGCTGCTGGTGCGCGGCGGGAACGTGATGGTCGGGTACTACAAGGAGCCCGCCAAGACGGCCGAGATCATCGATGCGGAAGGCTGGGTGCACAGCGGCGACATCGCCGAGCCGGGCCTCAACGGCCAGTTCCGGATCATCGACCGCAAGAAGGAGCTCATCATCACGTCGGCGGGCAAGAACATCTCGCCGGCGAACCTGGAGTCGCTGGCCAAGTCGAGCCCGATCATCGGCCAGGCCGTGGCGGTCGGCGACGGCCGCAACTTCATCTCGGTGCTCCTCGTGCTCGATCCCCAGGTGGCGCCCGCCTGGGCGAGGGCGCGCGGCATCGCCGCCGCTTCCATGGCGGAGCTCGCCGACCACCCCGCGGTGATCGACGAGATCAGACGAGCCCTGTCGGTCGCCAACTCGCACCTTTCGCGGGTCGAGCAGTTCAAGCGCTTCACCGTCCTCCCCACCGACTGGTCGCCGGAATCCGAGGAGCTCACGCCGACGCTGAAGCTCAAGCGGAGGGTCATCCACAGCAAGTACCAGCCGCAGATCGACGCGATGTACGCGGAGCCGGCCGGCGGCCACGCCGTCGACCCGGCGCGCGAGGACGGCTAGCCGGCCTTCTTCGCGGCGACGGGCCTCGATCTGGGCGCCGGATGGAACCCCATCACGGCCTCGGTGAACAGGCGGGTGGCCAGCCGGCTCTTGGGCTCGCCGGTGCGCGAGGCGAGCTTGCTCAGCCGATCCACCACCCGCGGCTCAACGTTGAGCCGGTACAGCTGCTTGACCACAGTTGTTTTTTCTGTCACGAAATCTGCCTCCCGGTTTGGTTTCGTGAGTCATTCTCGGGCGCTCGATCCGGGCCGCCAACCCAGGTTGTTAAGGGCGCGGTCTCAAGTTATGTTTGCTGGGCGGTTGATGTTGAAAGACACGTGGCTGGGGGTGCGCCTGCTGGTCCTTGGCGCGCTGGTCGTGGTCCTCATGGTGATGTTCTTCTCGGCCGGCCTGGACCACCGCCTGAGCAACGAGAGCTACTCCACGTCGCAGCTCAGCCTGACCCTGCGGTCATCGTCGCCGGGGCAGCAGGTCGGCCTGCTCCGAGCCACCGCCTATGGGCTGGTGGGAAGCTGGTTCGGCGCTCCGCCCGTCTATCAGCCCCCCGCCATCGCCGGCACCGACATCCAGTACTTCGACGTGAAGGGCACGACCCAGGACGACCTCATCGCGAGCCTGGACGGCGCGGACATCTGCCAGAAGTACGGGCCGTGCGCGGTGGATCCATCAAACCCCGGCACGACCGCCTGGGGGCTGCAGTGGGAGACCTCCGTGAGCAGCAGCTTCAACTGCGCAACACCGGCCGCGACGACAGTCATCTACACCGAGCACATCCTGCTGCCGAGGTGGAAGCCACCCCCGATGGGAGGCGTCGAGATCTCGGTCGTCGAGCGCTGGAACGCGCTGCTCAAGAGCATCTATGTCCACGAGGCGGGCCACGTCGCGATCTCCGTGCAAGACATCAGGGCGCTCAACGACCAGGCCCGCCGCCTGCCGAGCTGCACGGCCGTCTACGCCTTCTGGAACGACCCCCACATCTTCGACAAGCTCGACGCGGACCAGCTCGCCTACCACGCGCGCCTTCGGGCCGACTGCCGGCCAGAGATCGGCTGCATACCCGCCGGCTGGATGGGTTGGTAGAGAGCTCGAGAGTGAGCTCGAACCCTGGTCAGGGACCAAACTCATGACCGAGGTCCTCAGGCCGGTGCGGATCGAAGTGATGACGCTCGGCGAGGCGTGGACCGCGATCGCGGCGGCGATTCTGGCGGGCGGTGTCGTCGGGAGCTGGGACGGAATGCCCATCGTCGAGGTGTTCCGCGCGACGCTCGACGTGCGTTCACCGAGCGTGGACGACCCGATCATTGCCCAGCACGGCGATGCCGAGCGCCTGGCCTGGATGCACGCGAACTTTACCGACCACTCGCGAGTGGCGGAACTCGGGGACTCCGACAGCTACGCCACGCGCCTCTACGACTACGCCCACGCCGGCCACGACCAGATCCGCTGGGCGATCGACCGACTGGCCGCCAATCCAGCGGCGCGCGACGCGACGGTCACGACGCTCCAGCCGCTGACCGACACCAGCTACGTCCCGTGCGTCAGCCTGCTCGACTTCTGGCTCGTCAAGGGCCTGGTGCAGCTCGCCGTGTACGCTCACTCGATCGACTTCGGTACGAAGGGATACGCGAATCTGGTCGAGCTCGCGGCGCTGCAAACTCACGTGGCCGGCGAGCTCGGGGCGGGGGTCGGAACGCTGACGATGACGGTCAAGTCGGCCCACATCTATCAGACCGAGCTTGGCCTGATGCGACGCATCATCGCGGCGACACGGGGTTAGGCGGCGGCCGGCTGAGAGGCCGGTCCGCCGCCGCGTCCAGCTGCCCGTTTATGTGATCTGCGTCGAGCAGTACTGCGCGAATCCGCTTGTCGTGTTGACGCAGCTCCTCGTCTGCTGGAACTGGTCGGCCCCGCCGAAGTCGTTGGCCGTGACGGGGTAATCGCCTCCGAATGTGAAGGCCTTGTCCGTCCCGTTGTAGGCATAGAACGGGTACGTGCAGAAAGGCTTGCCGTAGTTGGCGGCGCCGCAGTCGGCGTTGACCTCGGCCTTGCCGCCGAAGTCGCTGACGACCGCGAAGTGTTCGGCGGTGCTTCCGCCACCGAACTTCACGCCCTTGATCTGCAGCGGCTGGAACTTCGACCAGGTCGGCACGTCGTAAGAGAAGCACGGGTTCTTCCCGGTCTCCCCGGGGAGGCAGAACTGGCCAGCCGGGTTGGTGTAGTCGCCCGTGTGGCCGATCTCCCAGACGAGTGAGTTCGGCGCGTCGTTGACGAGGCCCCAGGCCAGCGCGTTGCCGAGCGTCTGCGTGTCGAAGGCCGGCATCAGCGGACCGTCGATCTTGCTGTTCAGGACGATCGTGCCGGCGTGGCCGGTCGTGAGGTCGGTGACCGTGATGTGCATTCCGTCCTGGGCCGGCGTCACGTACTGGTGGTCGGTGATCGTGTCGCCCGCGTGCATCGTGAGCGGACCGCCCGTCCCCGAGTCGGTCAGCATCGCGTTGAAGGCCGCGGACTCGGAGTGACCCGTCGGCGAGACCTCCCACACCGGCGAGCATGCGGTGTACGTGTTCATCGAGAAGCTGACGTTGAAGCCGCCTCGCGCCGTGCAGCCCGTCGTGATGCTGTTCGGGTAGAACTGAAGCTCCAGGAACGCCTGGCCGAAGAGGCTGTGCGGGTCGGTCACTGTGCCGCCGATCCAGAAGGTCGGGCCGACGGCGTCGACGTTCACAGTGCCATCGGTCGGCAGGACGATCGTCCACGTCAGGTCCTTCGCGGAACCGGTGCGGCTCGACAGCGGGTCGATCTCAGGCTCGTCGTGGCCGGTGCAACCGGCCGTGTACCAGACGACGTCCTGGGGATGATGCGCGATGCACGTCGCCTGGGAATTGGCGCTCGACCCCGAGGCTTCGACCCCGAGCGCGAACGGCCCCAGCGCCAGGGCGCAGAGGCTGGCTGACAAACCGCCGGCAGCTGTGGCGAACTTCCACCTACCCACTCGCGTCTCCACCTCCGAATCTTCAAGCGGCTGAAGGGACCAGGCTGAAGGCAGCCCGCCGAGTGTAGCCCCGGGCGGGCGGTTCAGACAACTAGCCATGGACGTCCCCTCCGGACCGTGGGCCAGCTCCATCCTGCCCACCTCGCCGGGAGACGAGTTACGAGAGTAAGGACGCGACCTGGTCGATGCTCGCGGCCGGCACGCCGGCGGCTTCGAGGTAGCCGGCGACGCCGCCCCAGTTCCGCCGCAGGTGATCGAGGACGCCGAGGATCCGTTCCGGCGGGCAGCGGAGCTCGTCGCGCATCGACTCCTTTCTTTCCGGTGCCGCTTCCGAGATCCACCGATCGTACTTGGCCGCCAGCTGCACGTCGGTCTCCGCGAAATCGGCACCGATGTGCTCGTCTGGCACGCCGGCGAGCGAGAGGAGCATCGCGGCGACAAGTCCTGTCCTGTCCTTGCCCGCGAAGCAGTGGAACAGGACCGCGCCGTCGGCCTCGGCGACAGCGTTGAACACGTCCCGAAACGCCTCACTCCGGCGCTCGAGCATCATGAGATAGCGCTCGAACATGTCCGCGGCCTCGCCGAGCCGGCGCATGTTGGCGTCGTCGACGATCGCGACATTGACGTAGGCGGGGCCGCCGGGGTCACGGAACGGGTTCGGGGCCGCGGCGACCTCCGAGGGGCTCCGCAGGTCGACGACCTTCGCGATGCCGTAGGCGTCCATGGCCTCCCGGCCTGACGCATTCAGGTGCCCGACGTGGTCGGAGCGGACCAGGACGCGCGAGCGCGTGAGGCCACCCCGGCGCGGCAGGCCACCAAGATCCCTGGTGTTGGCGCAGTCTGGCCAGTCGAGGCGCCTGGTTACCGCTTCGTGTACTGCGGGGCCTTCCTGGCTCTCTTCAGTCCGTACTTCTTGCGTTCCTTCATCCGAGCGTCCCGCGTGAGCAGGCCTGCCTTCTTCAGCGACGGCCGCAGGTCTGGGTCGTAACTGATCAGGGCGCGGGCGATGCCATGCGCGATCGCTCCCGCCTGCCCGCTCGTGCCTCCGCCCGCGACCTTGATGCTGATGTCGAACTTGCGCTGCGTGCTGGTCACACGAAGCGGCGCGAGCGCCGCCATCTCGAGCACGCGGCGGCCGAGGTACGCCAGGGGGTCCTTGTCGTTGACCAGGACCCTGCCCTCTCCAGGCTGGATCCGCACGCGGGCGATCGCGTTCTTGCGCCGCCCGGTGCCGCGGTTGAACGTCTCAGCCAATCTTGATCTCTCCCTTGGCGTCGAAGGTGATGACCTTCGGCTTCTGCGCCTGGTGGCCGTGATCCGGTCCGGCGTAGACGCGGAGCCGTGTGAGCATATCCGCCCCGAGGGTGTTGCGCTGCAGCATGCCGCGCACCGCGGTCGTGATGGGGAACGTCGGGTCCAGGTCCTGCGCCTTCTGGAGGGTCCGCGTGCGAAGGCCGCCGGGATACCCGGTGTAGCGCGTGTAGACCTTGCCGCCGAGCTTGGCGCCCGTGACCTTCACCTTGGCCGCGTTGATCACGACGACGTGGTCACCGGTGTTCAGGTGGGGGGTGAAGGTGGGCTTGTGCTTGCCGCGCAGGATCCTGGCCACTCCTGACGCCAGGCGGCCCAAAACCTGGTCCGTGGCATCGACCACGTACCAGTCCGATCTGAGATCCGCTGTTTTAGCCGTCCAGGTTTTCTGCTTGCTCATTTCTTCAAAGGGTTCCTAGTAAATCACTTCCACCAGAGTCAGGCCCCGCGCGGGGGCCGTGCGCGGCGCCCTGCGGCGGTCGCGCGCGCGAAGGACCTCTCCCACCCATTCCGGCGGCCGCCGGCCCAGGCCCACCTCGGCCAGGGCGCCGGCGATGCTCCGCACGAGACCGCGGAGGAAGCCTTCGCCGACCAGCTCCAGCTCGACGAACTTGCCACGCCGCGCGACGGTCGCCGAGCGCATCTCGCGCACACGCGACGCCGCGGGCTCGGAGGCCGAGCAGTAGCTGGTCCAGTCGTGCTTGCCGGTGAGCGCTCTCGCCGCTCGGGACATCGCGGCCACGTCCAGGGGGCCGCGCACGTGCCAGCACCGGCTCCGCTCCAGCGCGGCCCGGGCCTCGCGGTCGAGGTAGCGGTACCTGTAGCGGCGCCGGCGCGCCGAGTAGCGGGAGTGGAAGTCGTCAGGCACGACCTCCGCGGACAGCACCGCCACGTCCTCCGGCACCCTCGCGTTGAGGGCCGCCATCAGCCGGCGCGGCGACATCCGCCCATCGGTATGGAAGTTCGCAACCTGGCCTTCGGCGTGGGCGCCGGCGTCGGTCCGGCCCGCGGCGTAGACGGTGTGGTCCACGCCCGTGATCTCACGCAGGGCCCGCTTCAGCTCGGCTTCGACGGTCCGGCCATGCGCCTGCTGCTGCCAGCCCGCGAATTCCGTCCCGTCGTACTCCAGCACGACTTTGATATTCACTTTTTAGAGCGCGGATGAGGACGGCTGTCCTGCCCCGCGGTACCCCCCCTTCTCCCCCGCACAACGCCAGGAGAATCGAAGGGCACGCTATGTGACGGCCGGAATGAATCCGGCCTTGGCACCACGCCTTTGTTCAATTGTCAGTCGACGAGTTCGATGATCACCATCGGCGCGGCGTCGCCCAGGCGAGGGCCCTTGTGGATGATCCGCGTGTAGCCGCCCGGCCGCTCCGCCAGGCGCGGCATCAGGTTGGAGAAGAGCCGCTCCACCACCTCGGGCTTGGACACCTCTTCGCTCACGCGGCGGCGGGCGTTGACGTCCTGGTCCTTGGCGGTCGTGATCAGCCGTTCGACCCAGCGCCGCAGCTCCTTCGCCTTGGCCTCGGTGGTCGTGATCCGGCCCGTCTCGAGCAGCGACGTGCACAGGTTGCGCATCAGCGCCTTGCGTGCATTGGTGTCGCGGTTGAAGCGGCGGCCGCTCTTCTGATGTCGCAACCCTTCCCCTAGCTGCGCAGGACCGTGCCCATCTCTTCGGGCTTGATGAAGCCTTTCTCGACCAGCTTCTCCTTGATCTCGTCGAGCGACTTGCGGCCGAAGTTGCGCAGTGCGAGCAGCTCCTCCTCACGCTTCTGGAGCAGCTGACCCACGGTCTGGATCTCGTTGGCCTTGAGGCAGTTGAAGGCGCGCACCGAGAGGTCCAGCTCCTCGATCGGCGTGTCCATCAGCCGGTTCTGCCCGGTCTTCTCGCCGCGGCGCTCGTCCTCGCCCTGCTTGATCCGGTCGCCGAAGCTGACGAAGAGCCTCAGGTGCTGCGTGAACAGGTCGGCCGCGTGGCTCACCGCCTCTTCCGGCGACATGGTGCCGTCGGTCCAGACCTCCATGATCAGCCGGTCGTAGTCGGTGGACTGCCCGACGCGCGTCTTCTCCACGGTGAAGTTGGCCTTCTCGACCGGCGAGAAGATGGCGTCGATCGGGATGACCCCGATCGGCTGGCCCTCGCGCTTGTTGCGCTCGGCCGGCACGTAGCCCTTGCCGCGCTCCACGTTGAGCTCCATGCGCAGGTGGCCCTTCGAGGCCAGGGTGCAGATGTAGAGGTCCGGGTTCACGATCTCGACGTCCGAGGTGGCCTGGATGTGCGACGCGCGCACCTCGGCCGGCCCCTTGACGTCGAGCAGCAGCGTGACGGGGTCCTCGGTGAAGCTCTTGAGGCAGAGCTTCTTGAGGTTGAGGATGACCTCGGTCACGTCCTCCTTCACGTGCGGGATCGCGGTGAACTCGTGCGCGACGCCGTCGATCTGGATCGAGGTCACGGCCGCGCCCCACAGCGAGGAGAGCAGCACACGCCGAAGCGTGTTGCCGAGGGTCGTGCCGAATCCAGGGTCGAGCGGCTCGATGTCGAACTTGCCGTAGTTCGCGCTCGTCTCGAGCTTGCGGACCTGTGGGGTCACAGTCATCTGGGTGTCAATTGCCAACTTGGGTGCTTTACCTCCGTCCCTTTTACCGAGAGTAGAACTCGACGATCAGCTGCTCCTCGACCCCGGACTCCATCTCATGTCGGTCAGGCCGGGCGAGGATCTTGGCGGACTTCTCGTCCGCGTTGAATGAAAGCCACGACGGCACCGGACGAACCTTCGAGGCGTCCAGCACCACGTCGAACACGCCGTCGCTGCCCTTTACCTTGAGCTCGTCGCCGGGCTTCACCTGGTACGACGGCACGTTGACCGTCTTCCCGTTGACCTCGAAGTGGCGGTGCGACACAAGCTGCCGTGCCTGCTTGCGCGAGGAGCCCAGCCCGAGCCGGTAGACGACGTTGTCCAGGCGGAGCTCGAGGTGGCGGAGCAGGTTGATACCCGTTACGCCAGGCTCGGTGGTCGCCTGGTCGAAATAGTTGCGGAACTGCTTCTCGAGCAAGCCGTAGATGCGGCGCGCCTTCTGCTTCGCGCGCAGCTGCAGGCCGTAGTCGGACGTCTTGCGCTTGCGCGCCTGGCCGTGCATGCCGGGCGCGAACGCGCGGCGCTCGATGGCGCACTTCGGCGTGTAGCAGCGCTCGCCTTTCAGGTAGAGCTTGGCGCCCTCACGGCGGCAGAAGCGGCAGACAGGGCCGCTGTAGTTCGCCATCAGTGGGCTCCTACGCGTCCGAAGGAGACCACCATCACACTCGCCTCCGCTTGGGCGGGCGGCAGCCGTTGTGCGGGATCGGAGTCACGTCCGTGATCGCGCTCACCTCCAGGCCGGTGGCCTGCAGGGAGCGGATCGCCGCCTCGCGGCCCGCGCCCGGCCCGCGGACGAAGACCTCGATCGAGCGCATGCCGTGCTCGAGCGCCTTCTTCGCTGTCGACTCGGCGGTCTGCTGGGCCGCGAACGGCGTCGACTTCCGGCTTCCCTTGAAGCCCTGGCCGCCGGCCGAGCCCCAGGCGATGACGTTTCCGTCGATGTCGCTGATCGAGATGATCGTGTTGTTGAACGTGCTCTGGATGTGCGCCTGCCCCGCGACCACGTTCTTGCGCTCGCGGCGGCGGGTGCGGACTACCTTCTTCTGCTTGGTCATTACTTCCCGGCCTTGACCTTCTTCTTGCCGGCGACGGCGCGCTTCGGACCACGCCGGCTGCGCGCGTTGGTGCGCGTGCGCTGGCCGCGCACGGGAAGGCCGCGGCGATGGCGCATGCCGCGGTACGAGCCGATCTCGGTCAGCCGCTTGATGTTGGTCGCGACCTCACGGCGGAGGTCACCCTCGATGAGGATGTCCTTGGCCGTCGCCATGCGGTCGATGACCTGGCGAAGGCGGCCGACCTCCTCTTCGCTGAGGTCCTTCGTCCGCTTCTCGGATTCGATGTTCGCCATCTTCACGATCTTCTGGGCGGTCGTGTTCCCGATGCCGTGGATGTAGGTCAAGGCGATGACCGTGCGCTTCTGCGGGGGTATGTCGACGCCGGCGATTCTCGCCATTTAGCTCCCTACCCTTGCCTTTGCTTGTGCTTCGGCGTCTTGGAGCAGATCACGCGGACCACCCCGTTGCGCTTGATCACCTTGCAGCTCGGACACATCTTCTTGACCGACGGACGTACTTTCATCTCCAAATCTCTCGAATCCGCCCTCGCGACCTGTCGCTCTCCGACAGCTCGACCCCCACCTTGTCCCCGGCGAGGAGCCGGGTGAAATGGGTGCCTGCGCGATCGGCGACGTGGGCGAGGACCTTCGCCCCGTTCTCGAGCTCAACCCGGTAGACGCCGTTGGGAAGAGGCTCCACCACGACCCCCTTCACGAGTGGGGGGCGTTGGGGCACGAACGGCGATTGTACCAAACTCGGTCGGGCTCTCAGTCGAGGGCTCCCTTCGTGAGCACGACGGGCCCCTTTTCTGTGATAGCGACGGTGTGCTCAAAGTAGGCCGACAGGGAGCCGTCTGCCGTGCAGATCGTCCAGTTGTCCGGCTTCATGTAAACCTCGTAGGAGCCGGCGTTGACCATGGGCTCGATGGCGAGCGTCATGCCGGGCTTGAGCCTGGGCAGGTCGCCGGGCTTGCCGAAGTTGGGGACCTGGGGGTCCTCGTGCATCTGTCGCCCGATGCCGTGGCCGACGAACTGCCTGATCACCGAGAAGCCGGCCGCCTCGACGTGCCTCTGGATGGCTGACGAGATGTCGCCCAGGTAGCCGCCCGGCCGGGCCTTGTCGATGCCCACGTAAAGGGCCTCCTCGGTGACCTTGAGCAGGCGCGCGGCCTCGGGGGTGATCCTGCCCACCCCGACCGTGATGCCGACGTCCGCCCAGAAGCCTTCCAGGATCAGGCCCAGGTCGAGACTGACCAGGTCGCCCTCTGCGATCTTGCGGTTGCCCGGGATGCCGTGGACCGCCTCGTCGTTGAGCGACACGCAGATCGAGCGAGGGAAGCCGTGGTAGCCGAGGAAGCCTGGGGTGGCGCCGCCCTCGCGGATCAAGCGGTCGGCGATCCGGTCGAGCTCGATCGTCCTGACGCCGGGGCGGCAGGCCTCCTCGAGCGGGGGCAGCACGGACGCGAGCAGGCTGCCCGCGCGGGCCATGAGGTCGATCTCGTGGGCGGTTTTGAGGTTGATCATCGTTTCGTCGTCTTTGCCTTCACGGCCCCGTCCCCGGGCTGCGCCGGGAACTTGCCGTTCACGGCGGTCAGCACCTGGCGGCTTATGTCTTCGATTGTGCCCCGTCCGTCGATCTCGGAAACCAGGTCCTCCACACGGTAGTGGTCGAGGACTGGCACCGTCTTCTCGAGGTAGATCTCGATCCGCGGCTTGACCGCCTCCGGCTTGTCGTCCTCGCGCTGGACCAGCGGGCTCCCGTCGGCTTCGCAGCCCCGCGTAGCGGGAGGGTAGGTGCGCTGGCAGACCGGGCAGACGAGCCGGCCCGAGAGGCGGTGCAGCAGCTCATCGACGGGCACCCTGAGGTAGATCACCCCGTCGAGCCGTTTGCCAAGCTCGGCCATCAGGAGGTCGAGCGCCCGGGCCTGCGGAACCGTGCGCGGAAAGCCGTCGATGATGAAGCCGGGCTCGCAGTCGGGCCGCCGCAGCCGGTTGCGGATCATGCCGATCATGATCTCGTCGGACACGTACTGGCCCGCCGCGAGGATGGGCTGCGCCTGGAGGCCCAGCGGCGTGCCGGCCTGGATCTCGGCCCGGAGCATGTCGCCGGTGGCGATGTGCGGGATGCCGAATTTCTGGCGCAGCATGGTGGCCTGCGTCCCCTTGCCGCTGCCGGGGGCGCCGTAGAGGAGCAGGTTCATCGGGCCCCATCCCTCAGCCTTCCCCATGAAAGGGGAAGGGCGGTGCCGGCCGTCACCTGATGAATCCGCGGTACTGGCGCATGACCAGCTGCGTCTGCAGCTGCTTCATCGTGTCGAGCGCGACGCCGACCACGATCAGGATGGCCGTGCCTCCCAGGTACATCTGCTGCCGGTTGATGCCTGAGATGGTGGCCGTCCCGATCGGCAGGATGACGGTGATGAACCCCAGGAAGATGGCCCCGACGAACGTCACGCGGTTCATGACCGCGCCGAGATAGTCCGCGGTCGGACGTCCCGGGCGGATTCCCGGGATGAAGCTTGAATACCGTTTGAGGTTCTCGGACACGTCGTGCACGTCGAACGTGATCGCCGTGTAGAAGTACGTGAACCCGAACGTGAAGGCGAAGTAGAGCGCGTTGTAGGCGACCGCCATCGGGATGTTTGGCGTGTCGGGCGCGAAGTTGCCCCTGATCCAGGCCGCGGCCTTGTAGTACCACGTGTCGGTCGGGGCGCCGGTGAAGTAGTTGGCCAGGATCGTGGGCAGGAACATGACCGAGATGGCGAAGATGATCGGGATCACGCCGGCGTGGTTGACCCGTAGGGGCAAAAAGCTGGCCCGGCTGCTCACGGTCTTCGCGCCGCCCGCGACGCGCTGCGCCGATTGTATGGGTATCTTCCGCACCGCCTGCTGGACCTCGATGATGACCGCGGTCATGACCAGCGCGATCAGGGCGAAGATGATGAAGGGCACGTAGTCGGCGAGCCCGCCGCCGGTGGTGCGCGCGTTGAACACCTGGGAGATGCCCTGCGGGCCGCGGCCGATGATGCCGGCGAAGATGATCAGCGAGACACCGTTGCCGATGCCGTACTCGGTGATCAGCTCGCCGAACCACATCAGCATCACGGTGCCGGCGGTCAGGACCAGGATGATCTGCAGGCGCTGGAACCAGTCCAGCGCCGGGAGGATCTGCGGGCTGGTGTTCTGGAAGAGGACTGTGAATCCGTATGCCTGTCCGGCGCCGAGGGCGACTGTCAGGTAGCGGCTCCAGCGCGTGATCCGGCGGCGCCCCGCCTCGCCTTCCTTGGAGATCTCCTTGATCCGCTCGGAGATCACCGTCATGAGCTGCATGATGATGGTGGCGTTGATGTAGGGGTTCATGCCCATGGCGACCACCGAGAAGCGGGACAGGCCGCCGCCGGAGAAAAGGTCGAGCAGCCCGAGCAGGGCCTGCTGGTTGAACAGCGTGGCCAGCGCGTGACGGTCGGCGCCGGGCACCGCGATGTTGGCGAAGAACCGGAAGATGACCAGGATCCCGCCGGTGAACAGGATCTTGTTCCGCAGCTCGGGCAGCCGGATGGCGTTGATCAGCGCCTCGAGAAGGTTCATGGGCTAGGCCTCTGTCGGAGAGCTGCTCTCCTCAGCTTTCGGTTGACTATCAGCTTTCAGTTTTTTCGAGCGCTTCGGGCCACGCTTTCTCGGCTCACCCAGTACCTTCACGCTCCCACCCCTCTTTTCGATCGCTTCGCGGGCGCTGTTGCTGAAGGAGTGCGCCTCGACGGTCAGCTTACGCTGCAGGCCCCCGGCGCCCAAAACCTTGATCTCCTCGCCCGGCTTGACGAGGCCCGCCTCGAGCAGCGCGGCCGCGTCGACCTTCGTCCCGTCGGCGAAGCGGCTGAGCTTGGAGAGGTTGACCACGGAGTAGATCTTCTTGAAGGGGTTCTTGAAGCCGGGCAGCTTCGGGATGCGCTGCGCCAGCGGCATCTGGCCGCCCTCGAAGCCGAGGCGGAAGCCTTCGCTGCGGGCGTTCTGCCCCTTCTGGCCACGACCCGAGGTCTTGCCCCGGCCGGAGCCCGTGCCGCGGCCGACGCGTCGCGCCTTGCGGTGCGCCCCGGCTGCCGGCTTGAGGTCGTGGAGCTGCATGTGCTTGTTACTTGCCTCGCTGGTGCTTCTTGTCCGAGCGGGAGCGCCAGATCTTGTAGCGGCTCCGCTTCGGCCTGACGAACGGCTCGCCCTCGACCGCGACGAGGAAGTTGACCGCCTTGAGCATGCCGCGCACGGCCGGGTTGTCCGGCAGCTCGCGGGTCTGGTTCATCTTGCGGAAGCCGAGCGACTCGACGGTGGCGCGGATCGACGGGGAGGCGCCGATCGGACTCTTCTTCAAAGTCGCCTTCAGGGTTTCACCCACCGCCGCTCCGGCCTTTCGGGCCACCTCCCCACCGGGTGGGGAGGGATTCGATCTCTCAGGCATCAGGCCTTCGCCTCGGCGCCGTTGGACTTCGATTCGGCGCCGCGGTAAGCAGCGGCCAGGCGCTTGCCGACGATCTGCTCGACCTCTTTGCCGCGCAGCTCGGCGACCTGCTGCGCGGTCTTGAGCTGCTGCAGCGCGGCCAGCGTCGCGCGCACGGTGTTGATCGGGTTGTTCGTGCCGTGTGACTTGGTGAGGATGTCCTTGATCCCAGCGGTCTCGATCACCGCGCGCATCGCGCCGCCGGAGATGACACCCGTGCCGGGCGCGGCGGGCTTGAGCATGATCCGGGCGGCGCCCCACTTGAGGCGGACCTCGTGGGGAATCGTGGTCCCGACCATCGGGACGGTGATCATGTTGCGCTTGGCGACCTCCATGCCCTTGCGGATCGCCTCGGTCACCTCGCGCGCCTTGCCGATGCCCGCGCCGACGCGGCCGTTCATGTCGCCGACCACGATCAGCGCGCTGAACGAGAACTTGCGGCCGCCCTTGACGACCTTGGCCACGCGGTTAACGCGAACGACGCGGTCGGCGAGCTC
>Ga0209580_10000525_pt1 | contig 20629 bp, 21 predicted proteins | sample Coa_R1_5_FD_187153 | JGI IMG/M metagenome (GOLD analysis project Ga0209580, IMG submission 187153) | Surface soil microbial communities from Centralia Pennsylvania, which are recovering from an underground coalmine fire - Coalmine... | ecosystem: Environmental > Terrestrial > Soil >... | reverse complement strand
TCACCACCATCGGCCGTAAATAAGAGTGAATCTGTGAAGCCTGCATTTTGCAGAGCATCGTGAATCCGCTTCACGTATACCTTGTCGCTGCCGAAAGAGCCGTATTCGTTCTCCACCTGGACGGCCAGAATGGGCCCGCCGCGCGCGAGTTGCAGAGGGGCAAGTTCCTGACCGAGTCGCTTCAGCCAGCGTTCCGCTGGACCCATGAATTTATCGTCGGTACGGAGAAGAATATTGGGATCGGCAAACAGCCACGCCGGAAAGCCGCCGAGATCCCACTCCGCGCAGGAGTACGGCCCGGGACGCAGAATCACGTAGAGTCCTTCTTCCTGCGCCATGCGTATGAATGCCGCGACGTCAAGCATCCCTGTGAAGTCGTAGACACCCGGTTTAGGCTCGTGCGCGTTCCAGAAAACGTAGGTGGAAATCGTGTTTACGCCCATGGCCCGCGCCTTTTTCAAACGGTCGCGCCAGTATTCGCGCGGGATGCGAGCGTAGTGCATCTCGCCGGATATGATCTGGAAGGGCTTGCCGTCGAGCACAAACTGGTCGCTTTCGATGCCGAACTTATGGGCACCCGGGGGCGCCGAATCTTGTGCGGATGACCAGCAACAAAAAAGAAATATGGCACTGACGAGAGTGAGAATTCGAGAGTTCATGGATGATGTCACTCTCCTGTGATGTGACCGAGCCCGGCCTTCCTTGCTAGACTCTCTCTTCTACATCACTTTGCCAATTCACGCCATGCGCGCTGCGATTCTCTTTGCCATCGTCATCCTTGTGAGCTCGGCTACCGAGATTTCTGCCCAAACCCTGCCAGCGCCAAAAGCAATCACGGATCCCAAGCAGATTGCCTCCAAGCCCAACGCGCAGGTGGAGCCGCGCGGCCTGACCATCGAGAAGCTCTTCATGACGCGGCAGATCGGGCGTCCAACGTGGTCGCCCGACGGCAAGAGCATCGCCTTCATCTCGAACATGAGTGGGCGAAACAACCTGTGGGTCGTCCCGGCTGATGGAGGCTTCCCTTCTCAACTCACGGTCAGTGACCAGCGGCAGACCGCGCCGACGTGGTCACCCGACGGCAAATGGATCGCCTACCAATCGGATTACGATGGTGATGAGCAGTGGGATATTTTTCTGGTCTCGCCGAAGACTGGCAAAGTCGTGAACCTGACGCAGACGCGCGAGATTGCGGAGACCGCTCCGACGTGGTCACCTGACGCGCGTTATCTCGCGTATGAAGTGAAACCGAAGACCTCCGCGGCCGTCGAGATCGATATTTACGACATGGTGATGCGTGAGGTGAAGCATCTCACGACGAACACGCCGCAGGATAAACGCAACTCGAATCCCATCTGGTCGAAGGATGGGACGTTCATCGTTTACACGCAGGAGCAGGCCAAGGGAACGGACTCCAACATCTTCATTGCGGACGTGGCGACCGGTCGAAGCACATTGTTGACACCGCATGACGGAGAGCAACTGTTTTTCGCGAACGACATTTCGCCGGATGGAAGGCACGTCCTACTGACGTCGAACGCGGCCAGCGGTTACGAGAACACCGGTCTCGTCGATGTAGCTACCAAAAAAGTAATGTGGCTGACCAAAGATAAGTGGGAGATCCGCGGCGGTGAGTTTTCTCCCGACGGCAAGCACATCACCTTCAGCGCCAACGTCGACGGCAACGAAGACATCTACCTCTACGATCTCGCAACCGGCAAATCGACTGCACTGCCGATTCCTAAAGGTGTCAACGAGCCTGCAGGCGGCCATTCCGCTTTCAGCGCTGATGGCACTCGCCTGCTCTACTATCACAACGGACCGACCGCGCCCGGCGATCTCTGGATCTATCACCTCGCTACCGGCAACTCGCAGCAGATCACTCATTCGCTGGTCGGCGGTATTCGCTCCGAAGATATGGTTGAGCCTTATCTCGTTCACTATCCGAGCCGCGACGGCAAGTGGACCGTCTCCGCGTTCCTCTACGTGCCGTTCAACATGGCGCGCAATGGGCAGAATGCGGCGATCGTGTACATCCATGGAGGCCCGACGTCGCAGTCCATGAATTCCTTCAACCGCTTCGTGCAGTTCGCGGCGAATCAGGGATACATGGTGCTCGCACCCAACTACCGCGGGTCAACGGGATACGGCAAGGAATTTCAACAGGCTAATCTGTTCGATATGGGTGGCGGCGATCTGCAGGACGTGCTGGGGGGCGTGGATTGGATCAAGCAAACCGGCCATCTTGATCCCAAAAAGATTGCCGTCATGGGCGGCAGCTACGGCGGCTATCTGAGCATGATGGCTGTCACCAAAGCCCCAGACGTCTGGGCTGCGGCCGTTCCCATCGTGCCCTTCGTCAACTGGTTCACCGAAATCGAGAATGAAGATCCGGTACTGCGGGAAAGCGATCTTGCCACCATGGGCGATCTCGTCAAGAACAAGGCACTCTACCAAGACAGGTCGCCGATCAACTTCATCGATCAAGTGAAAGTACCGCTGCTGCTGCTGGCGGGCGGACACGATCCGCGTTGTCCGAAATCAGAAACGCAGCAGGTGGTCGACGCCATCAAGAAGCGCGGCGGCACCATCGACTACAAGGTTTACGAGAATGAAGGCCACGGTTTCGCGCGCGTCGAGAACCAAATTGACGCCTACAAGCGTGTCGCCGACTTCCTTCTGGCGCACGTGGTTCCCGCTGATTGCAGTTGTTCGCTCAACGAGTAGACGTAATGTCGATGAGTTTTCTCTGCGTTCTCTGCGGCAGAGTAAGAATTGCAACTCGGGATTAGCCCTTCTCATTCGTTACGGTGGTAATGAGTCGTCGTTTTTCACAACCCAGTTCGACCGAAGTTCGTATACACTCCCTCCACCGCAAGAAAACAAGTCCTTCCTGAAAGACCGTCGTGCATCTGTGTCGTGCGGGCGGAGCATGCGCAAGAAATAAATTTGAGGGGCGTTTTACATGATTCTGCTAAAGGCAGGGAGAAGTGTGCTCGCCGCCGCAGCACTGATGTGCTTCGTCGTAGGAGCATTGGCGCAAGTCCCAACATCCAAGCACGTCATCCTGGTGATCAATGAGAACACCAGCTACAACGAAGTAATGGCCAACATGCCTTGGCTCACGGGCCAAGGCAATACCCACGGCTACGCAACAAATTATCTGTCCGACAACGGCGGCTCGCTGCTGGACTATCTCTGGCTCGCTTCGGGCAGTTGCCATTCGAAAGCGAACTGTACACTGCCCTCGGGCACGCACGATTTCAACTGCAATGGAAACGATTGCTATTATCCCGGGACAGCCACGACGGACGCGATTACCGACGACAACATTTTCCGCGAAATGAACAATCACGGCATTTCTTGGAAGGTCTACGCACAGTCCTACGCGAAGGCCGGCGGAACTCCCACCACTCCCGACAATCACAATGGCACCGCCTACTACCGCCGCCACAATGGCGCTACGTGGTACAGCGACATCCTGAACAACACTAACGGATCGGCGAGCCGCATCGTCGATCTCTCGCAGCTCGCCACCGATCTCTTGAAAAACACCCTCCCCCGCTTCATGATCATCGTGCCTGACGGGAATCATGACGCCCATGATTGCCCCGTCGGCATATCGAGCTGCACCACCGGCCAGAAGTTGGCTGCTGCAGATACGTTTCTCAGCAACACGCTCGGCCCCATCCTCGCCACCTCAGACTTTCTGCCTGGAGGCGATGGCTTGGCGATCGTCACCTTCGATGAATGCGGAGGCGGCACGAACGCTGGTTGTGGAGCGTCGGTCTATACGGCGCTGATTGGCCCGAAAGTCACGCCCCACACGGTTTCCGGAACCGGGTACAAACACGAAAACACGTTGCGCACCATGCTCGATAGCCTGGGAATCAGAAGCTATCCCGGCGCTTCGGCCGCAGCGGTCGACATGTCTGACTTCTTCAGCACCGGCGGGATCAAGCCCCATGTGATCGTCAGCGATCCCGCAAGCGGCTCGACGATGAGCTCTCCGGTGCCGATCCAGGCAACGGCGCAGGCGAGCCCCGGCCACTCCGTTGCAGGTTGGTGGATCTATGTCGACAATGTAGGCGCATATAAAGCCGGCGCAGTCTCAGCCATCAACCCTAAAGTCGGCATGAGCACAGGGACACACAAAGTCGTGGTTCGTGCATGGGACTCCTCCGGGAACTTCGGCGACCAGACGCTTACCCTGACCGTGAATGCGACCAAACCGGCGGTGAAGATCGTAACGCCGTCGAACAACGCAACTGCCGGGTCGCCGCTAAATCTGCGAGCTTCCGCGACACCTTCGAGCGGACAAACGGTCACCGGATGGTGGGTCTACGTGGATAGCAAAGCGACTTACAAGGGCGGTGCCACTACGTCGATCAACACCAATCTGAGAATGTTAACCGGCAAACACAATGTTGTCGTACGCGCGTGGGATACGTCGGGGAACTACGGCGATCACACCATCGCGGTAACGATCAACTAGGCCTTGCGGCGGTGAGGAGCTCCGCCTTCATCGCCGCAAGGCCGGCATTCTCTAGGTATCGTGGGGAACCATCACCCACGCGCGGCGTTTGCAGCTGCGGTAGCCGTCCCTCTCCGCGCGGCTACTGCAGCCGGGCATCGACTGGACCGCGTGAAGCTTGGGGTGGCTGCTTGCCCATCGATCGTACGTTCTATCGCAACGGCAGCAGCATTTCTGATGCCGCACGCTGTGGCGGCGAGACGCCGCCATCACGGCCGGCAGGATGCCGGCGCTGCGGCACCCAAGCTACTGCTTTTGTCTCGAGGTGAATACGGTCCACGGACCGGCCTTCATGTCTCGCAGCAGGGGCTTCTGCCATGAGTACTCCGGATGGTGCTCGAGGAAGGGCTCGGCCAGGAAATCTGCGCCGCAGGGGTGCCCCGCCCGCGCCACGAAGCTCATCTTGGCCGCCATGGCGCTGTCGGCTGCTTTGCCCTGGACTGCACCGCCCGGGTTGTACGCGCCCCACTCCCATTCCTTGACTCCTCGCGAAGAAGTGTCGACATGTCCGCACAGCCCGCGTTCATTCGCTTGATCTTTCTTTTCGAAGGTATCGACGTGATCCGAGAGGAACTGTTGCGCCATCGTGACGTCGATTTTTCCTTTCGCTTCCTTCATCAAATCCTTCCACCGCGCGTGCCGTGCGTTGGGAGATGACGAGGTGTCGTTCGGATCGAACGTCGTCTCTTCTTTAATGACTTTCGGATCCCGGGCAAAGTTCGAGCTGACAAAATATCCGTCTTTCGTGCGCCATACCGGCGTATTCTTCAGCCCTAACTCCAGGTACGCGATCTCTCCCGTCTTGCGATCGCCAATCAGCCAGTCGTTGGCATATCCGCCGTTGTTCCCTTCCTTAATGATGCGCACATAATCGTCGATGCTGTTGGCGTACTGCAGCGCCTTGCGAGCCCGCATGAATTCCGGCTTTCCGTTGGGATCCCATCCCTCGAATTGAGTGATGGTCGTCTCGGTGATCATCATCCCGGCCGAGGTCACGCCGAAGTCGTCGTCACTTGCGATCACTCCCGGAAACCCGTCCATCAGGATGCGGTTCCCATGCTCTGGCTGGATGTCCAAGATGACGACCCAGCGCTCGCCTGCCAGATAGCTTGTCCAATTGTTGTGGGCGATGACGATCTGGTGATCTTTCGTCATGCTGCCCGTCGCGATAAACGCGCTGCAATTTCCGGGGGCCTTCAGCTTGGGATTCTCCGCCGACTTATTCTGCTTGTTCAACCACGGCAGATAGTAGTCCGGCACCTCCTCAAAAGCATTCAGCGCGACGATGTCCCATACGTCCAGATCGACGCCGTGCGCCTTCACGCCATCGGCAATGCCCTGCAATTCCTGCTGGTACTCGGCATCGATGTGCGGCCACAGCATCTGGCGCGCGGTGGTGCGGAAGAATTCCCAATCGCGCTGCGATTGATGCGTGTCGAACAGCTTGATGGCCTCGAATGCATCCTGGATTTCGGGGGCAAGCAGATACCCGTGCTGATAGCCAACGTCCGACGGCGATCCTTCCAGATGAAGGTACGTCCATCCGCCTTGCTGAAAGCGGTAGGCCTTCTTAAGGCGGGCATCAGGCCGAGTGGCTGCAACAGCCGCGCAGCTGACGAGACAGATCAAACCGCAGACCAATGCACGAACGAATCTGTTCCCCATGGGTCCCTCAAGAAAACGCCGTTTTAAGTGCCGCAACATTTTAGCTGATATCCGAGCACGTCAGCCCAGACAAACTCTTGTCTTTCCGAGCGAAGCGAGGAATCTGCTCTCGCTGGAGTCGCGATGCTGCACGGGACAACAGATTCCTCACGGCTGTGCCGCTCGGAATGACAAGAGCTTTTAAGCAATAGTTGATAGTTAGCTGTAGTGACGAGTCACTCCGGACTCAGATATTCGTCCGTTGCTCTGGGTACCGGCTGAGAAACCAACACGGCAGCAACCCCGAATGCGGAAATAGAGCCTTCACGCAGGTCTCCGGCGCCGGTGGATCAAAGATGAATTGCGTCTTTCCGTTCTTCTGCTGCACGGCGTAGGAACGACGCACCACCACCGAGCCGTAAGGATTGCGCCGGGCGGCGATCCGCAGGCGAAACAAGCCGAGGTCGACTCCGAAGGTCAGAATGGCTGCCCCCATCCCGCATACAACCATACCCACAAAGATTCGCCTGAGCCGCTCCCTGAGTTTGGCCGCTGTCAGCGCCACGGGCCCTGATTATATGCCCTGAAATAAGGCGGGGCGCCGCAGCAATCACACGGGCCTGCGGACCCGCAGCGTTCGCGCACACCTTCGTCCCTGTTGACTGGAATCGTTGACAATTCCCCTTTCGACAGGCAAACTACCGCATTCGCCGGGAATCTCATGTGGCGAGCGTCTGGAGACGGGATTGCGGCTTTCTCCCTTCCAGGTCGTATACTCGTACTTCACTTCGTTCATGGCTATGACCGAGCAACGGGTGTCTTATACGCTCGACTCCTCGTTGGAGACGATTGACAACGCTGAAGAGAAAGCTACCCGTTTTGCTACCGAACTTGGCTTTGGCGACGACGAAGTCATGCAGATTTCCATGGCGGTGCGGGAAGGCGCGGTCAACGCCGTACTTCACGGCAACGCCTATGCCCCGGATAAGAAAGTGACCCTGGCCTTCGAGCGCACCGGCAGCGAATTAGTCATTACCATCCGGGACCAGGGCAAAGGGATGGACCTGAGCAAGATTCCCAACCCCCTGGCGCCGGAAAATTTGCTCAAGACTTCTGGGCGCGGCATTTTTCTGATGCGCTCTTTTATGGATGTAGTCGAAATTCGCCCGTCCTCGACGGGCACCGAACTCAAACTGATCAAGCACGTCCACGGGACAACCGCGGGCGGCAAGGAGGCTTCCCAGTGACAATGAAGGTTGGTAGTCGGCAGGTCGACGGGGTCACCATTGTGGACTGCAGCGGTCGCATCACGCTCGGCGAAGGCAGCGTCATTCTTCGCGACACGGTCCGCGACCTGCTCTCGAAGGGCAACAAGAAGATCGTGCTGAACCTGGCCGACGTGAACTACATCGATAGCTCCGGTATCGGCGAACTGGTCAGCGCCTTCACCACGACCAAGAACCAGGGCGGCGAGCTGAAGCTGCTGAACCTTACCAAGAAGGTCAACGATCTCCTTCAGATCACCAAGCTTTACACGGTGTTCGATGTGAAGGACGACGAAGCCTCCGCCGTGAAGTCATTCAAGTAATACTTTAACTATCATTCGAGCCCCATTTCTCGCGTCTGCAAGCGCGAGGAATGGGGAACTCAGAATTGTTGAGTATTGATTTTAGATTGTTGATTGAAAGGCCAAAGTACAGCTGGCGGCTGACTCATTCGCTGGGTTCCATTCCAGAACGATCCCTGAAATAAATCCTGCCGCATCACAGACGGTGGCTGCGCCTGCTTCCTAGAATGACCGTATGCTTCTCTGGAACGCAGCAGTCATCGATGCACGTGTAGGACGGACGCCTTCGTCCGTCCGGCCGGGCGAAGCTCGGCAGCGCGATCCCATGCTCTACGCAGGCTTACGACTCACGCCGCGCTGGTTCCATTCTTGTTCGCCGTCCCCTCCTCCCGCGCCGCCGACTGCATCCCCATTCACCAAGCCGGCCAGCACATAGGCGAAACCAGGTGTGTCACCGGAAAAGTGTTCCGCGTTAAAGTCGGCGTCAAAGGCGTCCATTTCCTGGATTTTTGTGAAGATGCGATGCCATGTCCTTTCACCGTCGTCGTCTTCTCAAACGACCTGAAAGATGTCGGCGACGTCCGCCGCCTCGCTGGACACACCATCGAGATCCGCGGTGCCCAGAAAGGCCTACGACGGCCGCCCCGAAATCATTCTCAGCCGCATCAGCCAGATCGAAGGCGGAGCCACCATGATCCCCTCGCTACCCAAGAACTACGACGCGGAAAACCGCGGCCACTTCAGCGCCGGACGATTACGTCCAACGAAAAAGCCCACCAAGACGAAGGCCAAGCCGAGCACCACCGTGACGTTTGGCAATGATGTGGAGGGCGATGACCCGCATTCGCCCCTTCGGGTCGGGTGATTGTAAGCCCCATTGCGTTAAGCCCAGTCCGGCAATCGAAGGTGTGGTAGCTCATAAACCCAAGGCCTTCACTTGCTCCTCGGTCTCGTAGCCGAGCCAGTGTGCGACCTCGTGCCAAACCACGCGTTTTACTTCGGTCCGCAAGTCTCCCTTTGAACACCGCAGAATGGGACCACGAAAAACGAAGATCAAATCGGGGGCATACTGCAATTGGGCGAAAGAGCGTTTTGTCCTGAATGTGCCGCTGTACAACCCCAACAGCTCAGTTCCACGGCGCCATTTCCTTTTCTTCGATATCTCGTTCAGAACGTCTGCTGGAGGTTCGTCTAACACTTGAATGCCGGGAAAATCTGGCAGGTCTCTGACCTTCTTGGGTAGCGTGCTGTAGGCCCACTCCACAAGGTCCTCGAATCTTTCCGAATTTGTGGTGTCGGCCATAAGGCCAACTGTACCACCAGGATATGCTTCCTCCCGCTCGCCCGTTCACACCATCCCTTTGCGCAACTCCTCTAGCGGATACTTTGTCCCTCGCCACACGATCCCGTCATTTGTTAGCGTCACGAACATTGAGCGCAGCAGTGTGTAGATGAACAGCATCGTGCTTACCGGGTGCAGCAAAACGTAATACGGCGGCACCGACGAACGCCACGACATCCCGACGTAGATCATCAGAAGCGACCCCAGGGCGACCGCGAACGGCAACCGCGCCCATCCGTGCGCCAGCAAAATCCCGAGGAAGGGCCCGAGATTGATGAACGCCAGCCCAAAGGCGGAGAGCAGCGTGCGCCAGGATTGAAAGGAGAGTACGGCAAAGAAATTCTTGGTCAGATTGTTGACGATGCCGAATGCACCGCGTCCCCAGCGGATCGAGATCAAATCGCCGCCGAAGACATTGCGCTGCGCGAACCCCGCAGTCTTGACGACCTTACCCAACTTCATGTCGTCAAGCACTTCCATGCGCAGCGCCTCGTAGGTTCCAACGGAATCATAGACACGCCGTCGCACCAGGTTGAACGCGCCCACGCCCATGTGATCGTCGGTGCTCGGGTCGGCTACCTTCCACGGACGATGGCCGAACATGAACATTGTCTGGAAGAACGCGATCATCATGTACTCGCCGGGCCGCTTCATGATCATGCGGGGGAACAGCACCACGTGATCAGCAGGCTCGGCTTCAGCGTAAGCCAGCGCCCGCCGCAGTGAGTCCGGCCTGAACATCACATCCGCGTCGGTGAAGAGCAGCCAGTCGCCCGAAGCCTGATTCGCGGCCGTCCACATGGCATGAGTTTTACCCAACCATCCAGGAGGCAATTCGGTGTGATGAATGACGCGTAACTCACGAGACCGAGGGTGCCCCACTTCTCCCTGGCTTTGGGAGAAGTGGGGATTTTGACCCTTAATGGGAGCACCATACATCTCTACCGCGACCAGCTCCATAATCTCGCCCGTCTGATCGGTGGAGCGATCGTTCACCGCAATCACTTCATAGTTGTCGTAGTCGAGCGCGAGCAAGGTCCGAAGCGCCTGCTCGATTGTTTCTTCTTCGTTACGCGCAGGTACGATGATGGAGACGCGAGGATTGCCGGAAGGCAGCACCGGATTGCGGTCCCACTCGGAGCGGGAAACGTCGGCCACGGAAGGCATGCCTAGCGCAGCATCGACGATGCGGGAAAACCAGGCCAGTCCAAGAATGGCTCCCGCAATCCAGTAAACATAATCCATTCCGCTTAAGTCTTCCCTACCGCGACGGACACGCCGTCTGTCACCGGCGGCGCAAACTTCATGCCATAAAACAGTATCGCAGAAGAGAGAGCGATGGCGACGACCGGAGCGAGGAAAGCAAGCTGCAATGAATAATGATCGGATACATAGCCAATCAACGACGCGGAAGGCACATCTCCCAGCAGATGAAAGATGAAAATATTGACGGCCAGCGCCATCGCTCGAATATGCGGCCCCACCGAGTTGATGATGGCGGCGTTCAGCGGGCCTGTGTTCAACAGCAGAAGGAATTCTGCCACCAGGATGCCCACGATCATGCGATTGCCATACGCGTGCAAGGCTACCCACATCGCCGGTATCCCCAGACCGAGACTGACCGCCGAGACCAGATAGTGAGCGGCTCGGGTCCGTCGCAGCAGAAAGTCGGATATCCATCCACCGGCCAGGGATGCAACCAGACCATTCGCTCCGATGCTTAAGCCAAAAAATATTCCTGCTTGCCCGAGCGTATAGCCTCGCGCACGATGCAGGAAAGTTGGCATCCAGACTTGAAGCCCGCCCAAGGCGAAGGTCATCATCGCCATGCCGAGGGTCGCCGTCAGAAACGCAGGATTCCTCGCCAGCCCCTTCAACGTGTCGCGATCCGGTGTCTTTTCGTGAGGGTCAAACTGCCCCAGCGGAGGTTCAGGGATGAAGAGCAACAACAGTGCCAGCACAAAGCCAGGTGCGGCGCCCACATAAAATGGCGCGCGCCATCCGTACGCCGGTCCCATCAAACCGCCGAGAATATATCCCAGCGCCGTTCCGACGGGGATTGCCAGATAAAATACGCCCATCACGCGTCCGCGCTGGCTCTCCGGAAACATGTCCGCAACGAATGTCGGGGACAGGATGACAAAACTCGCTTCCCCAATTCCAACCAGAGTGTGGCGGATCACTAGTCCCGTGAAATCGTACGTGACCGCCGTCAGAAGAGTCGCCGCGCTCCAGATGAGCGCACCGACTACGATCACCGACTTGCGTGAGAAGCGGACTGACAGCGGACCCATGAAGGGAGCCGCGCACATATAAAAAACGAAGAACACACTGGTCAGGACGCCAAAGGCCGTGTCGCTGCGATGAAATTCCGCCTTGAGAAGGTCCTGCACCGCGAAGAGTACCGAACGATCGATGTAGTTCAGCAGGTTCAGCGCGGTGAGCAGCGCGAGCGCAAGCTTCGGGTAAGTCTTCGGAGGGGTCACGGTCGAGCGAATATAACACGAGCAGGAAACGACGAGGCCGTTCGTGAGTCCCAAGCCGCACCAAGAGCCTTAACCCACGAAGGACACTAAGATACACGAAGGAAAATCTCGTAATGACTTCCTTCGTGCTCCTTCGTGTCCTTTGTGGTTATTGCTTTTTCGGTCTCGGCCACCGCGCCACAATCGTTGTTGAAATCCCACCCCTCGGACGAAATTCTCCCCGCACCTCGGCCCACACCGGCTTCGCCCACTTCACCACATCTTCCAGCACCCGGTTGACGATGTTCTCCTGAAAGATTCCCAGATTGCGGTAGCTTTGCAAATACTCCTTCAACGACTTCAATTCCAGGCAATGCTTGTCAGGCATGTAATGAATCTTTAGTGCTCCAAAATCCGGCAACCCCGTTTTCGGGCATACCGATGTGAACTCCGGATCATCGACAACGATTTCGTATCCCGGAAACTGGTTGGGCCAGGTCTCAATCTCAGGAAACTTGGCGTCAAGGCCGGCAGCCGCGTGCTCCGGCGTGTAACGAGGCGATTTCGGCATGTTTGCTATTGTAGCGGCACTACTCGTAGAGACGTAGCTTGCTACGTCTCTGCCCGCGGCGCGACAAGGCCAACCGACGGACTACGAACGGCGTCTTCGTGCAGCCGCGAACCCTCTCCCCGCATCAAAGGAAGTACCGTGGCTGGTGCGCTTGTTTGTACTGTCGCAGCCAGTGGGATGGTAAATTACTGCTTACAGAAGTTCCTGCCGCACCCTGAAAGACAACAGGTTGGCGTTGAATAACAACTCGGAAACGCCGTCCCCGCGGCGGTGGATATGGATCGCGTCCGCACTCGTTCTCTTTCTCCTCATCGTTTATTCGTATCTCCACCAGACCCCGGTGAAAGTGCATGCGATTACGGTGAAGCGCGGCTCAATCCGCAGCTTGGTTTCGACCAATGGCAAGGTCGAGCCTGTCCAGAACTTCGAGGCTCACGCGCCGATCGCCACCACCGTAAAACGTCTGTTGGTGAAGGAAGGCGATCATGTCCGCAAAGGACAACTGCTGCTGGAGCTGGATGATTCCGATATCCGCTCCCAGGCCGCTCGCGCCCAGGCGCAAATCAAAGCCGCGCAGGCTAATCTCGCAGCCACAAAAAATAGCGGCACGCAGGAAGAATTAATCACCCTGAGCACTCAACTGATCAAGGCCCGCAATGCGCGTGACGTCGCGCAGCGCAATCTTGAGGCCTACCGCCGTCTGCAGCAGCAAGGCGCTGCATCTCCGGGCGAAGTTCGTCAGGCGGAAGAGACCCTGCAAAGCGCCCAAGCCGACGTGAGCTTGCTCGAACAAAAGCAAAATGACCGCTATTCCCCGCCCGAGATCGCCCGCACGGTGGCCCAGGCTGCCGAGGCTCAGGCAGCCTATGAAGACGCTGTCGATGCACTCAGCAAGTCTAGCAGGCGCGCTCCCTTCGACGGCACCGTCTATTCCCTTCCCGTGAAGCAAGGCACGTTCGTTCAAACTGGCGACCTGCTCCTGCAGGAAGCCGACCTTTCGAAGGTGCTAGTGCGGGCTTTTGTCGATGAACCCGACATCGGCCGCCTGCAGATCGGCCAGCGTGTCGAAGCCACATGGGATGCAGTCCCCGGCCGCATCTGGACGGGCACCGTCAGCAGCGTGCCTTCCACCGTCAAGCCTCGCGGAAACAGGAATGTGGGCGAGACTACCTGCCTGATCGACAATCAGGATTTACGCCTGCTGCCCAACATCAACCTGGGTGTGACGATTGTTGTCGCCGAGCACAACAACGTGCTGACGCTGCAGCGCGACGCCATGCACATCGACGACAGCGAGCCTTACGTTTTCAAAATCGTTGGCGATCGCATCAAACACCAGAATATTCAGTTCTCGCTGCAGAATCTGACTCGCGTCGAAATTACCTCCGGCCTATCCGAAGGTGACCAGGTTGCATTGCCGGCCGACGAAATGAAACCACTCGTCGATGGCGCGTCTGCGAAGGTTGTGCCCTGATTTATGCGTGGATCCTGGATCTCTTCCCTTGTGGGCTCCTTTCTCCTGTTGATGGGCGCTTCTCACGGAGCATCGCCCCAGGAGTTGCTCGCCTCGGGCCACGTCGATGAGGCGGTCCTAGTGTTGGAGCAGCAGGTGCGGCAAGTTCCCAACGATGCGTCCGGCTACAACCTGCTTTGCCGCGCCTATTTCATGATGGAAGAATGGGATCGGGGGATCGCCAATTGCGAACACGCTCGCAATCTCGATCCGCAAAACAGCCTCCACTATCTCTGGCTCGGTCGCAACTATGGCGAGAAGGCTGACCGGGCCGGATTCCTTTCGGCCGCCGGATTGGCAAAAAAAGTTCGCACCTCGTTTGAGCGCGCGGTTGAATTGGCTCCCAACGACTGGGAGGCGCGCACCGTTCTCGGGGAGTTTTACCTGGAGGCTCCAGGCATTGTCGGCGGCGGGAAGGATAAAGCTCGCGAACAGGCGAACGCCTTAATGCCGCTGAAGCCGGGCATGGCGTATTGGCTTCTCGGCCGGATCGCGGAAAAAAACAAAGACATGGCGGATGCCGAACTCGAGTATCGTTCCGGCATCGCGGCCACGCACTCCGGTGCGCGCGCCTGGCTCGAACTCGCCATATTCTTTCGTCATGCCAACCGTCTCGATGACATGGAAAAGGCGCTGCGCGAGGTCGAGAACGCACCAGTGGATCACCATGAAGCTCTGATGGACGGCGCCAGCCTGCTAATGCGCACGGGCCGCGACCCGGCACTGGGAATTCGCCTGCTCCGACGTTATTTCTCGACTGGTCCGGTGGAAGAAGGCCCGGCCTTCAAGGCGCACGAGTACTGGGGTCAGTTACTCGAACGGCAAGGCGACCATCGCGCTGCCGCCCAGGAATACCACGCCGCCCTCGCGCTCTTCCACAACTATCGCCGCGCCGAAGAAGGCCTGAAACGCGTCGAACACTGACTACGATCGGGTGCCCCACCCTTGTCGCGCTTTGTGCGACAGGGTGGGGGTTTTGACTCCCTTGACTACGGACGTCAGCCCCCGTTCTCGTCGTTCACTGGCACGTTTGGTTTTCTTCGAGGCACGAAAGAGTGCGTTCTTCTTCCGTCCGGCATTTAGAATTTCCCGTGCATCCAACTTGTTCATACGACCTGCTGAAAGGGACGCAATGAAACCTGCGAGCCGCGGTGTGCTGACCCTGTTGTGTACTGTTGCAATCGTTTTCTTACCCGCATCTTTACCGGCCGAACCTGTTCCCCTCCGGCGCGTTGTTGAGCTTGCCCTGTCTCACGCCACGAGCGCGGGGATCGCCGCCGCGGACGAACAGCGCGCTGCGGCCGGATACCGCGAACTGCGCGACAGTTACATCCCGCAGCTCTCGACCGGCGCGGGACTCGGCTACTCGCACGGTTTCCCGCTCTCGCTGGAAGGATCGGCCCCGTCGTTGTTCAACATCAATGCTCAATCGGCCTTGCTGAATCCGTCCCTGCGCGAATTTCTAAAGGCGGCCAAGGTCGATACGACGGTCGCATCTTTGAAGACGAAGGATCAGCGCAACCAGATCGTTCAGGACGCGGCACTCAGCTACGCGGAGTTGGCGAAGTGGGAGCAGCGTCTGGCGAAATTGCAGGATACCCAGGCCGACACCAACAAGATGGAAGCCGCCGTGGCCGAGCGCGTCAAAGAAGGCGTCGACAGTGAAGTGGAAGGAACCAAGGCGCGGCTTTCGGCGGCCCGCATTCGCTGGCGTATTGCCGAAGCGCAAGGCGCGGCGGAAGTGTTGCGCGAGCATCTTTCAAAACTCACGGGACTGCCGGCCGCGAGCATTCAAACCGACCCGGACTCGATTCCAGCTCCTCCCACGCCAACTGCAGTAGACGATGCACCGAAGGCGGCGGCCGACTCCAGTCCCGGTGTCCAGGCTGCCGTGGAACATGCCCGCGCGCAATACCTCCGCGCCCAGGGAGAGCATAAAGCGCTATGGCCGAGCGTGGACTTCGCCGCGCAGTATGCCCTCCTCTCAAAATTTAACAACTTCGAGAACTACTACATCCCTTCGAAACCCTGCACTGTAGGCGGCGTCTCTGTGCTCTGCGTGACCAATACGTTCCAGCAGAACAATGCGACCGTGGGCGTGAGCATCCGCTTCCCGCTGTTTAATTCCTCGCAGCGCGCTCGCGCCCAGACCGCCGCCGCGGACGCGCTGAAAGCAAGTAAACAGGCCGAGGCTGCGAAAAATCAGGTTTCAGAAGAAACGCTGCGCCTGCAGCGCTCCCTGGCACAGTTGCAGGCGGCGCGCGATGTGGCCGAACTTGAGGCCGAAATTGCCCAGAAGAATCTGACGGCCGCCCAAACGAAAATCGATGCGGGAACGGCCAACCTGCACGATCTCGACGATGCCCGATCACAGGTGAGCGAGCGTTACATCGTGCTGCAGGACGTAACGTTTGAACTGCAGCGCGCCGAGTTGGGATTGTTGCGTTCGACAGGAGACTTGGAGAAGTGGGCGTTAGGAAAGTAGCGTCGCCCTGTAACCACTGTCATCCTGAGCGCAGTTTTTGTCCGCTGAAGGCGGACGAAAACGGGGTCGAACGATCGCTACCGACTCAACGATACTCGCACCGACTCAACGATCCGTGCATCGAGACACTTCGTGAGCGAAGTCTAAGGTCACCTGCAGCAAGCAGATCCAACTGTGATCCTTCGACTGCGGGACTGGCCTGCTTCGCAGCCCATTCCCTTCGCTCAGGATGACAGCTCCAAACCTGCTACAACTTCCCGCGCAGCATCTTTACCACCTGCCGGATGGCTTTGTCATTTCGCCGGTACCATCGCCACTGACCATGCTTGGTTGCCTCGACCAGTCCGGCCTTCGTCAGAATCGCCATGTGATGCGATATGGTCGGCTGCGAAAGATGGATGCGCTCCTCGATGTCCCCACCGCATAGACAGGACGTATGAACATGTTTAGGCGCCGGCGCCTTGCTCTCTGCGCCTTCTTTCAAGACCAGCAGAATACGACGGCGGGTAGGGTCGGCTATGGCGTGCAGGGTACGGTCCAGCGAAGTCTCAGAGGACATGGAGATTACAGATATCGCGGAAATCGATGGATGTCAATGTACCACTACTTCTTGAGAATCGGGCTGTACCCATCTCCGATCAGCCGAGTGCGCATGGCCTCCGCTTCCTTGGCTTCTCCATAGGGCCCCAGTTGCACGCGAAACAGCTTGTCGGTGGTGGCTTGCGGTGCGACAAACGCTGGATACTCTTTCTTTTTGAGCGCATCCACCAGCGCTTCAGCGTCCTCCTGCTTGCTGACGGCGGCCACCTGCACAAAATATCCGGAAATCGGAAGTGCCGTCGTGGAATCATTGGGGTTTGCCGCAGGAGTTGCAGCTGTAGTTGTCGTCGTGGAATTGGCCGCGGCGGCCGCGGTCGAGTCGGCCTTCGCATCAGCGGGCGCCGTAAGTTCCGGGTTTGCATCTTTCTGCTCGACCGCTTTATAGAAGGTCATCGAAGGGACAGAGTTACCTGTCGATCCGCCATTCGCCTTGGTCGTGTTCGACGAAGTTTGCGGAGTAAGCGCCGCGCTCGCGGTCGTTACCGCCGGCTCCGACTTTCGTCCCAGCGAATACCCCAGCGCGAAAAACAGCGCACATACTCCCACCAGGCCGAAAAACAGCACTAGCAGTTTTCCGGTCCCCAGCGTTATCTCAGTATCTTCCGACGAAGCCATAGTCCCATTCCCCCCACGATGCTCGTGTGGCGACCGGTGCCTTCGCCCGCCTTCCCTGAGCGAAGCCTAAGGGCAGGCCCCGCCCAGCCCGAAGAGCGACGGCACTCATCTCAACTCTCAAACCGCAAATTACGCTGTCTTTGCCGGAGCCGGCTTGTCGCTCTCCGCTTTCCCCAGCAACTTCTGAATCCCCGAGAAGAAGTCCACCGGCACCGGAAACACGACTGTCGTATTCTTCTCGACGCCGATCTCTGTCAGCGTCTGCAGATAGCGCAACTGCACGCTGACCGGTTCGCTCGAAAGTAAGTGTGCTGCATCTACCAGCCGCTGCGCCGCTGAGAACTCGCCTTCGGCGTGAATGATCTTCGACCGCTTCTCGCGCTCGGCCTCAGCCTGCTTCGCCATGGCGCGCAGCATCGACTCCGGCATATCGACCTGCTTGACCTCCACGTTGGTCACTTTCACGCCCCACGGCGACGTATGCGTGTCGAGAATGCTTTGCAGCCGCAGATTGATTTTGTCACGATGGGCCAGTAGTTCGTCCAGTTCCTGTTCGCCCAGGACCGAGCGTAACGTGGTCTGCGCAAACTGCGATGTCTGATAGACGTAATTCGAGACCTCCACGACTGCTTTGCGGGGCTCGATCACGCGCAGAAAGATCACGGCATTCACCTTCAGCGTCACGTTATCGCGGGTGATGATGTCTTGCGGGGGAACTTCAAGAGCCTCTTGCCTTAGTGAAACCCGCACCATGCGATCGATCGGCGAGAAGACCAGAATGACTCCCGGACCTTTGGCCGACGGTAACAAGCGGCCGAGGCGGAAAATCACTCCGCGTTCGTATTCCGCAAGAATCTTGATGGAGCTGAGTAGGTAAATGACAACGATGACGGCGATGATCGTTCCAAAGCCAAAGCCGAATGCTTCCACAAGCGCCTCCACGATCGGGCACGCTACGGCCCTACCGCGGATTGTATAGCAGCCGCGCAGGCGAGGAGAGCAAATTGCAAACGGGAAAGTTGCTTGGCTTGATGCGGGTGGATGCGTCACGCGCGCAGCGTTTCCAAAAGCATTGTCATCCTGAGGCCCGCGTATTTTGCGGGCCGAGGGACCTATGTAACCTCCCGGCACAGTGCATAGGTCCTTCGGCGTAAAAACACGCCTTCAGGATGACGAGTATATTTGGAATACTACTGTGCCTTCGCCATCTGAATCCGGTTGGCGTCGACTTTCACGTCACGCTGAATCTCCATCTCGATGGAGGTTCCAACTGGGAGCTTCACTTCCGGGCCATGCTTCAGCAGCGCCCATGCCACGCCCCCAGCGATTCCCGCAAGGCCGCCAATCCGAGCACCATTCAAGCCTCCCGCGGCAACACCGCCAATGCTGCCGACCGTTCCACCGACGGCCGCGCCTTTGGCCGCATCTTCGACCCGCTTGCTGGTGTCCTTGTCCTGCTGGATTGTTCCTTCCGAGTCCTTCACGCCTTTGTCATCAGCTCCGGGCGTGTTATCGATCGCCCCCGGCAACATCACCGTGTAGCCGCTCGGATAAATCATCGACGTGAAATGAATCAGCAACTCCGCACGCTTCTTGGAGCGGCCGGCATGCTCGGTGTGCATGATCTTGCCCTGGATGTAGGTTCCGGCGGGAATCAGGATGTGATCATTCAATACGAACGGAAACGCGGTCTGGGCGTACACGGGATCGCCTTCGCGCGCGTTCTTGGTAGAGATGGCCTGCGCCAGCAGCAGTGGGACTTTGGTCCCAGACGGGATCACGGCGACGTGGGGATCGGGTGCTTCTTCGAGGCTGGCGGCAGCCGGCGCCGAAGTCATGTCAGCGCTTTTGTCGCTTTGAGGTGCGTTTGTGCTTTGGGGAGGCAGCTTCTCCCTCGTTTGTTCCGTGGACTGCCCAAACGCCATTCCTGAAACCAGCAGCAATGTCAAAATTATGCGCATCCCGCACCTCCAGGACGTCGATCGTATCCCCCAAGCTTACTACGGCTTTAGCCGCTAGGATGCACGATTCCAAGCCCGGAGTTATCCGCTCGAAATGAGGGACCGTGTGGCGCGGGCGCTTCCGCCCGCGAAGGTTTTAGTCACACACCAGAAGCACGGGCTGCGCGAAGGCGGTTACCACGACTCCAGGTAGTAGCGCGGGGCCCGTAAGCCCGAATCGCCCGTTGATGACGTTACGGACTGTTGCAGCAATGCGGTAACTTCCCGATCCAGCGCGTGCAGTTCTTCCTCGCCCAGGCTGGTAAAGCGAAACGGCTGCAGATAGCCCACGCCGCCTCGCATGGGGAACATCATCTCAGCGGTGGCCCGCACACCTCCCGAGCTCAGGTAAATGGTCAAATCCACCCAGGCGCGCTCTTCGAGGTAGACCCCAAGGTCCAGCAATCCCCCTGTGATGGAGAGTTGCCTCAAGGTGGCGGGCAATTGTCGACCGTTCTCCAGCCGAATCACGGCTGAGATGGTCCCACGAAGACTCACGCGCGGGGCTCGTCTTGAAGGGCGGCGTTGAAAGAAATGAGTCATGACATCTTCCAGCAATTCCGTTGGCGCACGGCGCGACTGCTTGCCCAAGCCCAGTGATAGGCCTAGTGCGACAGACTACCGCTGTGCAAATCGGGTTGGACGGCTGCCACGAGCAGGCGGTTCGTCCGGTGCATCATTTTCCAGTCGTATTCGTAAGCCGTTCCACAACCGAGGCATATCTGATAGTGACGTCCGCTGTCATCAATGCGCGGCCAAGAGAAACGGTGTGTACAACCCTGACGAAGGAGCAACTTCAAGAATTTCACGAGCTCACCTGATTCCGGTTCTTCCATTGATCGAGCCAACGGGAGAAAAAGGGTTTATGTTGAACGCCCAGCAATCCTTGCAGCGTGGACAAAAGAATTTTCGGTGGTTGCGACTTGGTCAAAAACGAGTCCACGGCGCGCAGCTTGCTCTTGGGCAACGGTCCGTAGGCCGATAAAAGCATGATCGGGACATGCGAGTTGATGCGCTTGATCTTCTCGGCCACCACGTCCCCGTTCATCCCGGGCATCTGATAGTCGACGACCACTGCATCCACGTTGCGCGAGAGAAACAGCTTCAGGCCTTCATCTCCGCCGCTAGCTTCCAGGACCTCATAGCCGTTCTGCTCGAGCAGCATCTTCCGGCCGATGAGCCCGTTCCAGTGGTCGTCAATGCAGAGAATGGTGGCCTTCGCGCGAGACATGATTTCTAAGATTCCTAATCAGGCCAGAGTGGATTCGTTCAACAACGTCACTTCCCGGCCAG
>Ga0209580_10000524_pt1 | contig 20646 bp, 17 predicted proteins | sample Coa_R1_5_FD_187153 | JGI IMG/M metagenome (GOLD analysis project Ga0209580, IMG submission 187153) | Surface soil microbial communities from Centralia Pennsylvania, which are recovering from an underground coalmine fire - Coalmine... | ecosystem: Environmental > Terrestrial > Soil >... | reverse complement strand
GCATTTTGCCGTATCCCTCGGGGACGCATGCGACCGAGCAAGCGAAGGAAGATTACTTGCAGCGCTGAAAATCCTCGCGAGTGGAAGAAATCTTGAATCGTTCCGTTCAGTACTGGAAAACGCTGCCATGCGCTTGCGTCTGGCCCGGGTGGGATAAGTTCAAAGAAGCTGGACACTGATTGGCTGAGACACTGTCGGCGAATTACCAACAACTGAGGAGCACCATCATCAGCTTCTGGATTCCCGCCAGGGGTGGCGTAATGGATGAAACGGATTGCTCCCGTTAGCCGACAATGCATTACCTTCGTGCCGGAATTACATCGAGAACGCTTTCGCTGCGAGCTCTCGCTTCCTATACTGACACATCTCGATGGAGCGGCTCGCACGTGTGCTGCCACAGGCTGTGACTAGCATAATTCACGCTCTCCTGTGATTTGGCTCGAAAAGAGGCGCATAGTTGTATGGATTCGGTAAATGCCGTAGATTCCGAAGAGCCCCCTCTGTTAGCTGGAATACAGCATACCCACATTTTTAAGACACAGGTGAGAAAGTACATCTCACCCCTTCTGGGCTTTCTCCTGTATTTTGTGCCCTTTCATCCATGTGCGCTCGCGAGTTCCAGATCCCTCCCCATTTCTGAATACGTTCACGATGTCTGGCAAACCGCTGATGGCCTCCCCCAGAATTCCGTACAAGCAATTGCGCAAACTCCCGATGGATATCTCTGGATTGCAACCCAGGAAGGGTTAGTCCGATTCGACGGTATCCGATTTCAGGTTTTTGATCGCAACAGTAATCCGGAACTAGGCAACAACGACATTCGAGCTCTGCGGGTTACGCATGATGGCAGCTTATGGGCCGGCACACTCCTAGGGGACCTAGTGCGGCTAAAGAATGGGAAATTTACTTCCTATACTGCCAATCACGAGCTTGGTGAAAACGCGATCAGTGCGATTTACGAGGATAGGCGCACGGATCTGTGGATCGGAACCCGAGGCGGAGGGTTGTACCGGCTCAGGGACGGACGCTTTAAGTCTTACCAAATGCAAGATGGCCTGGCCAATGACTCGGTTTCCTCGATTGTCGAAGATGGGAATGGCGCATTGTGGATTGGGACCGATGCTGGGCTGAGCATCTTGAGCCGCGGCAACTTCGTAAGACTCGCCGCGATGCGAGGTCTTCCGCACGACATAATTTGGACGGTTTACCGAGATCGACAAGGAACAATTTGGGTTGGTACTGACACCCAGGGGTTGATTCAATATCAGGACGGCAAGTCCAGGGCATACACACTGGAATACGGACTGTCAAGCAATTCCGTTCACGCCGTTCGCGAGGACAATGAGGGCAATCTCTGGGTCGGCACTTCCCGAGGTCTGAGCCGTGTCGCAGCAGGTAAAATTGAGAACTACAGGGCCACAGATGGTCTCTCAGACAGTCTTGTCGAATTTTTGTTCCTGGACCGTGAAGGTAGTTTGTGGATCGGCACCGAGAATATCGGCCTTAATAGGTTACGCAGAGGAAGCGTCGCGAGCCATGGAGCAGCGGAAGGTCTATCGGTGCCTGATGTATGGACCGTCACGCAAGGTGCGTCAGGCGATATTTGGGCTGGTACCGATGGCGGCGGGCTGAACAGATTCGCTAATGGAAAGTTCACGGCCTTTACCACCAAACAAGGGTTGTCCGGTAACACGATAGGCGCACTTTATCCGGCGAAGGACGGAAGCTTATGGGTGGGGACGAATGCGGGACTCGACCGCCTGAAAGATGGAAAGATCACGACCTACACCGCCAAACAGGGACTTCCAGTCCGGCGGGAGAGCTCAGGGTTGGCCCCTTCCGTAGTTGTTAAGGCGATCGCAGAAGACAACCAAGGTAACCTTTGGTTTGGAACCGATGGCGGAGGACTCTGCTTTTTTAAGAATGGGAAGTTCGTCACTTATACGACGAAGAATGGCTTGGCTAGCGATGTTGTCCTCTGGCTGACACCCAGCCGCGCGGGGGGAATTTGGATTGCTACGACCAAAGGCCTGAATAGATTCGACAACGGACAAATCAGCACATTCACCGCGAAAAGCGGGCTTATCAACAGCAGCATTGTAACGATGTATGAGGATGCCGACGGCGTTCTCTGGATCGGCACCGAGGGCGGCTTAAATCGTCTCCAGGACGGAAAATTTACGGCGTACACGACCCGCGACGGGCTATTCGATGACCTTGCCTTTGTAATCCTCGAAGATAGTCACGGCAATTTGTGGATGAGCTGTAATAAGGGCATCTATCGGGTCAGCAAGAAGGAGCTGAATGACTTTGCTAAAGGCCTAATTAAGTCTGTTACATCGGTCTCTTACGGAGTTGCCGATGGCATGAAGAGCAAGGAGTGTGATGGGGCAGTGCAGCCGGCGGGCTGGAGATCTCGTGATGGACAGCTCTGGTTTCCGACGATTCAGGGACTAGTAACCATTGACCCCAACGACTTGCGTCCCAATCCCTACATCCCGACAGTGGCTGTGGAGAAGATCACGGCCGGCGGACTCTCAATCGAGCAGCCTATTGAGCTTCAGCTTCCTGCGGGTCAAAGACAATTGGAATTTCAATTTACCGCTCCAAGTTCTATTTCTCCCGAAAAAATTCAGTTCCGTTACCAGTTAGAAGGATTCGATGATCATTGGGTGGAGGCAGGAACTCGGCGGGTTGCTTATTACACCAACATTCCGCCGGGAAGTTACCGTTTCAAGGTCACTGCTAGCAACAGCGATGGTATATGGAACACTCAGGGCACATCAGTCAAGGTACGCCTTGCACCGTACTTCTACCAGGCAATTTGGTTTTATGTGATTTGCGGTGTTGGCGTGACGTTAGTGATAGCCGCTCTGCACCAGTTTCGCTTACGTGCGCTCAGGCAACGTGAAAGAGTCCTAGCCAGACGAGTGGACGAGCGCACCGCCGAACTTCGACAAGAGATTGCCGAGCGTCAGAGAAGCGAATGGGCGCTGCAACAGACAGAGGAGAAGTACCGCGCGATTTTTGAAGATGCTGTTATCGGAATTTTTCAGGCCACGGAGGATGGTCGTCCACTCAGCATTAATCGAGCCATGGCCCAGATCCATGGATATGATGCTCCAGAGCAGTTTTTGGCGGAGGTCTCAAATTTCTCGAACGAACTGTTCGTGAACCCGAAGCAAATGCAAGAGGTCATGCTCACACTCGAAGAAAAGGGGGTTGTGCGCGATATTGAATTGGAGTTCTATCGAAAAGATCGCAATATAAGGTGGGTGCGCGCGAACATCCGAGCCATACGTAATCCTAACGGCAGACTGGCCGTTATCGAAGGAACAATCGAGGACATCACAGAACGTAAACAAGCTGAAGCACGGGTCCAGTTTCTCGCGTATTACGATGACCTCACGGCTTTGCCAAATCGCAGTCTTCTCCAAGACCGACTTAGCAACGCATTGGCGGCTGCCCGGCGACGGAAAGAAAAGGTCGCGGTGCTGTTCGTGGATCTGGATCGATTCAAAATCATCAACGACTCACTGGGACACTCGGTGGGCGACCTGCTCCTGCGGGAGGCCGCAGAACGACTTAAAAACTGGGCCCGGGCCCAGGACACCGTGGCCCGAATTGGCGGCGACGAATTCGTCATGGTTCTGACCGGAATAAGCGACATGCCCGACGCCGCCATCGCTGCCGAGCGCATCATGGATTCCATGAATGCTGAATTCGTCCTGCAAAACCGCAAATACAATGTCACTTGCAGCATTGGCATCAGCATCTATCCCGAACACGGCACGGACGACGAGACGCTGGTGAAGAATGCGGACGCTGCGATGTATTACGCCAAAGAAAGTGGACGTAATGCGTTCCGTTTTTTTACAGACACGATGAATGCGGAAGTGACGGAACGCCTCAACCTGGAACACAATTTACGATTAGCTCTGGAAAAAGGCGAGCTATTTCTCATGTACCAGCCGCAAATAGAAGCGGCCTCCGGAAACGTCGTGGGACTCGAAGCTCTGATCCGATGGCAACATCCAGAGTTGGGCTTAGTCCCACCAGATAAGTTTATCCGAGTGGCTGAGAATAGCGGTCTGATTCTCCCGATCGGCGAGTGGGTGATCGAGACTGCGTGCTCGGCGGCCAGTGAGTGGCAAAAGCAAGGCCTTGCCGCAGTGCTGGTAGCGGTCAACGTTTCCGCGGTGCAGTTTCGACAAGAGAATTTTTGCGATGTCGTCAGGCGAGCGCTCGAACGCACCGGATTGCCCCCGCAATACCTGGAACTCGAGCTTACAGAAGGTCTCCTGCTCTCGACCGAAGATATGACCCTCCCGCTTCTTCAAAACTTAAAGAGGATGGGGGTGAAACTCGCAATTGACGATTTCGGAACCGGGTATTCCAGCCTGAGTTACTTGCGACAGTTTCCTGTTAACAAGCTAAAAATTGATCGCTCCTTCATTAAGTCGGTGCCTGCGAACCGTGACGAGACAGCCATCACAACCGCGATTATCAGTATGGCCAAAAGCCTAAACCTCAAGGTGACGGCCGAAGGCGTCGAAAACGAAGAGCAAATGTCCTTTTTGCGCTCGCATTATTGTGATGAAATTCAGGGTTACTACTTCAGTAGACCTCTAATGTTCTCAGAAGCTCTGAAAATCGGGCCGCGGCGCTTTGTAAAAGGAAACGCAACAGGCGTCTGATTCCGGGTAGGGATATCGGGATCAATGCCGAGTTGGAACCCGGTGAGCCGCGGCAGCAACAGCAGAGACAGACTATTCCCCCAATGAGAGGAAGCAACTTGGGGCAGACAGTGAACAATCAGTAGGGTCTTTGCCTGGTTGCTTAGAAAAAGCGCATAGTTGCCTAAATATTCTGGACTGTGCAATATTGAGCAGTTCCCGTCCCAGATTCAAAGTACCTTCCCTCATCAGAAGGTTCACTTTGGAGGCAGTATGGCAACTCAGCCAGTACAGCAAGTTGGACCACCCTACCAGCCCGCATCTAGCTCGCCTTTTTGTTGCGACCCGACCTGCAAGTCGTGCAATTTGTTGCGAGACGAGTACAACCGCCTGAAACGCGATAACTGTCTTCAGACTAGCGGCTGATAGTGGTTTTTCGGTTATTTTCGCAGCCCAAAAATAAGCGCACTGTTGTTCCTGCTAGAAGAGGCACTCTATGTCTCCTGCTCGACAAACTAACAGCTCCCGCAAGAAGAGGCGTGCTTTCGACCCCATAGCATTCTTAGCAACCATCGGCGAGGGCAGGAAATCCATGCTCTTCCCGAATAAACACACCATCTTCGCGCAAGGGGATACCGCTGATGCTGTGTTTTACATCCAGACGGGCAAGGTAAAACTCACCGTGGTCTCGAAAACTGGCAAGGAAGCAAGGTCCACAGTTCACTGCTCAACGTAGTTCTGCACGACTAGCCGATCTTGGGAAAGAGATGAAGGCAGCCGCACCGACCCAAGTCGCAGTCGCCAGAGTTTCGACCCTCACATACCTGGCTCATGCGGTTCGCTTTGGTAACAGTGCTCGTAAGGATGTTCCGGACGGATCAGATTTCACTATCAGTTCTCCGCCAAACTGCTGCACGCGCTCTTTCATCCCGCGAATCCCAATACCATACAGCACCGTTCTGCCGTTCCTAGTCCCGGGCCGCGAAGAGGGTGGAAATCCGGCTCCTTGATCAGTGATTTCCAGAAATACTCGGTCCGCATCGGTTTTCAGCTTAACTTCAGCAGTTCGGCTGTGCGAGTGGCGATGCACATTGGTCAGTGACTCCTGGATGACGCGGAAGATGGTGAGTTCCATGTCGCGGGGCAGGCGCTCCATTTCCGGAGGCATTTCGAGCTGCACCTCAATTTCGCTTCGTTGACAAAAACCTTCAACGTACCACTTGAGTGCAGGGGCCAGGCCGGCCTCGTCCAGCAAGGGAGGATGCAAAAGGTAAGACATGGTTCGCAATTGACGCGTCATCTCATCCACCATGGCGGTCGCAGCTTGGATGAGCACCTGCTTTTGCGCCGGATTCTGGGAGCTGGCCATGGTCGCTAAATTCAACTTTAACGTCACCAAGAGCTGTCCGGTACTGTCATGCAATTCCCGAGATATCCGCCGGCGTTCGTCGTCCTGGGCTCGGAGCAGACGCCGTGAGAGATCCTGAATCTCGGAGTTTCTCATCTCCAGTTCCGCGGTCCTCTCCTTTACCCGAGAAGCAAGTTCTTCGTTGATTCTCTTCAGCGCTTCTTTGGCTTTCTCCGCTTCTGCCGCATACTGACGCGATTGTCGCTCAGCATTTCTCAGCCGGAACAGGGCGCGCACCGTCGCCAGGAGTTCCTCGCGATCCAGCGGTTCGGTTAGATAAGCATCCGCTCCTCCTTCCAAACCGCGCACACGATCTTCTGTCTTGGCGAACGAAGCAGAAATGTGAAGAACAGGAATCTGAGCAGTCGCCGGGTCAGCTTTCAGTCTTCGACAAACTTCAAACCCGTTCATGTCGGGCAGGTTAATGTCGAGAGTGATCAGATCGGGGTCTTGACCCGCGAGCACGAGAGCTTCGCGCCCGTTTCGGGCCTCAAGTACGTTGTAACCACCTTCACGAAGAAAACGCACCACCGAGTAGCGTACGGCGTCATTATCGTCGACTGCGAGCACCGTAAAGTCGTTATGATTTGACATTCTGCTCTCTGCCGTGGGTTCCTCGCTCATGTTTGCTGGTGTTTCTGCAGTTCTTCTTGGACGAGCCCGACCAGTTCAGTGAGATCGTCCGGGTGCTCGATGAAGCGCGAAGCGCCGCTGTTCACAGACAATTTCCCGAACTGCTCAGCGGGGTACGTGGCTGAGATATGGATCACTGGTATCTCACGCGTCATGCGGTTGCTCTTCAAACGCCTACAGACGTCAAAGCCCAGCATGTCGGGCAAATTGATGTCCAGGACTACGAGTCCGGGTCTCGACCACGCAAGTTGTAAAGCCTCTCTGCCAGTTCTCGCCTCGATTACATTGAACCCGGCGTGCTGCAAGACACGAGTGATTGCGTAACGATGCTCCTGGTTGTCATCAACATTCAAAATCGTAATGCGTCCCAAAGAACGACCCTGCAAGTTCGCTGCGAGAATCTGCAACAACCGTTCAGGCGCTTCCCCCTTGGTGACAAAGGCATCCACCAGGTGAACGGCTTCTTCTGGCACGTCGTCGGGATACCCGGATAGCATTAAAACCGGGATATTGGACCACCGATCACGGATCCGGCGGGCTACTTCACCACCGTTCATCTCGGGCATGCGGTAGTCGAGAATCACTGCGTCAATTCTCTCCGCGTTTAATAGCGTGAGCCCTTCTTGACCGTTGTTTGCGGTGAAAACGTAATAACCCTCCGCCTCTAACATCATCTTGCGCAACGAGAGACCGGTGCTGTCATCGTCGATGCATAAAACTGTCTTCATTTTCTACCTCTGTTTCCGCTCATGGCCCCTAGCCCGTGCTCGCGAGTTGACTGTTGGCCGTAAGATTACACTTCAATCCAGCTCTTAGAAATACTTCCGCAAAACTCGCAGTCGCCAGTTCACGAGAACTCATGTCGCTCTTAGGGACTATACAAAGAGCGCTGTCCAGCCTTTTTCGGTCTTCCTCGTCGAGAAGTCGGGAGGTGTGCACAACCACGGGGATGTTGATCGTTTCAGGCTCTTGCTTTAGTTGCCGCAGAACCTCAAACCCGTTTAGACCGGGCATTGCCAGGTCAAGAATTACCAGTGCGGGCTTTTGTTCCCGCGCAACGCGCAAGCCTTCTTCGCCAGTAGCCGCCTCAATTAGTCGGTAGCCGCTGTTGCCGAGCACTCCAGCGAGCAAATAGCGCGATGTAGCATCGTCATCGACGATCAATACAGCCTGATCTTTCGCACCAGCAATACCATCCAACTGGTCTAGCAGCCAGCTGCGATCGACCGGCTTAGCATGAAAACCGTCAGCCCCAAGGCTCAGAGCTTTCTGCTGATTGTCCACAACCGTGACTACGTACACCGGAATTCTGCTGGTCTCGGCATCGCTCTTCAGTCGCTGCAGCAGTTCCCACGAGTGTTCGCCCTGCAACAGAACATCGAGTATGACCGCAACAGGGCGAAAGGAATCCAGCGCCTCGGAGGCTTCTTTGATATCTCGTGCCGGAATTACCTGGAATCGGGTGCCCTTCAGGTATTTTTCGTACACGAACATGGCTTCGCGATTGTCTTCCACCACAAGAACCGGCAACTTGCTGGCATCAAGCTCTCGTTTAACTTCGGGAACATAGACCACCTCGGTTTCACCGCTGAAAGTCATTGGGATGGCCGCGACAAAGGTTGATCCCAAACCAAGATTGCTCTTCACATAGACATTTCCTCCGAGCAGTTGCGCGAGCTTTCGAGAAAGAGGCAACCCCAAGCCCGATCCTTTCGCTGCCTTCTGTAGCTTACCCTCGACCTGCATCCATTCCTGGAAGATGCGCTCTTGATCCTCCTCGGCAATGCCGATTCCGGTGTCCGCGACAGAGAACAAGAGCGAATTGTCGTGACCACGCGACACGGACACTCGGACCTCACCGCGCTCGGTAAACTTCAATGCATTCGAGACAAAATTGCGAAGAATTTGCGAGACCTTTGCTTCATCCGAATACAGCTCGAAGTCCTCCTCGGGTTCGTCGAAAATCAACCGGAGGGACGAGTTCTGGGACAATAGCGGGCGCAGCATGCCGCGCAGTGTCGAAAACAGGCTACCGACCGTGAAGTGTGTGGGCCGAATGGTAACCTTCCCAGCTTCCACTTTGGCCAGATCCAGCAGATCGTTGACTAAGTCCATCAAGGCTTGAGCGGAACTGCGAATGAAGCGTACCTGCTTCTCCTGCTCCGCAGTCAATTCGCCATCCAACCGGTCGAGCAGGATTTGACTCAGCGCCATGACGGAATTCAGGGGCGTACGGAATTCGTGGCTCATGTTGGACAGGAAGTGACTTTTCAGTTCCGAGGCCCGTTGCAAGAAATCGGCTTTGTCGTTCAGTTCAGCGTAAAGGGCGACCACACCGCGATTGGTTTCGTCCAACTCGCGATTCAAATGCGAAAGCTCGGTCTGGCGTGCGCGGAGTTCGTCAAGAGTTCGAAACAATTCACGGTTTTGCAGCTGGAGTTCTGCATAGGGATTGTCCGGCAGCTTCTCGTCAAGCTTCGACAACAGATTCTGAAGGTCGCCCTTGTTGAGCGTAGAAAATTTAGAGGGAATGGCCTTGCCCAGGACGACTGCGGTTCCTTTCCCGGAACTCGTCTCTACCGTGAAGTGATCCATTAGGCGCTTGGCGCCGATGATTCCCACGCCCATGCCAGTGCGCGAAACATATTTACCGTCGTAGATCTCATGAAGATTTGAGATCCCTTTCCCGGTATCGAGAATAGAAATCATGAGCATTGGTTCGGGCATGTTGTCGATACGAAACTCGACCGCACCCCCGCCCGCATACTGGAACGCATTGCGGGCGATTTCTGAAACTGCCGTCGCAATCCTCGTCTGTGCCTGAGAATCGAATTTCAGGGCCGCTGCGATTTGCCGGGCACGTTGACGCGCCAACACGACGTCCTGCTCGTGCCGGATATCGGTTCGCAATAGGTTCAACCCGCTACTTGTTGGCATCAAACACTCTTCGCCACGAGAACCGTGGCGTCATCTCGTTCCCGAACGAAGTCTCTGTAAAGGACGGCTGCGATCATGCTCGCGGGTTTGTTCCAGATGCCCGGATAATCCCTGAGGTCCCAACGCCCGCTGACCCCGTCCGTGTGCATAACGAGCAAGTTGTTGCTGATCCAGGGAAAGGCAAATTCCTGCACCTTTCGGATTTCGTGCCCTGCAGTCCCATTATGCGAAGCGAGACCTCGACTGTTCTGTCGATCGAGTAGCGTTGCCGACACATTTCCCACTCCGGTGAAAAGCAGCCTGCCCACCTCAACCTCGATCGCGGCTACCGCCACTGCAGCACCGCGTGTCTTTCTAAGCGCGTCGTGGGTGTCGCGGAGAATGATCGCCGGAGAAATCGATGTGCTTTCGTGCAAAATACGCTCGGCTTCACGCGCAGCCTCGGAAGCGTAAATGCCGTGACCGAGCCCATCCGACAACATGAGAAGCAGGGTGTTCGCAGTGGCTTTGGTCGCCCAGCCATCCCCACAAACCGACTCTCCGCGAATGGGCACTGAAACTACGCCCACGTCAATGCCGAAACCCCGTTTCGGGGCTTTCGCTGAAGGCCAGAACTCCGCTAGAACGCAAGTGCCTTTGCCCGGTTGCGAGTAGATTTCGAACTGGGTGGCTAGGCGGCGAATCGCACCCAAACCTTCACCGGCAGTTCCGGCTGTGGAGTGGCCATCTCGCAGTGCCACCCCGACGTCATGGATGCCAGGCCCCTTGTCTACGGCCAGCACGCGCAATCCCCGCGTGCCGTTATGGCGCAGGTGATCGACAATCAGCTTTCCTCGCTGGGCATGTTTGACGACGTTGGTGGCCATTTCAGTCACCGCAATGGCCACATTGCCGCAGTCCGTTTCCCCCATGCCGATAAGCTCCGCGCTCCTTACCGCGGCACGCCGTGCGGCCCCCGGATGCGTGGGATCACTGACCTCAACAAAGACTTGCGCTGGGGATGTATTGCCTACTTCCATCGGACTATCGTGACCTTGGTCCCTTCTCCCACGCGCGAAACCACTTCGAATTCATTCACCAGCCTCTTCGCGCCTCCGAGGCCGAGTCCCAAACCCGAGCCAGTAGTAAACCCGTCCCGGAGAGCAAGCTGAATGTCAGGGATACCCGGGCCTTTGTCCTCGAACGTCAACCTAATCCCAAGGCGAGGTCCATTCAGCGTCGTCAACTCCATCGTTCCTCCGCCGCCATGCAGCAAGGTATTGCGCGCCAGTTCGCTGGCAGCCGTAACCACCTTGGTCTGATCAACCAGGGAGAGCCCCAGAGTGCCGGCAACCTCTCGGACCCGGCGGCGCACCGTGACCACGTCAGTTTCGTTGGCCACTGGCACGCTTTCGCTAGATACGACTGCCATAGAACTCCCTTTCGCCATCAACCGCCGAATGAAGCAGTTCCATTCCGGCGTCGACATTCAGCGCCGTTTTCACTCCGGTCAATGACATCCCGAGTTCTACTAATGTGATCGCCACGGCCGGACGCATTCCGACAACTACGGTCTGCGCATCCAGCACGCGCGACATAGCCGCAATATTGCCCAGCATGCGGCCAATAAAGGAGTCCACAATTTCGAGGCTGGAGATATCGATGAGCACGCCGCGGGCACCAGTCTCACTGATACGGGTGGTCAGATCGTCCTGCAATGCCAGAGCCAGGCGGTCGTGCATGTCCACCTGGATGGTAGCCAGCAGGAATTCTCCCATTCGCAGAATAGGAATCTTTTCCAAGGCGCTCCCCCTATTGGTCTTGCTTTTCTTTCTTCTGCGGTTTAACCAGGGCAAAACCCGAACGTTGCAATGCCAGGCCGAAGGCATCTGACAGAGTGGCCTTGGTCGTAACGTCGAGGAGATTGATGCCGAGGTGAACGATGGTTTGCGCAATTTGCGGACGCACGCCACTGATGATGCAATCAGCTCCCATGAGTCGCGCCGCGGTGACAGTTTTGAGAAGATGCTGCGCAACCACCGTATCAACGGTGGGAACTCCAGTAATGTCGATGATGGCGACCTTGGAATTCGTCTGGACGATGCTTTCCAGCAGCGATTCCATAACAATTTGGGTGCGCGCGCTGTCGAGAGTTCCGATGAGCGGCAGTGCGAGAATGCCATCCCAAAGTTTCACGACCGGCGTTGAGAGTTCAAGCATCTCTTCCTGCTGGCGGCGGATCCTCTCTTCCCGAGCCTTGAGGTAAACCTCGGTCGTGTACAAGCCGAGGCCGTCGAGCAATTCGGTCGCGTTCCAAATCTCGACTGCCATGGTCTTTGGGTCTTTTTCAAATGCGTCACGAATGACAGTGAAGAGACTCCGCTTGATCGAAAAGACGAAGGTTGCCGTCTCTTTTGCGCTAAACCCCTGCTGCGCTCGGCTTTGCGATATTTCGCCGAGCATCTCGCGCATGGGGTCATAAGCTCCTGACTGCACATTAGTGCCAGCACCCGCAGTCCCTTGCGCCAATAAGTCCAGGAACCGGGCGCACTGCGATCGCAGCTCAACCTCTTTTATAAGATCCCCGCGTCGGGCGCTGTCATTCATTTCTGCGATCCACTCTCGCAGGATTTGATCTTTATTCTGAGCAATCAGTGAACCCAGCACGCTTGTTTTCTGGTTGATCATCGTAGCCATGTGTAGTTGCTCCTATCAGAATCTCTAAGATGTGCCCACGCCGAAAACCGCGCGAGGGGATGAGTATAGGCCCTTTGCGGTAGCGAAAACCGTCTCCCAATGGACAGGCCTTGCGCTCTCGGACTGGTCCAGAGCTCGCGTTCGGATCCTCTCAAATGCCTGTGTAGGCTTCGTTTATTTGGTGCTCAAGCGTGTTTTCGCAGGAACATGATCATTCAACCGCAGGGCAAGCAAGCCCGCAAGCAGGAATACTCCTAGAAAACTGCCCCTGTTGTAAGGGAAAGCCTGACACGCGACGGCTAAAGCGCGATATCCTGTGTGCTACAGCTAATTTATGAACGTCATTTCGGTTGACCGCTAGCTGCATGGCTCCATCCACGCAATCCTCTCGACCTCTCATCCTCTATGCCGAGGACAGCGAAGCGCAGAGATATGCCGTTTCGCACGTGCTGCGCCGCGCCGGCTTCGAAGTCCTGGAGGCCAGCACCGGACGACAGGCGTTGGAACTGATGGAGCGACGCCCAGACCTCGTCTTGCTTGATGTCAAGCTTCCGGATATCAGCGGATATGAGGTATGTCACCGGATAAAGAGCAGCGAGGCCAGTGCGCGCGTGCCTGTATTACACCTTTCGGCCGCACTGGTGACGACTCAGGCACGAGTTGCCGGGCTTGAGGGTGGGGCGGACGCTTACCTGGTTCAGCCGGTCAACCCTGAGGAATTGATAGCCACGATTGGCGCACTTCTCCGCGTACACAGGGCCGAGGAGGAATTATGGAATTCGAAGCAGCAATATCGCGCGTTTTTTGAGGCTAATCCGCTGGCGTGCCTCGTATTTGATGCCGCTGACCTGCGAATTCAAGCTGTGAATGCGGCTGCTGTCGTGCAATACGGGCATACGCGGGAAGGATTCATGCGAATGACCTTGCCAGAAGTAGCGGTGGAAGCGGAACGCGAAACTTTCACCGCATTTCTCCGCTCGGGCAGTGCGCTGTCACCTCCGAGCCGCGCATGGAAACACGTGGTCAAAGCCGGGGCTACATTCACCGCGGAAACCATTTTGGCCCACTTGCACCTGAACGACCGCGACCTGCGGCTCTTGATCGTGCAGGACATCACCGAGCAGATCGCGCGTCAGGCCACCGAACAACGAGAACAGCTGCAGAAGCTTCTACTGGAGCGCGTGCTGCTGGCACAGGAAGAGGAACGCCGGCATCTTGCTCGCGAACTACACGACCACGCAGGCCAACTGATGACTTCTCTGCTGGTTGGGCTTCGGACTCTGAGCGATGCCCGGAAACTGGCGGACGCAAAACATCAGGCGCAGCAGCTGCGTGAAATCGCATCTTCAGCGATTGGCGAATTGGGCCGCCTGGCTCGAGGTCTTCATTCCACGGTAATCGATGATCTCGGGCTCCAAGAAGGAATACAGCGGCATGCAGAGGAGTTCTCGGCGATGCACCAGATCCCGGTCAGTGTAGACTTCGATAAGACGCCGCTCTCGATACTCAAAAAGGATGAGCAAATCAGCATCTACCGCATTGTTCAGGAGGCGCTCACGAACGTGGCTCGGCACTCGCAGGCGACTCGGGTGAACATTCACGTTAGACGTTCTGGGCCCGACCTCACGATCATCATCGCCGACAATGGCTGCGGACTCGTGCCATCGCGCAACCGCCTTCCTTGGCAGCATCTGGGAATCGAAGGGATGCGTCAGCGCGCAGCCATGCTGGGCGGCTCGTTAGAACTCGTTTCAGAACCGCAGCAGGGTCTGTCGGTCCAAGCACGGATGCCGTTTCCGCATCCTCCGACGGGCGCTGCCGAGTAGCCTATGCCCAAAATAGAACGCATTCGGGTATTGATTGCCGATGACCACGCCATTCTTCGAGCAGGGCTGCGCATGCTAATCAATGCTCAGCCGGACATGACGGTGCTGGCTGAAGCACAAGATGGCCGTGAGGCCATAAGAAAGGCACAGGAGAGCCGCCCAGACGTGGTCATCCTTGACATCACTATGCCGAATCTCGGCGGGCTAAATGCCATCAGCGAGATGGTGAAAATCAGCGACACAATTCGTGTCCTGCTTCTCAGTATGCACGAAGAACCGGCGTACCTTCGCACCGCATTGACGGCGGGAGCATCTGGCTACGTTCTAAAGAAGAGCGTCGACGCCGACTTACTGTCTGCGATTCGAGCGGTTCACAAAGGCAGAACTTATGTAGACTCTGAACTGGCCAACAGTCTCGTTCGTTACGCATTCCCGGCGCATCGTCTTTCGACAACCGGCACGGACCAAAGCAAGACCTTGAGTGAGCGCGAGCTTGAGGTGCTTAAGCTAGTGGCTGAAGGTTTTAGCAGTCGAGAGATCGCCGAACGCATTTACGTGAGCACAAAGAGTGTCGAAACCTATCGTGGGCGCTTCGCAGAAAAGCTGGGATTGCGGTCCCGTGCAGACGTCGTTCGCTATGCCCTGGAGATGGGGCTCCTGTCCTCGGAAAAGTTCACCACCCGCAAACACCGTGACAGAGACGTCAAGCGATTATCGGAGCCGCGTAGGTCGTCCTAAGCCGTCAAACGCTTTTCGTAGATCCCCTTTTCCCCCGCCCGAAGAGCGCGGGAGGTGATGAGGAGCGAGCCTCTGCTGAGACATCGCAAACGGCTCTGGGTGCGATTTTCGGCGGCGGTAAAGATGCAGCCATTGGAGCTCTCGCGGGCGGGGCTGGAGGCGCTGGCGCGCAGGTCTATACCGGACGAAAAAAGCCTCTCCCGGCTGAGACGGAGCTAAAATTCAAGCTTGCCGAAGACCTTCAAATGCGAGCAGTTTCTGGAACGTCAACACACAGTCTGAAGAAGCGGACCAATAGTTGATCGGGCGATATCATCTAGCTGACGATTGATCTGCACCCTCATCTGAGCGGCCAAGAACGCTCCTGTTTGCGGGCAACAGCCCCGAGCACATCATCAGGTACCCACGTTTGCAGCGTGGAACTCATTTTGCAGACTTCATGCGGGACAAGCGAATCTACCCGGAGGTTTACCACTGCGTGATTCAGCGGGAGGGCTGCAACGAAATCAATTTATGGACCGCAGCATTCTACCCTCGAAGAAGCCATGCAGAACGCCAAAGTAGCATTTAGGATCCAGCGCCGCCGAAGCGTAGTAATCAGCGCAGGGTCACGGTCGACCGCGCACACGTTACGCTGTGCCAATAAGCACATTTACGAAGCCTTCTTCCACCTTCCACTGCGGAAACGGTGGTCACCATGAATCGGAACTAAATTGTGGCCGCTCCGTGGATTCCCTAGAGCGAGGAAGCGATGCGCAATGTCAAGGTATCTTGCCTGTTCGCGGAACGAAACCGGGAAGGCGAGGTCATCTTGCAGCTTCGTCGTGTTGCTAGTCTGCTTGCGACGGCGTGGCATAGACGGGCAATGACGAGCGGCGTGTATGCGCAGTGTCTCATTCGAGGGGTGATTTGTTCGATACCCAACGAACCCGATTTCTTGAGCGCAGATACGGTACCTTCGCGTAAATTGGCGCCTCGGTGGGCAACACGTTTGGGCCGCGGAAGAACAGGCGTCCAAAACTGGCGGAGATCGTCTTCAAGAATGCGACCCGAAATGGGCATGAAATATGAAATCCGGTGGAACCCGAACTTTTCACAATGGGTGTGCCTCTAAAAAATAGCCACTTCGGGCGCCGCACCAGCGACTTCCGCCATTATGGTCGCGCTTACCGCGACACAGGGTGACTCAAGACGGTATAGCACGCCTGCCGGACAGATCCCACACTCCGGAAACCGACTTCCTTCGAAATACATCTCTCATTTTGTTCGACAACCGGTTAGCCGGGACATCGTGCACAGCAGGATTATGAGGCAACCATGAAAAGATATGTTGTAACCGGCGCGCCTGGTGCGGGCAAAACAGCACTCATTCGGCAACTTGAACTTGATGGCTTTGGTGTCGTCGAGGAAGCAGCAACAGATGTAATTGCCTTATACCAAGCAAAGGGAATAGAGGAGCCATGGGCTCGCGCGGACTTTATTGATGCCGTTGTCAGCCTTCAACGAAACAGAGAACTCCGGTCCCGTTATGCCATGGATCTAGTCCAGTTTCATGATCGGTCAGTAGTGTGTACTGCTGCTTTGGCCGATTATCTTGGAGTTCCCAGGCCTCCAAACCTGCTTCAAGAACTACGTAGGCTTAGGGTTGATAACGTTTTTGAGAACCGGGTTTTCTTTCTAAAGAATTTGGGATTCATCACACCCACTGAGGCGCGCAAGATCAGCTACGAAAGAAACTGTTCGCTTTGAACAGATTCACGGACGTACCTACCGGGATCTTGGGTTCGATATTACCCTGATCGAGCCGGGTCCCATATCCGACCGAGTAAAACAAATCAAGCATATATTGGCAGTTGAATGATGATGTGGCTCGTGAGAACTGGCGGGAGTCTGTCTTTTCTACCCAGCGTCCGAATCTGCGTGCAATTAGGGTGCAATGGAACTCTCCAAAGCTTGCGCTGGGCACTAAGTCGGGTGATCGCGCGGTCCGAACCTCAAAGCCGAGTGGCTTGTGTCGCGTGGCGGTTATTTCGAAGCACAAGCCGACAGAACCTGCGTGAGCCTAGGTACTTCTGCTCTGAATTGCACTTACCTAAAGGCGAGCAGCCTTGTGCCTATTCAAAAAAATTCTTGCTGATCCGGAAAAATCGGCGCTGCTCTTCAGGACTCATGCGCTTTGCTCCACTGGAAACTTGGAAGACTGGGAGCGACTCGGCCAGCAGTTCGGTGGGGATCTTGCCGGAATTGGAATCGGCGCGTGAGTCGATGTTTTCGGTCTCTGTGGCTCTGGTCATCAGCAACGTTCTCCTCGCAATTACATTACGGCGAATTCGCCTGTTAATCGCGGTGAATCGGCTGTGGAAATGTGGTGGGAATTCACCCAATGCCTACCCAAGGACAAACTTCCATCTCACCAGGTGTATAGCGGCTTGAATCAGGTTGGGCGTTTCAGAATCCCTGACCCACACAACTTTGAATCGTGATTTTCTTCCACAGTGTTCAACCCAGAAGAGATCACCTGACCGCATCGGTCGGCTAACCCGCGAAAGCAGAGCGCCACTCTTACTCAGCCGGGTGGCAAGCACTTCTTCTATGAACGATGCTCCGGTTTTGTCCGTCCCGTTGATTCTTACAACGAGAGCTTTGCTGCTACGAGGTTCGCTGCGGTGGTTCATACCATTCCGCGACTCACAACTGGCGCTTGCGCCTCTTTTGATTGATTAACCCCTTCGGTGTGGTTGCATAAATCGAAGGAGCTGCTCAATGGCGCTCAGTCTTGGCTGGATTACTCTGTTCCAAGCGGCGATTCTTTACCCGGGCGCCTGAACTTTTGAGACGAACTCGTCGAGGACGTTCGTACCTTCAGTCACTTTCTAGGTGTGAGAAAGCACTGTATCCAGGAGATCTTCGGCGTGCGTGGCTGCTGCCTTCCACACAGCGGCACTGTGAGCAGGCAGAAATTGAGGCTTGCCCCTTTGGCCATGCTCTTTCTTTTCGCGATGCACAAAGGCCCTTTGCCGCGCTAGCCCCCGGTGCTCCACACAAGTCCCTCTTCCACCGGCGTGGAGTTTCTACTCGGCGTTCAGTTTTGTGTTTGAGTATTATTCGACGGTGCCGGATGTTGACGCTGCCGCTTTCCAGTCTTCACTTTTTCCAACACAGAACTGACTTCGCGGGACGTGGTGGCGAAACGTGGCTTTTTCAAAGATTCCGAAATTTCAAAAAAGTAGAACAAGGCGGCAAGCAACAACGGGGACTCTGGCGGCGTTCGATACACCTTTCGGCGCAAGCGCGGCAACAGAGTCCCGCACACTCCAGAGCGTTCGTGAGCAAATTTCGCAAAAAAAAAGAGTGGCAAGCGTCAAGAAACGCCAGAGTTCACGAGCATGAAAAGATTAGCGCAAAAGATAAATCAACCCAACGAGCGACACTGCTGCTAGCATCGCCAGAGAATAGGCAAACCACGTCCAGGTCCAAAACCCTGCATGGGCAGCCCATCATCCCTTAGGTCAGCCTACATTGTCTTCCGAAAAGCCCGCCCAGCAAGGATTCTGCACGCTCTCTGTTGTTTTGGATTGTCCAAGTTCCTCAAGCTGTCACAATGGTAATCGGGTAAGACCATCGGCATAAATAACATTTGTTTGGTATCGAACAAAGCGGCGTGCGCCGAGATATACTTTGCTGACCGCTTCGTTGATGCTGTCGAATGTCACGCAATGACACGATCAGAAAAACGTGACAAGATCAGAAAAACAGGACGTTTGCGCGATGATCTTGCGTTTCCAGTGCCGTTTGGTGAAGATGCGAAATATTTGGAGCTTGCAATGCAGTTGCTCGATCAGCGGAACGGGGATGACAATGTGGTTCCGATTGATCGAGACAGGCGCTCGTCTCAGAAGCATAGATTGAAAAAGGCTTCATAAAGCAGAATTCCCTCCCTCATGGCAAAAGCGGGGTCGGAAATGCCCCATCCGGCCCCGCGACGATTCGAGTTGCTTAGAGCAACTCCACTCGTTTTTTGGAAGCCGCGTCCAGTGGGCTTTCCTTTGTTGTAAATGGCATCGGTCTTGATCTTTGCGCTGAGGCTGCGATCTGTGAAGACCCTAGGCGATTGGAAAAGCTTGCCGCTCAAATTGCCGAAATTTTAAGCAAAGAGAGACAGCGGTTAAATGCACGAACGTTTCCCGCGTCTCAGAGCGCGCAGGAGCAGGGAGCAGCCTAGAAACTGAAAGAACATGCGCGGTGAGAAAAGGGAAGAGTGGGAGCGGCTTTGCCGATGGGCGGCTGATGAGCAGGACGGCACTAAGCTGATGGGGTTAATAGAGCGCATCAATCAACTGCTTGAAGCGAAAGAAGATCGCCTCAAGCAGCAGCGGCAAGGGAAAGCAGCAACACCGTAAATCGTGGGTTGCACACGCAACGCCTCCCACGCCTGCAACCCTCAGAGACCCTGAGCGCGGGGATTGTGGCGAGACATTAGCCTCACTGCTTTTGCCCATTGCCTACCCCGTGCTCGCTCACCCATCACGCCTGTTATCATTCCGGCCTGAGGTAAACAACCAATGGCTGACTTCTCAGGCATCATCAAGCAGTTGATTGCAGAACGTGACACTCTCAACAGCGCAATTGCAGCCCTTCAAAACAACAATGGGGCTTCTCGCCCTTCCCGCAGAGGATCGGGCAAGCGAAGATTCTCAGCCTCAGCGCGGGCAAAAATGGCAGCGGCTCAGCGTGCACGTTGGGCAAGGGTCAGAGCGGCAAAGACCAAGTAAATCATGCCAATAATGGATTCCCACCAATGCACTTAAACGCAGCAAACTGCGTGATTTGCCTTGTGAACACCGGAAACGAAATCAGCCTGTTGCTGCTAGAATTTGCATCCTGCCTTCAATAGGAATAGGGTTAAAGAGTCCTTTACACACCGTTCCGCCGTGCCTCTGGCGACGGTCTTTTGTGCAACTGACGCACTGAAAACGTCGTGCCGGAGGTTGTCACAATGCTTTTGAACGGCTGGAAAGAGATTGCAAACCACGCTCAACGGGGTGTCCGCACAGTTCAAAGATGGGAACGCCTTGGGCTGCCGGTCACACGTGTCAACAAAAGCTTGAGGGCTCCCGTAATCGCACGTTCTGAAGACATAGATCAGTGGCTCACGCGGCAGGAAAAAGGCCGTTCCCAACCTTTTGTCTTAGCGGAGTTGGCCGAAACGCGGAGAGCAAGACTGCATAAGCAGGCTGAAGATCTGAGACGGAGACGTGCCGACCTTATCCGAGCGGCCGAACAGATTGTGAAACGTAGTCTGAATCACACACAAAAACCCTCGACTCATCACGACACGGATTAAAACCAAGCAGTATTAGCGCCCTTCCTGAAACTTTAACTATTCCGTCGCTTGGTGATTGGCAGGTACCATGGATGGAGCAGTTCGTCGGTACCTTTCGACTATGCCAACACAGCCTGCGCCTCATCGCTCGGGACTGCTGTCGGTCTCACTCCAAACCAGATTGAATAGAGCGCAGGCAGGAAAAGAAGGGTCAGCACCGTACCCACGGCAGTCCCGCCAATCAGTGTGAACGCCATCGACCCCCAGAAGACCGAGAAGGTCAGAGGGATGAAAGCCAGCACATCGGGCACGAAGCTCAAAACCAACTCTTGCGATACAAGCCGTTTCACCAACCGTTCGGCATCCCGAAAATCGTTCTTACGGCCGCGCCTACCGCGATTGGACAAGGCTTGCGCGAGGTGGAGTGTT
>Ga0209580_10000523_pt1 | contig 20695 bp, 15 predicted proteins | sample Coa_R1_5_FD_187153 | JGI IMG/M metagenome (GOLD analysis project Ga0209580, IMG submission 187153) | Surface soil microbial communities from Centralia Pennsylvania, which are recovering from an underground coalmine fire - Coalmine... | ecosystem: Environmental > Terrestrial > Soil >... | reverse complement strand
GCTTCTTTTTCTGAAAGAACGTGCTCCTTTGATTCGAACAGCCGATCAATAAGAATGGGATCAAGGAACTGATATGGAGACGATGCGATCAGCGCCCCAAGCCTGTTGAGTGCCAACCCAGCAGCATCTTTGATGTCGTCAAAATCAACCGTTTGAAACCGTCCGCTAATCAGCCGATAAAAACAATCGATGACTTGGGAATCGGCAGCCCCACCACCTCCGCCAGAATCATAAACTGACCAAACGACAGGCGTTCGCACTTCTCCCGGAGCGAGCAGAGAAAGCACCAAAGCAACACTATCAATGTTCCCAATCGGGAAATCGTCGGGTGTAGTTTTCTCAAACACCAGTGGAAACCTTTGGACGCAGTTATTCCAAATTCTTGTATCTCGTGCAAAAAAATCTTGAGAGGCTCGAATGATGCGGATTTTTTCAGACTCGGACATCGGCCGCAGTGTTACGTTCCCAGCGGATAGTCGCACATCTTGCTTTGCACTCAGGCCGAATAGCCATCCGAAGACAGTTGTCATCATCTTTGTTCCAGATGCTCCTGCTTTATTAATCGACGTGCCGGATCGGTCCATTCACGTAGGTTTTGGCTTCCTATTTTGATTGTTCCGCATTTGTCGTCGAAAGGCTATCTTTCAGGGTAAGAGCCATCGCGCGGTGGCAATCGCCGGTGACCAGCAAGGCTTCCAAGTGTTTCCTGCTGGCACAGAGGGAACCATTCCAGAAGTGGGTGCCGGATCACTGGGCGCAGGATACATAACAGGCTGACTAAAGTCTCCAACTACAGGATCTGTAGTCATGTAATCGGTATGGCCATACTCCCAAGCCGATGGCAACCGGGGGTTGGATATGATCTTTCCCGGCCATGCCGCGTTGGGGCCAAGACGGCCCAGGGCTGCTTTGACGTTCGGATCGCCCCGCTCAATCAGCCCGCCAATCAGGTTTCCTCCAGGGTATGCGAGTTGAAGAACATGGTCTTCAAGGGAATAGATCACGCTGATGCGGTCTACTTTGTTCGCGGCCTTATTGAATTCATGCAGTAGGGTATCGTCTTCGATCGCCGCCGCAAACAGGATCAGGTTTCGCACCCTGGCCGAATCTGCAAGACTCTGTATGGCCTGCAGCACCACGCGCGCACCCAGAGAATGAGAAGCGAACGTTAATGATCCGGCAGAGCCGAAGTTGTCGCGAACAAACTCGCCCAGCATGGTTCCGCTCTTTTCCGCTTCGCTGCCCTCCCATATATAGTCAATAAAAATTGGTAGAACGCAGTCGCCGGGCCAGAGCACGCCAATGAAAACAGGTTGTGTGCCGATTTTCAGCTTGGACTTCCACTGAGTCAGGCTTTTGGTGCCGTGTTCGCGATTTACGTTGTATCCGTGCGCCATCAGGAAAACGTCGCGGCCACGAATGTCATTCAGAAGGGCGGTGGCATCACTGAAGAACCTGGTCCCATCGCTTATCTTGAGCGAACCAACAGGGCCGCCGCGGCCCCATGCGCGAAGATCAATAAACCAATCCATAAACTATTTCTTCACTGACTGCACCGCTTTGGCGGCCGTATTCAGGCTGGTAGCCAGGTCCTTGGCGATAGGCGCCAGTGGCGTTGCAATGAGGCCAACAAGAAATGCCATGCCCACGTTGGGCATTCGCAGAAAGTACGCTGCTGCTTCGGCCAGCAGAATTGCGACGACACCGGCAGCGACCTTTGCCGTCGTCCTATAACGCTGGTCGGCCTTCTGATAGCCGCGATCAATGGTTGTCGCCAGCAGAACGTCAAAGCGACCGTAGGTGTCCATCTCCGATTGCTCCATTGGCTTGCCGTTCGCCAGTTTTTCAGCGACCGAAGTCAGCACGCCTTTGTCGACACCTGTAATCAAGGCAAGTGCAGGCGCCGTCTCAGCATTAAGCCGGAGCTTGAATAGTGTTTTTGCAACGCTCTTCTGGTCCGCGAGTGCCATGCCATTGATCCAATTCGCCCGAAGTGTATCCGTGATCGCAGAGACCGTCAGGGCCGACTCTTTCGGAATCGTGCTGCTTTCAGGAGCCAGTTGCTTTACTAGCTTTCGGACAAATTGGAAACCTGAACTGGGAATCAGCCACGGCAGAAGTTTGCTGGCATCCACCAGGCCAAACGCCGCTGTTCCAAGAGCTCCAATGGCCGTGATTGCTGTAGCGACTTGCGTCAAAGTGGCGTTCTGTAGAAATGATGTGTCCACGAAGATATCCTCCGTTCTTTGCGGAACTCAAAGGTGCACGTTGGAAGGGCGCTCTGGCAACCCATCGTAAGCCTCAGAGGCATTTATTGAAACAGTGTGTGCCATAGATAACTCGCTGCGCCACAATTTCCCTTTTAAATTTCTTTCTAATTCTGTTCAACGGCGATGATTCGCCCTGGGATGATTGACCAGTTCCTTGATTCCGCCGCCGACCAGAAACTAAAGCCCTATCCTGATCCCTGCGGCAACGTCGGAATGAAAGACTACGTGGCAGCGACATGAAGGGTTTGGGTTAGGCGGTTTTGTGTTTGCCGCAGCAAATTCGCTACCCTCCACTCCTTAAAGAGAACCTTAGAAATTGCCGTCCTTCCAGCCTCTCCCCAGTGGGAAAGCGATGTTCCCAGTGTGAAAACATTTTCCTCTTTTCACCCTTCCTGCCGCTTGCATTAGGTAGCCATGATCCCAATAACTGCCAGTTCAATTCATCTCTAACCCATTTGTTTTAAGTCGAGTAGCCGTATCCTCACGGCCGTCCACCCTTGTCCCCTCGGCCATGGCCTTCCCGCAGCTTTGGCTCTGAACATGCACATATTGAGTCAGACTCAGCAACAGAAACTCGCTTGTTGGCAAGGACGGAGCAAGAATGAAACATACGGTAGAGCACAATTTTGACGTCCCTCCCCAGTCCGTTATTTTCGGCACATCGGACGCAATGAAAAAGGTCCAACGCGACCTCGCCATGATCGCGTCGGCGGACGTCCCTGTGCTGATCCAAGGAGCCAGCGGTACTGGCAAAGAAATCATCGCCAAACTAATTCACCAGGGCTCACCCGTGGCCAAGGGGCCATATGTAAAGGTGAACTGCCCGGCCATCCCGGACGCACTGCTGGAAAGCGAGCTTTTTGGCTATGAAAAAGGCGCGTTTACCGGGGCCGTTACTTCCAAGCCCGGCTTGATTGCGCTGGCCGATGGCGGCACGCTCTTTCTTGATGAGATCGGTGAACTCAGCCTGGGCCTTCAATCCAAGCTCTTGCAGGTATTGCAGGACGGAAAATTCAGCCGCATCGGCGCGGAAGAGGATACGCGGTCTGAAGCGCGCGTAATCTGCGCCACGAATCGCGATTTAAAACGGGAAATTGCCGCCGGCGCCTTCCGTGAAGATCTTTTTTACCGCGTCAATGTTGTAAACATCACGCTGCCTTCATTGCGTGAGCGCAGCGCGGACATTCCTGAGCTGGTGGACTACTTCCTGGCCCATTTCAACATGATGTATAACCGGCGCGCTCTTCCGCTCTCGGCCTCGCTCATGCGCCTGCTGCAGGCATATCACTGGCCGGGAAACATTCGCCAACTGGAAAACCTGATCAAGCGCTATGTGATTCTGGGGACGGAAGCCTGCATTAGCACGGATCTGGCTGAGCCCGCGCCCAGCAACTTTGACTTTGAAATTCCCATGGAAGGCCCGGTGCCACTCAAGAAGATCACCAGCCAGGCCGTACACCGTCTTGAGAAAGAAATCATTCTCAAGGTATTGCAGGCTCACCACTGGAATCGCCGCCGTGCGGCTGAAGCCCTCAAAATTAGCTATCGTGCGCTCCTTTACAAGATTCGCGACGCCGGTCTGTCTCCCAATCGCACGGCCAATGTGAAAAACATGCCCGCGGAAAACGGTTCTCCCGTTGCGCACGGCGATCTGGAGCCTGAAGCTGCCCCGGAAAACCTGGAGAATGTTCTGCCGATTGCCAAGGTGAGCAATGCTTAAAATCGGCGGACAAAAAGTTCCCACCAAAACGCTGGTGCTGCTGATGAGCGAAAGCCTGCTGATTGTTATAGGGCTGGCTTTGGCCACCGCCATGCGTTTTGCCTCGTCTCGATGGGAATACGCCGGTGGCAATCCTGTGGTTCGCTTCCTCATTGTCGTTCTGATGTGCGAATTTGCTCTTTATTACAACGACCTCTATGACGTTGAAGTCATGAAGTCGCGCGCGCGTTTGTTGATCGGCCTTTTGCAGGCGCTTGGCGTAGCGTGCATAGGTCTGGCGATGATTTATTACATTGCTCCCGGCGTAAGCCTGGGCCGGGGCATCGCGGCATTTGCCATTCCCACCATCATGACCTTGATCTTTGGATGGCGCATGCTGCTGGATTCCAAAGGCTTCTTTTTTCTCCGCAGTCCGGAGCGAGTGTTGATCGTCGGCACTGGTTCCACCGGCATTGCCCTCACGCGTGAAATATGTTCGCGCCCTGATCTCAACCTTAAGGTCCTTGGTTTTCTGGATGAAAAAGGCGAAAACATCGGCATGTCGCTGGTCAATCCCGGGATCATCGGCGGTCTGAGCGAGTTGGAAGCCATGGTGCGCGAAAAGAACATTGATCGCGTGGTGCTTTCGCTCAAGGAACAGCGTGGCCGTATGCCGTATCGGGAGCTTTTGCGGCTCAAGTTTGCCGGCGTCACTGTTGAGGACGCGCACACGGTTTTTGAAACCATCAGCGGACGCATTGCCCTGGAAAAGCTTTCCCCGAGTTGGCTCATCTTCAATGATGGCTTCCGCAAGAACCGTTTTTTGATGGCGGCCAAACGCGCCATGGATATCGTGGCCGCGCTGGTTGCCATTACCATGACTCTGCCCATCATGGCCTTGGTCGCAGCCGCCATCCTTATTGAAAGCGGCGCTCCCGTGCTCTTCCGGCAAAAGCGCGTAGGGCTGAATGGCGAGCAATTTGAAATTTTTAAGTTCCGCTCCATGCGTCAGGACGCCGAGAAGAGCGGTCCCAGTTGGGCTGCCGATGGCGATAATCGCATCACCCGCGTCGGCGCATTCATTCGCAAGTATCGCCTCGACGAACTGCCGCAATTCTTCAATATTCTGCACGGCACCATGAGCCTGGTGGGGCCGCGGCCTGAGCAACCGTATTTCTGTGAAATGCTGGAGACCAATCTGGATTTCTTTTCCCAGCGGCACACCGTCCGCCCGGGAATTACCGGTTGGGCCCAGATCAAGTACCAATACGGTTCAACCGTGGAAGACGCCAAGAGAAAGCTCGAACTTGACCTCTTCTATATCAAGCACCTTTCCATTTCCCTGGATTTGGTCATTGTCATGGAAACAGTGAAGGTCATCTTTTTGGGCAAAGGCGCCAAGTAGTGAACTGCAATTTTTACCGTCGACTGCAAAAGCGGACTTCGATGGAGAGTGGGAGAACAGACATGTTTTCATTTAAGAAACAACTAGTCCTTGCTATAGCGATTTCCTGGATCGCCGGTGCGGGCAGCCTGGTGTCCCAGACACAGACCGCCAACCTTAAATCCCCTGATCCGGCCGCAACGGATGTCGCCAAGCCAACCGACACTGCCAAGTCCGCCGAGGTAGTTCCTACCGGCTATATCGTGGGCGACTCCGACATTATTCGCGTCAATGTGTGGAAAGAGCCGGAAGTTTCCCAGACGGTCGTGGTGCGGACTGATGGGAACATCTCACTGCCACTGATTAACGAGGTGAAAGTAAGCGGAATGACGCCGCTCCAGATTCAGGATATGGTCGCCGAAAAACTGAAAGGCTTTCTCAATAATCCGCAGGTTACGGTCACGGTGATTGAGATTCGCAGCAAGCGCGCCTTCATTACCGGTGAAGTAGCCCGTCCCGGCACCTATTCGCTCAACGCGCAGACCACCGTGCTTCAGTTGATCGCCCAGGCCGGTGGCTTCACGCCCTTTGCCAAGAAAGATGGCATCGTGGTCCTGCGCACAGAAGATGGACGCCAATCGCGGCTCAAGTTTAAGTACAACGAAGTTGTCCAGGGCAAAAAGACTGAGCAAAACATAGCTCTCCATCCAGGAGATACGGTGGTGGTCCCATGAAAAATTTCCAAACTACAAACCGGGTATTGGTTTCTTTCTGCGTTGCGTTGCTGATGATTGCATCTGCCTTCGCCCAGACCACGCAAAAGGCCACCCAAACTGCTGAGCAGACGGCCCCGCCAACTGCCGCGCAGACGCCCGCACAAGACAAATCATCAGACGCAGCCGACCAGAAGGCGGACGTAACTACGGACTCGTCAACCGATTTGCCGTGGTATCCCAACAGTCCTGGAGCGTACACCGTCTCGCTGGGGACTGGCCAGTTGATCAGCCTGTACCCGCCGCAGCGCAATGATCAGACGATTCCTAACGGCGAGTATGTTGAGGGTCAGCAATCAATCGCTCTCAAAAGCAAGGATTACAAATATCAGATGTTGTATGGGCTGTCTGCCTACAGCGTTTATACCAACAGCGTCGGCGGTCTGGGACCGACGGGTAGTGACCTGATCTCTACATCCGTCAGCCCTTACGTCGCGTTTTTTCTTCCCACCAGGACGGGCCGTTACATCGCGCAGTATTCCGCGGTCGTCAACCCCAATGACACGCAGAGCGGTGGCCCGCAGGCTTACCACACGCTCACTTTTAGCGGAATGGGCTCGATTACAGAGCGCTTGTATTGGAATTTTGCCACCAGCGGTAGCTACGGATCGCAGTCCGCGCGTTTGCAGGGGCCGTTGAATTTCCTGGTGGTGCAGAGCACGCCGATCGTGGATACCTCGTCCACGGCGGTATTGCTGCAAGCCGTCAACGTCGCTTTTACTGAAAGCAGCATTGGCCTGGGCTGGCTGAAAAGCCGTCGCGACAAGATCAGCATCACCGCTTTTCACACGTACACCGGCATTCAAGGTGATCCCAACACACCGCAGTCTGTAGGCACCCATGCCAATGCTGTTGGAGGAAGGCTGGAGTATGTACGCACTCTCACTCCTCGCATTGACCTCCGCAGCTACGGCGAAGGGGAAACGGTATTGAACGGGCCCCTCTGCAACACCGTTGGTGGCGGTCTTGGCATCGCCATGCGCGTGACGCACACGCTTTCATTTAGCGTGGAGGGTGGCCCGCAATTCTCCACAGCTACTTGCGGCTCTCCACAGTCAGCCAATTTCAGCGCCAGCCTGGTCAAATATCTGGGCGCCAAGGGCAGGGTTTACGCCAGCGTGAACCGCATGTTTACAACCGTCGCCAACCTGAATAGCCGCTGGGAAGATAACGCCACCGTCGGTTTCGCCAGGGACCTTCGCCGTTTGACCTTCATCACGGATGCTGGTTATCTTCGCGGCGACTCCATTACCACACTTGTGCCCGCGTATCACGGTTACTTTGTAGCGCCTCGCGTGCGTTACAAGATCACCAACAGCCTGGGCTTCACCGGAGGCTATCGTTCGTACCACGGCACCGGTGGGACTGTGGGTAGTGGAAATCTGAGCTACGCAGTCGCCGGCATTGAGTGGTATCCGGCGCCGCTGCATTTCCGGTAAGGCCATCTGTCATCGATGAATGACTCAGGGAGAGGAACAATGAATCAGGCAACAAATCACGAGACCACAAACCAGTTGATGGCCTTTTGGCATACCGTTCGGCACTATCGCCGCTGGATCTTTCTCGGCACCGTAATGCTTTCGCTCGCGGGATTCACTTTCGTGCTCCTGCTGCCGGATCGGTACAAAGCCACTACCACGATTCTCGTCGATCCACAGAAGGTGTCGGAAAAATACGTGAGTCCCACGGTGAACTCAGATCCCGGTCAGCGCCTGACCACCATTACGCAACAAGTCCTAAGCACCACGCGCTTGCAGCAAATTATTGATGACATGCACCTCTATCCTGAACTGCGCGGAAAAATCTCGCGCGAGGAACTCATCGATTTGATGCGCAAGGACATCACCATCACGGTAAAGCAGGGGTCGTCATCCGGCTTAAGCGCATTCACCATTGAATATGAAGGCCGCCAGCGCGAGCAGGTGGCACAAGTGGCCAACCAGCTTGCCGCCAGCTTTATCGAGTGGAACGTGAAGAGCCGTGAACAGCAGGCGCAGGACACCACGGAATTCCTGGATGCCCAGCTTAAAGAAGCGAAACAAAACCTTGAACAGCAGGAAGCCCGTTTGAGTGCTTTCAAGATGCGTCACCTGGGTGAAATGCCGGAACAGCAGGCGGCAAACATGCAGGCGCTCACGCAGTTGCAGACGCAATTCCAGGCCAATGCTGACGCGCTGAACCGCCTTGAAGTTGAGCGCACATTGCTCTCTCGTGGACTCGAAAGCCCGAATACAGGTGAAGTCAAGACCGCTCCCGTGCTCACCGAGCGCGCCAAGCTCGAAGGTGAGCGGCGTCGGCTCCGCACCCAGCTCCAGGACCTGCAAAACCGTTACACCAGCGCCCATCCTGAGGTAATAGACACGGCTTCACAATTGAAGCGCGTGGAAGACAGGATAAAGACTCTTCCTCCAGATCCGCCTGTGGTGGCTGAGACGCAGGACAGCACAGCCGTGACCGTGCGGCTACAGCTGATTGATCGCGAATCAAAACGCCTTACGGGAGAACAGCAGCGCCTCACCAGCCAGATGGCTTCCTATCGCTCCAAGGTGGATGCTGTTCCGGTCCGCGAACAGGAAATGGCTGAATTGAACCGCAATTACAGCGTGTCCAAAGATCATTACCAGTCTTTGCTCGATAAAACTTTTTCCGCCGGCATGGCTGCCGACCTGGAAAAAAAGCAGCAAGCTGAGCACTTCACCATTCTTGATCTGGCGCAGGTGCCGGAAAAGCCATTCAAACCCAAGCGTGGTCTCATGTTTGTGGGGGCCCTACTTGGCGCCCTGGCCATGTCGCTGGGCTTGGCTTATCTCGGAGACATGATGAATAGCACGGTTAAATTTGAGCGCGAACTGAAAGCCATATTGCCCGCCAACGTCGCGCTTCTGGCGGTTGTGCCTCAACTCCAATCGGCGGCTGACCGACGTAGTTCGATCCGGTTCGCCGTTATTGCCGTGGTGATTTCGCTGATCGGTTGCGCGCTTGAAGCAGGATTGTTTCTGAAGCTGCATTCGATTTTGTAAAGGACCAGGTTTTTAACAGAACGAAAATGCGGCAATCCTATGGCGCGAAAAAACGATTCGCCCGGAACGGCAAGGAAACTTCGTGGCTGGAACTCCCATGAGCTCACTCAAGACATTCTATCGCCACTCGTCCCACTACCTCGGCGGGCGATTGGTTGTCATGCTCTTGGGATTCATTTCGTTCCCGGTCTTTACGCGCGTATTTTCCGTTGCTGAATACGGCGCCATGAACCTGATCACCAACATCGTCCTGCTTTTGACGGTGTTGTCCAAATTTGGTTTTCAGCATTCCGTTCAGCGTTATTATCCTCAAGGCGAACAGGCCGGCAGCCGCGAAGTGCTGCGCCGTTACTACTCAACCTTGTTTTACAGCACGGCCCTTCTGGCCTTGGTCTTGACCCTGTTGTTCGTTGCCTCACTGCTTCTTGGCGCGGGACGTTTTCTGGGAATCACTGCTGGCGGCACACTTCTGTTGGCATGCAGCCTGGTAATGATCCGCTCGCTCCGCTCCATGCAGATGAACCTGATGCAGATGGAGAACAAGACACGGCTCTTCAACGGCATGGACATCCTGCAAAAAGCGTTGACCATCGGCGTAGTTTTCGCGCTACTGTTTTTCTGGCAGAAAACCATCTTCGCTCTCTTTCTTGGACTGGTTATTGTTGAAGGCGCCATGCTTCTACAGTATGTGCCGGTCTTGAGTCGCCGGAAGCTGCTTTCCCCAGGCATGTTCGATGTGGACTTTCTTCGCACCGCAGCGGCGTTCTCGTTGCCGCTGATGGCCGCGGAAATCTCATGGTTCGTGCTCGACTCCGGTGATCGCTTCTTTATTCAGCATTATCTGGGCGCGCAGGCGCTTGGCTTTTACGCCGCTGCTTATGGCATCGCCATCTATCTTCAGGATGTGATGATGGCGCCCTTGCAAATGGCGCTCTTTCCCATCTGCATGCGCGTCTGGAATACTGAAGGCAAGAAAGCGCTGCAGGATTTTCTTTCCCGCAGCCTGGACCAGTTTGTTTTTGTTGCCGTTGCAGTCGTATGCGTGGCCATTGTGACTTCGCGCGACGTCATCGTCCTGCTGGCCTCCCGGAAATTTCAGGAAGCCCACAGGCTGCTGCCATACCTGGTAATAGGGCTGGTACTCTCCGCCGTAACCATTTACTTTCGTCCCGGGCTCATGATCCACAAGCGCGCCACTAAGATCGCTGCAGCCACCTTTTATGCCGGCTTTCTCAACGTGGCGTTGAACATACTCCTGCTTCCGCGGATTGGCCTTGTGGGAGCCGCAATTGCTACCACGGTGAGCTATGCCGGTATCGTGGTATTTCTTGCTTATCAATCGTTGCGCGTGCTGCCATACAAGCTTGAACTTATTTCCTTTGCCCGATACGCCACAACCGGCGCTGCCGTCGCATGGTTGGTGGCCCAGTTGCCCGTGGAAACACCTTTGCTTAGCGCGGTGGTGAAGGGAAGTCTGATTCTGGTGCTGTACGCCGGAATCCTTTTCGCCATCGATCTGCGCGTGCGTGAACTTCTCACCAGCATTTGGACGGCGCTCACTGACTGGCTGCATTCTTCCAGTGAGCAGGTTCTGGAACCGATGCCCGCTGTCACGGAGAGGACCTGACCGTGCACTTAGGACTGGAACAATACGTCCCTCTGGCTCTTTATATCGGCGCGGTCGCGGCCTTTCTGCTTTCGCTTTTCTGGAAGCCACAAGCGGGCCTGTATTTTTTAGTCCCGCTGTTGCCCCTGCAGACCATTCGCTATCGCATCCTCGATTTTCCCCTGGGCAACAAGCTCATTGACATACTGTTGTTGGGCGTCGTGCTGGGCGCGGTCTTCAAAGGCGGATTCCGCTTTGCCAAAACGCCGATGAATAAATTCCTCATCGTCTTCGGCGTATTCTGCTATATCCAGCTCTGGCGCGGCGCGTTCTTCCTCAACTCAGAAATGCCGTTTTCCATCAGCGATCCTCGTTTTTCCAACTGGAAGAATTACATGGTCATGTTCATTATTTTTGCGGTTGTGGTGAGCGTGATCAAGGATGTAAAGCAGATCAAAATTATCGTCGTACTCATGTGCCTTTCCGTGCTGGCCGTGAACAAAGGCTACTACGGGACTATGAGTGATCGCGATACTTCGCACTTCTCTTACGAGGTCCGTGATGGCGGCGCTCTGGGTTACGCGGGTGTGAATGGCATAGCCACGTTTGAAGCCGAGTTCATGTTATTTGTGCTGGGACTAAGCGCCTTGCAGAAGCGCAAGTCTCTCAAGTTCGCTCTCTGGGGATTGTTCGCCTTCAGCGCCTATTGTCTGCTGTTCTCGTACTCTCGCGAAGCCTACGTAGGAGTTCTCGTCGGCTTGCTCTTTCTTGGACTTGTCCGCCAGCGCTGGGTGCTCCTTGCGCTCGCTGTTTTCCTGCTCAGCTGGCAAAGTTTTGTGCCGACCTCTGTGCAGGAACGCGTCCTCATGACCTATGACAAGAATGAGCAACAGCTTGATACGTCAGCGCAGGACCGCGTCGTCCTGTGGGATGACGCCATGAACCTGTTTCACCAGAATCCCGCGCTCGGCGCCGGTTTTGATACGTATGAATGGCAGCATCGAGTCAGCATTTACACGGATACGCATAACTACTTCTTGAAAGTCCTGGTGGAAACCGGTGTCCTGGGGCTGATGCTCTTTCTCTTTCTTCTGGCCAAAATGACCCGCCTGGGAGTGCGGTTATACAGGACCGCTCAGGATCCATTTCTTCAGTCGATCGGTTTGGGCTTCTCTCTCCTGATGGCTTGCGTCTTCGTCGTCAATTTCTTCGGCGATCGCTGGTTGTATGTGGAGGTAAACGGTTTTCTGTGGGTCATGCTGGCATGCGTTGTGCGTGGCCAGATGATCGAAAGTGAGCGTAAGGAGCCCGCTGCGGTCGTCGTGGAAGCTACCCCGGAGCCGTTGCCATGGGCGCGTGATGAAGGACCCGCGTTGGCGTAAGGAACAAATACTATGTGTGGAATCTTTGGACAAATCGGCAGCTCACCGGCGGACGAAAAATGCGGGCTCGAACTAGATCATCGCGGCCCGGACGACGCCGGGCTCAAATATTTCACGTTGTCCAACGGCTCCGTATGGGTAAGCTTGCAGCACCGCAGGCTGTCCATCATTGACCTCTCATCCGCGGGGCATCAGCCCATGTGCAATGAAGATGAGTCCATATGGATCACCTTCAACGGCGAAATTTATAACTTCCAGGAATTGCGCACGCAGCTCGTTTCCGCTGGACACACCTTCCGCTCCCATACCGATACTGAAGTCATCATCCACGGCTATGAGGAGTGGGGCGCTGAAGTGATGAAGAAGCTGCGCGGCATGTTTGCCTTTGCCCTCTGGGACAATCGCCACCGCCGCATGCTTCTGGCCACGGACCATCTGGGTAAAAAGCCGCTCTTCTATTCGCATGACGGCCGTAAATTCGTGTTTGCCTCAGAGATCAAAGCCATTCTTCAAGCGGGCGTGCCTGCGGAACTCGATCCCGTGGCCATGCATGACTACCTCACTTACTTGTATTTCCCATATCCCTCAACCGCGTTCAAGCACGTGCGTAAGATGCCGCCGGGTTCCGCCATGGAAGTCGTAGTGGATTCTGCGGGCGAAGTGCACCGGCGTGAATGGAAATATTGGGACGCCGCCGAAACCGCCGGCGCGCCACTGCACATGTCGGAAGCGGAGATGATCGATCGCGCACGCGAATTGATGGAAGAATCCGTGAAGCTGCGTATGATCAGTGACGTCCCGCTTGGACTCTTTCTGAGCGGCGGTCTTGATTCCAGCGCGATTACCGCTTTCGCCGCTAAAAACAGCCCCGAGCAGGTGAAAACTTTCACCATAGGATTCAAGAACAGCAAGTTTTACGATGAGCAGCCCATAGCTAAGCTCGTCGCGGAAAGATTCAACACGGAGCACCACATCCTGCAGGCAGACGAGGCCTGCGCGGCTTACATGACTGACGTGGTGCGGCACTTCGATGAGCCTTTCGGTAATCCCACGGCAATTCTTGAATACATCATCACCAAACAGATGCGGAAGCACGTGACGGTGGCAATCTCCGGTGATGGCGGCGACGAACTCTTTGGCGGCTACGTGCGCTATGCAGGAGCTGCTCTGGCTCGGCGCTACCGTCAGTTACCTCAGTTCGTCACCAAGGGGCTGGTATCGCGGTTATCCGGTTTCATGAATGACGCCACAGACGGACGCCACGGCTTCCGCCGCGTGCGTGAATTTGCACAATCGGCCTGGCAGGCTGAAGAAGATATGTACATCGACTGGGTTGGATATTTCTCTGAGAGTGAGAAGCAGGAGCTGTACACACCTGCCTTCTCCGCTTCCGTCGGCGGCCGTAACTCGGGAGACTTCCTGCGCCAGTTCTTCCGCCGCGGCGCCAAGCTCGATCCCATGAGCCGCCTGGGGTACGTCGATTCCGCGTCGTTCCTCTGCTGCAATTGCCTTGAGTATGCCGATCGCATGTCCATGGCCAACTCACTTGAGGTTCGCGCGCCGTTTACTGACTATCGGCTTCTGGAATTTGCCATGCAAGTGCCGCAGCGCATGAAGGTCCGCAACATGACTACCAAGTGGATAACGCGGCAGGCTATGCGTGGTATTTTGCCGCGTGAGGTGCTTACCAAGAAAAAGATGGGCTTCAACCCGCCGCTGCCGCAATGGATCAATGGCGAGCTCAAACCGGTGATCAAAGAATTTCTTTCGCCTGCGGCAATTGAGCGCCGAGGCCTCTTCCGTCCTGACGCGGTGCATAGTCTTTTGCGCGATCATGCCGAGAATCGTCGTGACAATGCCCTGAAGATCTGGGCGCTCCTGATGATTGAAGTCTGGCAACGCATGTACTTTGATAAGCAGTCGCCGGAGTCTGTGCTGCATTCCGCCATGGGCGACACGAAAATAAAGAACATGCCCAAGGCAGGGCATTCAGAAAAACACAAAGCCGATGTGGTTTGTATTCGGTAGAAAAACAATGGTAGCGCTTTTGATAGGCCAATTCGGAGCGGGTGTAACGAGCGGAGCCAGAGTAGTATTCTGGCTGGCCGCCTTCTTGTTGTTTTATGTCTACGCTGGCTATCCGTTGCTTCTCGCTTTAATCAGTCTGTTTGTGCGCCGCCAACGTCCGAATGCCGGTTACACTCCGCGAATTTCAGTCTTGATCGCCGCTTACAACGAGGAAGAAGCCATCGAGCGCAAGATTCAGCAGACGCTGGGGCTCGAATATCCCGCGGACAAGATTGAAGTGCTGGTGCTGTCAGATTGTTCCACTGACCGCACGGACGAAATTGTGAAAGCGTTTCCTGACAGCCGTGTTCGCTTGGTCAGAATGCCGGAGCGTCGCGGAAAAACCTTTGCTCAGAACGTCGGCGTGAAGGAAGCCACAGGCGAAGTCATCATCTTTTCCGACGCAACGGCAATCTATCACGCAAAAGCATTGCTATATCTCGCGTGCAATTATGAGGATTCGTCGGTAGGCGCGGTCAGCGGACGATATCAGTATTTTGATCCGGGCGAACAATCTCCTACCGGGCTGGGTAGTGTGGCTTTTTGGAATTATGAAAACCTGATCAAGAAAATGCAATCCAGCATTCGCACGATTACCGGCTGCTGCGGCTGCATTTATTCCGCCCGTAAAGAAGCTTATACAGAATTGCCGGCGGACATCATCAGCGATCTGGTCCAACCGCTCCAGGCCATCAGAAAGGGCTATCGGGTGGTGTTTGAAGATCGCGCCCTGGCTTACGAAGAGACGACTCAATCCACCAGTGAAGAGTTTTCCATGCGTGTCCGCGTAGTAACTCGGGCCATGCGTGGCCTGCTGAGCGTTTCTGATCTGCTCAAACCATGGAAGTTCGCCTGGCCGGCATTTCAGCTCTGGTCCCACAAAATCATGCGCTGGATGGTGCCGCTGTTTCTGATTGCCTTGCTCGTCGCGAATAGCTTGCTGCTTGATTCTTCGTTTTATAGATTCACGCTGGCAGTGCAATTGTTCTTTTATGCTGCGGCGCTGCTGAACATACTTTTGCCACTGCACCGGCAATGGAAGCCGCTGGGCATTCCGCTTTTTTTCTGTACGCTGAACGCCGCGGCGCTGGTCAGCATGTTGGAAATCTGCCGGGGGCGCAAATATGTGACCTGGCAGACTGTGAGGGCCCGCAGATGAAAATTGAATTTCTAACCCAGGAAGACTCGCTGTACGTGTTGCCTTTCTTTGAGGAATTTCTGCGGCATTATGCCGGCGAGTTTGAGATCACGCGGATTTCCTGCTGCCGGGCCATGGGCAAGCGCTCCAGAGTGCAACTCTTACAGGAACTCAAGTGGCTTTATGGAGTGACCGGATTGGGCAAACTTCTGTTGCAAGCAGCGAAGGCCAGAGTATTCTCGTTGCTGCCGAAAAGCCGGTCATCGCAGCGGTTTTATTCCATCGCCCAGCTTGCGCATGCTTATGGAATTTCTTATGAGCATGTCGAGAATCCGAATAAGCAGGAATTTACCGATGCATTGCAGCAGCGGACGCCCGATCTTCTGATCTCCGTGGCCTGTCCATACATATTGAAGGAAAAGCTTCTGGGGATTCCGCCGCGCGGCTGCATCAACATCCATCATGCCCCTTTGCCTCGATATAAAGGTATGATGCCTACGTTTTGGCAGCTTTATCATGGCGAGCAACAACTGGGTGTGACAATTCACTACATGGCCGCAAAGGTGGATGAAGGCGATGCACTGTTGCAGGAATCTTTGCCCGTGACTCCCGGTGAGTCACTGCATACGCTTATCCGCCGCAGCAAGCGCCATGGCGCGCACTGCATGGCCAAGGTGGTACGCAGCCTGCAGGCGAATTCAGCAGTCGCGATACAGATGGACCACGCGCAGGGAAGCTACTTCACTTTTCCCCGGCGCGAAGAAGCGCGCGAGTTCCGGAGGCGAGGGCTGCGCGCGATTTGAACGCAAGGATGATACATGGCAAGCCCGTTTAGCAGATCGGCGTTAAGGGCCCACGGAAAAATATTCTGGGCTGGCTTGCTGCGCGCATCAGGCATGTTGTCACTGGCCCGCAAGTGGGTCCAGAAGCGCGGCGTCATTGTTCTCACATTCCATCGCGTCCTGACCGACTCACAGTTGCAACAGACCGCTTCGCTGGGCGGAATGATTGTCCGCAATCGGACCTTCGCCGCCTTTTTAGGCTACGCATCCCAGCACTGCGAATTTGCCAATCTGGCGCAGGAGCCTGACTGGAAGCCCTCCGGCAACCTCAAGCTGGCTGTTACCTTCGACGATGGATGGGCGGACAACGCAGAGTCGGTTTACCCAATTGCCTCTCAGTATCATGTCCCGTTTGTGGTTTTCATTGTGCCGGAAAGAACCGGAACCGCGTTGCCTTTTTGGCCGGAGAGGACTGTCGCCGCTCTTGATCGCATCCCCGCAGTCAACGGTTCTCGACGCGCTGTCTCAATTGGAAAGGCAATTGAGGAGTTGAAAGCCCTGTCGGCCATGGAACGCGAAACTCGTATCACGCAAATGACCGGTTCGGGCGGCGCTCTTGAGTCTTCTGCGGCGGTGGATAAAACGATGACCTGGGACCAAATCGCGGAACTTCAAGCGCGCGGCGTGACGTTTGGTTCACACACCAGCACGCATGAGATTCTTACCACAATTCCAGCGCCGCAGGCGGAGCAGGAAATCGTCTCATCTCGCGAAGCGATTCAACAAAAACTCGGTAGTTCCTGCGAACTGTTTTCCTATCCCAACGGAGATTACTCTGGTCCAGTGCGTGAATTAGTGGCGCAGGCGGGATACAAGTTTGCTTTCTTGAACCAGGAGCCCGGCGTCTGGACCCACGATTGCGATCCTTTACTGATTCCCCGGGTCAACGTATGTGAATATCACCTGGTTGGTGCAAAAGGCGATTTTTCGCCGTTGATCTTCGATTATGCCGTTGTCTGGAGTGCAGCCAGGGGCCTTCTGTCACAGATGCTGTCAAACCGTTTGAAGAAGTTTATAAGAGGCAATCACAATTCAGAAAAGACGTGGCAGCCGGGCGAACGGAAATCCGTGGAAAAATCGTCAGAGAAAACGTTTGCGGGAAAGTGAACTAGCGGAAGCTATTGTTTCTTATTTCTCTCAGCCAGCAGATCGCGATAAACACCAACCAATTTCAGGATCATCACATCGGCGCTGAATCGCGTTTGCACGGAGTTGCGCCCGCGCTCTCCTATCCGGGCTCCCTGCTCAGGATCGCGCAGCAACGTAAGCAGTCTTTCCGCCGCGGCGGCCTCGTCTTCCACCGGAACAAGAAAACCGTTTTCACCGTCGGTGATGGCTTCAGGATTGCCACCCACACGCGTTACCACGGAAGGAACGCCGCATGCCATTGCTTCCAGCAGCGCGTTGCAGAAACCTTCACTGCGTGACAGCAAACAGAATGCGTCGCTCATCTTGAGCAGCGGAACAGGATCTCCGATGAAGCCCAGCAGCTTCACGTTTTTCTCCAGACCCAGCGAGCGGATCATCGTCTTCATTTCTTCCGAATAGTCGTGTTCGTAAAGGCTTCCGGCAATCACGAAAACTGCATTGGGCAACTCGCGGCAGACAAGTTGCGCCGTCCGTATAAGTACGTCAATGCCTTTGACCTTCCGGATGTTGGCCAGGCATGTGATGATATGCGAGGCGCCCACCCAATCGGCGTTTGCAAAAGGGTTCTCGGCTGACTCTTCAGTGGCAATCTGCTTAAGATCAACTCCGTTATAAACAACTGATACCTTATTCGGATTTATCCGGTCAGCGTCAATGCAGAACCGCTTCACCTCTTCAGATACGGCAAGCACGCGGTCGGAGAGCCGGTTCACAACGCTATAAGCCAGAGAATATTTGGCTTTCCGCAGGATTCCCATGTCGCGGCGGGAAGACAGCAGCAGTGCGCCGCTAAACTTGGCCACAAGTCCGCCCCATAAATTCGAAGTCTCAAAATACGTCTGAACAATATCTACTTTTTCTGTCCGGATCAGTCGTCGCAACGCGATGGCTGCTTTCCAGGCATCCAGATGAAAAAAGCGTTTCCAGGGAAAGACATAAACCGGGACTGAAATACTTTGGCGAATCTCGGGCTTGATACGGAAAGTGGCAATCGAGCAGCGAATCAGCTCCGGCGGCATCAGTTGGACCACTTTGAGCAGGTTGGTTTCTCCGCCCCCGAGCGCCATTAGATGATCGATCAAAAATAGGACGTGCGGCCGCGCCTTGGCGTCACCGATGGCACCGTCTTGGGACGAGGCAGCGGCAGCACCCAATGAGGTGGGGGACGAGGAGTCCAACACGCGTGTTGAAAACTGTTGCATACCTTTCAATGTGAATCCAGAGGCAAATACTGCGGCACAATGCTTAATAGTTAAAGATGCAATTTATGCGCCATGGAGCACTAACCCCAGCACAACTCCTTGATTGGGCAAGATTAAGCTTCTCTCGCTTTTTCAGCCACTTAAGCGCCTAAGGGCCCGATATGCCTGCCTGTCCTTTTTTCTGTTATGCCATGAATTGTGACATCCTGCTGCAAGCTTTTGCACATTAACTCAAACTTTGCCCCATATGTGCTTGATTTTGTGCGAACTGCTTTGGCACTGGTCGTGCATATATCTAAGGTAGATCAAGCAAGCCAACAGTGCGCGATGACGTTGCCCTTCCGGGGCGCGCACTGTCGCTTTTGGAATTACAAGTCGATACAGCGAACTGGCGGATGGGACCATGGTGAAAAAGTTTACCTACTCTATGATTGGAATTTTATTCTTTATACTCTCAGGAAGTTTGCTTTCAGGGGCCCTTCAACTTCACAACGTGATTTCTGATCGCATCCAGCATTTTGAATCGTTTCCTGAATCCGCATGGCTGATAGTTCTGGGATCGCTCCTGATTTCTGGAGCCACCGTGCTGCGCCGTCGGCGGGCATCCGCTCGCACCCGCTAATTTAGATCTGTCAAGGAACAGCGCAATTGGTTCCCGCTGGTCCTTTGGAAAAAACAAAAGCCCTCCGCGAGGGGGGCTTTTGTTATTTCAAGGAGTCTTCATTCTTTGACCTTATGCGCCAGCTTTTGCCGTATACCGGTAATATCCAGTTTCCGGCTTTTCTTCAGCAGCATTGAAAACTACTCCGGTAATTTTGCGCGGATCCACCTGGGCCAGTACCTTTGCCAATGACTCACTCGGTGTCTTGCGGGCGCGCGCCACTACCATTACGCTCTCACAAGAGGCGGCGATCAATTCAAAGTCGGCGAGATTCAATGCCGGCGGCGAATCAACCAGGACCAGGCGGAAGGACTCAGCCGCCCAGCCCATGAACTCTTTCCAGCGATGACTGGAAAATAGCTCGCTCGGCGAGGCGCTGGTTTCACCAGCGGGCAAAATGTGGAGCCCAGGAATATCAGTCCGCAGTATGGCGGATTGATAAGAGCAATCTTTTTCCAGGATCTCAGCCAGCCCCGGTGATTCCGGGTCGCCTGCCAGTATAGACAGGCCGCGGGTACGCAGGTCGGCGTCTACAACCAGCACAGGCCAGTTTTCGATTTTTGCATAACAGATGGCAAGATTGAAGATAGTCAGTGTCTTGCCTTCACCCTGTGCGGAACTCGTTATCACCAGCGATCGCGCGCCGGTCCGCGTCTGCTGTTTTACCAGGCGGGTGCGCAGCGTGCGATAGGCTTCCACCGCTGCCTGCATTGCCGGATTATATTGCGATACCAGAAAAGACCTTTCTTCTGTGCGGGGCAGCCTTATGCTGCGACATTTTTCCAGCCGCACGGCCGCGACCTGGGACGCAACCTCATTCGATTCTTGCAGCGGTTGCAGCAAGTGCTGAAGATCAATCTCGCCGGAATGCGAAGCTGCATTTCCGCTGCTTTCCATGTGTTGCTTCAGCGAGCCGACAAGGTCCTGAATGTTGACATTGTCCGCTGCTGGAAGCGAATCAGTCTTCCGTGCGGTGCGAGTTTCATTAAAAAATTTGCTCATGCGGTCTATGTTCCTGTCTAAACTTATTTTGAACCCTTGCTATTCTTCCGATCTAAGAAGCTGTCTTGGCTAAACTTTCCGGCAGGTTCGCATTTCTGTCCGGCGCTACGGGTGCAGGCTGCTCCCATCCCATTTCTTCGGCCGCTTCAAGCACTGCATCGCCGCCAAGTTTTTTTAACTGGCGCCGGAAGCCAACGCCAAGAGTGTGGTCGCAAATAGAATTGATCAAGCGCGGAACGCCGTTCGTGAAGCGAAAAATCTCTTCCAGCGCCGATGTCGTGAACGGGCTCTCCCCGCGTAATCCGGCAACATGCAAACGTTCCGCGATATATGCCCTGGTTTCGGTCAGCGTTAGGGCGCGCAGCTTGGTGACCACGGAAACCCGCTGCTTCAAGGCTGCCAATTCAGGTTTCGTCAGCAGCGGAAGAAGCTCCGGCTGTCCGCAAAGAATGACCTGAAGGACGTTTACCGGATAATTATCCAGGTTCATCAGCAGGCGT
>Ga0209580_10000522_pt1 | contig 20718 bp, 20 predicted proteins | sample Coa_R1_5_FD_187153 | JGI IMG/M metagenome (GOLD analysis project Ga0209580, IMG submission 187153) | Surface soil microbial communities from Centralia Pennsylvania, which are recovering from an underground coalmine fire - Coalmine... | ecosystem: Environmental > Terrestrial > Soil >... | reverse complement strand
CTCTGGCTATGCTGTTCGTTAAGCTGCATGGCCAGGGATTCGTTGTCTCCGAGATGTTTTGGGGGCTGTGGCTGTTTCCGCTTGGGCTGCTGGTGTACAGGTCGCGATTCCTGCCGCGTTTTCTTGGAGTGTGGCTCGGGTTGGCAGGGATCGCATGGGTGGTCCTGAGTCTTGTGGGAATTCTGTTGCCGGAATATCAGGACCAGGTGGATAGGTATTCTCAGCCTGCCATCATTGGGGAAATAGTGTTCATGTTGTGGCTTTTGATCATGGGAGCGAAGCCGCCTGCGGTGGACGCCGCAGCTACATCGGCTGCTGGTGGTTAGCTGCATCACCGACGATTGACACTCCGGTATTAGACATCATCCTGAAGCCGCTCACGTGCACACCAAAGCACCGGCCTGCATCGCCGGGGTTGTACTTACGATGCTGCCCCTACTTTATTTTCGAGAATGTGCACTTTTGCACAGTCGAAGCGTGATGGTCAGTCCTACCCTCACTGTACTGAGGTGGGGTTCCCAAGGAATTCCTCTTTTTCAGGATCGTTGCTAAAAAGCAACTTCGTGAGACGTCTCCGGATCTTCTCGCGTAGGTGAGCAACGGCCATGAAATCGCGCTACGGTCTGAACATCCTCGACGACTGCACGACCCCAGTGCGGGAGCAGCATGTTTTCTGCAATCTTCCCCCATCGTTGATGCAGAGACTGAATGCCATTACGTCCCCTGCGATCTATCCCCGCGCTGCCGTGTTATTTCTTGAAGGACAGCAGGGACGTGGGACCTTTGTCCTTCGCACCGGAAAGGCAAAGCTGTCTACAACGTCGCGTAGCACAAGTTCCACCGGAGGCGACTCCTAATCCGACATCACTGAGTCCGTCTGGGAGGTTCGAATGGCATTGATAGAGGCCCGCAAAAAGCCCGCAATGTCGATGTGTGACGAGGACATTCGGGCTGCTGAGGTTCTGAAACTGCGGGAAGCGTTGAAGTTGATGTATGACCTTCTCGAAGACTATGCGCCCCCGTGGTACGGAGAGAAGATTCACGACAAGGTTGAGGCCGCCCTGCTTGTGAAATGAACACGAAATCAGACACTATCTGAATAAGCCGGATCGCCTCTCCTTATTGGTAGTGTGCAATTTTGAACATCTTCCGGCCGACGTGGCTTGTACGATTACCCTCCAATTACAAATTACTTGCCTTGGTGGTGCATCGCTTACTCTCTCACAGGTGGTGCGCCACATTTTCGCTCGAGCAAGAAGCTGTCGAAGAATGCAAGATCATGTCCCAGTCAACATTATTTTCGCTGGAAACAACGAGAGCGCCGTGGCACAATAATAATTAAGAGAATCTTAAGTCCCAGTCGGGCTTCGGAGGCTTCCCATGTCATCGCTTCGTGGGTCGCCGACACGACCGCGCCACACCCCCAAAACAAACATTTCCTTTGACCCCAAAGCCTTTCTAGCGAGTGCTGGCATTGGCAAGACGGTTCATCGCTACAGCCCAAAACGCGCCCTTTTCTCGCAAGGAGAACGCGCGGACGCTGTATTCTACATTCGGGATGGAAGGGTCAAGCTATGCGTGTTGTCGAAACAAGGCAAGGAGGCAACCATCGCGTTGCTTGGCCCGGGCGACTTCGTTGGGGAAGGATGCCTCGCTTCCGACCAGCCGCTCCGCCTGGCAACCGCTACGGCCATTACAGACTGCTCGATTCTGAAGATCACAAGGAAAGAGATGCTGCGAGCGCTCCACGAGGAACACGCGCTGTCCGACCTGTTTGTCGCGCACATGATCGATCGTCACAATCGGGCACAAGCGGACTTGGTGGATCAACTGTTCAATTCGAGCGAAAAGCGGCTGGCTCGAGCACTCTTGACACTGTCCCGTTTCGGAAAAGATGGCAGGTCCGAAACCGTGGTGCCAAGAATCAGTCAGCAAACGCTGGCAGAAATGATTGGCACCACCCGCTCCAGAGTGAATTTCTTCATGAACAAATTCAGAAAGCTGGGACTCGTTCATTACAACGGCGGGTTGCAAGTGAGTAGTGCACTGCTTGATGTTGTCCTGCACGAGTAGCTGCTGCTGGTTCGCAAGAGCAGGTCCGTGAGGGCGAAGACCAGGAATGCGCCCGCTCTACTGCAGCTCCAGGTCAGGTGACAGTCTGGTGGTGGCCAGCAACTCCAGCAAAACGGCGTAGTCGCGAATGTTTCCCGAGATGGCGAGGAGCGCTTCGGAGACGGCGGGATATTGGTCCGCCATCGAGTCGAGGCGAGCACTGACGGTGCTGAGGCTTTGAGCTTCGTTCAGAATTTTGGTTGCAGACATTGTTTACCTGATCTCGCAATACGCAGTCAGCAACAAAATGACGCGCACGCCAGTATCGAAGTCGCGCTGGACGCCACCGTACGTGTCCGGGGGAGTAGGGCTGAAGTCAGCCCGCGCTCTTAAGAACTTGGATCTTGGTGGAATCCTGGAACGAGTACTATCAGGAGCGGGCGCGTCTGTCGGCCCGCCTTAGCACTCGTGAATGTACGCTGGCGCACGCATGAGGCTCCGAGTCGGAGGGAACCCTGCTATAAATGGCTTGCCCGGCACCTGGAAGTTGGATAGCTGCATTGCTGGGGTTATACCTTATCGAAACTCATCGATCGTTACGAGTGCGGAACGTCACTGATTGCGTCGACTGCGACGTAGATGCCGTATCCCTTTAGCGGTGCTTCAGGCACGGAATCACCATCAGGTCGCTGGCGCTGGCGCCAGTTACTTACGTTACTTTCGACCTGCACGGCACAGCGACTAGCATTTCCCTAGAATCGCTGGGCTGTTAGGGATGCCGCCGAATAGGAGCAAAATCAGGCGGGGAGAAGCTCTGTAAGTCAGAGTGGCCTGCGAGAATCCTTCGCTCGACTGGAAACAGCCCAGTCACCTTCCGTTTACCTCCTTTTTGCACACGAGCAGGCGTAGGGCACAACAGATCGTTTGGCCCTTGCGCCGGTGCCTGATCGCCCGCCGGCCAGAAGCTTACAGCGATTGCAGAAATGCCAGCAGCGCTTTTTTCTCCGCGGGCTTCAGTTTGACGAAGCGCTCGGTCACTTCCTCGGCCTCGCCTTGATGACGGCGGATCGCGTCACTCAATTCGACGGATGCGCCATCGTGCATGAGACGCGATCGTACGCGAAGTCCCCACAACGGGGCGGTTCTGATCTTGTTGCGCGCGCAAAGGGTGTCACGCAATAGATCGGGATGCTTTTCTCCTTCAAGCACCGCCGTCTGGTAGCTCTCGCTGCATTCGTCTTCGGGTTTTCCTTTGGTGGGCTGTTGCATGCCCGCCCGCGCTCCTTCCAGTTCGCGCATCCGCTTCTGAACTCGCTCGCGGCCGAAGTGCTCAATCAGCGCGATTGGGATTCCGTCTCCCGTTCCCACGTTGTGCAAGAGAAAGTCGCTGTAAGGGTGGATCGTCCGGTTCTCGAGCGCGTCAGGATGTAGTCCCGGCCCGCCGGGGGCCGCAGGACTCTTGCCCGTGACGATGGTCTCCACGTGGCAACCGGCGCAGCCGATTTTCCTGAACAGTTGCTCGCCCTGCATGACCTCAGGAGTCGTCGCCGTATCTCGGGCTGGCGCCTTGAGCGATCGCATGAAACTGGCAAAGTGGTCGATGTCTTCCAGATTGTTGTCGGTGGGGTCGGGCAAGCTGTTGGGTTCGGTGATCTTCGTGGGGTCGTTGTTCGGGATCGTCGTGGTCACCGGCGGATTGCAGGTGGTCGTCACTTCGGTTGGCTGCAGGCGGTTCGTGATCCCCATCTCATTCAGGTACGCGTCGCCGGCAAACGCAAGCAAACTGGCGTGCTGGTCCTTCCATCCGAATCGGCCGATCCGGTCGGCCCCTTCACTTTCGGGTACGAGCACCTTGACCGCCTGCCCGCAAATTTTTCCGTGGGACGCTTTGCACTGGTCCTTGCGAATCTTGAGCAGGGTCTCGTCGGGAATAGCTTCCACATATCCGTCGCCGAGGGTATTGGTAGCCAGGCGGGTGGTGCGGATGGTCTCGCTTTCAGGTACACGTTCCTGAATCTCGGGGCAGATGGCGCGGTCATTCACCAGGTTCCGATCCTTGATGATCTCTGCTCCGTGATTGATCGGGATCTCCGGAGTCTGGAACTGGCCGTGGGCATCGAGATGTCCGACGCGCAATTCCATCACTTGGCTGGCGGCTCCGCTGACCGGAGTCTGGTGACACTCGCGGCAGGACTGGGCGTTGTAGAGGGGGCCGAGCCCGTCGGGGGCGATGTGCTCAACTTCCTCGAAAAATTTCTGGTCGGCCAGGCGGCGTGTGGGATCGGAAAATCCGTTGCTCTGGTCGTCGAATCCGGTCGCTGCTTCGGGCGGTTGGGTAGGTGACTGCGCTGCGAGGCCGAGCAGGATACTTCCTGCGATCAAGAACAGTAGCAATGTAGGCTTCACGGGACACTCCCTCAGGCCAGAGGTCTTAATAGAGGTCTTAATAACGACGAAGCCGTGCGGGCCGCCCGATGCTATGCGAGGTTCCTACACCGAAACAACAGTACAGATAGAACGTCTTTGTTTGTGTTGTCTTTCTGAGATGACTGTTTGAAGGATTCTCGCTGCCGGCCTGACCATAATAGCTGGCGGCGATACTGATGGCAATAAATCCGATATGACTCGTTGGTCCAGACAAGAGGGGGAATCCGCGTCGTTAAGAATGGTGGGCAGAAAAAACGCGGGGAAAAATTGAAAGGGCCGTGACATTGGTTATGCCCTAGCCGCTAGCTCCTGCGAGGGAGCCCACAGCGTGGAAGCATGTACCGTCACAGCCCCTTGATGCGATCACTGCTTTCGCAGTTCCGAACCCCAACTGAACCTCGCAGATCCGTCGGTTTTTTCAGGTTCGGTCGCCTTGCGGGTCACCCCGCCCGGCTAATCACTCAGCCTACTTCGGGCCAGCTCATTTTATTGTGCCAACCCTTTCGACCGTCGACGTAGGCAAAGTTACCAGAGTAACGAGAAAAGTCAACGCAAACTATTGGTGCAATAGCGATGATTCGATCTGTGCATAATCGAAAATGCAAATGGTTGTAATGGAAAAACTTAGTCCGAGGCGATTTTTTCCGGTACGCCTTTTGCACAGAAGGATTCACAGTGAAAAGAGCAACCGCAAAACGCTGAAAGGGAACCAAATAATAGTCTTGACGGTGGGGTTTGATGAGGGCACAGTGCAGAGTAGACTTGGAAAAATCGAAGTGACGTCAGAACTGGTGGCCTATGTGGACGGCGGATGCCTGGGAAACCCGGGTCCGGCGGGCATTGGCGTAGTAATCAGCGGTCTGGCGGAAGGTCCCGTCCGGATCGCGAAGTGGATCGGGCGCCAGGACAATAATGTTGCCGAGTACGCCGCTTTGATGGAAGCCCTGCAGTACGCGGTGGAGCGGAAAGCCCAGAAGCTCCACGTTTATTCCGATTCCGAAGTTGTGGTAAGGCAGATGACCGGAGAGTACGTCTGCCGCAGTGCCCGCCTTTACTCGCTGCATTGGACCTGCCGTAAGCTGGCGCGCTCGCTGGCATTCTCGATTTCGCACGTGCGGCGGGAGGAAAACGCCGAGGCCAACGAGTTGGCGCAGGCGGCGCTGCGAAGGAAGTAGGAAACCAGCATTCAGGATTCAGCACTTGGCCTTCAGCCTCTCACTTCCGTTGAGACTTTCTCATTTCGATCGCTTTGGCACTTCTATATTCTCCGGTTCAGGGGACCGAGGCCGAATGCTGGGCGCCGAAGGCTTCGCTTGACACTTTTGGCTTAATACCTCTGCCCTTAAGAAAGCTTGACACGGTAGTTCCTGCGAGCGAGACTCCAGAATAAGTATCCCTACAATTGATAGAAGAAGATTGACGGGCGGGCTTTGGTCCGCCGGGGAGCATTCTTGGAAGAGAACAGTCCAAGTCGTCGGCAGGGAGTGTCGGCAGCACTGGCGGCGCAGGCCGCCATGGCGGCGTCGGTGCGTTTTCCGGGCGAAGATGGAGGACGTTCACTGGCGGAGATGGCGCAAAGCGATCTCGACGCCGCGCTTCAACTGCTCACCGACCGCGCGCAATACATCACGGGCGCGAGCGGGGCCGCGATTGCGCTGCGGCGCGATGGACGCCATGACATGTTGTGCCGCGCCAGTTCGGGAACGAATGCGCCGGAATTAGGGGCGCTGCTCTCCACCGAGTTCGGGCTGTCGGGCGAGAGTGTGCGTACACGCCAGCTTCTGCGTTGCGACGACGCCGAGCGCGACGCGCGCGTGAATCGCGAGGTGTGCCGCCAGATGGGAATTGCATCAGTGCTGGTCATGCCGGTCGTGAACGACGATCAGGTTCTTGGAGTCTTCGAACTTTTTTCGGGGAAGGTGCACGCGTTCGGGGAGCGCGACCTCTCGGCGGTGCAGCGGCTGAGCGAGATGGTCGAAACGGCGGTCCGGCTGGCGCATGCTGTCGAAATCCTGCCGCAGCAATTGATTGAGCGGGAGAGTTCGGTAGCGGAAGCGGTGCATCCGGAAGTTTTCGAAGGTCAATTCTTGAGCGACCTCGTCGTGGAAGAGGTCAGACACCATCAGGAAGACCAGGCTCCTGAGATAACGGCAGCGGCAGCCCTGGAATCACCTTTAGTCGAAGTAATTCCCCACCTGGCGGAGGCTCCGCAGGTGAGTTTGCCGGAGCCACAGCCGCAGACAACTCCGGTTCAGAGTGGTGCCCAAGTAGCTCCAGCTGGTCAGGTTTCAGCGAATCAAGGTCCAGCGAAGAAGCTTTTGTTCTGGTCGGCGGCTCCTGGTGAGGGCGAAGCGACGAAGGCCAGCGACGCGGACCAGAGCCACGTGCCTCCGGTACTGCGAGGGTTGCGGAAGTGCGAGGCTTGTGGGTTCCCGATTTCCGCAGGACGAGTACTCTGCGTAGAGTGTGAAGAGAAGAAGTGGCGAGGACAACTGCGGCCGCAAGCTCAGAACCGGACGTCGCCCGGTGGAATTGCGACAGTTCAAGCATCGAAATCTGCCGCCGGAGCGTTCTCGGCAGCTGCGGCCTCAATGGCTAGGCTTCCTGAGGCCGCGACTCAACGAACTGCCGATGCTGGGCCCAAAGTGGTCCCACCGGAGCCGGGTCCGTTCCTGGTCGAGCGTGCTGAGACGACGATAGCCCCTCCCGCCACAATCGGCGAGCTGGGAGGGCCTGCGGAGACTCCGCAACTCATTCTGAGCGCTGGGCTTGAGCCTTCGCGGTCGTGGTTTTCGGCGAATAAATACATTGTTTTGGCGCTGGTGGTGATTGGCGCTGGAACGGCCGCATTCCTGCTACTCCGTTAGGGCAATCTTCACTTCGTCATACTTCCAGAAGAAGGTACTTCACAGCTGCCGAAACCCTTGACAATACAGGCAACTCTGCTAGAGTTCCGGGAGAGGTTCGAAACCATCGACCACAGTGCGGGTGCCATGACCATGAAAAACGTGTACGAAGTATTACGACAGAAAGAAATGGAACTGACTCGCTTGGAGAAAGAAGTGGAGGCACTGCGGCTGGTGGCTCCCCTGCTGTCGGAGGAAAAGGAAAGTATGTCTGAGATGGGAAAGCCGGCTTTGGCGACCGCGGTAAACGGGCCACAGTCGACTGCGCGGATTCCAGTTCCATCGAGTCCGTCAATTCCGGCGCCGCAGCCTGTGCGCGCGGCGGGATGGGAAGATACGGCTAAGCGCTGGCCGTAGAGCCGCCACATCGATCTTCGTTTCAAGCACTTGATCAGCCCGGGAGGCAATCCCGGGCTGACGTGTTTCTGGGTACTCCGTTCTGGAATTGAGGGGTACAATTGTGCGATTTTTGGGGCCAGACGCGGGACACGCCCCGCTGGGGCCGATCCGAAATTGAGCTGGAACCGATGAGGAGGGTGTATGCCGGGGTTTTGCGTGAGTTGTGGCACGCCTTTGACCGGACCTTTTTGCAATAACTGCGGAGCCCGAGCGGTTCCTCCAGGAAGTGGGGTGGCTGCAACGCCGGGCTCGACACCAGCGCAACCTCCGGCGGCAGGCTATCAGCCGGTGGTTGTGCCGGGCACTCCTTCGCAGTCTGTCTCGCCCATGCCGACCCGGGGCTATCAGCCGGTGCGAGCGCCAGTCACCGCGGCGCCGAAGGGCTCGGGAATTGGCAAGGTGCTGCTGTGGGTGGGGGGAATCTTTCTGGTGCTGTTCATGATGGTGGCGGGTGCGGCCATATACGGTGCGTATTGGGTGAAGCATAAGGTGTCGAACTATGCGTCGGCGATCAGCGGCGGATCGAGCGATAACCTGAAGGTGGTGGCTTCCGGCGATAGCTGCCGAATGCTGTCAACGGCGGAATTGCAAAAGATCCTTGGAGTGAGGATCGAGAAGAGCGCCGAGATCGTCGACGACAATCAACCCGGCTGCGCGTATTACGCGGACGCACAATCTGTCGGCCAGTTGCAACGGATGGCCATGGCGCAGGCCAAGAAGCAGACCGATGAAGTGAACCGGAGGCCAGGACCGAAGCCGGACAACCTTCCTGCATTGATGAAGAACGCGAATGAGCTGGAAGGGATCGTCAAAACGCTGGGGATGACCCAGCCACCTGCGGACGGCCGGGTCTTTTCGTTCACAGTGGAGCGCGGGGTGAGCGCGGATGCCTGGGCCGGGATGCGGGTGACGGAAGCGGCGGTTCCCGGCTTTGAGGAAGTTCCGGGCGTCGGAGATCACGCGATGATTGGAGCCTTTGGCCACGCATTTTATTTGCAGAAGGGCGACGCGGTCATCACGATGTCGACGATGTTTGTTCCTGATGCGCGCATGAGGGGATCGCAGATTGGGAAGTCGATTTTGGGGAAGCTGTGATGAGAACGACTATCTCCAGAAGGTATTTCTGAGCTTATTGCTTGCGGGGCGTTAATTGATCAGCGTTTCGTGATCGGCGACGCACTGCCACTTTCCATTTCTTTTGATCCAGGTATCGGTGAAGCGGCCGTGGTGTTGGAAGGGCTTGCCGCTGTCGGTGCCTTTGGTGCGATAGGCGCTGGAAACGATCGCCGTGTCGCCGTAGAAGTAAACGCTGGTTTCGCTATTTGCGATTTCCTGGGGATGGAAGGAAGGATCTTTGATCCCGGCCAGGTATTGAGCCTTGTTTAGCAACGTTCCGTGATGATCGACGCTGATGAAAGTGTCGGCCATGAGTGCGGAGGCCGCGTTGGTGTCGTGATGGATTTCAGCCTGGTTCCATGCGCTCTCCAGCGCGAGGAGCATGCTCTTGTCACCGCTTTCGCCGTTTTGCTGCGCGATTGCGATCAGGGGCAGGAAAAGGACTAGCAGGCGAACACGGGTCATGACAACTCCTTACTGCACAGATATCAGAGAGCCGCGGGTGTGTAGGCGCATATTGAGAACGATCTCTATTTAATCGGAATCGGCGTCGAAAATGTAGTGCGCAGTGTGGACGGTGGGGTGGCGGCGAGACGCCACCACCACAGCCGCCGGGGACGGCGGCGCTACGATCTACCTCCCACGATTTCGTGCAGGGCGGCTAGCAAGCGGTCGACTTCCTCCGAGGTGTTGTAGTGGACCAGGCCGATGCGGAGGAAGCCTCCGGATTTTTCTACGTCGAGGTGCTCGGTCAAGTTCAGCGCGTAGTAGTTGCCGTCCCAGGTGAAGAATCCGCGGTCGCCCAGCTTGGTCGCGAGTTCCAGCGGAGTGTGACCTTCAATGCGGACGGCGAACGTGGTGCAGCGATCGCCGAAGCGGGCGGGGTCGGTGATGCCGTAGATCTTCAGGCCTGGGATTGTCTTCAGGCCGGTCATCATTCTCTCCAGCAGCGCGCGTTCGTGCTCGTGGATGGCGGCGTAGGCGGCTTGGATGTCGGCCCGGCGGGAGGATGAAACCTGCCGATCTGCGCTCGACGGACGACCGAGGCGGCCGTCCTCACACGGTTCTGCCACGAGGCGGCTGTCCCCAGATTCAGAGGCTCGGCGGCCGAGGTCGGCGATGTAGTCCACGCAGGCTTCAATTCCGGCGATGCATTCGTGGTTCAGCGTGCCCCACTCCCAGCAGTTTGGAATCGCATTGGTGTTCGGGCGGACCTTGTAAGGACGAAGGCGCTTGAGGTGCTCGCGCTTGCCGTAGAGCACGCCCAGGTGCGGGCCGAAGAATTTGTAGGTGGAACAGGCAAGGAAATCGCAATTGAGCGCGGCGACGTCGATCAATCTGTGAGGTCCGTAGTGGACGGCGTCGATGTAGCAGAGCGCGCCCGCGGCATGCGCAAGTTTCGTGATCACGCGGACGGGATTGATGGTGCCGACTGCGTTCGAGGCGTAGCCCACCGCGACCAGCCTGGTGTTGGGATGGATCTTCGAAGCAAGGTCGGATATGTCAAGCGTGCAATCCTCGTCATGGATCTCCGCCCATTGGACCGTGACGCCGCGGTCTTCCGCCATCGCGAGCCAGGGAGAGACGTTGGCGTCGTGATCGAGACGAGTGACAAGGATTTCGTCTCCCGGCTTCAGCTCGCGACCGATTGCGCGCGAGATCGCGAAGGTCAGGCTTGTCATGTTGGAACCGAAGACGACTTCGTCGGAGCCGCAGTGGAGGAAGTCGGCCATGGCGGCGCGCGCGCGCGCGATCATCGCGTCGGTGTGGCGGCTCGTCGAGTAAGCCCCGCCGGTGTTGGCGTTGTCGTGGCTGAGATAGGCGGAGATGGCGTCGATCACGCGCTGCGGGACTTGCGTTCCTCCGGGGCCGTCGAGGAAGGCGGCGGGGTGGCTGTTGACCGTCTGCGAGAGAGACGGGAACTGAGAGCGGACATAAGCAACGTCGAGGGCGGGCGCGGTAGTTGTTATGGTGGACATTGTGGTCTGAATATTTCTACCACGAGTCCGTTCATTGCGAATTCTGAACTCGCGTGACATGATGCGGCGTGGCTCGCACCGCCAAAGTCGTCCTGCTTATTCTTGCCATCCTGGTGTCTGGGGCTCTGCTCTTTGCTGGATATACCTATCAAAAAATCAAACAAAGGGAGGCGGCTGCCGCGCGGGTCCGGGCGGAACTGGACGTCGGCTATCAGGCGCAGGTGCGACGGTTTCAGCGCGCTCTTCGAATCGGAATGCCGCGCTCGGAGGTTAGGAGATATTTGGAATCGGAGAAGATTCTCTACCGGCAGACTCAACGCGAGATCGTTGTTGATTTGGGCCGCGAACCGGGGGATGGGATGGTTTGCGATTACTGGATAGCTTACGTGTCCATGGAATTCAGTCACCCCGAGAACCAAACCGAACCCTCTCCGCTCGACATTCTGGTCAACGTTTCTCTCAAACGAGTGGGTCATTGTTCGTAGAGCTGTCCGGTACGGGCCCGTGCGAGCAGGCTGAAGCCTCTCAATTCCAGGCGCTGGACGCGGCCGTGAAGGGCCGCTCTTCCACGCTACGTACGCCTCTATATCAACCATCGGTGGTTTACATCAGCCGCCAGTGGCCTACGTTCTCGCTTCAATGCGTGTTCTAGTCTTTTACTGCTCTTACGAAGTCTGCCAGCAGGCCGTAGGCGGTCGCGTAGAGGCCAGGATTTTCTTCGGTGATTGCGAGGCCGGGGAAGATGTCGGTTTCGAAGTAGATGTAGGACGATGTGCCGGAGATTTTGGCCATCGGTTGCGTGCTCAGGATCTTTTCTGGTTTCACGCTCGCCTCGATGCCGTTTTCGGTGCGGCGGGCGCGGCAGACTAGTTTGAAGGGCCAACCGTCGCGCTTCGCGTTGCGGACGGCTTGCGGCGTCAGCTCGCCGATGCCTTCGCGCTCGATCTGATCCAGGCGGATGGGCGCATCCATCAGGACCATGATCACGGCTGCGGTTTTTACGGCGGCGTCCCAGCCGTCGATGTCGTAGGTGGCATCGGTTTCGGCGACGCCAAGTTCCTGCGCTTTTTTCAGCGCCTCGTCGAAACTCAGGCCTTGTTCCATCTGGCTGAGGATCACATTGGTGGTGGAGTTCAGGATTCCATGGAAGCCTTGCAGATGGATGGCGGGGAGTTGGTCGAAGAGAGAGAAGATGGGAACGCCATCCATTACGGTGGATTCGAAGAGGAAGCGCTTGCCTTTGTTCGCGGCTAGATCGCGGAGTTCGCGGTAGGCGTGGACGATGGGGCCTTTGTTCGCGGTGATGGCGTGAGCTCCGTGATTGAGGGCGGCGCGGATGTGGTCGACGGCGGGCTGGCCGTTCTCGACGTTGAGGGAGGTGGCTTCGAAGAGGACATCGGCTTGGGCATTCTTTAGCCAGAAGCCGACGCTTCCTGGTGAGATTTCGCGGGCAGGAGTGCCCGCGCCACACTTTTCCGGATCGATGCCGGTTGGATCGGCGATCCAGCCCAGGCGGCGGGAGGCTATGCCGGTGACGCGGAACTTGATGCCGTAGCGGTCGCGGAGTTCGGCGGAGCGATCATCGAGCAGGCGGACCAGCGTCCGGTTGACGTTTCCGTAGCCCAGGAAGCAGAGGTTGTAGGAGCGGATAGAGCCTCACACGGGGGCTAAAGCCCCATCTTTTTCTCGGCCGCGGGACAGTCGAGGCGGCTGTCCCTACGTGGTTCTTGGTCACTCGACCGTTATCCCATTACCGTGGTGTGTTCGGGTTTGATCTTGTAGAGGACGCGAACTTCGCCGGGCTGGCCGTAGGGATATTTATCGACGCCAAGGTATTTCTTGGCCAACTTGTTGATGCTCTCGTCGGCACCATCCTCGGTGATCTCGGTGACTCGGCCGCGGATTTCCAGATAGCGATAGGGATTATCGGGATCGACGACGGCGAGCGCGACACGCGGATCGCGGCGTACGTTCTTATCCTTCTGGCGGCCGCGGGCCGAGTTGAAGATGACATGCTCACCATCGAAGTCGACCCAGACCGGAGTGACCTGCGGGCGGCCGTCGGGCATCAGCGTGGCGAGGTTAGCAAAAGCCCGTTTCTGGAACAGATCCTTGTATTTTTCGGGAATGGCTTGCGGCATGAGGCCTCCACATAGAGATCGAGCAGCGGAGTGTGCTCAGCTGGATTATAACTGGACGGGGCGATGATGGTGGGCTTCGGCTTCCTGCGTTGCGATACTTTGCCTAGTATCAAGTGCTCTGAGCGGAAAGATCTCTGGGTGCTTGTTCGCGCGGGTAAAATCCAGAAACATCTCGTTGCTGAACTTGGACAGGAGGGAAAAGTTGATGATTTCATCTTCGGTCAGTCCGGGGCAGTTCTGCGTGCGAAACACCATCGCCGTCACACTCGTGATTCTCTTGCTGACGCTTTCTCCTTCAGGAGCCTGGGCGGCGAACGACGCGGCACAGAAGTATCCGCCGACCATTGTTTTCATGACGGATTTCGGGGTGCTCGACGATTCCGTGGCGATCTGCCGCGGGGTGATGTACGGCATCATGCCGAATGTGCGTATCGTCGATCTGACGCATCAGGTGACGCCGTTCTCGATCTTTGAAGGAGCTCGCTATCTCTTTGGAGCGACGCCGTATTATCCCAGCGGAACTGTCTTCGTCGTGGTGGTCGACCCGGGCGTAGGAAGTTCGCGAAAAGCGATCGTGGCCCATTCGAACAAGGGCCAGTACTTTGTATTGCCCGACAATGGCGTGATCACGCTGGTCGAGCAGCGCGACGGGATTGACGCGGTTCGGGAAATCACCAACACCGAGTGGATGATCGGCAGCAAGCTGTCGTCGACGTTTCATGGGCGCGACATTTTTTCTCCAGTCGGAGCGCACCTGGCGCGCGGCGACGACTGGAACAAGGTTGGTCCGGCGATGCCGGTGAAAGATCTTGTGCGGCTTGATCTGAAAGTCGCGACGATCGATGACCACGGATTGAATGCTTCTGTGATTGCTATGGATGGACCTTTCGGAAATCTTGTGACCAATGTGGATGGGGGCGATTTTCTGAAGCTCGGCTACACGCACGGGCAGGAAGTTCCGGTGAAGGTCGGCGACAAAGAGTTAAAGATGAAATTCGTGAAGACGTTCAGCGATGTTCCGGGGGGAGATCCGTTACTGTATGTCGATTCGCGTGGGCATCTGGGGCTGGCGCTGAATCAGAAGAGTTTTGCTGAGACCTATGGGATCAAGCCGCCGGTGTCGCTGGTGATTCCGCGGGCGAGGCAGTGAGTTTAGCGAATTTTGAGTCAAAACTAATTAAGGGGCCGCTCGGCTTCGCCTTTGCGGGACAACCGAGGCGGCTGTCGCTACGTGAGCCGGTTAGCTTCCAAGTTCGCGTGCGATTCGCGGCAAGACTGCTTTGAGGAGTGACTCGAACGTGGATTTCACGCGCTCGCCGGTCTCCATCACCTCTGCGTGGGAGAGCGGTTCGTCCAGGATTCCGGCGGCCATGTTGGTGACGCAGGAAATTGCCAGCACGTTGAGTCCCATGTGACGGGCGGCAATCACTTCCGCTGCCGTTGACATTCCTACCAGGTCGGCGCCGATGCGGCGGAGGTATTCGATCTCCGCGGGCGTCTCATAACTGGGTCCCAGAAGTGCGACGTAGACGCCTTCGTGCAGAGTGATTCCCAGCTTGCCGGCTTCTTCGCGCGCGGCCTGCCGATATTCTTTGCAATAGGCGTGGGTCATGTCGGGGAAACGGACGCCGAAGCGGTCGTCGTTGGGGCCCACCAGCGGATTGGTTCCCTGCAAGTTGATGTGATCGCGGATGAGCACTAGTGCGCCCTGCGAGAAGCCGAGATTGATGCCTCCCGCGGCGTTAGTCAGCATGACGGCCTTGATCCCTATGCGGGCGAAGACGCGGATCGGAAACGCAACTTGCTGCGCGGAGTATCCCTCGTATAAGTGGACGCGGCCTTGCATGGCGGCGACCGCGACTTCGCCGGCTTTGCCGATGACGAGGCAGCCGGCGTGTCCGATGGCGGTGGATTGCGGGAAAGAAGGGATGTCGGTGTAGGGGATGCGGGTGGCATCGGTCAGTGAGTCGGCGAAGGCGCCGAGGCCAGAGCCAAGGACGAGGCCGATCCTGGGGCGGAGCGGAGTGCGTTTCAGGATTAGTTGTACGGCAGCATCGGCTTGGGTGAATTCGTCGGTCATGGATGAGAATGGGATCGAGTCTTCGCGATCCTTAGAGACGTTGCTTGCAACGTCTCTGTCAGCAGTTTCTCCGAACTTAGGTTCAGAACCGCTGTCGCCAGAGACGTAGCAAGCTACGTCTCTAAAAGAGTTCTCACAAATCGCCGTCGGCGAGATGGCGGCCGTGGCCGTTGCGATCCAACCAATCATACAGAAATGTCTGGTAGAGGTAGGAGGCGACGATCTCCTCGCCGAGTTCGTGGGTGTCGGTGCAAACAAACGGAAGGCGCAGGCCGGTGAGCACGGCGATCAGCGATTGCGTGATGCGGTTAGGATTTGCGGCGCGGTACGGATATTCGGATTTGATCTCTGACAATGAGGACGTGACGACGAGCAGGCTGTGTGGGCGCTCGGCCATGCGGCGGAGTCGGTTGACGAAGACGGTGCGGTTCGTGGTGAAGGAACAGATCAGGTCGGCGAGATCCTTGCGTTCGACGACGCAGGTGTCTTCCATACCTTTGACGGAATAATCACCGAGGGGCAGAGCGCGGTGTTCGATCTTAGCGAACCATCCTCGAAAGCGGCGGAAGGATAGCGGATTTTGCTCGCGCGTGTCGATGATGGCAACGGGCAGTGGCGTGCGGAGTTGCGTGCCCCCGCGCTCGGCGACGACGGGGAGCGGCGGGTGTGGGACCGGAAGATTCAGCCTGGTCCAGGCGAGTGGGGACGGGATTAAGGTGCGTTTGCGGGACATGCAAGTCTGTTTCGTAGAGACGTTGCTTGCAACGTCTCTGCTGACGGCGCCTTCAAGGTCGAGTTCATCGATGCTGCCGGCAGAGACGTAGCAAGCTACGTCTCTACGACAACCTTCTTAGAAATGCTTTTCGAAATCCGCGAAGGCGGCTTCTAATTTCCATTGCTCTCTCGCGCGTTCGTTTGCCTCGAGGAACGTTGCACATCCGCCGGACGGTTTTCTGCCAGCTTTATCGGATGCGCAGGGGGCGACCGGACGGAACGTACTCTTCGTCTCGGCCCACAAGCTTTCTCCGGGCAGAAAGCTGTGCTCGACGCTCTGCCTCGTCATGCGCTTCAAAACAGTATAGGGCAGATGATAGGACTCGACGGCGCGCAGGTATTCGTGCGTCATATCGGAGCGGGCTACGCCTTCGTCGTCTGTTGAGATTGCGACGGGAACGCCGTACTTCATGTAAATCGGAAGGGGATGTTCGTCGCCGCTGATTCCGAGGATTTGATCATTCGAGGTTAAATTAATTTCGACGAGAACGTTTCGATCGGCCATTTCCTTCATTAACCCAACCGGATCTTTCTCGAGCATGATGTCGACGCCGTGGCCGATGCGTTCGGCGTGGCCGCGCTCAACCGAGGCGCGGATGTGGAACGAAAGATCCTCGGGCTTCACCAGTCCCATGGCAATTTCACCCGCGTGGAGAGTGATGTGGATTTTCGGATAGATGCCGTGCAGGTAATCCAGCATGGCCATGTGCTGGTTGAAGTCGTGGATGGGGACGTACCAGTCTTCCGGCATTACCAGGTTCAGCCCGACGAAGTGAGGATCGGAGGAGGGCAGTTCGAATCCTAGAACGATCTGAGAAAACACGGCTTCGGGAGGAAGTCCACGCAGGACTTGGTATAGATAGCGGACGGTGACGCCGCATCCCGGTTCGGCTTCCGGGGATCCGCATTTCAGTTCCGCGCGCGCTTTCGCTTCGTTTTCGGCAAGAGCCTTGCTGGTCGCAGCGGCAATGTCCTTCAATCCTCCTGACAGAAGCTTCTCGCGCATTCTTCCAAAATCATCGTCCCATCCCAGTTTCACGCCTAGTTGGGCAGCGGCCCGGCCGTCGCCGGTGTGCATGAACTCGATGTATTGCACATGCTCTTTGGCGGCCCGGTTGACGACGCTCGCGATGGCTTCGGGCACATGGTTGTGCGATGTGAGGCCAAACTTGTCGAAGGTGGCGAAGAAGTGGTCGTGACCCGATTCCGCTCCGTCGCGCCAGTTGCGCATGGACCACGCGTCGATGATCTGGTTGTAGAGAATATGGTCGTCGTAGGCGCAACGGATGGCGGGCTTGGGCGTGTAGTGCTCGCAATCATCGCAGGGCGGGGCGAGCAGGCGGGAAGTGGTCCGATCGACGCAGTAGTTGTCGGAGGCGGCAAAGTCGATCAGATCTTCCGCGTACAAAGCGCCGTCGAGATGGGTGTGGAGGTCTCCTCCTTTTGGCATGTCGTGCACGAACGCTAGCAGCAACGAGGGTTGGTTGCGGATGGATTCGAGGTAGCTGGCGGTCCTCTGTTCGGGAGTCTGGGCGCGGACCAGCAGCGAAAGAGCCAGGACTGGAAAAAGGCGACGAACGAACTGGCGCATCGGTGAAGAACCTCGGGAACGGGCATTGTAATTGATCCTTGTGCAGGGCAGCCAACGTCAAAACCTTCACCATGGAGGGCACAGAGAACCACAGAGGAAGTCTTCCGTGATCCTCTGTGTCCCCTGGGGTGAGGCCTTTCCGCTGTCTGCTACATTGAATCGCTATGACATCTGCAAAAATCACTCGCGGGTTCGCCAGCGACAACAATGCCGGAGTTCACCCGGAAATTCTGGAAGCAATCGCGCGCGCGAACCAGGGGCATGTAGTGGCCTACGGAGACGATCCGTACACGCGGTCGGCGATCGCGAAGTTCCAGGAGCATTTTGGCGATGGCATCGATGTATTCTTCACGTTCAATGGAACTGGCGCGAATGTGCTGGGGTTGCAGGCACTGAACCGCTCCTACCATGCGGTGCTGTGCAGCGACTACGCACACATCTATACCGATGAGTGTGGAGCGCCGGAGAAACATACGGGATGCAAGCTGATTCCGCTGCCGCACCAGGATGGGAAGATTACGCTCGACTCCGTCCGGCATGCGTATCACGGGATCGGGGATCAGCATCACGTGCAGACGCGAGTCATCTCGATTACGCAGGCCTCGGAGATGGGCACGGTGTACCAACCCGAAGAGATCCAGGCGCTGGGGCGATTCGCGCACGAGCGCGGGATGTACCTTCACATGGACGGGGCCCGCATCGCGAATGCGGCGGTGAGCCTGGGGCAGACGCTGCGGCAGGCTACGGGCGATCTGGGCGTGGATGTGCTTTCGTTTGGCGGCACCAAGAACGGCATCATGGGCGGCGAGGCAGTGGTGTTCTTCAACCGCGCTCTCAGCACTGACTTCCTTTATCTGCGCAAGCAGGGGATGCAGCTGGCCTCGAAGATGCGATTCATTGCTGCGCAGTTTGAGGCGCTGCTTACGAACGATCTTTGGAGACGTAGCGCCGAACATGCCAACCACATGGCACGCGTGCTTGAAACCGAGATAAGAAAGATTCCTCAGGTGCGCATCGTCTGGAAGGTGGAATGCAACGGCGTGTTCGCGCAGATCCCGAAACACGCGATTGAAAAGATCAAGGAGAAATACTTCTTCTATCCGTGGATCGAGGAGGACGGCATCGTGCGCTGGATGTGCTCGTTCGATACGACCGAAGAAGATGTGAACGAGTTCGTGAAGTTCGTGGCCGAGGCGGTACGGTGAGACGCCAAAATCTTTAACCACAAAGGGCACGAAGGTACACAGAGGAAATCGATTGCGCTGGACCTCGCGGGCTATTGCAATTTGCGCGGCCATTGACTACATTGGCCCCATTCCAGCCGCAGTGCGCGTCCCGGCGCTCGGTCCCAGGAGCTAGCATGATCCGGAAGTGGTTTGTTGCTACGACGCTTGTGATAGCAGCATGTAGCCTGTTAAGTCTGTCAAGTTGCGCGCGCAATCAGCACTTGGTGGGGATCACCATTCAGCCCGGGAATGGAACTTTCGGCGCCGTGGATCCTTCGGCATTCTTCCTGTACAAAGCTTACGGCACGTACATTCACCCACCGAAGACTGTCGATATTACGAATCAAGCAACGTGGCAGTCGGATAACCCGCAAGTTGCCCAGTTCACCAGCTCCGGAACTGTGTCGCCTAATACAAGCTGTGGCGTTGCGCAGATCTTCGCTACTATGCATGACAGCCCCAATGACATCGTCAGCAACTCAGTGTCGATTACTGTCGATGGTCCGGCGAGTCTTGGGTGCCCGCAGGGTACGGCCACAAACAATCTTACGGTGAGCGTGACTCCTAGCGCCGATGGCGTGGTTACCAGCAGCCCCCTGGGCATAAACTGCGGAGGTGGCGGAACTTTATGTGGTGCCACTTTTCAGTCCGGTGCAACTGTGTCGCTGACCGCCTCGCCCATCAGTCCACACAATTTCCTCGGCTTCTCCGGTTGCTCATTCGCTTCGGGGAGCACGTGCAGCGTAAAAATGAATGGAGATATGACGGTGACGGCAACTTTTAATTAAAAGTCGCCATCGGCATTCGGCTACTCTTTTTCGTTCAACAGCTTGCTCAGCGTGGGCTTGTGCTTCTCCGGTTTCTTTTTCTTCTCGACGACGATCTTCCCTGCCGGTGGCGCGCCAACGCGCTCGCGGGCCAGTTCCTTCACTGCGGTGACTGCGCGAAAGCGTTTTATCTTTTTCTTTCTTGCCACGTTGAACCCTGTCGTGCCTCAGACAATTAGATTTTAGCTGACGCAGGAACAGCCTGAACCACAAAGGTCACGAAGGAACACAGGGGAACGCGCTCGCTTAAGTGTGCAATAATTCATGTTTGACCGAGCGCCGCTGAGCTGGTGCTCTACAACTATGGAAGAGCGCGATTTTTTTGATGAGCGGCAGGAAAAGAAACCAGCTTCGCTGAATTGCCCGCATTGTCACCAGGCGGCGGAATATGAGGTGACTTGGGTGGTCCGCACCAAGAAGCGCCAGCTTGGGGGACGCGCCGATGAACGCGACCGTGCCCGCTTCGCGAAATTCCGTTCCTACATGGTGCGGAAAGACGACATGATGGCCTGCAAGAACATGCGCTGCCGGAAGCGGTTTGAGATTTCCGGGCAGTCGACAGTCATCATGGAGTAGGCCCCTTTTTGGCTCGAATCTCGCGGCCAACGAACGATTTTTCTCAAAGAAATCTGAAGTACTGCAGTGTCCGCAGACGCGGAGGCGACACGCCCCCGCCACAGCAGGCGGGACGCCGGCGCTACCATTGGAGCCGCCGTCACTTTGTCAGGTTGGGTTCGGGGCAGAGGATCCCAGGCAGGCCTTCCAGTCCGGATGACATGGCTTCGCGCTGGGCGAAGGCGATCAACTCCTGCTCAACTTCGTCCGGCAGGGGATGGCGCTCGTACGCGGCAATGAGCTCGTCTACGCGATGGCGGGCGCGCTGCAGAATGTTGGGACTGGTTCCGTCCGCAAGTGGGAGTCCGCGGTCGATGACTGCTGATGGGAAGTGCTGCTCTTTGCGGAAAAGCGCGCGGGTCTCCTTTAGCCTCAAGAAGTCGCCTTGCAGGCCGGTCTGCGCGAACATGTCGACCGCAAGGGAAATGCCGCGGGGCTGAATGCCTTCGATCAGGCGCTGTGCGGAGGCGATGGCTTCGGCATCGATGACGAGCTTTTCGATGCTGTGGCACGCGAGGAAATCCAGCATGCCGGCGCCGGAGATCATGTTGATGCCGGCGAGCGCTCCGAGCACTGCCGAAATTC
>Ga0209580_10000521_pt1 | contig 20731 bp, 14 predicted proteins | sample Coa_R1_5_FD_187153 | JGI IMG/M metagenome (GOLD analysis project Ga0209580, IMG submission 187153) | Surface soil microbial communities from Centralia Pennsylvania, which are recovering from an underground coalmine fire - Coalmine... | ecosystem: Environmental > Terrestrial > Soil >... | reverse complement strand
CGCATACTGCCGAGCGCTTCGCAGTTGCTGTCTTTGCCGCTTGCGCCGACGAGCGGAAAACGAATGCCGGCCGACCAGGCGCTGTAAATAGCATTGAGCGGAGTGGTTGTCGGCGTGCATTCCACTGCATCGATTCGCCCCAAGATCAAGTCCGCGAGCGCTTCCGGGGCGATGCCGTTGTCGAAGCGAAACGGATCAGACCACACGACAAGCCCCTTCTTCCGATGGCACTGATCGCACCAATCGGCCAGGGACCAGTCATCCGTCTGATCCGGACCGCCGAAGGAGAGCGGGAAGATTGCGCGATGGCAGTGCAGCAGCGAGAGTTGCCCCAACACTGGATGCGCGTGGAATGTGTTGACCGCAACCATATGACCGTCGCGCTCCAGCGCCGGCTGTTGCCCGCTAAAGGCGACCAGGTTCGGCGCCGACGGATAGAGCTTACCATCCTGCGAAAGAACCTGGGATTCCGCCACCAGCAGGTTCACTACGTCCAAGTCTTCCGCCATTCCTTCCAAAAATGCGGCATGCGGCGACAGAAAATGGCAACGCGTATCTCCCGGATACCAGCCCCTGGCGCGATAATCCACCAAGCGTTCCATCGTCAGCCTTAGTGCCATTTGCCCCGGCCCGAGCGTGACTTCATGCCGCAATGGCAAATACTCCGGTCCGTGGCGAGCTTCGATGATGAGCCGCACTCCGGCGGGCAACGGCACTTCGCAGGCGCCGTCGATGTAGCACCACGCCGTACCCTCCCACAAGTGTCCGCCCACATCTTCGTTTCGTCCCGTCGCGAATTCCGCCAGCTGCCCCAGAGGTGCGTACGTCCGCCCGTCGTGGTCGCAAATCCGCAAGCGCACCGGCAGCGGCTTCTTGCTTGCACTGTCCAGGATTCGCAAGCTGACGTTAAACACGGATCTCCGCCTGGCTACACTTTGCAGCCACCTATTAGTCTGGGATAAGACATCGGCTAACGGCCCAGCAATCGATGATCGCTCTCATTTTTGTTTGTTTACCCCTATTCTGTGGTCCGTCCCAACGGTCGTGCCATTGCGCTCGGATCACTTCTGCCCAATAATGTTCTCCGTACGCCAAAAAGTCTCCAAAGAAAATGCTATTATTCTCTGACGCCTCGTTTGTGGCTGGATGCGCGTTTTTGTCTTTTGAACTGAACAACATGCACACTGTAATCTGTCATTTCTGCAAACGGGAATTCAAATTCGATCCGGAACGATCGGACTCAACTACCCGCCGGCTGCGCAATCTGGAGGCCGGAACCCATCTGGCCATGTTGGTTCAATGCCAGAGTTGCCGGCATTGGATCATGCTGAAACTGGATGACGACGAACCGCATACCGACGAGTGGGACACGGAATAAACAAGATTCATTCTAAGAAACGTGTCGTCGGCACTAATCATTCAATCCCTTGCCAGCGAGAATCTGTCGCAAACACTTTTCCACCCGCGACTCCCGAGTTTTGGATTGTTTGGGTTGAGCAAAATAAAGAAGGTAGGCTCGCTGTCGACCGGGCGTCAAGGCCTCGAAGGCAGCCTTCAACGCGGGATTCTTGTCTAATTTGCTTTGGAATTCTTCGGGGACCTTGAATTCGGAACTCTTTTTTAATTTCACTTTCAAACCGGCTTTTTCGACCTTCATGGCTTGGTGAATATATCCTTTCAAGATCGGTTCCATTTGCTCGATCTCTCGAACATCGGTGAACCGAATCTGGCGCGCCGCCTGCACGTTCTCCGTTTGTTGGACGAGAATGCCATCGGTATCCTTTAACAACGCGCCTTTGAAAAACAACAGCGCACAGTATTCTTTGAATCCATGTATCAAGACGATGTTTTTGTCCTCAAACGTATAACAGGGACAACCCCACTTCAATTCTTCGGTAAGGCCGCAGTCAAGAACGATCGTTCGCAATTTCGTAAATTCCTTCTGCCATTTTTTGTCTTTCGTGAAAAACCAATCAACCTGGGGATTCATTCTCGTTCTCCGTTCGCGTCCGGTTACGCACTCTTAGCCCTCCGCTTTCTTCACCAGCGCGGCGATCCGTGCGGCGCAGCGCGGGCTCATGGCGCCGGGCGGGCCGCGGTGTATTTTAAGTCGTCGAAATAAATCCGCACGATCTGCCCGCCGATGTTCGAGGTGAAGACGCCGAAGCGGTCGAAGCTCGCGCCCTGGGCCTTGACTCCCTTTTTGAGCGGCAACGTCACGGATTCCTTGTCCAGGGTTACGGTGATGGCGCCATTGCCGCTCTCCGCAGCCGGGTTATAAACGAGGGTCCAGTCGTACACTTTGCCCGGCGTGAGGACCGGTCCCGCGGCAGCCTGGGCCCTGCTTGCCTTGCCGGTTGTCAGCGAGGGGTGGAAGTAGTGGCCCACCCGAGTGGGGCCGCCGACATGGACGCCGAGGAAGTGCCCGGCCTGCACGGGCGGCTCGTCCTTGATGGCGCTGTTGAACCAGCCTAGAAACATGTCCGAATCCGGCGCTCCCGATTTCAGCACAACCTTGCCGCTTGCCTCCAACCGATCTTCCAGGCTCAGCGGGCCGACCTTGTCGGCATAGTAGGCGTACTTGCCGGAGCGCCAGAAGGTGCCGCCGATTTCGCCGGCCTTGCCGCCGGCGTGGTTAGTGTTGCTGTAGCCGAAGTCGTGCGCTCCGCCGACGTCCTTCGCCTGGTAGGTGGCGCGATTGCCGGAAGCGTCCCACTTCGGGTCCTGCGAGAAGTCCGCAGCGCGGCCGAGGCAATGCAGGTCGCCGAAGTAAATGCTCATGGAGCCGCCGGGCTTGGTCATGTTCATCAGGCCGAAGTGGTCGAACGTGGTGCCCTGCTTGCGGAACCCGTCGGTCAGGTCCACGGTAAAACTCGTCACGTCGGGAAAGCGACGGCGGGCTTCCAGCTTGTGCGCCTCCGGGATATCGGTGTTGGAGTACTCGCCCGGCATGTGGGTGTCGCCGCTCAAGGTAAACGTGAATTGGCCGCGGCCGCCGGCGCCTGCTGGGTCGTAGTCGAGGGTCCAGCGGTAGCGCGTGCCGTCATTGCGGATCGGGGTGGGGCGGAACTTGCCGGGGATGAACGGCGTGACAAACGTGCCGCAGCTCTGGTTTTGGCCGGTGATGAGCCGCACGGCCAAACGAGCGCCGCTCCGTTCGCAGTCCAGGTTCAAACCCAGCGACCCGGTGGGGCGCCCGCCGCCGCCGGGCTGCTCGGCCTTGAAAAAGCCGAAGAAGACGCCGCCGCCCGCCGTGGTCTTTGTCAGTGCGAACGTCCCCGAAGCGCTGAACTTCTCGTCGAGCGTCACCGGGCCTATTTTGTCGGCGTAATACGCCGGCTCCGCCGCCCTGGTGATGTGCCCGCCCAGTTCACCCGTCGCCTTGCCGGCGAAATTTGTCTTGCTGTAGCCGAAGTCCTGCGTCACAGTCGGCACACGCTCCGGCATGATACGGTTGTTGTGCCCCTCCCAGCCAGGGTCCGTGTCGAACGATTCCGACTTCACGGCCGTTTTCGGCTGCTCATCGGCCCGGCCATTCCGCACGTCGGCCGCCAGAAAGAGGAGAGCGAGAAGCACCCAGCATGAAATCGCGCACCTGGCCATGATCGGCTCCTTATGCCGGCCCGTTTGTGTACATAAAGGACGTAATTCAGCAGCGGCGACCGCGCGGGGCAACAGTAAACATCGATAAACCAGCATCGCAGCCGCCGTTTGTTGTAGTGGTTGATTTGCCGGATTTGTCCTCAGAAGAGAGGAATAGCCGACCGCCACCGCCGGACGTGCCCTCGTGATCCTGCCCGAACCGCGCCGCCAGGATATTGACATTGCAGCTCGGAAAACGAGGATGGCGGCCCCAGGGCCGCTTCAGCCGTTGGTTCAACTCGTCTCTGCCTTGCCTGAAGTGCAGGGAACGAGATCACAAGCAAGTTCAGCCGCCTGCTCCAACTGAATCGTCGCGTGGGCGATGCCGAACCGTTCGCGCAAGTCCGCGGCCACTCTCATCAGCAACTCATCGTCGAGGCGACCGTCAGGCTTGACTAGATGGGCCGTCAGCGCCGCATGAATGGTGCTCAGCCCCCATACGTGCAGGTCATGGACTGCCACAATGCCGGGCAGTCCCGCCAAGTACGCCTCCACTGCCGCGATGTCGATGCCTGCAGGAACAGCGTCAAGTGACAGATCCACCGACTCGCGGAGCAGGCCCCAGGTGCCGGCCGCGATCGCGAAGACGACCAACAGACTCGCCGCTGGATCGACCCAATGCCAACCGGTGAACTGGATCACCAACCCGGCTACCACGACCGCCGCCGAGACGCCGGCGTCGGCCGCCATGTGCAGAAACGCGCCGCGGACGTTCAGATCCCGCTTCCGCCCGGCCATGAAAAGTAAGGCCGTGGCGCCGTTGACGACCACACCGGCGGCGGCCACTCCGATGATGGTCAGCCCGGAGACTGCGGCGGGTCGCGCGAATCTCTGGATCGCTTCCCAGCCAATGCCGCCGATGACGACCAGCAGGAGGGCCGCGTTCAGCAGGGCAGCAAGGATTGATGACCGCCGCAGGCCGTAAGTGCGGCGAGCCGTCGGCGGGCGGCCGGTCAGGTAGTTCGCCCCCCACGCGAGCAGCAGGCCCAGGACATCGCTGAAGTTGTGCCCGGCGTCGGCCAGCAGCGCCAGCGAGCCGGCCCAAAGTCCGAAGCCCGCCTCCAAAAGCGCGAATCCGAGGTTCAGCCCAACACCGATCGCGAACGCACGGTTGTAGTCCGGCGCGCCGTGTTGGTGATCGTGTGCCATCCCGTACCTCAAAGAACCGGTCGTTGAAGCTCAGCCGCGCCGGAGCTGGACCGCCGTCAAAACCTGGAAAGCCGTCATGCCCCGCCGTCTGCTACTTTGCCTGAATACTACTCAGGTCCTTGCGGATGACGGATCGAGCGTGTCGCCAAGTAAGACATGGTCGCGGGATTGCTCCGGTCGCGCCTCTCACTACGGCTTCTTGGCCGGCGGGTCGGCCGGCTTTTTCAAAAATGGCGCCGGCTTCAACTCCACCTTCTTCACGGACTGCAAGTAAGCGAGCACCCCTTCGGCCTCTTTGCCGCCAACTTGGGCATGGAAATGCAGGGTGAACCCATGTGGGCCTTTGGCGTCGATTAGCCTGGGCTGGAGGGCGAGGAACGCTTTCACCGCGTCGAGCTGTCCCATCATGGCGGCGCAGAAGATGTCGATCCGCGCCCCTTTCTCCAAAAGGAACTCGACAATATCCCGCCGGCCCATATGCGAGGCTCCGCCCAGTCCGGTCTCCCAGTCACCGCCGCCCCAGTCCAAGGTCGCGTTCTGCAACGCCGGTTCTTTCTCCAGCAGTTTCTTGGTCATCTCCAGGTCGGAATGGGCGAAGATAACAAAGTCCTGGGCGAGCAGCCGGTTTATCTGCGGCTTCTTCCAAGACGGCTTAAACCCGGGCGGCGCATAGTCGCGCTCGAACGCGGCCTCCGTCGGGCCGACGGGTGCTTTCGGCGCCTCGGACTTCGGCTTGTCGTCAGCCGTCAGCTTGGCAGCGGAGCCGAGTACGAGTCCCGCAGTCAGCCCGGCAAAGCGACGGCGCGAAATCAACTTGAGCATGATGGGTTCCTTTAGGCGGAGTAGGTTCTGCCGAAAATTGTTAAACCGAAGTTTTTCGCATTTTACGAACATGCAAGGCGAAGCCCAATTGGAATTCCTGGTCTTACCATAAGTTGCGTCGGAGCCCGCTGACAGCAAAAAAATAAACTCCCCACCGTCCTGCCAGACACTAAGGGGAATAGAAAAGCGCCATGCCGGTAATGGCATCGCGAAAATGAATGGTTTTGGCGATTGCGGACATGTCCGTGGCATTGCCTTTTGGCGGAATTGAGTCAGGAACGGAGATGGCAGTGGAAAGGGAACGGGAGTTGGGTATCAGGAACGGCTTCGTCATAAATGAAAACGGTTCCGGACATACCCCCGATCGTGACGCCCCCTCATTGGACGCTCCTGCGTCGCGAAACACCATGCCCGCCGCACGCAATCTGCTTTCACGCGACGTTGGAACATTTCGCCTTGCGTTTCCACGCTCTGCGCCGGAAAATCCGCGGCACGATGCTCTGCGTCGGGTCTATCTCACTGGACGCAATGCGTGCAGGTACGTTAGCACGCAGAGCGTGGGAACCAGAATTAATCCTGTTCATCGTCCCCATCATCGACATCTTTGTTTGTTCCGTTTCCTTCTGTTCGATTCTTGTATTCCTGCTCCATCCCCGATATTCGCACGCGCCGGCCATCCACTCGCATTTTCTTTTCTGCGAATAGCCGAATCGCTTCCGGATAGGCAAGGCACTCCTGCTCGAAGACCCGGAATGCCAGCGTTTCCGGTGTGTCGTCTTCGAGCACCGGAATCGCGCGTTGAAGAATAATCGGGCCGTGGTCGTATTCGTGGTCGGCGAAGTGTACGGTGCAGCCGGTCACCTTCACGCCGTGCTGCAGCACGGCTTCGTGCACGTGGTGGCCGTACATTCCTTTGCCGCCGAAAGCCGGAAGCAGGGCCGGATGAATGTTCATGACTCGCAGTGCGAAATCGTCCGGAATGCGCAGGTAATGCAGAAAACCGGCCAGACAAACGAGCTCGGCTTGCGCTTGCCGGCAGCTATCAAAAATGCGTTCGCTGAATGCCTCGCGGCCGACCTCTTTCGCATTGACCACGGCCACCGGCAAGCGGGCTCGACGCGCCCGCTCGATGCCGAAGGCATCGGCCCGGCTGCCGACGACCTGCACAATCTCCACCGCTAGCTGGCCGTCGGCAATCTGATCGATGAAGTTCTGCAGCGTGGTGCCGCCACCGCTAACCAGCACCGCGATTCGAAGAGGTGAAGCCATAGGCGCATCGCCGCAAGCGGCGAATTATTTCGAATAATACTCGTTCGTGGCGTACACACTCAGGATGGTATCGCCGATCTCGTAGAACATTCCATCCAGTTCGTCGTTGCTGAAATCCAGCTCGGGGTACTTGGCCGAAAGCTGGCCTGCCGTTTGGGCCGGGGCCTGAATCTCATCCGGCAAGAGCCCCGTCGAGCCCACGTAGAAGACCAGCGGCGAAATTTGCTCGCGGAATAGCCTTTCCGCCTGGTCGTCGAGCCGGTCCTGCGCATCGGCCATGGCGCCAATCATCTCGGTGCGGTCCACGTGCCGGCCGAGTCGCTTTTGCGCCAGCAGATCAATCAACCGCTGGGCGCCGACCTTGGCCAGGATCACTGCCACCGAGCCGTTGTTCTCCAGGCCCAGGAAATCATCGAATAGGCGCTTGGCGAACGTGTCCACCGGCGTCACTTTCATCCGGTTCGTCGCGGGCTTGGGTACGTATTTCCATCCGGCGTCGAGCGCGTTTTCCAGCTTCGGATTCTCGACGCGCTGATTCGCGCCGTCGTACACATCGTAGAGCCGATCCAAAAAAGCATTGGCCGAACGCAGTTTGCGCAGATTCAGTATGCGCCGGCTGCCGATATCCACGCGGTAGCCAACGCGAATGTCCACGCTGCCTTCTTGAAGCGCTTCTTGCAGGTTCGTGTATTCCGTGGTCGTGGGGAAGTTCAAAAAGAGGCTTTTCGAAAGGTAGTAGCGCTTCAGCTGTTCGAGCTGCTCCGGTGTTCGCAGAACCGGCTCCTCCTTCAGGTATGCGGCCAGGATGCTCGAAAGCAACTTCTTTTCGGCCAGGTCGTCGAACTGGCCGTCGAGGTTTACTTCCCTGTCGAAAGGCGGCACGAGCGGCAAGTTGTCGAGCCGCAGTGTGTACGAAGAACGCGAATTGAACCGGTTGGCCGGTTCGACATCGAGTTCCAGAACTCCCTCCGCCTTCAGCCGCTCAAATAGTTGCGGGTCGCTGATTTGGATGAGTAGGGTCCGCACATTGAGTTCGCCGTCGCTCATCAACGAATAATTGGTGTACGTTTGAAGCCCTTCGAGCCGAATGCCGGCTACTTCTTCAATCGGCGTGCCGTCGGAGACCCGGACGAGCCGGACAGGCTGTGCCATCCGCATGTTGAGGGCCGCTTTGTTTCGGTCCAAGTCGAACGATTGGACCGGCACAAACGTTGCATCTTCGACCAGTTCGGTTTTCAACCAGGGAGGAACCAGGCGACCGGATTCATCGCGCGTTCCGGGGACACGGCGCAACCCGCGGCGAACATAGTTGCGATCCAGATCCTTGATGTTGATGCGGAAGCCGTTTTTGTGCTGATCCAGGAGCCGTATCATGTCCAAAACGGGGATGCGATAGTGCGGGCGCGGGTACTCGAGCACGTCGTGCTGTTCGAGATGGTCTGGGTGCATGAGCACGTCGTCAAGATCCTGGGACATATCGGCTATTTCGGTGTTCGTCAGGGCGTGACCATGCCGCTCGGAAAGTGTGGCGTCAAACGTGCTGGCGAGAGCGTACTTGGCCGTGTTGACATTTCCTTCCGCGAGGTTTGCTCGTGCAAAGGCAAAAACCGCTTCGCCGGATTGATCCACGGCCACGTCGGTCATGGTGTCGTACTCGTCCTTGGTCAGGTTGTGAAAGCGATAAACGACGGCATCCTGACCCGGCTGCAGTCCGGTTATTTTCAGCGGCCCGGCGCCGCCGTTCACTTTGCCGGCGGCATGTGAAACGAAGACCTGGTATTCGTGCTCGCCGGTCAGTGGGATGCCCAGCGACGGCAGGGCGCTTTGGTTCAAAACCTTCACCGAGTTGTAAAGCGCATCGTAGACCTGTTGCAAGTCTCCCGTACGTACGCAATTACCAGAGGCAAGATTGGCAAGTCGCGCCAGCGTGCGGAAGTCGGCCGCGTCGGTATAGGCAATCGTGTTCAGGAATGCGTCGCTCGACTCATGAATGGTCCGGCATAGTGCGTCCAATTTCCGCACTTCCATGGTGGGGCTGGGATCATCGGCATAACCATCGCTGTGAAGCATGATCGCGGTAAGTTCGCCGGGTCGGACCACACTTCCGGCCAACTGCACCGCCTGGGAAATACAGGTGGCCCCGCCGGTGCTAATCGCGCGGATCGCTTGCTGCTCGCGCGAATTCGGTTTCATGATCTCGATGATCGGGGCACGCTGAAAATGGCATTTCAGGTCGCCCTGCCCCGCGTACGAGAGCAGCGTAACCAACAGGTTGCTCTGTTTGTACTCGTCCAGCGTGAGAAGCTTCAGCAGCGTCGCCTTCATTTCCTCGATGCTGCGCCGCATGGAGCCGGAGCGGTCGATAATGATTATGGAGTGCGCGACGGTGCGCTCGGGCGGTGCCGGCAGGGGCACCGGGGCGGGTTCCACCAGATACCAGCCGCGCTCTTGGGCGAGGAAGTTGTAGAGAGTGAAGCGCGTGCGCCGCAGCGGCGCGTCTGCCGGCACCCGAATATCCGCTGGTTGACGTTTCAGCACTTTAGGCCGGCTCTGGGCCAGACCCGTGCTGCGCGCATTTCGGGGCGCAGGTTTGCCGTTGCTCCTTGTGAAAGCCGATTTTCGCCCATTCGAGCGCGCGGCAGACTTGGAATTGGCGGTCTTGGGCCGGGCGTGGGACTTCCCGGCTGGCCGCTTGGTGCGTTGCTTGGCCATGGCTCCTCGTGGGGCTGAAAGGATCAGAATCCGCAGCAATGCAAGATTCCACGGGCCAGACTCGGCAATCGGAGTGGGCTGGGGGGCTCCAAAAGACTGCCGCAATACTTCCCTGTTGTTGTTTATTATCCTGACTGAGCTGCCAAATCGCAAGGAAAAACAGCCGTTTGAATGGCGAAAAGTCCGATTTTTCATGCTTGCATTAAAGCCCAGGGACGGAAGTCCCTGGGCCTCCGCCCACTCGATTTTTCGGTTGCTTTCCCTTAGAATCAGTTTAAGTTGGTGGTAACAACCGAGGAGCAACCCGCATGAGACGGATCGTTTTGGCCGCAATCGGGGCGGCATTTTGCCTGGCAATCCCGGCCTTTGCCGCTGAGAACAGCGGAACGTTTGTGCGCTACGAGTCGGCCAAAAAGGTACTTACGATCAAGTCGGAAGACAAGGAAAGCGAATATCAGCTGTCCGACGCGGTCAAGCTGCTGACCACCAAGGGCGAGCCCTGTAAACAGGGAATCGAGCTATTCGCGGACCGCCAGCGGGCCAAGATCGGCGCTCCGCTCACCGTGGTCACCGAACGTCGCAACGGGAAGGAAATCGTTGTGGAAATCAAGCTCGGCAAATCCAAGAAATAGAGACCGGAACTTCGCTAGGTCATGGCATCCATGTCGCGCAAGACTGCCAAAACGGAAATTGTTGCCTTCAAAGTGGAAGAGGAACTGGCCGAGTTTCTCAACAAACTGCCCAACAAGAGCGCCTTCATTCGCAAGGCCATTGTGGCACAGCTCGGCATGGCGTGCCCGCTTTGCCAGGGCAGCGGCACGGTGCCGCGCGGCCTGCACGAGCACTTCTCGCCGGTGCTGGCGAAGAACAACACCCGGCAGTGCGACAAGTGCGGCAAGAAACAAACGCTGCCGCGAAACATCGTGGATATTCCAGAGCGCGACCGGCCGCGCCTGGAGCAATTCCTGCGCGGCGGCCCGCTATTTTGCGAACAATGCTACCAAGACATGCCGCCCTGCGATGACTGCGGCTGGCACATTGCCCCCGATGACATTGTCAATCACTTGCGCAAGGCTCATACCGCCTGATGGATGGCGATTCGCTGCGACAGCAACTGGCGCGACCGCATGCCCACCCAAGTGAATCGGAGCGGCTGGAATGGGCCGGCCAGGTGCTGGAGTGGGCGCTAACTCACTTCAAAACCCTGCCCGAACAACCGATCGGCCAATATCTCCAGCGCGCGACCCTCGAGCCGCAGTTGCACCAGCCGGTTCCGGAGCAAGGGCAACCATTCGCCGACGTTCTGAATGAGTTCCAAACGAAAATCACGCCGAATGCCTTTCGCACCAACCACCCACGCTTTCTGGCTTTTGTGCCGGGCGCGCCATCATTTCCCTCGGTCATGGGCGATTGGCTCTGCGCGGCCAGCAATTTCTTCTGCGGCGTGTGGCTGGAAGCTTCCGGCCCAACGCAAGTGGAAGTAACGGTACTTGATTGGTTCAAGTCGATTCTCGGCTACCCGGATGAAGCGCGCGGCATCATCACCAGCGGCGGCTCCGAAGCGAATCTTACGGCCCTGGTGGTCGCGCGCAATCGGTTGCCTTTTGCGGATCGCGCCCGGGCGGTTCTCTATGGTTCCGAGCAGCGGCACTGGTCGATTGACCGGGCGGCAAATGTGATCGGGCTTTATCCCAGCCAGATACGTCCGGTTCCCGCCGATTCGCAATATCAATTGACAGCGGCTGCACTTGCCAAAGCGGTGGCAGCCGACCGCCAGGCCGGCCGGTTGCCCTGGGCGGTCGTCGCCAATGCCGGCGCCACGAATACCGGTACGGTTGATCCCTTGCGGCCATTGGCGCAGTTTTGCGATGCCGAGAAACTCTGGCTACATGTAGACGCCGCTTACGGCGGGTCCGCCGCGCTGATCCCGGAAGGAATGGCAGCACTCGATGGCATCGCGGAAGCCGATTCCATTACCTTCGACCCGCACAAATGGTTCGGGCAGACATTCGAAGCCGGCGGCTTGCTGGTTCGCCAGGGGCGACTGCTCCCAGAGACGTTTGCTCTCCGGCCCGACTACATGCAAGACGTGGCGCCGGAAGAGGAGGAAATCAACTTCTGCGACCACGGCCTCGCGCTGACGCGCCGCTTTCGGGCGTTGAAAATCTGGCTTTCGGTAAAGGTTTTCGGGCTGAAGTGGTTTCGCCAACTCGTCGAGCGTTGCTTTCGCCTCGCTGACTTTGCCCAGGAAGAACTCGAGAGGGCCGGCAATTTCGAAATCGTCTGCCCCCGGCAACTGAGCATCATTTGTTTCCGCTACCGGCCCAAAAACTGGCGTGGAACAGACGAAGACCTCGACCAACTCAATCTTCAGCTGCTCGAAGAACTTCGCAAAACCGGCCGGGCCTTCCTGTCCTCAACCAGACTCAGCGGCCGGGTCGTGGTGCGCATGTGCTTTATCAACTGGCGCACCACGTCAAGCGATGTGGAAGAGATCGTGGCGCTGCTGAAGAAGATCGGTGAAGAGATGACAGTATAGTAAACGAGAGCCCAGGGACGGAAGTCCCTGGGCTCTCATTACATGATCACGTCCACTTGCGCGCTTCCAGGACCTTGATACTGAGGAAGAGCCAAAACACGGCAGCGGAGATGTGAAAGACCACATCGCGCAACCAGAGTTTGCCGAAGCCGGCGTCGATCCACATGTCCACAAAGGAAACCGTGCGCACCACCGGTTTGAGCGACGCGAAGAAGCCCTCGCCGCTGGTGATACTGTCTTCGAGGATATACAGCGAAACCATCAGCATCATGCCCATGAACGAGAGCACCGCCGCGATGATCTGATTTTTGGTGAGGGTGGAGAAGAACAGGCCCATGGCAATGAATCCGGCTCCGGACGTGAGTAGTGCCAGCAGGAAACTGAGCATCGGCCGATAATCGAACGGCTGGCCGGCTTCCAACCGCAAGGGCACCAGGAACAGCACCCACGGGACGAACAGCAGCATGAAGAACATGAGCGTGGCAAAGAACTTGCTTAATACCACCAGGTATTCGCTCAAGGGCGCTGTCAGCATGACTTCCAGTGTGCCGGTGCGTCGCTCTTCGCTAAGGAGCCGCATCGTTAGCAACGGCACGGCAATCATCACGGCTACTACCAGCACGAAGCTGATAATGTAACTGCGCACAATGGGCTCTTCCATTGGGACACTGCGCTCGCGCAGCAGTTGGCTCAGGAAGATGCGGTAATTGTTGGCCGCAATAATCGTGAACGCGAACATCACGATGTAGGCAATCGGCGAGACAAAGAAGGCCGTGAACTCGCGGCGGGTCATCACGACGAGCCGGTTTTCCGAGGCGAAGCCGACGCCTGCGAGCAGATAGAAAAGCCCCGCCACGGTAAGCAGGATTCCGGCCGAACCCAGGTAAGGCCGCGGATTGGAGGCGAACCAACCGGTCGTTTGAAGAATGCTCGGTGCCAGCAGCCGGCCCACGCCAATCAACCCGACGACGATGCCGATGACGATCGCAATACGGCCCAGCGATTTCAATGATTGCTGATTGGCGGTCGTGCCGGCTCCGCTCTCAGACGACGGCTTCAAAAAATACGCCAGCAGGCCCAATACGAGAAAGGCGAGACCGATGATGGCCGATGGCCAGGCATAACCCTTGGGCGGCGAGCGCCATTCGTGCAGTAGCTCGGGGAAAATCGAACGAGCCAGCGCCCAGACCATGATCGCTGCGCCGAGGACGCCCACAATCACCGCAGACCAATAGCCGAGCGGATTGGTGCTGTTGAAGAGCGACAAATACAGCAGCAACGTGAAGAATGCCACCACCAGTGCAACGCCGCCCGCGCCGGTGATCCAGTCCGGCTTGGTGATCACGCCAATGAACGCAATGAGCGTGAGCAGGAAACCAATACCGCCCAGGCCGTAGACGGCCAGTTGTTTGAAGAATGGTTCGGCTTCCTGCCTCGCGAAGAGAGCGACGAAGATCAGTCCCGGCAGAAAGGGCAGCAAGCCCACGGCCCAACTTTTGGCCAGATGCACACTTTCCAAAGGCAACACAATGCCGATGACCACGCCCACAAGCAGCCCGAGTGCGCCCACGCCGCCAAGAATTCGCCGTAGAAGTTGATCGTTTTCGACGGCCGCGTGCCCAATGGCGCCGACCAGCCCGAAACTCACCAAAATCCACCCCATCCACTCCGTCGCCAGGCGGTCGCCCTTGTAGATGTTCACCAGGGCGATAATCGTCCCCACCAGGATGGCGCACCAGCCGATGAAGCCAAACCAGCGCCACACCGTCGGCTCATCCTGCCGGACAGCCGAGGGAGCAGTTTCCATTACGAGGGGATGTTTATTCATCGGGTATCTTTTCCCCTCCCCCTTGATGGAGGAGGGTTAGGGTGGGGGTGAGACAGCCGTTCACCCCCCACCCGGACCCTCCGCTACAAGGGGGGAGGGCACAAATATTCACGCCGGTCCGTCCGACCGCATCGTTAAATCCATGAAATACTCTTCCAACTTTCGCCGCGATGGTTCGAGCCGGCGCATAACCCATTTTCCTTGCACGACGCGATTGAAGACCGCTTCGCGGAGGTCCTTTTTGCCGACTGCGCGGACCTCATAACTGCACAGGTCTTTTTCCAGCAGCTTGCTTTCCACCGATTTCACGCCGTCGATCGATTTCAGTGCGGATGTAACGGCATCGCGCGGGCCGCGAATCTCGGCCAACACGCCGGCGTCGTCTTCGCGCATCAGATCGGCCATTTTGCGGTCGACGCCGATCGCGCCGCGGTGAATGATGATGACCCGGCTACAGATTGCTTCCACTTCGGACAATATGTGCGTGGAAAGTAAAATTGTATGCTGCTCGGCCAGGTCCTTGATCGTATGCAATGTCTCACGAATTTGCACCGGGTCGAGGCCGGAGGTCGGCTCGTCCATGATCAGCATGGGCGGATCATGAGAAAGCGAATCCGCCAGGCCGACGCGCTGGCGATAACCCTTGGAGAGCGTACCCAGCAGCCGGCGGCGCACTTCGCGAATCCGGCAGCGCTCCATGGCTTCTTCAATGCGCTGCTGGCGCACCGAACGATCGACGCCCTTGAGCTTGGCGCGGTAGTCGAGGTACTCCTCGACGCGCATTTCCGGATAGAGCGGCACGCTTTCGGGCAGATAGCCGATGTTTTGCCGCACTTCCATCGACTCATTCATCACGTCATGCCCGGCCACCTTGGCCACGCCGCTCGTGGCCGGCAGGAACGTGGTGAGGATGCGCATGGTCGTGGTTTTGCCGGCGCCATTGAGGCCGAGAAAGCCAACGATTTCGCCCCGGCTGACCTTGAACGAAATATCGTCCACGGCCAGCACCGGCCCGAAGTATTTGGTGAGGTGATCGACCTCAATCATGATGCAGCATATCTCCGGTTGATTCGCAGACTTTTATGCTAATGATGCGCGCGCCGCTCGACAAGCTATCTGTGGTTCGCAACGTTTCGCAGAAGTGGGTCGTGGGTCAGTTTGAGTTTTCATCTCCCACACAATAAGCAACTCGAAAGCAAAAGGACAACAACAAAGATCACGATAGCTCTTGCCACGAAGGCCGTAACGTCCGGTTCTGGGCTTCGCGATTCAGCCCGCCCTAGCCCGGTTCATGGGATGGCCGCTGTTCAGAGGGACTTCGTACCGCCCCAGCGCTGGTTGAGGCGGCGTCAACTCGTTGCCGGCGGCGGCGGTAGTGGCGAATTCTGCAGGCGCCGGCAACGAAAAGCAGTTCCACGGCGAGACGATTGCTTATGCCGCAAGTCATTTCTATTAAAAGATTTACCGCCGCGTGGGACAAATTCGTTGCCACGTTGCCGTCGTTGCCGCGAACTATGCACCCCACCGCGCGAGTTCGGCAACGACTTGGACAGCAAGCGTAGTAGCGTGCCCCACAAGCTTAGTTTTCGTATCCTTCCCATTGCAGTTTTCCTTCTTATTCCGGGTAACCGTGAAATGGCGGAACAGATCTTCGCAGGCAAGGTGGCATTGGTGACCGGCGCCTCATCGGGCATTGGCCGGGCGTCGGCCATTGCGCTGGCCGAGCGCGGGGCCGATGTGGCGCTGAACTATTTCTCGCTCGAAGAATCCGCACAAGCGGCGGCGAAACAAATTCAATCCTTTGGCCGCAAGGCGCTGCTGTTTCCGGTGGACATTTCCGACCAGGCGGCCGTGGAAGCGATGGTCGCAAAAACCGTCGCGCAGCTCGGCCGGATCGATCTGCTGGTCTGCTCGGCCGTGTACAGCGACCGCGAACTGTTCTGGAAGGCCGACATGGCTGGCTTCCGCCGCACCATCGAAGTGAGCATGATGGGACCGTATTACGTCCTCCGGGCTGTCACGAACGTGATGATCAAACAAGGCCAAGGCGGCAGTGTTGTGGTGGTAAGTTCGCCGCATGCACGAGTCGCAATTCCCAGCTGCATGGCGTACAACATGGCCAAGGCCGCCAATGACCAGATGGCCCGAACGGCCGCTGTCGAGTTGCTAAAGCACAAGATCCGCGTGAACATCGTCCACCCAGGCTGGACCGACACCCCGGGCGAGCGGAAATACTTCTCCGAAGAAATGTTGCAGAACGTCGGCCCCACGCTCCCGCTCGGCCGCATGGCCCAGCCTGAAGAAATCGCTCGTGGTGTCGTTTTTCTGCTCGATCCGGCATCAAGCTACGTCACCGGCACCACGCTCTCCATCGACGGTGGGTCGCAATTGCCGTACTGGTCCAAGCGCGGCACGGGGGAGTTTTGATAACTGCCGCTTCGCGATTAGGCAATTCCTGCCATAATCAGATTACCATGCCCACCACGAACTACCTTGACCCGAAAATCCTTGCCCGCATCCGCAGCCTCGAACTCGAAGCTCGCGGCATGGTAGAGGGCTACCTGGCGGGCATGCACAAGAGCCCGTACAAGGGCTTTGCGGTCGAATTCGCCCAGCACCGCGAATACGTGCCCGGCGACGACATCAAGCACATCGACTGGAAAGTCTATGGCCGCAGCGAGCGCTTTTATCTGAAACAATACGAGCAGGACACGAATCTTATATGCTGGCTGGTCGTCGATGCCAGCGAGTCGATGAAATACGCTTCCGGGGCCAAGACGAAGTACGAATACGCCTGCCTGGCGGCCGCGTCGCTCGCGTTCCTGATTGTGCAACAAAGCGACAGCGTGGGCCTGGCGACCTTCGATTCCGGTGTGCGCGATTTTCTCCGGCCATCCGGGCAATCGTCGCATTTGCGCGAAATTATGACACGGCTCGTTCAGGGGCCAGGCGGTGAACGGACGCAGGTCGCCACCACGCTGCACGAACTGGCCGAGCGCATTGAGCGCCGTGGGCTGATTTTGTTGTTTAGCGACCTACTCGACGAGCCGGAAGAGATGATCACGGGTTTGAAACATCTGCGTTACCAGCGGCACGACCTGATCGTCTTTCACGTGCTGGATGCGGCGGAGTTGGATTTCCCATTCCAGGATTCCACGCTGTTTCGCGGCCTGGAACACTTGCCCGACTTGCTTACCGATCCACGCAGCCTGCGAGAAAGCTATCTTGAAGAACTGGAAAAGCATCTAACAGAGTTGAAAAAAGGCTGCCGGGCCCAGCACATCGACTATGTGCCCATGCGAACGGACAAAGACGTGGGCATCGCGCTGGCGGCGTATTTGGCACGAAGAATGCGGAAGTGAAGTTGAGAACCAACCAAAGAGACACAGAGATCACAAAGCAAAGCACAGAGGAAATCTGAAGTAAAAAGCTAAGCAATTAATCGGCCGTATCATGGCAAACTTCTGTGTATTCTCTGTGATCTCTGTGCCTCTGTGGTTCAAATGACATTTGGGAGTGGCCGGTGACGGGTCCGATTTTCGCAGTGTTGTTCCTTTCTCCGCTCACCGCGCTGGCCACCGCTGCGGCAGCGGTTTCCATTCCCGTTATCATCCATCTGCTCAATCGCCGGCGCTTTCGCATTGTCCCCTGGGCCGCGATGCGTTTTCTTCTGTCGGCCCAAAAGCGCACGGTTCGCCGCATTCGCCTGGAGCAATGGCTGCTGCTTGCAATTCGGATGCTGATCATCCTCCTGCTCATTTTGGCGATGATCAGCGTGATGCCATGGATGGAATCGGTCTGGAACCGGCTCTTCCCTGGCGGCGTGGGGCCGGTGGCAGCCAAGACCGGCCGCACGCATCGTATTCTCGTCATCGACGGCTCCTTCAGCATGGGCCGGCAATTCGACGACGGCAACGGTTTCGATCGCGCCAAGGCAACGGCGAAAGAGATCGTTCAGTCATCGGCGCCGGGCGATGGCTTCAGCCTGATTCTGCTGAGCTCGCCGGCCCAACCGATCGTACCGGGCCCTTCCGACAACAGCAACAATGTGGTTCACGAAATTGATGAACTCAAGCTGCCGCACGGCAATTCCGATTTGCCCGGCGGACTGGTCCTGCTCGACAAAATGGTGAGCCAGCCGTTGGGCAAATATCATCAGCGCGAAGTCTACGTACTCACCGACTTGCAGAAGACATTCTTTCAAGGCGCCGTGTTGAAGAACCCGAACCTGCCGGCCCCGGCGGAGAGCAGTGCGAAGAGTGCGGAAGCCGACCCGTGGCAGCGGGTTCAGTCGCGGGCCCAGGTAGTCTTTGTGGACGTGGCCCACGAAGGGGCCGACAATCTGGCCGTTACGCAGCTTTCGCTGGCCGATCCTCTCGCACTGGTGAATTCGTTGAACGCGGTTCGGGCTACCATCCACAACTATGGCGCCATGGAACGGAAGCAGTTGCGCGTGGACCTGCTTGTCGGCCGTGCACATGCGGAAAGCGAGGAAGAGGGCTTTGCGCTGCGGACGATGGAGCAGCAGCTCGTCGATGTGCCGACTGCGCCCAACGGTGGCAGCGTGGACGTGACCTTTCCTTTCCAGTTCACCGCGCCCGGCGAATTCGTAATTCAGGTGCGCATCGATCATGATGCGCTGGAACTCGACAACTCCCGCTCGCTGGCGGTCACTGTGAAGGACAGCATTCCGGTCTTGCTGGTCAACGGCAAGCCGGGCGGCGGCCAGCCCGACGATGCGGCCACGCATCATCTGGCCATCGCGCTCAACCCGGCGCCCTCGGCCAAGCGCGATTCGATCAGCCCGTTTCGCCCGGTGGTGATGACCGAATCGGAATTCGCCGATCCGTCGTTGCGCGATCGCGAGCAATATCAATGTGTGTTCTTGTGCGACGTGGCCCGGCTCACCGAGCGAAAGATCGATTGGCTCGACACGGTGTTGAAGCGCGGTGGCGGCGTGATCCTGAGCCTGGGCAGCCAGGTCGATCTGGAAGCGTTCAACCGGCTGCTCTACCGCAACGGCGAGGGCTTCAGCCCTGTTATGCTCACCGGCGTAAAGCGGTTCGAAAAAGACCAGGTTGCAACGCTAACGGCCGACGAGGAAGCATTTACCAAGCCGCCGCTCATAGCATTTCGCGACGAAGGCGACCGTGGCACACTGCTGAATGCCCGGTTCCGGCAGTACATGCAAGTGCAAGTTCCCGACAAGGCTCCGGTCACGCGCATTCTATCTTTCCTGCCGCCGAAGGGGGCAGAAAGCGATGTCCACCCCGGCAGCGCGGGCAAGAGCCTGCTTGATGCGGCCGTGCTGGAATGGCCGCGCTACCGAGGCAAAGTCGTCCTCATCACCACCTCGCTGAACCTCGACTGGGGAAGCTGGCCCGGTTCGCCGGCCTACTTGCCGTTCATGCATGAACTGGTGCGCTATGCGTCGGTTAGTGCGCCACCGCGCGTGGTGTCCGCCGGCGAACCGCTGGTCGAGTACCTGCCGATCAGCGATGTGGGCCTTTCCGGAACCATGCACACGCCCGATGGCCGAACCGTTTCCGTGCCGATTCAGGGCCAAGACGATGTGGCCGTGGTCCGGTATGCGGAAACCAGCCAGAGCGGCATCTATCGAATGACGGTTGGGGCCGGCCGCAACGAATTGTTCTTTGCGGTCAATGTGCCCGCGTCCACGTCCAGCGGCTCGGCCTCGGAAAGCAACCTGATGCGTCTTGACGCGGAAGAAATCCGCTCTGCCGGAGGTGACAGCGACATTCAAGTGGTCACCAATCCGTCGGAAATTCGGCATCATCTGCGCACGCTGGCGCTTTCGCAGGATTCTGACTCCACGCCGCGCTCGTCGGCCGGTCCTTCCGTCGCCCGAGTTCTTTTGCTCGTCTTGTTGGGGCTGCTGATTCTGGAGATGGTGCTGGCTTGGCTATTCGGCTCGGCTCGCACCGTGGTACGGGGTGAAGCGCTCGTGGTGGCATCAGCCCGCTCTTGGCTGCGCAGCGTGTTCTCGTGGGAGATTCTCGCCTGGATTCCACTTGGCCTCGTGTTAATGCTCGCCGTGGTGTTGCTGCACGAATCGCGCACCGATGAATTTCTCGGCTTTCTGCCCGGGCAAGTGCGGCTCGCGCTGGAGCGGCAATGGGGTGTGTCGGAAGCGGCGCCGGGCGAAGGCACACGTTGGCGGCTCGAATACCTGCCGTTCCTGAGCGGCCAGGCGAAAGCCGACCGCTGGCTGGCCGGCATGCTCTTCGTGGTCATCGGCGCGGGCGTAGTGCTGCTGTATTGGCTGGAGCGGCTGGCTTCCCGTGTGCGGGTGCCGGGGGAGCGAAATCCTGCACGTTCTTCGATGCTTTCGCTGATCGGCCTGCGGCTCGCGATGTTCTTCCTGGTGCTGGTCGTATTCCTGCCGCAAATCCGCCTGTTCTTCGAACGCGAGGGCTGGCCCGACGTCGTGCTGCTCTTTGATACCTCGAAAAGCTGCGGCACGACTGATGATTATCAGGATGAGAAGGCCAAGACACGAGCCGAACAACTCGCGCTGGACTGGTCGCGCCTGTCCCAACCGCAAATCGACGAGGCCGTGCAGCGTTTGCACCAATTGAATACCGAACGCAATTCCGCTTCGACAGCGGAACGGCAGGCCGAACTGGACAAAGAAATCGCTGACCTTCAGGATCAGCTAAACGAGTTGAAGACGCCGCACCGGCTAAACCTCGCCAAGGCCCTGGTCGCCGGCAAAGACAATGACTGGCTCACTCCTTTACTGCACAAAC